>Ga0307509_10009122_pt1 | contig 12469 bp, 12 predicted proteins | sample 10_EM_MG_FD_202245 | JGI IMG/M metagenome (GOLD analysis project Ga0307509, IMG submission 202245) | Populus trichocarpa ectomycorrhiza microbial communities from riparian zone in the Pacific Northwest, United States - 10_EM | ecosystem: Host-associated > Plants > Roots > Unclassified | place...
CAGCGCTCGATACTGACAATCACCCCTGGGAATACCCAGAGTTCCAGCAGGAGGATTAGTTACCCCGGACGGAGAACACCTGCCCCAGTACCCGTTAGCCAAAACGGTTATACATCTGCAATTCCCTCCCGTTCGCCCACAGTCTTAAATCTACTTGCGACGCCGGCGATAACCCCAAGTCACCCAGATCCAACAATGCTGGAATTGGATAGCGGAGGCAGGCGAAATATGGCCACAGGGCTTGAGCGTAGCATTCTGGCCAGAGCCCGTGATCTGATGTGGGACTGGACGATCTTTGTCAATCCGTTTCCGGACCCAATTACCCTGACCGAAGAAGTCCGCAGATGTTGGAGCGAGGCCCGGACCCAATTAGGCTTTCCCGACTTTGCTGATGCTACTCCAGCCTCAAATGACCAGGTAAGTTACTCTTAATCGATAACTGGCATCCCATCCTAGACTAAATGAAGTGGCCACTGGTCACTGATTTGCAGATGCGGGCAAAGCACAGCGGATGCCGATCGCAGTATCTCCATACAGTAAAGAAGGCTATAACAGAACTCTATAAGCTCAATAGTGAGGATCCTACAGCCTGCACACGAAGTGTGGAATACCTACTGGAGGAGGATAGGTTCATTTGCCCGCCTGGCAGCTATGAGCTACCGTTTACACATTTGTCGCGATTGTTTCTAATCGCAGTGAGACTAAATCAATCTGATCCGGCGGACAGCCAATCTCTCTTAGATTCGTAGCACCGCAGATTCAGGGCGTGATATTTGCTCAATATTACGCAGGCCCGAAAAGGAAAGGCATAACAGATGAGGGTTTCCTAGATAAGATCGATGGCCCGTTTATCTGTCTTACAGCGGCCATATTATGTCATTCACGGAGATGTTGGCCGACTAGCATCTTCATCGATAATGTGGCTTTCACACGGGCCAGTTCCGGGGGTAAGATAAACTATGCGTACTGGCAGGTTTCAAAAGTGTCCGGATACCCGGACTGCCCCGGCATCCGGATACTTTTGAAAACCGCCTGTACTCGAATGGTGTGAAAGGTCAGCTAATGGATAGATAGCCCTGTTTGAACGTCAGACACGATCGTGGGGCAAAACAGGAAGAGTTTGGCAAAGTCGAATAATCCGGCAGATAAGGACGACATGGGAGTCTAAAATCGCGAAGGAGCGGGGAAAGTGGGTCCAGAGGACGGTGGGATATGACAATGATGAGGACGCATTGAGGCGGGAGTTTGGCAGTAACCTGGAGCTGGATGAATTAGAGACGGCTGGCGGCCGCGCGGATTCAGGAAGACACAGTCAGCGCGAGCCGTAGCGAGAACATGGGGCGAATCCGGGAGCACTGGTTGGTGCAGCGCAGTTCCGAGAACCTAGCGACACGGAATCGCAGGTTGAAGAAACCGATCAAGAGGATAGGAAGAATGTTTTTATCACCACTCGATGATCGTGTATATATATGTAATAAAATCAAGTTGGATTACCCGTGCTCAAAGGGTCAGGAATGATCAAACAATAGTAGTGTACGGGCCAGGCCGGTGTGCAGGAAAGGAATGAGACCGAACTGGGTGGATAGTTATAAGCCGTGCAAGCATGAGTAAGTCATCTAGCGGGCAATTGTAGGTTCTGTAGGCATGGGAATGTGTCGGGGGATGGTTATAAACTGAGCAGGCTTGGTTAAGTAGTCTAGGGGGCAGTTGTGGGTGAAGAGGCACGGGAATGTGTCTGGAGGACTGTTAGAAGCCAGGGAAAACGGTGGAAGCCCGCGAGCGGACAGCAAGAGTCCGTCGGCTGACGGCGAGAGGAGCAGTGCGAACAAGATACGATGTTGAGAGCTGAGGAAAGAGCCTAGCGAAAGGGCAAGGGGGTGGGGGACGTCTGCCGGATATGGGAGAATACAGGGTGGGATCAGAGGGAGTAGCAAGAGCTGCGGGTGTTGGGAGGAAATAGGGTGAAAAAATGAAGACTGGAAAACGTCCGCCGCATATGCGAGAACACGGAGGGAATCCGGCTGTGGGGGAGAAACAGAGCTTATGTTGGACGGGTTCAGGGTGAGAAACGGATTCAGAGAGAGGCTAGTGACAAAGTTAAAGGAGAGAGGGTATCATGGGAGGAAAGCTGGCGGGCCGGTGTGTCTGGGGGGCGACCGGGATGTGAGAGGTTGCGGTTGCAAGGCGTCCGCAGAACGGCAGCATGGGAACGTGGACTTTAGGCGCGAAGGGAGAAAGAGGCTGGGCGCTGGAGGGAGGGTTTCTAGGGGGGGGGGGTCTAAGGCGTCTGGATGCAAAAGGGCCGCGTCCCATGCATCCAGACGCTGCCTGTGGCGTCCGGACGCATTGGAGGCGGCCCTTTCACTTCCGGACGGAATGAACCTGGGCGGACGTACCCAGAACTCGAGTTTACATTATAAGCGCCTGGAACGTCCGGCGCACAGGGTGAGCGGGGAGAGATGGGGCGCAAGATGATTTTTTTGCTGATGATCGATGTAATTACTGGCACGACCGTACATCTATGGTTACCAATGTCGACCTACCAGTCTAGTGGTTTTCGCCTCGCTCCAAGATCACTCTCTCTTCCTCCTCTGACCCGGTCGGGCCTTCACGAATCAATCCTTTCTTTTGTTTTAAAGGAGCCTGCGGAAGGGTTTATGTCTCTCTTCTGTATGTCTCTATGAATTGTTTCCTTATGTGTCTGGGGTACATTATCTTAGGTGCTAGGCAAAGGGGACTTTTCCTCTAGATTCAGCGTGTTTGATTTCTCCCATGAAGAGGTGAAGCGGGTGGATGTTTGGGATTAAGGTTTTCTTTACGCCATAGCTAGCGCTCCATGCGAGTTCTTGCACCTTAACAATGAATACATGATATAAAAAATAAAAATAAAAATAAAACCACCCAAGAGATAGGATCTTCACACAACCATCTAAGTAATACAACACTTGCATACTGAAGTACGAGCCAAGCCCTTTGACCGTGACCTTTCCGTGGTGCAACATATATAACCCTATTACTCTACTTCTTACTTAAACCTATAATGCTTGAACGCAAGCACCTAGTCCTAAGATGACGGGACTTTGTACCTCTCGGTCTTATAATGCAAGGCGTTTAGAAGGTGGACCTGAGCCAGTGCACAACGAAATGCCTTTATTTGTAAGGTTACAGAGTAAATTTGCGTTTTGATTATTAAGACACCCGTGCGTTCAATTTATTTAATACTTGACGTAATATTTTCAACTTTTAATCACATATTAACTTTAATAATATTCATCTTAGATCCCAATAACTTTTATTTTTATTTTAATACAAAAGTAAATCAAACAGTGTTTAAGCCAATAGTACATTATTGACCTTTCTATGAGACTTATAATGTCAGTTAACCAGGTTAGCATACTCTGAGGAAGCATCAACTACATTGTTTCGATATGCCACCATGATTCCATGAGACTTAGCCCAATACCTCCAAATTGACCTATCAGATACACTAGCTAATGTCTCAGGCACTACACTCTTCAGGGCCTCAAAATCATATCAACAGTTATTCCTTGCATACAGGTTTCCCACACCACAGTAATACTCAATAAAATTGAGCTTACAATTGAATGCAGGATAGAAGATAACATCATGACCAGCAGCCAATATTTCATCTTCAATTTGGCTTTTCTGTTGCTGAAAGTCTAGTCGAGCAGCAAGAAGAGCACGAGCACAACAGTTGCCACCAGAGAGACATTGGGGATTGGGCTTCATCCCCTTCCCACTTGCTGATTTGATTGTAAATTGTGCAAGAAAACGGAAAACAGTTTGAGGCCACAAACTACGTTCTATAAGGACAGCCTTCAGCCCTTTTGGTGTACCGTCCAGAAATACCGTTTTCTGAGTATAGCCTCCATCAGGATGATTGGCATCAATTACAAATGTATCTCTCATAGCTTTGGTGTTCTTTCCACCTGGTTCCAGGTTCATTTCCGAGACACGCAATACGTCACTTGCATATTTCAGATGATTCCGTGCATTGTCGAATGCGAACAAGGCTTTGCATCCAGGAAACTGAGCTTTGAATGGAGGAATGGCCTTTAATACAACCTGTTCCACTAGTCACTCCCTATTCCACCACACGTCACCACTACACTTCAAGCCAACCATGGCCTCACCATTTCCCAGCCCTCCTATTGGTATAAGGAACTCCGAAATATGAAGCCCTTAACAATGTCCTTTCTTATGTAGGTTTATTCTGATTATGAACCCATATGAAGTGAGAGCCATCATTTGCGTTAAAGGTGAATTCATCCTGTGTGACTAGAATAATAGGCTGAACTTCTCCCGATTCATGCTTGGGATTTGGAATAATGTTTAAGTTGTCATCCCACATCATGAACTGGCTGGCATAGGTTGCCATTCGGGGTAGAAATACTTGATCACGATATCTCTTAATATCAGCCCTCTAATGGCCATGATTGTAGATGCCCTTTCTATATTCTTTATATTTGAACCCCATCTGTGTGAGCCATGGACGTGCCGTTGAAGAGTGGATGACCTTTTCAACTAGTCTGGCGATACTGTTGCTTGACCGGTTGGAGATTTCTCCATCTTCATTCCGAGTTCTCCAATAATTGGCCACCACATGGGCTAGCCTTCGTCAAGTAAGTTCTGTAATTCTGTAATTAGCTTATAAACAATAATAATTAATCTAGAATGTAACTTAAGCATAAACCTACTTTCTCCCACTTGTTGAATATGCACTCGAACTGCATACATTGTATCGGCATCCTCTAGTAGACTTATTATCCTACTATGGCTGCCAGTCTTTGGCTCCAGGATTTGGCGTTTGGTAATCCATAATATCTCGTGGCATAGGATACTGTCTCGAACCTTTTTTCCCCACCCACCCCCATTTGCTACCCTCTCTGCCAACTTCTTTCTCCCTTGCAAAACAAGCTTCACACCTGTAAATAAATCCTCACCCTCTAGGGCCTTCCTCTGATTCATCACCTGTAGCCTCAAGAACAGATAAAACTGATAGCACCATGTAAAGTATTGGCCTACTGGTCGCTTCGCACCACTTGGGCCATGCATTGTGCTTTTTTCCGTTCTCGAAACCGACATAGCCGGATGGCATTTGGACTTGGTCTTTTCTCCAGTCATCTGGTATAGTACTCTTGATTTAAAATAATTAGCTCTTGATTGTTCTACTATCTATGACCTTATATTGTTATTAAATGTCTATACAGAAGCTTGAACTCACTTGCTGTACTAGCTTTGCTTGTTTCAAATGCTCTCTTCTGATATGATTCCTTTGAGTATTGGGGTTGACCCCTTTCTCAACTGAGTAGGTATTTGCTGTATCGTCAGGCTCCATTCTGTAAGATATAAACCCATATAATATTTTTTAAATGTTGCAAGCGTTGGTGAAATAGTATCATAGTATAATAGATTATTGATCAGAAAAGAAATATTTCATATTACATATGGCTAAAACTAATCTATAAGTTAAATTAATAATTATTCAAAATGTCCAATAGGCACAAGAATTGAACCCAGGATCTTGTACGATAATTATTTCCTGCATTTGCCCTTTACCCCGACAAATACAAGCATTTCATGATGCACCTGCTCAGGTCCACCTTCTAAACGCTTTGTATCATATAACGATAAGACTTTCCTCTGACAAGACTATGATGATAGTCAATGATATCAACACGCACTATGATTAGTCATTCCCATTTAACAAAACACCTATGGGAATGTGTTTCTTACATCAATTTACAAACAAGAAATCAACAAGATGTCCTGATATTCATTGAACCTACATTACCCATCTGATTTCAAGTCACCCGCACTTTTATATCATTTCAACAACACCTCCTCACTCCTCGGATTTTATTTGTTTACTACAATTTCCAAGAACTACTATTAGCTATACTCCAATCTAATTGAAAAGAGGCTGCTTTCTGGTGCTGAATTAAACCCTGTATCTCTTGCCTACTAGTATACTGCATCTTCCGCTAATTTTTGCTCTTATTACTAACACTTTCTGGTCAGGCTCCCAAATATATTACTCAAAATCCGTCGACTCAAATGGCTGACTGTATAAAGTACCCTCATGTAAGATCCTGTGTTAACACTTTAATTTTGAATACCCCTAGATGGTCAACTACTGTAACCAACAAGGTATTGAAACCCCGGAAAACACCCTCTTGGTACAATATACCTTATGCTTATTATGTATTTCTGATAGGCGAGACCGATGCATCCCTCCAGTTCTAACCAGTACACGGTGAACTCCACTTCTACTCGCAAATGTACACGCAGCAACCCAGAAGGCGCGTATTTGTGTCAAATTCCCCTTTTTCACTGCTCTCTTCATATTCATCAATCTTGATATCGCCTCCCGGGTTAAATTGCCAACTGCTATAAAAGCTTTTCTGGTTCCTCTTAAATAAACCATCTCTTTGCCCAATTACTCCATCCTCTCAGCCTCTCACATTTGTTGTTGTTTTAAGCGTCAATTATTATGATGAAAGATAATGGAGCCCCTTTTAAACACTAGCCTATTTGGGTAATTGTGATATGAAAAACTCTCATCTTCAGAAGAAGTGCAGGGCTCAGAATAGTGCTAAATGGGTACTGCTCAGCATGGCCATGATGGAAAGCAGGTTGTCTGTGTAGATTTGTTCCTAACTATGGTACAAGTGTGAGTAGTTTTAATTTCTTGGGGTGTTGTCTATCTTTACTTTTCCTGTGTCAAGCGTCCTATTAGTGCGACGCTAAAAGTGAGTGAAATTCGGTACAGACGAAGGGATTGTGTATCGCAGGACGGTTACAGGTAGTTTTCGTCACCGGCATCCGACCGTTGACGTATTAATTTTTTTCCCGTTTTCGGGCTGTGTTGAAGAACTGTCCCTGCGCTTAACCCTTGTGCTCAGTAGACAGGTACAAGTACGCACATCCCTTTTCCCACCAGACTTCACAACCCGCGCGCTGCCCTAGCTCTCTTTTCTTGCGCAAACCCTTTTTATTCTCATTTTCTCTTTCGACTTCCACGTGACACCATCGCCACCCTTCCACTTCACCATTCATCAGCTTTGCTAACTCTACCATGTCTGAGCCCAAGATCCGCCCGGATGATCCTGTTCTCAAGCTATTTAATCAAAAAGAATCTGCTCATACCGTTAAACTCAAGTCCTCTTCTAGGCCACCCACGAAGAAGACCGTTAACTGGAAGGAACGCGCCAACGAACTCGAATCTTTTGGTAACTCCTTCCTTTTATCTTTCACCTCCCTTCTTTTGTTGACGGGGCGTAGATGAAAAACCCATTCGATCTCATGGGGATGGAAAGTCGCCAGGAACTCTCGTTACGCAGCTGGATGATAAAGATATATCCGCATTTCCTACCGGCCGGCCACTTCATGATGAGCCTAATTATACGGTTTGCAAGCAATGCAAAAAACCAGTCATTAAGTCTGTCGCTGTGCCACATATCAAAGCCTGTCAGAAAGCAAAATCAGATAAAGCGAAGGAGAGGAAGAAGCTGAAGGGTGAGAAGGCTGCCGCCGCCGCTGGCAAGGATCAGAGCTCTATACCGGACACAAGCGGGGATGCCAACTGTGACGGGGATGAAAAGAAAAAAGGTGCGAAGAAGATGACGAAAAAGGATGGTGATGGTACAAAGTCCAAAAAGCGGAAGGCAGATGGTACACTACACCCTCCAAGATCTCGTGATACCTGTCGTTGTACTGACTCTACGCAGAACCAAAGCTTCCCAAGGAACCCAAGGCAAAGAAAAAGAAGGAAAAGCCTGCGAAGCCCGACCCAAAACCAAAAGGTAGCCCTCCTAGCTCATTTTATGAAATTTATTGCTAATGCTCCTAGCCCCGGTTGATGTGGAGAAGCAATGCGGAGTCCAACTTGCGCATGGTGCTCTCTGTGCCCGTTCCCTGACCTGCAAGTCCCACTCAATGGGAGCCAAGCGTGCGGTCCTGGGCCGTTCCCAGCCATACGACATTCTCCTGGCAGCCTACCAGAAGAAGAACCATGCGAAGCAACAAAGTATATCCAATCCCTTCACGCACTTTTTTCCCCAACTAACAACCCACTAGAAGCGGCAATCAATGCAGGAGCTCCACCCCCGGACGAAATCGAAGCTAACAACATACTTATCGATTCCGACGAAGAAACGGAGTTAGTCATGGCTGCGGTAACGCGGTCTATGCCACAGCCGTTGGAACGACATATTCTTGTCCCTGTGCGGAAGAAGTACCAGTACGTCCGCATGAAGGAGATGTTGGCCAGCGCCCTCAAGCCGCTTGGCCGGCCAATTTTTGATGGCCCCAATGCAGGGTCGTTGTTCAATACCCCCATGGCGAACCCTGCCTCTCGAGCCATGCCTGGGATCCAGCAAGGGAGGCAGTATCCGCTTGCCCCACAGTCTAGGAAAGGTTCGGTACAGATGCCTGGATGAGATATGTCGATGTGAAATATGGTTTATCGGGTTTCTCTTTTTTCTTTCTTATGCTGTGTCATCCGATTAGGGGAATATTTGTGGGCGTTAGATGGTAAACTGATTTTGTACTCTACTACACTTATGACGATCCCTCCTGCCTCTACTACGTCTTTTCATGTTCGTCCTTTTTCCCTCTTTTTAAAGGAAGGTCCGTAGATAATAATTACCATCCAATTTCCTAGTGTACGATCTAAGTAGAGAGCATTCATAAAGGGTATGATTCTCAAGCCTGGAATAGTGTATCACCAGCGACACACCTCCCCCGACATCCCTACCCATGCCGCTCTGACAATTACCCCTGCTCCACCTCCTCCCTTCTCAATCGCCCGCTCTCCCTCCAGAGCTCCTTGATTACCGCCTGCCGTTTAACCGTTAGCAATCACACAGCTCAACTAACAATACTGGAACATTCGTATCACAGCGGGAGCAAACTCACCGCCAAAGCCTCAGGGTGAACACCATTCTCTACGAGACTAACGCAAAGGCTTAAGGTAGTCCTGTCTAAGTGCGTGCTCTTGATTTACAGTATTAAATGCCTGCTGAAGAGACGAAGGACAAAGAGTGGAGGGGACACACAAGAAGGGTGGAAATCTCGTGGAGGATGTCTATCACTTCTCTCGCTGCTTGTTGCTTCGACGGGCGGGTGGACATGTTTGGTGTAGAAAAAGCCCCGGAAGGTATGGGGTAGACTGGGTTAATGGAGCGACCGTTGGGTGTGGGTGAGGTTGCTGGAGGTGAGTGGGCGAGCGGTCTCAACGACGGGGTTGAGCACGGAGATCGTTAGCATTATTCAATAAGAAGGCTTGGGGCCACGCTTCTTAACCCTGCCCTCCAGAAATGGGTATTAAAAGTTAATGACCATGAATTTGGGTAAAAAGCGGCGTTAAATGAGCAAGCCTTTTGTGCACCGCACACTAGGCTACGTCTTCCGGATACTGTGGACCGAAAAGTTTACTGTCCCATACCGTATTACTGTATTGTGATTTTCGAAAAGGTTGTCGAACGGTATCGAAGGAGTCGGGGAGCGAACGGGAGCGATCGGGGGTTTTTTTTGACTGTCGCAACGCACGGTGTTAGCCATGGGTCAAGGTCAATTTTCGTAGGCAGAAAGAGCCCCCCGGAAAAGGAGTAGGACATGTGACTCATTTATTATATCTCACTACCTGACCAAATTACGGTATATTCTCCAACGTACCAATTATCCTCCCAATGCCTGCACGGAGCTCAGCAGATATTCTTTGCCCATGCCTTCATCAACTAGAAAACGCTGAACCTATTCAACGGGTTGCAAGTGATGCCAGCCTTTCAACCTGCACTATTCAGAGAGAAAATGCAAGAGATTGCAACTGTTAGGCAGATGGGAAGAGTGTAGCATTCCCACCAAATTTTGTATATGAGGGGTTTAGGCTACCTTCACCCTGTAGAAGCTAAGACCCCACTCCGGCCTGGGCATTGGGACAGTGTAAGGAGACCAGTAGGCATTGTAGAAGGGCCCCAACAGCAATGGAGACTGTCAGAGGAATCTAGCTGATAAAACAGTATACGTGACGGCTGTCAGTCCGACCAGCTGGTGTTGGCAGGATATATAGAAGGGGAACTTTGGCAAGCTTATACACTTATTTCGGGTGAAATCGGTAGACATTGCATACAGTTACAGATTTTGCACTAAGGGACAGGAGACTATGTTACTATAGTAACAGGACATTTTCCACGACACTGGTTCAAAAGAACAAGTATAGAATCAACCCCATATGATAGGCATGTTAGTATGACTAGCAACTAGGACTACTCAGTAAGGAAGGACTACTAACAATTATTCATATTGGTACGATCATAAATGCATTACAACCTGACTCTAAGTCCTGGCCAAAACTACATATGTTTACTAATAAACTCTGAGCTCAATGGTTATCTATTCTGAATGGAGCCTATTAGTCCCATACCAGCCAGTGAATGGTTTGCACTTGCAAAGGCAAAACAGAGAACCGGCCAACCGGCCCCCGGTCCAAATATCATCACCAGGCGTATCTTTTCTTAAAGCTGCAGCTGCAAAATGAGAGCAAGGCACTAAAGGAATCTGTCCTCTTTTCAAGTCTTCAGGTCCCTGGTATCCCCATAAGGGGCTTCCACATTAGGTGGTTGATGGTGATGGATAAGGCCAGTGAGTTCAAAACTGAATCATGATACATGAGACATTATTGGTCAAGAAGCATTTTAATCCAGACCTCAATGAAGGAAACGAAATGTTGTAACCTTATTAGAGGATGCTGAAACACTACTGGCTATACGACAGCATATCCTTCACGTGAATGAAAGTAAGTTTATCCTCTACTTATTTTTTAGGGCTTTAATGTGTTTGATTATTGGATTATTACTAATATTATTTATTAGAACTTAAACTTAGTTCCCATGGTTTAGCTAAGGGTGTACACAGTTACCAATTGGAAGAAAGGTCAAACCAATGATGATATTGGTAATCAGTGTAGAGATAGTATCATCAGAGAGGTTGAGCATACACTTGGATCAAGAACAGTATGAAGATAGCTATAAAAGTTGGAATTCAAATATAAGAAATATCAAAAAGAGATTTATAATGATGTACATGAAAGGGACAATGTCAAGAGAAATCGTGACTAAGTCTTTCTACAGCAAATGGTAGCATATGCTAATGAGTGGCTCCACTGAGATAAAACGCTTCAGAAAATCCCACATGATCTCTATCTCACTGGTGAGAAGTAGTGTGTAATGCTAGTTGCTCAATCTGGATCCACCTTCAGTGCAAATCATGAAAACCACTTTATTTGGATCTACTCAGACTGCGAACTATTAGGAAAGAAGGGAACAGGCCAAGGTTTACATGTTTCAGACTTCCTTACTCCCATTAGACACTTGGGGAACTTGAATGGTGATTCTTACCTGATTATAAAATGTGAAGGTAACATCTGGTAGACTGGTAACAAATTACTTAAGCAAGTTATCGACAAAGTACTACCAGCCTTTGAGGCACAATTTCCTTGCTGCAAAGCGCTATTTGCCTTTGATAGTTCTCAAAATCATTGCAAATTTGTCAATAATGTACTTAGTGTTTCCATGATTAACTTGGAGCCAGGTTAAAAGAACACAAAGTGAATACAAGACACCTTTTAAGTTGTTGTTGATCAGAACTATCCAGCAGATGGCTATGTTTAGTTATTAAAATTCCTTGATAGCACACGAAAGGGTCTCCAAAAAGTGCTCAGAACAAGCCCGCTGGCGTGAGAATAAACTCTTTCTGGCCCAATGCTCGATAAACTCTACTACTAGCAAATTAGGAAAGATGAATCCATACTGTCTGGATAGTGGAAGTTGTTGTGCACCCATTTGAGCTGTAACCCAGCCAGTCTTTCCAGCACAGAAAAATCATATTAAGAGGGCAATTATCAAGACAGGGCATGAGCTAATTCATTACTATCCTGCATTTTATTGCAAAATCAATTTCATTAAGTATTACTGTGGTACGGCAAAGGATTATGCCTGTGAAAGATGTAAGTACAATTTTGATCTATGAAAAGCATGGTTCCAGAGGCATTGGCTAGTGTATCAAGGTACCTTATTTGGAAATACTGGGCTCGTACTGATAGAATTATCGAAGCATATCAGTCTAGTATCATATATGCCACCCCAGAATATAAGAAAATTGTACACAAACACTATTTCTTACATTGTCATCTAAATAATCAAGTTTAATAATAAATCAAATGTTTTTATTATTATACAAATCAATTATTAAGTAATTACGGAGTCTATTATATATTATAAATCATTAAATATTAATAAAATTGTATATATCATATCTATCATATGGTTCATGCCATTCAAAACGTACACGAGGCTTTAAAATTAGTGTTACATGTGGCTATGCTAGTTTTAATGCCAAGCCAAATATTGAACCTGTATTTGAGGTAAAGGGTTTAAATAACAATAGG
>Ga0307509_10009123_pt1 | contig 12469 bp, 3 predicted proteins | sample 10_EM_MG_FD_202245 | JGI IMG/M metagenome (GOLD analysis project Ga0307509, IMG submission 202245) | Populus trichocarpa ectomycorrhiza microbial communities from riparian zone in the Pacific Northwest, United States - 10_EM | ecosystem: Host-associated > Plants > Roots > Unclassified | place...
TAAAAAAAAAACAAACATTATTGAAATGAATAGTGTTTTGTGGGGGCAATGAACAATATAATTACCATCTCTTTTAGTGTTTTATTAATGGTTTAGAAATCACTAGATAGTATGACAACATAATGCGGGGGTCATTTTGTAAAATAATTTCTATTTTATTTTATAATAATTAAAATAAATATTTATAAGAATTTTTATAGTTTAAATTTAAGAGAGAGAAAATGTATTTGTTTATCCAAAATAATTTCATGGTTATTAAAGTTAAAACTCATAAGAATTTAATAATTTAAATTCATTAGAAAAAATGTATTGTTATCCAAAACTTCTTTTTTATTATCCATTTTTTTTATTTTGAAAAAAATATATCTTTTTTATTAGTAGTGTGATTTTAAAATAAAAACATATCAAGATTTGTCATTCAAAAATAAAAATAATATCTTGGTAATTCGTATGTGACATGTATGAAAAAAAATAGTTTGAGAATTTTTTTTTTAAAAAAAATAAATATTTTATTCTCATTGAATATTCATGAGAAATATTTTTAAAAACTTTGCATATTTGGTTCATATATAATTATTTATAAGTTAATTATTAATATTACCATAAAAACTCTAATCTTATGTGAAAAATATAACATCATCTATTTTTAAAATATCATTGTAAATATTTTTTTATTAAAGAGAGTTTTGTTTTAATTTAAAAAAAAAAACATTAAAGGGCCAAAAGAAAAGAAAAGAAAAAAAAGAGGCAGTGGACGACACTTTGTATGCTTGGCCAAATAATGTGTCATCCATTTCAACAATTTCCGATCACCATGAATGAATAACTGGAAATTCTAGTTTTGAGTTTTCTGGCAACTCAAATTTCAATATGTTTTCATCTAAAACCATCAAAATATTCTATGAGCTTTAACCACATTTCCAACTTTAAAACACAATTTAATTAGTCTAAAAAATTAAATTCAAAACAAAACAAGCTTTTTGGATTCTGATTTATTTTTTCTCTCATGATTAAAGATCCAAGTCACCTCCATTGTACTGTCATATTCATTAAGAACTCATTGACATTAAAATTAGTTTTTTTGTTGTCGCAATGTGGTTAGCAAAAACAATTTTCACATCTTTTTCTTTTCAATGACTCTCTCTTTCTTATTTCAATATCTATGAACTAAAACATAAAAAATAAAGTTTCATGACCGAAATGAAAATGTTGAAAACTTAAAGGACTAAGGTGTAAAGAAATCTCCTTTAATATTCAATGAATAGTATGATGAATAATGAATTGTAAGTGTGTGAACTGTGAACAATACTAACACATGAAAGAAATAAAATTTCATAATCGAATAATAAATGATGGAAACAACATAGACCATAGTGTTAAAGAAGTTTATTCACTATCCTATGAATAGTGTGTTATGAAAAGTGACTACAAGTGTGTACACAAAGTATGTGAACAATGAAATGTTGTTTTGTTTTAGATTATTGTACTTAAGGTTGTTAATTATGTCATATTTTATTTGAAATGGCTCATATATCTTGTAATATTTTAAAAAACAAAACAACCTGGAATAAATTTCATCTTGCTTTGAATTTCATTTCATTCTAAAATTTTTATCCAAATTCCAACTGAGATGTTCCAGATTCATTATGTCAATTATGTTCCATGAATACTGTCTTTTTGCTTTATTTAAAAAAAAATCTATGTTTCTCTCTAATTTTATCTTTCAACACTTTGTTTATTAGAGATTGGACTTTATAATTTGCTTTGGTTTACTTTCTTTATGGTTGTCTCTGTCTCATGATTCATGTCACGAGTTTGACGGGTTAACTTAGTTGACTTGAGTTTTTTTTATTGACATTTGTTTTTTCAATTTTATCATTCAACTTTTTCAACATTTGGTTGATTATGATTAGACTGTCATTTTTTTGGTTTGTTTTCTATAATTTCATCTCAGTCTTATGACTTGGGTCATGAGTTTTACGCGTTAACTAAAGTAGACTTAAATCGTTTTATTGTGTTTTTTTTTAGATTATATTTTTTCTAAATTTCATCATTTAAGAATGAATTTATTGGAAATTAAGCATAATAATTATTTTGATTTGCTTTATTTGGGGTTATCATGATTTCATAATCAGAATCATGAATTTAAAAGGTTAACCCGATTCGATCCATTATGTTATCTTCTTAATATATTTTTTTTAAATGTCATCTTAATTTTTTTTTAGTCAAACTATGATGTTATCAATTATTTAGATTATCTTTGAACCTGTTGAGTCAATCAAGTCAGATTAGCTAGAAAACAAATTAGCTACTAGAAAATCAGCTCAAAATGGTCAACTCACAAGGTTTAAATTTCTTTTCCTAGTAGAAAAAACATTAGCTATGCTTGGATTTTTTTTCTATGATAAAAAATCTAATCCAACCCACAGTGTAGCATGAGTCAACCATTTAGTAGTTACTAATAGGAATATTTAGATTTTGAAATTATGTTTAGATATTTGACATTGTGTTTAAAATTTGAATTGTATAATTTCAAGTTAATTCATCTTTAAATTTGAATTGGAACTATATGTATTGAATTAATATTTTGAATTATATATATATATATATATATATAAAACAATACAACCTCGAAATAACATGATGAAATACTCTAAAATCAAAATATATCATTAACCAGAATAAAATCGATAATGTTGAGTTCATTCTTACTGATAATAATAAAGAATCCTATAGGGAAATTGGCTAATTTCTAATTTCATGCATCTAACAATATTTTTGTTTAAAAAATTCAATAACAAACTAAATAAAAACATTAAGAAAAAAATATATACGAGCTATGATCTTATAATATCTTATAGGTAAAATACATTTGCCATGAAATGGTTAATTTCCACCTTCGAAGTATTCATAGCCAAAGATACGATAACCATAGCTAATTTACTCATCTTGTGTGTAAGGGACCTTCCATATATATACCAAGATTTATGCAGTAAAATAATAAATACGACAATACAACATGAAAGTAATAAATAAATAAAAGTTGCAAGAAGACCAAACAAAAGTCAAGCCAGCTACTTTTCTTTGAAGAAATTAATGAACATGGGACTTCGGGGGGATACTATAATATTCCATTGTTGACCCAAAAGAATTTAATCAACGTCCTACCAAAAGCATGGCCATAAAGCATAGTCATAGAGGAACTATTTCTATGATGAAAATTTTATAAAATTATCTTAATTCAAAAACTTATATAGTATATAAGTTTATGTTATTTTATATTTAATTTTTATTAATTAAAATAAAAATAATGAAATTTAAATTTGTAATTACTTGATTAATTAATCTCTGATATTATATAAAAAATTTATTTTAAATAAAAAATTTAAGTTATTCGATTACTTTGAAATTAATTTTTGTTTTTTAATCAATGGCTTGAGTGCCGGCAGCCTGCGTGAGAAAAGAACGTCTTTTCTTTTCTACGACGGCACCGAGTATTTTTTAAGTTTGTGGAAGAATTGATAAACAGAAATTAACTGGTCTAATTCTTGATGGCCGCCCTGCCGAGACTAATCTGATTGCGGATTCCACCAGTAACTGGCTGCTATTTAGTTCTTAATGTGCGTAAACAACACGTTCCCAGAACCATGTGAACATAACTTTCAGCTACTTTGATTGGAAACTTCGGTCTACAATTTACTCTGTTCTTCTTTTACTAATCAAATGGAGCTCCCAATTTCTTTGCTAATCTTGCTCAAAGGTCATAAGATAATACTTGTTAGAGAAAAGACAGATATTAATTAGTGGATCTTTTTGACTGATTGACAGCAAACAAGAACATCCTCTTACGCTTAAAGAGAACCAATGAAGATATTGCGTGTTTGGTGAGAAAAACGACAAGACAAAACAACATTTGCCCGGTAAAAGAAGCACTGATTTATAATGATAATTTTGAGAATTATCGTCTTCATCGGCAGCTAGCTAGGGTTAGGGCAAACTAGCTATATCAATGCCTGCTTATCCTTCCCAAGCTTGGAAAATATGCAAGGAAGGAAAGTCTACAAGCTAGAATATCATGATTTATCGGTTATATTATAATTAAAAGAATATCATTAACTGTACAAGCTTCGATACTATAATGGAAGTCCACATGCAAACCTAGAGGGGCATGTTTTCTCCTTAGGTAATTAACGTACCTTTGTAATCTAATTATCCTCATTAAAATTAACGTACCTTTGTAATCTAATTAAAGGCAGATCATTTATTTAAATATTACTCATCGGTAGAAGGAGTGTAAACCGGGGCATTTACTCATTTAACCATCCCAAAAGTTTTTGGGACCAAGGAAAAAGAAAGAATTAGGGATCCGGGAGGCAAGTTGGTAGCCGAGTTTTTTGGGGTTTTAGCACAATGAAAAATAATTGATAAAGTAATAAAATGAATAAAATATTTGAGAAAATAGCACGGTTTTACAAGTTAAGTTTGTTATTTGCGATATGCGTTTACGACACTTATTTCACAGTTGTCATCTGCGACACGTGAATCGCAAATGACATCTATAGTTTATTCAAAATTAATACCCAAAACCCCTTTCTTCCCCCCGTTTCTCTCTTTCCGCAATCAGACTCAATGTTGAATTATAAAATTTATAAAAATTTTAACTAAAAAAATGACACAAAAATTAAGCCAAGTCAACCCAAGTTAATTTGTTAAGCATTATTTTCAGGTCATAAGGCCGGGATAACTTAATAAAAAGCAAACCAAAACAAATCATGAAATTTAATTTCTAATCAAACATAATATTAAATGATAAAATTAAGAGAAAAAAATCAATTAAAAAAAAGCTGGGTCAATTAGGTTAACTCGTCAAACCGCAACTTGTGTCATGAGACGGAAACAACCCATTCAAAATAAAATCCAATGTTGAATGACTCATGACCCGAGTCATGAGTCCGAGATAATCTCTTGAAAAGAAAATAAAAAACAACCCAATTTAACCATAGTTAAGATATCAAAATCGGCGATCTCAATCATAAGACCGAGATATCGTTATAAAAAGTAATCAAAATAATTTATGAAATTTAATTCTCAATCTAACCTAGTGATGTATAATAAAATTAAAAATAAAATACAAGAAATAATAGTTTAACTCTTTAAATTTTATTTTTGAGGTTTAAAAATAAAAAAAAAAAAAATTGAAAAAAATAGAAGTAATATACTGCTATAATTAACAGTGTTTTTGTCAGGAGGGGGTAAAAAACTCCTGCTCTTAGTTAATAGTTAATGCTTCTGCAGAAATGAGGTACTTCGTAGTGTGTACATGTCTGAAGAGTCATCATCACATATACCAAGTAGAATATAATTAAAAACAGCCATTTATGGGTCCCTTAATGCAAGTTAGCTGTGTGTGAATTTCTTGTGGCTTCTCTCACTCTCATAGGCCCAGAATCCTGTCCACATACCTATACTCATGTCAGATCATGTTCATCGGGTCCCTACCCTTTTGCCCCACCACCCTGACTTGCGTGAAATTTTTTTTGTATTTATCTTTATATCGTCGGAGTTTTCTCCTGCCAAGAGTGTTTGACCAACGCGGACATTATCACAGATTCACACATAACCATCTGGTTTCACCAACCAAACATCATTTTTTTTATTACGACGGCTACCAGTAGTTTACAGAGTTTTTCTATAATATTTCCTTGGTTTACAGAGCCCATAATTGAGGCTTCACTTGGATTTTTGTTCAGAACACGTAAAGGAGCAGTGATTCAAGAAAAAGGAGGTTTTACTTTCCAAGAAGAAAGGAAATCTTTCTTTTATCAATTCAGATATTGAACAGAACAGACCGACCCTCAAAATAATAACGAATGCTACTTCAATCTCAAGTAAAACAAAGACTACAACAATATGACCCACGGCAATCACATTACCAAACTTACCAATCCAAACCCTGAAAGTCACGTCTTCGCTTAGTTTTTACATCTACATTGCCAAAGGGGGCCATCTCTCTCTCTCTTTCTCTCTCAATATATATAATATATATATATACCCGATTATGTCCAGCACCGACACTGATTCCTCGATATTTTTGCCCTTGTTTGGGATTACAAGGAATCCTTGATTGCCAAATGGAATCTTCGATTACCAAATGCTACCAAGTATCGTCAAGGCTTATCCATCCACTCATTTTCTGCAGCAATCCTTCCTGAGCCACGGCCACCCATTTTTCCAAATGTTGCTGATAACCCCTTGAAACTACTGCTTCCCTCGCTGAAGTTCCGTGACTTCCTGGACTTTCTCAGTTTTGGTGAACCAATTTCCCCAATGTCTTGATCAGCATCATTACAGTTCTTGATTTTAGCAACCACTAGACGGACAATGGTGCTTCGACAGAATGGACAAACTGGAGGGTTAAGGCATGCGGTTGTAGGGTTGGGTTTGTTATGGCAGCAGAGAGCTAGTGTGCATTGTGCACACATCTGATGGCCACAGTCTTGAACTTCAATTGTACAAACCTGCTCAAAGCATATGCAGCACACCTCTGTATCGCTTGCCTGCATTATATATGTTACCAAATAGACACGTCAGTTACAATGTCAAGCCATCTGCTACCCTTGTTCCTAGTTTGGCCAACGCAGGAAATTGCAGGGAAAAAAAATAAGAAGTGAATGCCCAGATCTGTCCCATCAGCAGATAAGAAGTGAAAAAAAAAATATATTGATTCCATAAGTACAGATAAGCATCGAAATTACCTCAGATATATTGTAATCTGTCCCATCAGCAGAATGTGATGGAGATGGAAGTGAATGCCCAGATCCCTTCAATATGTTCTTTTCCCTCTCCCTGTTGGCCTCCATCAATATATTCTTTTCCCTCTCCCTGTTGGCCTCCATCAAGGCACACTCCAGTAGAGCTTTTGCCTCTTGATTCAGCTCACTGATGAACTTCAATGGTGATGGCCAGACAAGAGGCTCTGCTGATGAAGGATTAAGAAGGGCTGCACACATTCCATTTTTGTGCTTCAAAGCAACTACATAGGGTATTCTCCTGCATTTGGATGACCATATAAAAATAAGAAAACATTCAAGCTATAAAAAAGACCTAGATCAAGAGATATGATGGCTATCCCAGCTCTTAATTAAAAATAAAGCAACAGCTGTTATAACATTAAGGTCCCCAATGCTATGTGCCTATTTGAAATCATTGGAAAACAATTTCTAGAATACATCAGAGAACATGAAAACCACATGCTTTGTTACCCAGTATTATTACATTATGAATGTGTTATAGCTTCTAAACTAACGAAGGATAGAATCAAGTAATACCCAGATGCATCTCTTTGAAGACGATCTGCCCCCCACGCCAGCAATGCACGGATACAATCAAGAGATCCCCCTCTGGCTGCCAAATGAAGAGGAGTGCTCCCCGGGGAACTGTAAGCAGCAATACATCAACAAAAATTAAAACAACAAATCATATCAAAGGCATGAAATGAGTGAGAAAATCAATACAATTATTACCCATATCCTCCTGTCGAAGAACAAACAAGAGCACCATTGCCTAACAAGATATGTACACATCCAGGCCGTCTTTGACGGGCTGCTAAATGCAATGGTGTTGCTCCTCTACCATCTCTGATATTGACAAACCGTGCATATCCCCTAGATTTCAATTTCCACAGAAGCTATTATCATAAAAACTAAAAGGCAAAATCATCAAAAGAGAAGAAAAGAAAAGAACAATAAAAAACCAAATAAATCTTCAGAATGAAACATGTAGTTACCAAGAAACAGCAACAGGGCTTGATTGAGCAGCAGAAATAATAGCTTGAAGGCAATCCGAATGGCCATAGTAAGCAGCATAGTGCAAGCAAGTTCTTCCATTAAGTGAATCAAACTTCAAAATCTGATAAAAACCAAACAGATAACCTTATCAGTATATGCTAATTCACAGTTTCAAATAAGAATAAGCTGATCTCTAAAATAAAAAGGAGACGGAGATTTTGAACTTTGACATACATTTGCCCCTGCTTCGATGAGCTTTTTCAAACATGAGATTTTGCCATGCATTGCAGCCAACATAAGCGGAGTCTATCACCATTCACAATCAACAAATCAAGATCACTACAAAGCAAAAGGTGCTAGCTATACCACAAGATCAAGAAAAAAGAGAATTCCCATTCACACAAGATTACCAAAATATTACCTGCTTGTGACGATTCACCATATCAGGATCCACAGATCGCTCCAGAAGCATTGTTAAAATCTACAACAGATGTCACAAAATCCATTCTTATCAGCATTCAGCAAAACGCAAAGACTTTCACCAAGAGAAATGTTAAAAGTTCAGACCGCTAAATAAAAAGCCCAGAAGAGTAGTAACCAGTATCAAAAAACCAAAATCAATGGTTAAGAAGAAAAGCAAGAAAGGGACCTCGATCTGGCCATTGGCAGCAGCAATATGTAGCGGATACTGGCGATCATAAGTAGTTTGATGAAGGAGAGATGGGTCTCTCTCAAGCATAGCATTTACGGTGTCGAATTCACCCAACTGCACAGCAGTGAAGAACGCATGCTCTTGACTCGCTGCACAACTCAGTCCGTGACCCATGATGATATATATCTCTCTATATAAATAAAAAAAAAAGGCGCGAACTTCACCCTCCGCTCACCGGAGAGCAGCTGCACCACTACCTAACCGCCACCTTCTCTGACGAGAAGCAGCTCTCTCTCCCTCTCTCCGCTCTATCTCAGTTTTGCTTAAAAGTAGTTATTGGGCAACAAAACAAAAGTTGGACTCTTTAAGCAAGTCTAGAGAGAGAGAGAAAGTGAGGTGTAGTCGTACGAATAGTATTTTTATTATATTTGTTTCTAGAGAGAGAGAGTCCTTGTATTGGAGTTTGGAGCTGCCCGGAAGCTGACCGTGTCAGAGAGAGAGAGTGTGTAAGTGAGAGTGTGGGCAGCAGTTAGATATTTGTTCGGGCAGTTTGATTGATAGATTCCATAAACAGTAAATTTTGGCTCCCTGGTCCTTCTCTCCTTTGAAAGAGTCCTTTTCTTGACTAAACATCTTAGTCTCGGACTCATCTCAGCCATTCAGTCCCGCTGTGGTTTCCTTTTGTCCGTTGGATTGTTAGCAGGCAGCCAGAGAAGCAGTTGTTTAGTATTGGTGGCCAATAAATAAGCTCCCATCATTTTTATTATATTTCCATACGGTTATTTTTTAAGTAATTTTTATTTAAAAAGATATTAAAATAATATTTTTTTAATATTGTAATGTTAAAATTAAAATTAAAAAATACTTTTAAAAAATAATATATAATATATTATTAAATATATTTAGAGTCCATTTGTTTTCGTGATTAAAAATATTTTTAAAAAATTAATTTTTTTATTTTTTTCTTTACTTTAAATTTTTTTATTATTTTATTTTTATATTATTTTGACGTGTGTTAATATTAAAAATAATTTTTTAAAAATAAAAAAATAATTTAATATATTTTTAAATAAAAAATATTTTAAAAAACAATTACGACAATTTTTAAATAAAGCTTACATGGGACGTCATTTAAAAACCTTTTTTATAATGTTTTTTTCATCCTAAATGTAGATTGAAGTTGCACTCAAAACAGAACAAAGTTTTAGTAATAAAGAGATTTACTTTTTTTTATCATTCAATTTTTTAAATCAATTCTGAAAATAAAGTTATTCATTCAATAAATATATCAAGTTATAAAATTAAACCAACATTTTCTAAAGTAAAAAAAAAAAAAAAACGCATATCATTCTTTACCAAAGACAATGAATGATAACGCAGTAGATGATCCCGCCAATGCTGTACGAGGATGGCGACATATTTCTTAGAAGAAATGCCAAAAACTTTATTCTAGAAACGATGATGATGTTATATATATATATATATATATATATATATATATAAAACTCATCTTTTGTGCCTCCATAGATCATTTGTTTAAAAGTTCATAATTTGATTGGGATTAAAATGTTTATTTTCTCTGTAGTCTCAGGTTGAAACTTTATGATTGCTTATATGATGGTCACTAGAGGCTTACATGGTCGTTAATTTCAAGACTCGTGGGATTAGTCGAGATGTATGCAAGCTGGCCAGACACCCATATTAAACTAAAAAAAAAGTTATAATTTGAAATGATAAATCTCACACAGACAGACAGACAGACACGTAATGTATAGAGAGGGAGAGTGCTGGACAAATAACTTAGGATTCCGAGTGTAGTAGAAGTAGTATCTTTTGGCTAGATTTCTGCACAAAACCTCATTGGTCGGATACATGTGTAATAAAATGACCACTCGAAGTGTTTTTTTCATCCTTGCCTGATACTTTTCTAACATGTAAAGATTTCTTTGTTTTTGGACGGCGTGACTGATTTACACCGATTATACTTGATGAATTTTTTTAAATTTTTGTGTTGTTAGATTTTATTTTTGTTAAGATAATTCTTATGATATTATAGTATTATTATTATTGGAGTTTGGTGGATTTTTTATGTCTCCTTTTTTTTTCTTTTCATTATGTATCAATTTATTTTAACTATTTTTTTCAAAAAAAATACCATTATTTTCAACCATGACTTTTTAAAATATATTATTCTTAACCATGATATTTATCAAAATGTGTTATTTCATCAAAAAAAATCTTATTCAACTTATTTTGTTTTTTTTTTTTTCAAACAGTGCTAGATTTATTTTTATAAATAAATAAATGTCTACAACATTGAGATAAAAATAGAGATATGCCCTTGCATGTTAGATCTTATATTCTTTTTTATTATTATTATTAACGTGAGTGTCCGGACCAGCTTGCGCGTACCTCAACTAATTTCACGGGTCCTGAAGTTAACGATCATGTAAGATTTTAGTAACTATTATATTAGCAACCACAAGGTTCGAATTTAAAATTCCATAAAAAATAAATCTTTTAATTTTAAATTCTTACTACTAAATACCTAGATAATTAATATAAAACGAGCTAGGAGGGAGAAAGAAGTTCATATGCTCGTATGTATGGATTTTATTCCTTTTCTTTTCACCGAAAGCAATGGAGCTATTTAAGAAAAAATTGTCAAAAAAAGGAGTTATCAAATATTGAATTTTTATCTCGTAAATCGTAAGGAAAGTGATCATGGAAAGCCATTCATGTGAATCTTGAAAGCAACAGTTTGTAGGAGAGCAAATCAGTTCCCACACAAAAGCATTTCTCTTTAGAATCACTTCATCGACACCTTGACTTTTAAATCAACAAACAATCGGAACCTACTTCTAAAGCTGCGGTTTCCAAACCAAAGCAAAGAATAAGTTTTTATTCGTGGAGATCAAGTTTCAAAAAATTTTATATTTGAAAATGTATTAAAATAATATTTTTTATTTTTAAAATTTAATTTTTATATTAATACATCAAAACAGTAAAAAACATATAAAAAAATTAATTTAAAACTAAAATAAATCATAATTTTTTAAAAATACGGTTGGATGACTGGATCACAATACCAAACATTACAGACATAGAATTTGCAACATTGGCCTACCATTTATAATATAATCACCATGGAAGCATAGCACTTCTTCTTGTGATTATGGAGACTTCGTTTAATTATCACCAAATCATCTTCTTATCGGGTCTTCGATTTATACTGAATTCTTAAACAGTAGGCAAACCCTAGAGATGGAATGGGACATCAAAACAGAAGTGAACTACAAGAAAAAAACCGTTGAATTTTGGAATACAAGCAAAAAGTTTCATAACAAATGGGTTTCCCCTACAAGCATTAGAAGAACTATTTACCAGAAAAATAAAGACGTGCCAATATTCAGTAGAAGAAAAGAAAAATCAACCAGAAAAAGAAATGGCTTTATTACGAATTTGTCCACCCATTTTTTCTACAAATGAAAAGTATATATATAACCATACATGCACGAAAGCACTGAAGAAGACAGTATCATACTTTCTGGAAAGCTTCTTCTCAATTTACTTGTAAATGAAACACAAGAATAAAACGCCATATATATTGTTATATAAGTTTAGTTTTTAGCATAATGGAACTTCTATAAAGTGATTTGGTAATTAATTAATATTAGCGCATCAAGTTAATTTATGTTAGTCTCTCAAGTTAAGTATTGCTTTTATCATTTAGGATGAGGATTAGCTGAGTTCGTTTAATTAGTTTCTTTTGGATCTAGGTCTTGTTAAAAATAATTTTTTTTAAAAAATATTATTATAATATATTTTTTAAATAAAAAAAACTTTATCAAACTTCTAAGCATCTCTTACATGCCTAATCACATAGAAATTTAGGCATGGAGCCAGGAAATTTTCTTAAAAGGAGCCAAGATTACAGATTAAGAACACATAGTGTATGGTGAAAAAATAGATGCTAATTAATATAGGTTGTAAAATGTATATTATGAAAATCATGAAAGATGAGAATATT
>Ga0307509_10009124_pt1 | contig 12469 bp, 12 predicted proteins | sample 10_EM_MG_FD_202245 | JGI IMG/M metagenome (GOLD analysis project Ga0307509, IMG submission 202245) | Populus trichocarpa ectomycorrhiza microbial communities from riparian zone in the Pacific Northwest, United States - 10_EM | ecosystem: Host-associated > Plants > Roots > Unclassified | place...
ATACGCCCCCCCCCGACCTTCTCCCTAGGAGACTGTGTCTGGTACTGGGAGTGGTTTGTCTCTCGTCCTTTGTTTTCCAACGCTCGTGGAAAATGCAAACAGGCAGTGGTATGAATACAGCGTCCCTTCATGTTACCCAAGTCTCCTCCAGCAATCAAATCAGCGCCACCTCCAAGCGTTTTGACTACCCCCACCCATTCTCCCCCATACGTTGTATCACGTTCCGGGTGCCCTCCCCCACCGGCCCTCATCGCCACCAGTGCTGCTCCGCTCGTTTCAGGAAGTTCAATCGAGGCAACAAAGCTCACCCACCGTCGGGCGTCGCTCCCAGGTGGCGAGGGGACACTCCCGCTGTTCTCTCGATATGGACAATACTACAATAGCAGCAAACCAGAGATTCCATCTATTGTGACCTCAGCTCGACCCCTGCTATCCATGTGGGTGACCACGACGATTCCGTTTCCCCTGCTCCACCTAGTACCGCGCCCACCGGTCATCCCAGGAAATGCAGTGGCCCATACCTCTAAACCCCGGAATCCTCAAACCTAGGAGGTGGTCTACTGACACTCCAGTCAATGAAGATGGGCTCAAGGTGATCCCCCCTTCGTGAACCTCTCAACCGAGTCTTCCGTCCACTTCAAGATGTCCACGGCACTTCAGGAAAATAACCCCCAAGACTGTGTTAGCCCTCTGGCTCTTCTGAGTCCAGAAGATACCTTCTATTCCCATTACCAATGATCCTCAAATGCGATGCCTCACCCAATCCTCCCTCACTTCATTGTTACCCTACTCATCCACCCTCTTCATCCTGCGCAATGAAAAAGGTGGGAACAGTGATAGCAGTAAGAGTAAGAAGGGGAGGGTGGAGTTAGAGGTTTTGGATGGTTGGGAGTTGTTGGCATTGCAGGGCCCTGGGGGGATTCAGAGAAGTGGAAGCAGAGGCATAAGAAGTCTAGGAAGAAGGTCGAGGGCAACACTGAGAAGACACCTGAGGAGGGGGGTGATGAGGATGAGGGTGATGAGGGCAAGTTGATTTCACCTCGGACAGGAATATCGACCCTACCTACTTACTTCGTGTTCACGCCTTACCACCTTGCCTCCCTTGTTAACCCCAAGAACCTCAAAACCCTTGAGGTGATAGGTGAAATGGGTAACAGTCTTTCAGCTTGTCTGTGTCAATTCCACCAATAGATTTGGGATTGGTGGGAAGAAGGCTGAGGCCGGGGCCTGAGAAGCTATCGAGAATGATATCTCAGGTCGCGGCCCAGGTGTCGCCAAACAAATGCAAACAATAACGCCACAGTTGAACGAATCGCTCATCCACTCGCTACCACCCACCACCGAGCACCATGGGCAGCTTTTCCGCTTTTCTGTTACACGAGTCCCGGCCTCAATCATACGAATTCCTAACCACTGCTTCAGCCGACCTGCCGGCCAAGAAGCCCTTCAAGCACATTGAACACGTCGTTGTGACAGAGTTCAAATCACTGCCGATGTTTCAAGGGTTGGAATCGTTGAAAGTTGACAGACCTAAAATTTATGAAGTGAGGCGTTTGTGTATTCAGATCGCCAACCACTCATCCCGGTTCTGCAGTGTTTGAAGCCTCTCCCGAGGAGAGGGAAGGCAGGGTTGGTGGTTGGCAAGGCGAAGAGTGACAAACTGGGGTCGGAGGATTTCCCACTCATCACTGAGGAAGACACTTTGGAAGGAGGGACAGGACATTACGAGGTCATAATTGTCTTCAGTAAGTCAATCGGGTCACCTGTGAATGGAAGCATTGAGTGATCACTCTAGAAACGTCTTTGCACTTCAACCTCGTAATATTTGAAGGGATATCTAGGCACTCCTACTGCAGTTTCGGTTCGTGCATTGTGGAGGGGTTTATGGGGGACTCGATAACCACGATTTACGACTCCGCCTGCAACTCCGTTTTCAATACGGGGATGATGCGGGACCCGATGACTACCATTGCCATAAACAGGACCTCCTTGCACAAGGTACGGCATGTTACAAGTCCCCATTCGACCCTCCATAAATACTTCGCAGTTGGATGGTCAATTTGGGGACTACCACCCCTCTGAGATGGTGCAGCTAGAATCTGATTCGCTGCAAAGGAGTTCGGCCATCAACCACCCGGCTAATGCCAGACTGGAGACCATCAAAACGTCAAATGTCGTCTTCCTGTTTAGTGAGTTTAGTTCTTGGTCTCCCCGTGAGCTGCACTGAAACGAAATAGCCGCGACACGAACTCGCCAACTCCGGATCCCATACGTCCTGTTCAACTCTGAGTCTGAGCCCTACCAGTTCCTCGTTCAGGACCATGTCGATGTATGCTCAGAAGATACCGCGGAGCTCCTCCACGATACCGTCCGCAGGCGTATCCAGGGTTTCTCCCCATACTGCAACGAGACGAGATATGATATCATTGTGTATGAGGTACGATAGTCAACTCCAGTGTGACCCAGCTACTTACGCGAGCAGCCCAAAGAAGCGTTTGAATTGGCCTACGGTAAACAACCGGATGAATTGGAAAGTTTGAAATTGGAGGAAGGGGATTTTTCTCTGAGTAACTGTTCCGTACTCATCCCTCGGCAAAGTTTGTCAAGCTGGGGGTACCAGGCGCTGATCATCGTTCTCAGTAAGTTTGTTGCCATCATTCAATGAATTAGCCTACGAACCGATTCCCAGGGATCCCAGTCCAACCCCAACATTCACCCAACTCTACGAGTTTCCTGGATAGCCTTCGTCACTTGTCCATAGGGCAGATCGCTCCCTCTACGGCCGCCAAACTCGAAAACTACCGCAAGTCTCAGCTGGACCCTAAAAACAGGATCATGGACGACCGACCCGAAAAAGACAATCTCATAGCCCCCATCCCTCTCCTGTACCAACCCTTTGGTTATTTCCGCGACGCTCATTTGGGGGCAGAAGTCCCTGGTGAGAATGATATCCGTCAAGACGAGCTGTGGAAGAATGTCGGCGCTCTTGCAGACGCGATGACCTTGTTTTACAAGTCCGAAGAGGAACGATCTTCCAAGCTCCTTGAACAACTGGAATGTATTTTCAATGTCTCTCCTGGTACCATAAAGGCCAGCAAAATCCGCGGCGGCCCGAAGATATCAGATGGCCATGTGGACGGAAAGCATGGGGCTATGGTGTTTTGTTTGGAGTGCAAGAACGAGCTGTCGGCTGCGTCTTGCGAACCCACCGCCCAACTCGTTTCCTATATCGCTGCTTCACTCAAAAGTCAAGTCGATAAACACCCACAGCTTTTCCAAAGGTGGAGAGTTCCTACATTGGGCGTGACAAATATTGGTGAGTTCGCCCCATATTTTTCGTCCACACTTGTTTATTGAGGTGTCTAGGGTCACAAATCCAATTTTTTGGCGTTGTCTGGATAGGCAAAATGCGTGTCGTCCCCTTGACGCCATCACTTCCTATGGTGGACCCAACCGGTGAAGAGCTCCGAGGGGAGCTCCTCTTAGCATTCAAGGCGGCTTATCTCGTCTTCCACAAGATCCAGACCGACGTACTGGCTATGTTTGAGGTGCTCAACGACAAAGAGAAGCATTGGCCCCCAGTGCTGACCACAACGGGGTGCTGCTTCCCCAGTGTCACAGAGATCGACATTGTGACTAATGTCTCCTCCGACACGGAACAGAAAAAAGTCCAATTTGTCCTCGAATCTCGATACGACGAGGTGGAACACCGACACCTGTACCATGCTCGCCTCGTTTCACCAGCCTTATCGGAGAGCGCCATATACGTCAAGTTTTCGCAACGCTACTCTATAGACTTACACAAAATTTGCGCTTCACATGGGCTTGCCCCAAAGGTGCTCGGATTCCAACTGTTGGGTGGAGGATGGTTTGCAGTGGCGATGGAGAAGTTTGAAACCGTGGATCCAAGGACTACGTCCTTCCCTGAGGCTGGCGAGTGGGAGGGACGCTTCAGGGAGTTGGTCAACGATTTCCATGGGAAAGGCTTTGTCCATGGTGATCTGCGCCTTGCTAACTTCGTCTTCACCAAGAGTGGTAACGCGTGGAGGATGGTACTAGTCGACTTCGATTGGGGAGGAAAGGAGGGGGAGGTAACTTTCCCTCCCGAACCGCTCAACGAAGAATTGGGAGTGTCGAACAATCTACTATACAATCGACAGATCACGAAGGACCACGACCGGGAATGTCTTTCGAGGGTCTTTCAATGGTTAAATAGTCGTAACCCTAGGGATTCCGGGCAGGCGGGCCTGGATACCAAGCCTGACCAGGCGATGGATGGATAACGCATCCTGTTGGCTACTCTTTCCCCTGTTCCCATCTCGACCGCCACGATACTTTCGATAGAATTATGACGCATGCGTGGGATTGTCTTTTGTAAGGGAGTAATCACGGCCCTGAATCCTGGTGTTCAATGTGTGGCCGATGTCACAGGACCACTGCCTCGACGTAGCATCGATATTGTATTCGTTGAAGGGTGAGTCAACCACAAATGCCTGATAGCACCCAATGGATCGCATGAAGGGTTAAAAGTGTTCTCGCCCTTCAAGACCACAGCCTCGTTCTGTCGTGTATCTTCCATCGCTAGATTTGGGGAGGGCTCCTGTCACGTTCAATTGTTGTGGTTGGGTGCAGGTTCATTAGTACCAGGCTGACAGGGGCGGCTCTAAACGGGGTGCAAGAGGCGGCCTCGAACCGATGGTAGAAAACAGGGAGGGAGTTGTAAGATCCCCTGTGGTGCCCCCAAAAGGACATGGCAAGGTGACTCTGACAGGCTGGTTTCAGTGGGACCTTGCCCGTCCCATTGAGTCCGGGAGCACTCAAGCGTTGACTATCTACAGGTGGTCGCGGTATTAACCAGTGTCTCCTTTGGCAGAAGTTCACAGTGTAGGTGGTTGACCGGAGGACGATATGGGTGGGTGGTTCTGGACGACCTGGTTGCCAACTTTTTTTGGTGCATCTTTATACCCCACCCACTACTTGAATCCCCCTTTGGCCAACTTGGGAGTCTAAGTCGCCACCGACCCTGGTTGGCAACCCCCTGGTATTCACTATGATATCTCAGACAGATGTTTCTCCCATTACAACGACCACCTCCTTAGACAGGTACGAGCTACTTAGCGGACTGTGACGGGCGGATGCTCCGGCGAGAGACCCCGCTTGGAACCACATTGCGAAATAGGAACGCCGTGCCGTGTGAGAAACGACGTCCAGAATTACCTGCGTGGTATCAGCAGGAGGAATACGTAGCGGCCGGGGATGTCACACGACCATTGAATCTTTCTTTCCTTCTTTCTTTGCGTACACCGTCCGGGCACCTGTGAAGATGACTTGATATAGGGCAGGATTGCTCCCACCGGTGATACCCTGGAATTAAGAAACCCACCAGACTTTAACAAACCCTGATGTAGTTCGACTCGTGTTCATTGCAAATACATTTTTTTACCTCCTGCGTTTCCCGGCCTACGCCCTTACGCACGAAGTTTAGGAATCAGTGGTTCCTTAGGGTCCGTTGGTTCCCCTTGTACTGGGCAATCTAGTCAATAATTGACCCAAGATCGTGGAACATCCAATGCTAATATGAGACACAGAAGGGTCTCGGGTTGCCCAGGATGTAGGATAGAACACCCTTCAAGACGACAGGCGTGACTTCCGGATAACCAAGGAGAGTGGAATGAATGATGTTGTCGGGTTTGGTAGATGTACGCGACGTAGAGATGGGAGCGTAATATGACCGAGATTACATGACAAGTTTTACTCGGGGGGAGCTGCACCGAAATCAACCAGCCCCTATACAAACGAAGTGATAATGTGTTCCGTGGTTCCTCTTCGTTGGACCACCTACATTGTATCTGAGTGCCGAGTGACTCCAACTAGCAATATTGCCCTACAACAAAACCAAGGCGGAATACCCAAGACGTGTTGGAGTCTAATGTTTAATGCGGCCTCGTTGTCGACACTGAGGCCTTGTATTATGTATAGGACAAATGGCAAAGGCTGGGTGTCATATCGCTGGAGCCTTTACTACGCTCGCTCGCGTCTCCTTCCTGTGGTAGGAAGGTGCTCACACAAGCTCGTATCCCAGATGTCTGTTCGAGCAGTGCTGCAGAGTGACATTGCATGACCGTTACGTGTTACCTCAAATCTGACGCTGAAGGGAGAACCGCATACTAAGCTGGTCACTTCGGACTTTCCGAATCTGAAGATGAGGAGTACACAATGGGCCCAACTTCTGGCTTGCGCCGTATCCTCATTTCCTCCTCCCCCTCCTCCTCCCCCTCCTCATCATCATCATCATCACAATCGCCGTCGTCATCACCGTCATTACCATCGTCGCTGCTGCCCCCGTGGTCGTCATCATTTCCCACTGCACAATCCTCTTGTTCATCCGCATCCCCTGTGTCGCCACGATCCGATCCCACCACCGCTGGTTGAGAACTAGAGGAGAGTAGCCGACGCTTGGGAGGTTCCCTGTAGCCTTTTGCCTTCCCCCTCCTGCTTCCCTTGACCATCTGTTCTTCCTGTGTAAGAATGGGGTCTCGTCCACTGGGCTCCCGCATCATTGCCTTCCGCAGTGCTTTTGTTTGTTTGGGGTGAGTGTGTTCCTTCTGCCCTAGGAGCATCTCGGTCACCTGGGCTGTAGATTTGGCATTCCGTGGACCTGTGTTTCTGTTCTCCTTAGGCTTTCTTTCTACGGGAAGGATGTTTTTGTTTACCAGTCGGATAAAGGTCGAGTTCAGCAGCAGATTTAGTCGACCGCCTTCCCAAGACCAGAGGGGTTTGATGGTGGAGGGTAGCCCGGGCTTGCGAGGAAGCACCTGCAGCCTTTGGAATATATTGTCCAGTGCGTCCCTAAGCGCTTTCCCTCCGTCGACGGATATGTTGAGAGCACGATGGTAGTCCTTCACATACCCTATGGTGGAGAGGACATGCCACTTGGATCTCCGAGACGGGACGCCACCTGGCTCGGGAAAGAACGCCACCCTTTTGTCCCGAAATAATTGTGTTCGGCTTTTTGGAGGGACGGCGCCTACCAAATCATCGGCGGATGGTGTTAGGTCGTAGTAGACTTCGTTTTTGATTCGAGCCCGAACTGACTGCACGGTCCAGCATTCCATTGCGTCCTTGAGTGTCACGGGCTTGGGAAGCTTGCTAAACTTATCTTCAGGCGTCAGGCCCCGGAACTGGTAGGCGAACTCGCAGAAGAGGTCCTGAGCCACGGAGTATGCTGCACACAGTGAGTCAAACTGGAACGGTAGAATTTCAGCTTTCTTGTCCTCCTTTATAAGGAGAGTCTTCAGTCCAGTCCAAGTCACGCCATCGGTAGTGGGAAGGGTGGGAGGCTTTGACGCCTGACCCTTCTTTCGGGTCTTCGCATTGACAACAGGCTTAACTCCCATCCGACACAGCAGGTGTTTAGGATCCTTCTTGCAGATTTCTGGGAGCTCGGCGGTGGAGAGGTTGAGGTTGTGGAGGAAGGTGCAGCCAAACCTCCTGCTAACCTGCTCGAAACCCAGGCAGTAGAGACCGTAGCGGAGATCTGGATCCTTGACAATGGGGGTTATCCCCACGGACTGGATAAGGTGGGCCACCACCATGGTGAGGGATCCGTAGTTCAATGGCCGGGGTCTGAACTTGCTAAGCAGATCCTGGAACCTTGCTAAACATTTTAACCTCCGTATGACAAATGTAAACCACTGCCTGCTGGACAGCCAGACAATTGGATCCATGGCCTCCAGATAGCGTTTTGCCTGGAATCCACGCATAAGTCGGGGGTTCTGGTTGACAACACACCGAAGCTTACCTTATCCGTCAAAAGTGGCAGGAGCCTTCTGGCGCTGCTTGCCTGGCAACGGTACTCGTCACGGACACTGTAGGACTTGTCGAGACTTCGTTCGTATGCGGACACCACCCCTTTGACGGTGTCTAGAAAGTCTTGGTTGACCTCATAGGCAGACCGCGCAGGGAAGAATCCAGTCTTGGTCCTCGTCTTGTGACCCCTTAGAACCTCGTATGAGAGGTTATAGGCCAACCGGTAAAGGATGTGGGTTTTTAGCCTGCGATCCTTTGGCATATCCGCATGGATTCCGCCAATTGCAGAAAAGGTGTTGACTTTGTGGTGGGTCCCGGTCCCATATCCGCCATACTCGAACCCAACTTGAAGCGGATCCATCGACCAGAATCCAACCATCCCAGAGCCCTCAGGAGGGTGAAATCCAAGGCCTATATCGATGAGGAGTTCTCCGTTGTCTTCACTCTCCATGTATTCCCAATCCAAAGAGGGGTGCTGTGCAAGGAGGGTATCCCATGGGTCCGTAGGCGAGCTCTCGTCACAGGTGGTCGAGGCCTTTATACCTCGAATGTCGACGACAAAGAAGAATGACTTGTAACCGTCGAAATCACTGTCTTGCTTGTCACGTAGGATCTGATGAATGTTGGCAACCAGTACGGTCAGGTGGGGTCCGCGAATTTGGAGCGTTTTCTCCGCACTGCCCTCGAACTTAAACTGGGTATCTTCGAGCTCACCCTGGGTATAGACGCCCATGCCATCTTCGGTAATTCGACGGAGGGCCGGGTATACAACATGTCGGAGCCAGAATGCCTGAACCTCGAATGGAATCTTGGTCTCCCACTTTGATCGGAGGGGATACTTGTGCTTCATCCTTGGGAACATTACGGTGATATTCGCATACCCTTCCGCCTTGCCCGTGTGAGCAAAGTGCATGTTCGGGATCTTGGATATCGAAACCAGTTGAGACTGTTCGCTCATCTCGCCCCTTGCCTTTTCCTTTTCCGTTCGCGGAGGGTAAAGCTCGACAAAAGTGTGGTTGTTGCTGGATATCGGAGCCTCAGGTTTGGTGGACGGGAGGAGGTGAATATTCGCTGCCGGCTTGACCTTCAGCCTGTCCGTAAGCCAGATGACGCTGTCGATGTCCATGGAAATCCGAACGTCATTAACGGTTTTCCGGGACCGTAGTAGGTCGAGCCTAATGAAGTGGTCGGGGTTCACGACGGTGGCATACCTCCCGGTGATGTAGAGCCTCATCTGATTGTCGAACTCCGCTCCTCCCCTGTCAACCATCTCATCTAAACCCCATACCAACACGTCATTGCCGGTAATCTCCGAGGTAGGGAACGGCCCCTTTCTGGTCCCAGATACGAGCTCGGTGCCATCTATACCAGCTGCCAACTTTTCCTTCCGATCCTTTAGGACGCGTTCTGGCGGGGTGGGGAAGAAATGGACTAGCTGTTCCTCGATCGAAGGGGGGTTATTGTAGAAGTGGTGAAACCCGCCAGCTGTTCGTCGGAACCCTTGATCGTCAAACCGGGTGTGCATGGTGTCTAAAATGGAAGTGTGGGGGGTGAGAGTATAAGAGGCGCGGACCTCCCTATACCTCGCCTCGGCCTCTTCCTCCGTCGGTCCTGTGTCGTAGTCATCGAAATCCTTGCAAAACTTTGAGCGAAGTCCCACGCTCCGAGCTTCCGCAAACTGGTAAGCCTGGATCTCCCTTTTCCTCCGATTTGCCACTGCCTTTCCGGTAACAAGGCCTTGACCCTCTGGAATTGGCCCAAAGGCCCTGACATAATTGAAATCGATGGAGTCCAAGCTTTCATCAACCTCGTCACCCTCATCACTCGTTCCCCCAACCTTGCTTCGACCCTCCGAAAGTGGTCTGGAGGTCGCGAGGAGATGGTGATGAGGGTCGTAGGTTCCATCCACCTCGTCATCCTCATCGCTCGCTTCCTCAACCTCCAGATTATCGCGTGGGAAATCCGTGTTTGGGGCCTGGCCTGATGGTCTTTGATTTCCTGTGAGCTGGCCGACTACCGTTTCCCTGACCTCGCTCCTCTCTCTTCTAGTCTTACACCCGGCACACATCTGCTGAGACCGCTGGAGATTCCGGAGGACTTTGGTATATATATCGATCCCTCGCCAATACCCGGTGGTGAGCTGGGAAATGACGGCCAGTGGCACGCTCCCCATCTCTTCTTTGAAAGGGATAGGGTCGGAGCCTGTGCTGTACAGTGTAGCTGCCTCTGTAATGGACTTCATGGTTTCATTGACGAGATGAAGTCTTTCCCGATGCCCACAGCCTGGAATGTTCATCGGGGTCACTTGATCCAGCGGCTCGGTTATGGTCCTTCCACTGATTATGCCTCGCAGAATTTCGGTGGTGTATATTCCACAGTCATTGCCGTTCTGGACTAACCCGTCGGCCTTCGCAGTTCCAGAGGTCCCACTCCATACCGACTTGCCTGCACCCAATTCTTGCTCACCACAGTCACTGTTGCAGGGTCTCCAATAACTTGATCCCATCCAAGCCATTGTCCGAGGAGCGTCCACAGTCCGGGTCCAAGCCAGGCAGTCCAGCCTCCGTCCGCTCCAACTCCGATCCGAATCCTTGGTGGATAGTCATTGAGGGCTCCGAAGGCATGTGCCTCGCGAGTATTATAGTCAAACACCACCGGAAAGAAATGGTTGGAATCTCCGAGTTCATCGGGGCAACCATCTGCTATGTTGGCTTGGTTCCTGTGTAGGAAGAAACAGACCTTTCGGTGCTTGACATAAGGAACCACAGAGCTAAACCTGCTGGCCAGACCTCCTCCCTCGAATGTGTTACCCTTCCTGTGCGTTCGGCCCTGTGAGAGCAATGTGCTGGCGTAGTGGGAGGTGTTGAAGGGGAGATATACGACTTGTGTTGTGGGCTCGTACCGGAGGGGCCACCAGAGCTGCATAAGATAGTCATTGATGATCGTCTGGTTTATCCAGGTACTGGGACCCAGCTGCCAGATCTTGCGGAGCATTTCTTTCAGCCAATTGGTGATGTGTGCTCTTTCGAGGTTGTGGTTACGGTCGTCGCTGCGCATTGCCCTCCTTATCACTGGATCTGTTTCGTTCCGGTTGATAACCCTTGTGCCAAGGTTGGCAGCAATAGCCACCTGCCGCCTCTGTGCCAGTCGATCTGGTCCCGGCAGTGCATCTGAAGGAATGTAGGCATCGGCGCTGATCTGAAGATGAGTGCAACCGCAAGAAAATGAACAATGAGTGCATGCCTTGAACCCGATGATAGGTCATTCGTTGATCTGTAGCAGATTAGCTTAGTGGGCAGTCAGCGGCCAGGAATGACGCACTCGGCTCCTTCAGTGTCCAAGAGATCCGTTAGTCTGTTCCGGGTCAGCATAGCAGGTGGGAGGTGGCCCAAGATCACATACTCAGTATCCTCGTCGTCTGGGCCCGGTAATGATTGCGCTGGCCCATCTGAGGAGGAAGCTAGGGCCAAATCCCAGCTGCAATCACTGAAACCTTCGCATTCGCTTTCTGGAGGGCTTCTCTCCGCCTGCTGCAATCTCTTTGCCTGTTTGCTTTTGTAGGCGGCTGGCCTCTCATTATCAGTTTCGTCGGCAAATGCGTCGCTCCATCCCCCACCACCACCATATTCGGGCGTTGGGTTCTTGGGCTGGGAAGGGGTCTGAGATCTGGAGGTATGAGTTCTTGATCTCATGTTTTGCGTGCTTCCGTTCTTCAAGAATCCGTACGGAATGGTGTACCGGGGAGTGGCCGAGACAGTGGAGAATGTCAATCGGACCTTGGTGATCGGAAGTTCGACCACGCTGAGTTTGAAGTTTCGGCAGCATGCCAACTCCGCCCATTTTTTGTTTGCATCAACGGCTACTTACTACTACGGCTACCCAGCACGAGAGCAAGCCACGACCAGTGGCAGGGTTTTAGGGAAATCCCAAGACTTGTATATGAACTCATGGAGATGGATATAAGATGAGTTGGATGGTGCGGTCTGCGGGATAGGCTCAGCAAACCGAGCGAGGTATCCCAGGATATACTCCATTGGGCATTTCCTAGCCTTCAACACGCACGAAACTCACCAAGATCACACGAGTGGGTTGGTCTGCAAACGGATCACCGAACCACAGAGCACCCCGGTTGAGTTTCAGCTCGTGGTGGGAGCAACGGATTTCGTTAAGGTGGCCGATCTGTGCATAAATTGAATTAAGCCGGGTACGCCGTTGCGGGGATCGAGATGTCTTAGGAAATAGTTGTCAGCATGGAGGCTGAGATGGATTTTTCTGAGCGACTTCAGAGTGAGTATTGGGCGAACGCACAGAGGCTGCTTCTGTTGCTCACTCGTGAGGTCTAAAGCTACAGGGGGCCTGAAGGAAAAACAGGAACATAAGTACTCACATTAGGCGTGCGCCTCAGTTACCCCTCAGCATTAAAGGAAGTGTTTCAAAGCTCTCCCTGTCGTTCCACCCCTGAATTTGTCCGTCACCATTGTTGTCGTTGTCGCGTAATTTTCCATCCTGTACACAATCGGAGACCTCTTACCCTACCTATTCCCTGACCCCTCTCTCGAGCCTGCCAGTTGGCAACCTGTCACTGGGTAGGGACAACAGGGGAGATGGTGGCAGCAACGGAGGCGACGGCAGAGATCGTGAAAACCTTTTTTTTTCTCGC
>Ga0307509_10009125_pt1 | contig 12469 bp, 14 predicted proteins | sample 10_EM_MG_FD_202245 | JGI IMG/M metagenome (GOLD analysis project Ga0307509, IMG submission 202245) | Populus trichocarpa ectomycorrhiza microbial communities from riparian zone in the Pacific Northwest, United States - 10_EM | ecosystem: Host-associated > Plants > Roots > Unclassified | place...
ACCCACCGGCCCCCTGTACTGGGCCGGAACCGAAACGGCGAGCCGCTGGAACGGCTACATGGACGGCGCCATCTCATCGGGCTACCGAGCCGCGGACATGGTGCTGCGCGCGCTTTGACCCTGGGCGGGCGGGAGGGTGAGTGGGCAGTTCAGCCCGGCGGCGGCGCAACGGCCTCGGCCATGCAATCAGGTCGCTGCGCGCGCCACGGGACTTGTCGCTGCTCGTACGGTCAAAGGTGCTTGCGCCGCGGAAAGCGCAAGCGGGCCGGGAAGCCGGCTACGCGCTTGCCGAGACCTTCTTGTCTTCGGAGGGCGCCAGCTTGTCTTCGGAGGGTGACGGCTTGTCTTCGGAGGGCGCCGGCGCGGGATCGGCGGGCTTGCGGGCGGCGCGCTGGAAGGCCAGCAGGGCCAGGATCAGGGCGAGCAGGCCGGCCACGAAGCCGGCGATGCCGAACGCGTCGGGGCCGTCGGACTTCGAGGAAGCGGCGGCGGGAGTGGTGTCGGCCGGGGCGGCGGCCGGGGCGGCAGCGGTGGGAGCGGTCGCGGCGGTGAGCTTGAGGACCGGGGCCGGGTGGTCGGGCTCGGTGCCGTCGGTGGTGGGCTCGTCGATCCAGCGGACGATGTCGCCGTCGGAATAGGTCTGCAGGGCTTTGAAGATCATCTGGCCGGACTCGGGGAGCGGGCCGAGCGAGACGTCGAACTCCTGGAACTGCCCGGGCTTGATGGCGGAGTTGGCGTCGGCGGTCCAGGTGATCTTGGTGACGGCCTCGGTGATCTCGCCGTCGTCGGACTTGATCGGGGTGGCCAGCTTGGTCTTGTCGGCCACCGCGGTCCAGCCCGGGATCGGCTTGGTCGAGACGGACGCGATCGGCTGGCCGGCGGGCAGGGTGACCTCGAGCTTGGTGGTGTTCGCGCTGTCCTTCTCGTTGGGCACACGGAAGGTGACCTTGGTGTAACCACCAGGCGTAGCGGTGTTGGGGTTGACGGTGACGTGCGCCGAGGCCGGGCCGGCCAGCGCGAGAGTCAGGCCGCCGACCACGGCGGCCACCAGGGCCGAGCGCTTGAACAGGGACATCGGTGTCAATACCTTCCGCCGGAGGGTTGATACGCCCCGTTGGTCGGCATGGTCGGACGGATAGTTCCCATGAATCTTTCAGGCGAGCGGCAGCCGGACATCCACGCGGAGGCCGGGTGATGCGTCACCCAGGGTGACCGTGCCGTGGTGCCGGCGGACCAGTTCGCGCACGATCGCCAGGCCCAGCCCGGTGCCGCCGGCGTCCCGGGCGCGGGCGTCGTCGAGCCGGGTGAACCGGTCGAAGACCTTTTCCCGGTCGGCGGGCGGAATGCCGGGGCCGTCGTCGCAGACCGTGATGCGCGCGTAGCCGCCCTCGTCGGCCACCTCGACGGCGACCCGCGACCGGGCGTGCCGCTCGGCGTTGTCCAGCAGGTTGGCGACGACGCGGCCGATCGCGTCGGGCTCGACCGTGGCGAGCACCGGCTGGGCCGGACGGGTGAAGGATACCTTTTCGTAGCGGGCCGCGACATCGGCCACCACCCCGTCGAGATCGGCGCCGACGAGCCGCTGGGGCGGCCGGGCGTCGTCGGAGCGGGCCAGCAGCAGCAGGTCGTCGACCAGGCGGCTGAGCCGGTCGACGTCGGTGAGCAGGTCGGCGGAGAGGGCCGGCCAGTCGGTGTCGGGCAGCCGCTGGGCGACCTCGATCTCGGTACGCATGTTGGTCAGCGGGCTGCGCAGCTCGTGTGCGGCGTCGGCGACGAACGCGCGCTGCCGGGCGCGGGCCGCCTCGAGCCGGTAGAGCATGCCGTTGAGCGTGACGGCCAGCCGGTAGACCTCGTCGCGCGACTCGGGCAGCGGCAGGCGGCCGTGCCGGGTACCGCCGGTGATCTCCTCGGCGCCGGCCCGCAGCGCGTCGACCGGGCGCAGGGCGGCGCCCAGGATCCGCCACATGATCGCCGCGAGCATGCCGACCAGCAGCGGGAACGCGATCAGCAGGGTGACCCGCAGGATGTGCACGCCCTGGTCGAGGTCGTCGGTGGAGCGGGCGACCAGCACCCGGACCGGGTCGCTCGGCGGGCCGGCCGTGCGCATCACCACCCGGGCCGCGCCGCCGGCCAGCCCGATCCGGCTGCCGGGGATCTCGGTGATCTCGCCGTCCTTGAGGCCGCGCAGCTCGTCGTCGTGCAGCATCGGGATCAGCCGGTCGGCGCCGGCCGAGATGGCGAGCACCCGGCCCTGGCCGTCGATCACCTGGACCTGCATGGACGGGTTGACCTGGATGACCTCGGCCAGCGAGTGCTGGTCGATCAGCTTGACCACGCCGGACGCGGTGTCGCTGGCCTCGGCGTTGACCGCGCGCAGCAGGGCGAAATCGAGTACGCCGATCAGCAGCACGCCGCCGGCGGCCAGGCCCAGGGTGACCACGATGACGCTGAGCCACAGCAGGCGGGACCGCAGGCTGAACTCGCGGGGCCGCCGCACGTCAGCCGCCCGACAGGCGGTAACCGGCGCCGCGCACGGTCTCCAGCCGCTCGCGGCCGATCTTGCGGCGGAGGTAGCCCACGTAGACCTCCACCGCGTTCGGCGCGGTCTCGACGGCGGCGTCCCACACGTGGTCGAGCAGCTCGATCTTGCTGACCACCTCGCCGGGGCGGCGCATCAGGTATTCCAGCAGGGCGAACTCGCGGGTGGTGAGCACCACCTGATCACCCGCCACCAGCACCCGGCGCTCGGCCGGGTCGAGCTCGATGTCGCCGTGGCAGAGCACCGGCGGCCGCTCGTGCGCCCCCCGGCGCAGCAGCGCGCGCAGCCGGGCGAGCAGCACGATGTACGAGAACGGCTTGGTCAGGTAGTCGTCGGCGCCGCAGTCCAGCCCGTCGGCCTGGTCGTACTCGCCGTCCTTGGCCGAGAGCATCAGCACCGGCACCCAGTTCTGCTCGGCCCGCAGCTGCCGGACGACCCGGTATCCGCTGAGCCGGGGCAGCATCACGTCGAGGATCATCGCGTCATAGCCGCCGTGGCGGGCCATCTCGAGACCGTCCTGCCCGTCGCCGGCCACATCGACCGCGAAACCCTCGGCCTGCAGACCGCGCTGCAACGCCGCCGCGAGGCGCGCCTCGTCCTCCACCACCAGCAACCGCACCGATATACCTTTACACGTGCGACGCTCCCCCTAGGGGATGCTCTCAGCGCTGTCACAGCGGCTTCGGCGCAGGCTTTGTGACAGAGAAACGGGAGGTGGACATCGTGTCCGTGTTCAGGTCCAGGCCGGCGTTGCGTTGGCTCGTACCGTCCGCCGCCGCGGTCATCGTCATCGGGGGTGGCGCCGCGGCCGGCACGATCGTCGCGAGCGCTGACCCGTCGCTGCCGGATCGCAGCGCGGCTCAGCTGCTCGTCGACATCCAGAGCGCGAAGGTCGACGGCTTGTCCGGCACCATCGTGGAAAGCGCCGACCTCGGTCTGCCCGCCATCGCGGGCCTGGCCGGCGGGGCCGGGCTGGGCGGCACCGGCAAGCCCGGCGCCAGCGGCGCCGGCAGCACCGGCAGCTCCCAGCTGGGCGATCTGGCCGCCCTGCTGGGCGGCAGCAACACCGCCCGGGTGTGGTACGCGGGCGACACCAAGATGCGGCTCGCGCTGGTCGGCACCCAGGGCGAGACCGACATGATCCGTAACGGCAGCGACGTCTGGCTGTGGAACAGCGAGCAGAAGTCGGCGAACCACCTGACCCTGCCGGCCGACGCCAAGACGGGTCGCCCCGGCCCGATCGCCGGTCAGGTGCCCAAGACCCCGCAGGAGGCGGCCGACGCGGCGCTCGCCGCGATCGACCCGACCACCACGGTGACCACCACCGGCGCGGCGAAGGTGGCCGGCCGCAACGCGTACGAGCTGGTGCTCAGCCCGAAGGACGCGTCCTCGCTGATCGGCCAGGTGCGGCTGGCGATCGACGCCGAGCACCACGTGCCGCTGCGGGTGGACGTCTACGCGAAGAACGCGACGACCCCGGCGGTCCGGGTGGCGTTCCAGCAGATCAGCTTCGCCGTGCCGGACGCGGAGCAGTTCAAGTTCAACCCGCCGCCGGGCACGACGGTCCAGCAGGGCTCGGCCGAGGGCCTGGCCAAGGACCACAAGGCCGAGGCGGAGAAGGCCGCGGCCCAGGCCAAGGAGCAGGCGGCGCCGCAGGTGGTCGGCGACGGCTGGACGACGATCTTCACGGCCAAGCTGCCGAAGGCGACGGGCTCCGACTCGCAGCAGCTCGACACCGTGCTGAACATGCTGCCCAAGGTGAGTGGCAGCTGGGGCAGCGGGCACGAGTTCGCGGGCACGCTGTTCACCGTGCTGGTCACCGATGACGGCCGGGTCTTCGCCGGCGCGGTTACCCCGCAGAAGCTTTACGAGGCGGCCGCCAAGTAAAGCCTCCACAAAGTTATAGAACTCTCCGCCGCGATGTGCAACACTGCGGCGGAGAGTTCTATAACTGTTGGAGGCAGCGATGACCCTCATGGCAGAGCCGTCCCTCATGGCGGAGCCGGCCGCGGGCCGGTTCGGCGACTTCGGCGGCCGTTATGTCCCCGAGTCCCTGGTCCCGGCGTGCGCGGAACTGGCCGCGGCGTTCCGGGACGCGTGGGCCGACCAGACCTTCCGCGATGAGCTCGACGAGTTGCTCGCGGTCTACGCCGGGCGGCCCACTCCCCTGACCCCGGCCCGCCGCCTGTCCGATGATCTGGGCATCACGCTGTGGCTCAAGCGGGAAGATCTCGCGCACACCGGCAGCCACAAAATCAACAACGTGCTCGGGCAGGCGCTGCTGGCCCGGCGGCTCGGCCGCACCCGGCTGATCGCCGAGACCGGCGCCGGCCAGCACGGGGTGGCCACGGCGACGGCGGCCGCGCTGCTCGGCCTCCCGGCGACGATCTACATGGGCTCGCGGGACATCGAGCGGCAGCGGCTCAACGTCTTCCGGATGGAGATGCTGGGCGCCGAGGTGGTGCCGGTGACCAGCGGCAGCCGCACCCTCAAGGACGCCACCAACGAGGCGATGCGCGCCTGGGTGGCCGACGTCGATGCCGCCCACTTCCTGCTCGGCTCGGTCGGCGGGCCGCACCCGTACCCGTGGATGGTCCGGGAATTCCAGCGGGTGATCGGCACCGAGGCCCGCGCGCAGGCGCCGTCGCCGCCGGACGCGGTGGTGGCCTGCGTCGGCGGCGGGTCGAACGCGGCCGGGACGTTCGCCGGCTTCGTCGACACGACCGCGCGGCTGATCGGGGTGGAGGCGGCCGGCGGGGCGGCGATGACCGGGGGCGCGCCGGGGGTCGTGCACGGGGCCCGCTCGATGGTGCTGCAGGACGCCGAGGGTCAGATCGCCGAGGCATCGTCGATCGCGGCGGGGCTCGACTACCCGGGCATCGGGCCGGAACACGCGCATCTGGGTGCGATCGGGCGCGCCGAGTACCGGACGGTGAGCGACCCGGAAGTGGTGGCGGCGATCCACCGGCTGGCCCGGGCCGAGGGGATCATCTGCGCGCTCGAGTCGGCGCATGCGGTGGCGTGGGTGCTGCGAGCAGCCGGGACCACCGAGCTGCCGCGCGGATCGAACGTGCTGCTCACCCTCTCCGGGCGCGGCGACAAGGACATGGTCACCCTGAGCGAAGGATCAAAACCATGATTTCGTACGGACGGAAGGCGCTCGTCCCCTACGTCACCGGCGGGATCACCGCGGATTGGACCGATTACCTGCTGGCCTATGCGGCGGCGGGGGCGGACGCGATCGAGATCGGGCTGCCCTTCTCCGACCCGGTGCTCGACGGAGTGACCATCCAGCAGGCTTCCGACCGGGCGCTGGCCCGGGGCACGACCGTCGAGGGCATCCTGACCGATTTATCGGAAACAAAGGTAGGCGTGCCACTTATCGCGATGACGTACGCGAACCTGGTTTTTCGCCCGGGGCCGGCCGAGTTCTGCCGGCGGCTGGCGGCGGCCGGGATCACCGGGCTGATCGTGCCGGACCTGCCGGTCGACGAGGCGGCCGGTGTCGAACGCGCCGCGGCCGAGGCCGGCGTGGCGCTGATCCTGCTGGCCGCGCCGGTCACCCCGGATGAGCGGCTCGCCGAGATCGGGGCGCGCAGCCGGGGGTTCGTCTACGCGGTCGGCCTGATGGGCACGACCGGCGAGCGGGACAGCCTGGACGTCGCCGCCACCCGGCTCGCGGCCCGGGTCAAGGCGGTCACCGGCCTGCCGGTGCTGGTCGGCTTCGGGATTTCCACCCCGGCCCAGGCCGCCGCGGCCGCCGTGACGGCCGACGGGGTCGTGGTGGCGTCCGCACTGATGCGCCGCGTGCTCGACGGCGCCACCCCCGACGAGGTACACCACGACGTCGCAGCGCTGCGGGCCGCGCTGAACTGACCGCGTCAACGCGACCGCGTCAGGCTGACGTGTTGACGCGACGCCGACGAGTTGACGTCTTTGACTCCACGCCGACGAGGCGTGTTCGCCCTGCCTCTGCCGGCTCCTGTCGGCCGAGGCAGGGCGTCCGGTTATCGTTCGATCGCAGGGCACCCTGGCCACCCTGCGCGATCAGGTCGAGGAGGGGGCGATGTCCTCCAAGAAGTTGGCGTCGAGGAAGAATCGTGGCGGCCCGGGGACGCGTGGACCCACGATCCTGGACACGGTTGGACAGCGCCGGACGATCCGATGTGTTGACGTGTTGACGTGGCGGATGACGAGCGCTCGGCTAGGGTCTGGCTCGCGGGCCGCAGACGCGGGCCGCGGGCCGGCCGTTTCGGGAGGACTCGCTGAGCGCCCCGCGCACCCCCAAGTACCAGGCCATCGCCGCCGATCTCGCCGCGAAGATCCGGGGTGGTGAGCTGGCGCCCGGGTCGGCGCTGCCGCCGCAGAAGGAGTTGAGCGCCAGCTACGGCGTCACCCTCGCCACCCTGCGGCAGGCCCTCCAGCGGCTCGAGGACGACGGGCTGGTCTCGCAGCAGGCCGGCCGCGGAACCTTCGTCGCCGAGCCGCGGGCCGCCTACCGGCTCGACTCGCTGCGCGGCTTCGCCGAGGATCTGCGGGCGCAGGGGCAGACCGTGAGCACCCAGATCCTGGGGCAGGCCGTCCGGAGGCCGCCCGCGTGGGTCGGCGCCCAGCTCGGCAGCGGCGAGAGCGTCGTGCGGCTGGAACGGCTGCGGTTGTTGGCGGGGCGGCCCGCCGTACACCAATTGTCGTGGATTTCTGGTTTTGACCTTAAAGACGTCGACCTCAGCGGGGTCTCGCTCTACGCGGCGCTGGCCGAGCGCGGCGTCGTCGTGCATCGCGCCTCGGAGGTGATCCGGCCGGGGGCGCTCGACGCGGTCACCGCCGACCTGCTCGGGCATCCGGCGGGGACGCCGGCGTTCGTTTCCGATCGGATCACCTACGGGCTCGACGACGCGCCGCTGGTCTTCGATCGGGCCACCATCCTGGGAAATCTTCTCGAGATCCGCACCGAGCGGGCCGTCTCCGGCCTGTCGATGCAGTGGAGCCGCCAATCCTGAGCGCCGTCCGCGCCGAATGACCGGCGGACGTGAGGCACGCCACTTTCGCCCGCGGCCTGCTGTTGCAAATACATGGCAACAGCAAGACTGACGCACAGGGAGGTCGATCGTGGCGACGTCAATGGTGACCCGCGGCCGCGTACGCGATGCCGTCGGGCCGAAAGGGTGGGCCAGCCTCGGCGGGATGAGCGCGTTCATCCTGCTCCTGCACGTCGTGGGCTGGGGCCTGCTGTTCTTCGTGATCGTCCCGGCGCACTACCAGGTCGGCACGGCCGGCGTGTACGGCGTGGGGCTGGGCGTCACCGCGTACACGCTCGGCATGCGGCACGCCTTCGACGCCGACCACATCGCCGCGATCGACAACACCACCCGCAAGCTCATGGGCGCTCGGAAACGGCCACTTTCGGTCGGGTTCTGGTTCTCGCTCGGGCACTCCAGCGTGGTGTTCATCCTGTGCCTGCTGCTCGGCCTGGGCGTACGGTCGCTGGCCGGTCAGGTCGAAAGCGACTCCTCGACGCTGCAACGCCTTACCGGAGTGATCGGGGTGAGCGTTTCCGGCGTTTTCCTGTACGTCATCGGGATCATCAACCTGGTGCTGCTGGTCGGCATCTGGAAGGTGTTCCAGCGGATGCGCCAGGGCACCTTCGACGAGCAGCAACTCGAGGCGCACCTGAACAACCGGGGCTTCCTCAACCGCATTCTTTCCCGTACGACCGGCGCGGTCACCAAGCCGTGGCAGATGTACCCGATCGGCCTGCTCTTCGGCCTCGGCTTCGACACCGCGACCGAGATCTCGCTGCTGGTGCTGGCCGGTGGCGCAGCCGCGTTCGCGCTCCCCTGGTACGCCGTCCTGACCCTGCCGGTGCTGTTCGCGGCCGGAATGAGCCTGCTCGACACGATCGACGGGGCGTTCATGAATTTCGCGTACGGGTGGGCGTTCGCGAAGCCGGTCCGCAAGGTCTACTACAACCTCACGATCACCGGGCTGTCGGTGGCCGTCGCCCTGCTCATCGGCACGATCGAACTGGTCTCGATCGTCACCGACAAACTGGGCATCCGGACCGGGCCGCTGGCGGCGATCGGCGGGCTCGATCTGAACTACGTCGGCTTTGTCATCGTGGGGCTGTTCGTGCTCACGTGGGTGGTGGCGCTGGCGGTGTGGCGGTACGGCCGCATCGAGGAGAAGTGGGACGCCCGCCTGGCCCCGTCGACCACGGACTAGGTGCGCTCACCCGCGGAGGTCATGCCACGGGGAAGCTCGTCCAGCAGCAGAACGCCGTCCGGCGAGTAGAAGTAATCGCGTACGTGCTGAGCCCAGTCCTCGATCTCCGGGTCTTCCGACAGCGACAACCACTCGGAAAGATGCGCGCTCTCGCCGTCGTATCCGTTCTCCGAAAGCCACCGCAGCGTCTCGTGCCTACCCGCTCCGAAGATGGCCTGGGCGTCGAAGCCGATGCCCAGATCCATGTCGCCGGTGCGGAACTTCGCGGCATACAGGCGGCGTGAGTCTGCCGGATCGCCGATCAAGAACAGCAGGAACGCGGCCAGGTAGATCTGCTCGTACTCGTCGCTCTCGCCATGGTCCGGGCCTTCGCGCCAAGCCCGTTCCAGGTCGAAGATCTCCCGCAGCATCGCGTGGTGGGGACGAGGGTCACCTACATCGACCATCCGGAGCGCCTCCCGACGCAAAGCCGGACTCGACAGATGGACAGACTCGGGCACGCGTGCACTGTAGTCCGGCATGGCCCGCCGACCCGAACGCAAGCCGGACCAGCACGGTAAGAAAGCAGCGTTCGCTGCATTGACCGGTCTGCGTAGATTCAAGGTGGCGGACCGCGAAAGGACGACCGGCTATGCCGAACTCGGGCTGGGCACAGGTGGCCGGAACCGTCTTCCTGGGCCATGAGCGGCCTCGCCCGACGCCTCCACGAACAGCACACGCTGCGCGACGGCACCACCCCTGACCATGCCGCCGACGTGCTGTGGCTCCTCACCGGCTTCGACAGCTTCGACCTGTTGTTCACCGGCCGACGACTGTCCACCGACACGGTCACCGCCACCCTGGCCGAAACCGCCGAGCACGCGTTGTGCCGGCCCGCGCCGGACACTCGTCAGGATCGAACGACGCGTTGACCGCTGGTCCGCAAGACGCGTAGACCACGGCGACAAAGGCGGCCCAGTAGTAGCGAAGGAAGCGGCGTTCGGCCTCCGGGGAGGCGACGTCTTCCCACCCGCCGACGGGAATGCGCGGTAGGTAGCGGTTCTGCGGGTCGTAGATGCCCTCCGCGGCCAGCCGGGCGAGGACCTCCAGCGCCTCCTGATCCGGTACGGACAACTCGATGGCCGGCATGCGCACGGTGATGCCCAGTACCGGCCAGATATCGACGAGCGACATATCTCCATCCTCTGCGGCGTAGGACATTCGGGGAAACGCCACGCGCGAGAGGCGCGCTACGGCCGCGCGGGCGCAGCGGGTCGCGTTCGCGCGGCCGGAACGGTCATCGAAATGGCGGGACGGCCTCGACCTCGTACGGGGAAATGGTTTTAGGCAGTTGTCAGGCGCCGCCGCACCGAAGCGATCTCGCCGGCCGTGACGCCGATGCTCAGCAGGTACGGCTCGGCGCCGCCGTAACGCTCGGCCAGATACGCGAGCGTATTGGTCATCGCGATCGGCGGACGCTCCGGGGAGCGCGCGTAGTCGGACACGATCTCCGCGGCCGGCACGCCGGCGATCGCCAGCGCCAGCGCCACCAGCACCCCGGTGCGGTCTCGCCCGCCGTCGCAGTGCACGACCACCGGGCCCCCGGGCGGCGCCGCCGCCAGCGCCCGGAACGCGTCGGCGATGCGGCTCTGGTTGTGGTCGAGCATCGGGCCGTAGGTGTCGTGCCACACCCGGTAGGTGAGCACGTCCTCGAGCATCGGCACGTGCCGGTAGATCGCGTCGCCGGCGAACGGGCTCGGGTCGCGCTCCACCTCGCGCTGCCAGCGCAGGTCGATGATCCGGGCGAGCTCGGCCGCCCGCACCGCCGCCACCCCGGCCGGGCTGAGCCGGAACAGCCCGTCGCTGCGGTAGAGCACCGCCGCCCGCAGCACCTGGCCGTCGACAGTGGGCAGTCCGCCGAGGTCACGCGCGTTCTGGCACGCGGGCCAGTCGAGGGCGGTCATGGCGACAGGGTACCGAACGGGTGACGCCTTCTTGCTAATGGGAATCGTTTCCAACAAGATGAGGCCATGTCACTCAACGTTTCTTCAGCCCTGCTCGAAACCGCCGAACGTGGCGAGGTCGCCGACGCCGAGTTCGTCACCTGTGTGCGCGAGTCGCTGCCGTACGCGTGGGCGGTGGTCAGCGCCGTGATGACCGATCTGCGCGCGACCGGCGGCGAGTTCGCCGATCACGAGGTGCCGCCGCCCACCGAGGCCGAGCGCGGCCAGCTGCTGCGCGCCCTGGCCAGCGACGCGATCCGGGGCGGCCTCGAACGGCACTTCGGCGCCAAGCTCGCGTTCCAGAACTGCCACCGGGTCGCCGCGTTCTCCCCCGGGGCGGTCGGCGGCGAGCGGTATCGGCGGTTCGTCTCGCCGCGCGGGCAACTGCTCAACCAGTCCCCGGAGCTGCGTAACTGCTGAGCCGGTCAGCTCTTCCAGGCGTCCCGGAGGTCGCGCTTCGTGGTCACCCACCAGTCCCGGAACTCGTTGCCGAGACTGAGCAAGGCCTGCCGGGCGCCTGGATCGTCCCATCCGGCGCCAAGAGCTTCGATCATGCTGTACGCCCACAGCACGGGCGCCGACGCGAGCGCGAGGACGGCCGCGAGCCCCCATCCGGTGGCCGCGTGCGCCACCAGCAGAGCTACCGCGACGGCGGCCGTCACCAGGCCGGCCACGTTCGCGCGGCGCATCAGGGCGGGCAGCAGCGACAGGCAGCGCCACGGCAGCCGGCCCGCGGGCAGCAGCACCCGGGCGGCGAAGCCGGCCAGCACCGCGGCAAGCACACCGGAGACGATCCGGGCGAAGCCGCCGGCGTGCGACCACCAGTGGCCGGCGATCAGCAGCACACAGACGATCGCGGCGCCGACCGCGAGCCCTCGCCGCAGCCCGCTCAGCACGCCGCGGATCGGCCACGTCATCGCGACCAGGTCGGGGCTGGCCGGGTTGTCCCGGGCGACGTCACGCAGGCCGCGCATCGACCGGCGGACCCGCAGCCGCTCGGCGTCCAGCACGGCGATCAGCCAGCGGCCGTAGGTGTTCTCCGGGTCGATCGCGAGCGCAGCGTGGGTGGCGGCCAGGGCGGCGTCCCGGTTGCCCGCCTGCCGCTCGACGTCGGCGACGGTGAGCAGGCCCTCGACCGAGCGCGGGTCGAGGGCGAGCCCGTGCGCGGCGGCGGCCCGGGACCGGTCGTGCTCGTGGGCGGCGGCGTGCGCGCGGGCCAGCACCAGGTGGGTTTCGGCGTCGAGCGGGGCGAGCCGCGCGGCCTCCCCGGCGGCGGCGACCGCGTCGGCCGGGCGAAGCAGCACGATCAGGCTCTCGGCTCGCTCGGCGTGCGCGTCGGCCAGGTGCGGGGCGGCCGCCACCGCTTGGCCGGCCACCGCCAGGGCGGCGGCGTAGTCGCGGCGCAACCGCAGCACCGAGGCGAGCAGGGCGAGCAGCCGGCCGTCCTCCGGCGCGGCGGCGAGGCCGTCGCGGGCGGCCCGCTCGGCCTCCTCGTACCGCCCGACCTGGGCCAGCCGCTGGGCCCGCCAGTAGGCGTCGTCGACTGTCAACTTATCGCAGCTTGCGTTTCTTGAGGTACGCGGCCAGCTCGTCGTACTCCCCCGACTCGTTGGCGAACATCGCGACGTTGCGGGCGGTGCCGAACCACGCGTCGGTCGACGGCCGCACCTCGCGGGCCGCGGCCAGCATGTCGGCCTGGGAGATCATCCGGATGTCGCCGGTGGCG
>Ga0307509_10009126_pt1 | contig 12469 bp, 15 predicted proteins | sample 10_EM_MG_FD_202245 | JGI IMG/M metagenome (GOLD analysis project Ga0307509, IMG submission 202245) | Populus trichocarpa ectomycorrhiza microbial communities from riparian zone in the Pacific Northwest, United States - 10_EM | ecosystem: Host-associated > Plants > Roots > Unclassified | place...
CGCGCAGAATTCCCCCATGCCGTCGCTGACCGCCACCGAGTTCGAGGCCGAGCGCCCGCACCTGCTCGCCATCGCCTATCGGATGCTCGGCAGCCGCGCCGAGGCCGAGGATGCGGTGCAGGAGGCCTGGCTGCGGTATGCCAAGGCACGCGACGGCGGCGAGATCCGCGACCTGCGCGGGTGGCTCACCACGGTGACCGGGCGGATCTGCCTGGACGTGCTCAAATCGGCCCGGGTCAGTCGCGCCGCCTACCCGGGCCAGTGGCTTCCGTCGTACGTGGTGGAACCCGACGCCGGACCGAGCGAGCGCGCGGAGATGAGCGACCAGATCGCCCTGGCTCTGCTGGTGGTCCTCGAGAAGCTCAGCCCGGAGCAGCGGGTGGCGCTGGTCCTGCACGACGCGTTCGGCGTGCCCTTCGACGACGTCGCCGCCGTGCTCGGCACCACCGCGGACGCGGCCCGGCAGCACGCCTCCCGCGGCCGGCGCGCCGTCGCCCAGGACAGCATCCGGCACACCGCCGACCTGGCCGAGCAACGCCGGGTGCTCGGCGCGTTCATGGAGGCGGCCAACGGCGGCGACCTGCAGGCGCTGGCCGCGCTGCTGGCGCCGGACGTGGTGGCGATCGGCGACGGCGGCGGGCTGATCGCCGGTGTCGGCTCCCGCCCGGTCGTCGGCGCCGACAAGGTGGCCCGCTTCTACCTCGGCATCGCCGCCGGCCTGGGCGCGGTGCAGGTCGAGACGGTGCTGGTCAACGGCTCGATCGGACTGCTGGCGCGGGGGCAGTACGCGAATGGGCGGCCGCTCTTCTCGGTGCTGGCGTTCGCGGTCGACAACGGCCGGATCACCGGCTTCTTCAACCAGCTCAACCCGAGCAAGCTGGAGCTACGCGACCTCTTGTAGGTATTTGTGGTACTGCCCGGCGAACGGCTCGCTGCCGTCGCCGAGGGCGGTCATCAGCCGGCTCGCCGCCGCCCGGGCCTCCGCGACCAGGTCGTCGGGGTAGCCGAACTGCACCCGGTGCTGGTCGAACTCGTCCTCGTCGCGCAGTTCCACCAGGCCGGTCTCGCGCCGGCGCACCACGTCGAGGTCGAGGTCGATGATGTGCACCGTGTCGCCCTCCCAGCGGGCCGGCGTGGTGATGTCGCAATACACCTCGCTGGTCCGCGGCGGCGGGTTGAACATGCCGGTCCACCAGGCGTGGTGCGGGATCAGCAGGACGAACGGGATCTGTTCCACCGACGGGCGGCCGTGGTAGACCGACGGCGTCCCGCGCGTCACGCCGACCCAGACGCCCAGGTCGTCGGAGTCGAAGCGGCGCGCCGGATAATCCCGGTGGGCCGAACCGTCGTACTTCGTGTAGACGACCCGGACCATGTCGTGCGGCATGCAAGAACCCTAACGGTGGTCGGCTTCTGTCGGTGGTGGCGGGTACCGTCTCAGCGTGCCCAGCGCTACCCGGAAAAAGGCGACCGCCGACCAACTTCTTGCCGCCGCCGTCGGCGCGGTCCCCGGCGGCTCGGCCCGCCCGGGTCAGCAGGCCATGGCGAGCGCGATCGACAAGGCCGTGCGCGACCGCGAGCACCTGCTCGTCCAGGCCGGCACGGGCACCGGCAAGTCCCTGGCGTATTTGACGCCTGCCCTGCTCGTCGACGGCCCGGTGGTCGTCTCCACGGCCACCCTGGCCCTGCAAAATCAGCTCGTCGAGCACGATCTGCCCCGGCTCGCCGACGCGGTCGAGCCGGTCCTCGGCCGCCGGCCCACCTTCGCCGTGCTCAAGGGCCGGCACCACTACCTGTGCCTGGCCAAGATGGAGCACGCCGACGAGGACGAGCCGATCACCGACACGCTCTTCGAGGACGCGCCGCCCAAGACCACCCAGTGGCTGGGCGAGGCGGGCAAGCTCGGCAAGCAGATCCAGCGGCTGCACGCCTGGTCGGAAAAGACGGCGACCGGCGACCGCGACGAGCTCGACCCCGGCGTGGACGACACGGCCTGGCGGCAGGTGTCGATGCCGGCCCGCGACTGCGTGGGCGCCGCGAAATGTCCGTACGGCGCGGAGTGTTTCGCCGAGGCCAGCCGCGCCCGGGCCCGCGAGGCCGACGTGGTGGTCACCAACCACAGCCTGCTCGCCGTCGACATGCTCGCCGATCGGCACATCGTCCCGCCGCACAAGCTGCTGATCATCGACGAGGCGCACGAGCTGGCCGACCGGGTCTCCTCGGCGGCGCAGGCCGAGCTGACCCCCGACGCGATCGAGCGCTCGGCCCGGCGCGCCGGCAAGCTGATCCCGCCGGCCGCGGCCGAGTCGCTGGCCGAGGCGGCCGACACGCTCACCGTGGGGCTGGCCGACATCCCGGCCGGCCGGCTCACCGCGGGCCTGCCGCCGCCGCTGCATCAGGCGGTAACGCTGCTGGAGTCGGCCACGCGCGCCGCGCTGAGCGCGATCGGCGAGATCAAGAGCGACGACCCCGATCCCGTACGCAAGCAGCAGGCCAAGGCCGCCCTCGACGACCTCTCCGAGACCGCCCAGCGGCTCCTGGAGGAATCCGACTTCGACGTCGCCTGGGTGGAAAAGTCCGACCTGGGCACCGGCCGGCGCGCCCTGGTCGTCGCCCCGCTCTCGGTGGCCGGCACCCTCTCCCAGGGCCTGTATGCGGACCGCACGGTGGTCGCCACCTCGGCCACGCTGACCCTGGGCGGCCGTTTCGACACGGTGGCCCGCTCGCTCGGCCTGCCGGTCGCCGCGCCCACGGTCCCGTCCACCCGCGGCGCGGTCGCCGAGTCGGCCGCCCCCGGCGCGCTCACCCCCGACGCCCCGCCGGCCTCCGGCGACGGCTGGACGTCGCTCGACGTCGGCTCGCCGTTCGACTATCCCAAGCAGGGGATTCTGTACGTGGCGGCGCACCTGCCCCGCCCGATGGCGTCCGGCCTGCCCGACCCGGCCGGCGAAGAGCTGATCAAGCTGGTCACCGCGCTGGGCGGCCGCACCCTGGGCCTGTTTTCCTCCCGCCGGGCCGCGACCCAGGCGGCCGAGTTGCTGCGCGCCCGCACCGACCTGCCGATCCTGCTGCAGGGCGAGGAAGCGCTGCCGCTGCTGGTCCGCAAGTTCCGGGAGGACAAGCCGAGCTGCCTCTTCGGCGTGATGTCCCTGTGGCAGGGGGTCGACGTCCCCGGCGACGCCTGCCAGCTGGTCGTCATCGACCGCCTGCCGTTCCCCCGCCCGGACGAGCCGCTGGCCGCCGCCCGCTCGGCCGCCGTCGATGCGGCCGGCGGCTCGGGTTTCGCCTCGGTGAGCGTCCCGGTCGCCGCGATCCGCCTGGCCCAGGGCGTCGGCCGCCTGATCCGCTCGACCGGCGACAAGGGCGTGGTCGCGGTGCTCGACTCCCGCTTGGAGACGGCGCGTGGGTACGGCGCCTTCCTGCGCAAGTCGCTGCCGCCGTTCTGGTACACAACCCGCCCGGAGGTCGCGGTCGGCGCCCTCCAGCGCCTGGCGAAGAGCAGATGACGACTCCGCAGCCCCCGAAGCGTCGGCGGTGGCTGGTCGGGGTGGTGTTCGGGTGGATGGCGGTCGTGGTGGTGGTCGGGACCTGGTCGGTCTGGCATTCGCCGCCGACCGTGCCGGAGCAGCGGGACATCGCGCAGGCCGTGCCGGAGCTACAGCGGGCCGCGGGGGTGGCGTTCGCGGCGGCCGACGGGGACGGGCGGGTGGTGGTGCTCGGGGAGTTGGAGCTGATCGGGGACTGCCGGATCACGCCGCTGCGGCACGGGTTCGTGGCGGCTCGGGACCTCACCGTTTACGTGCGGGAGGGGGATGCCCGGGCGATGCTCGACGCGATCGCCGGTGCGTTGCCGGAGGCGTATCGCGCCGAGGTGTCGGAGAGCCGGGGCGGGACCCGGCTGGGGATGCACGCCGACGCCGGGAACTTCATCGGGATCGACACGGCGCTGGACGCCACGGCCAAGGCGATCACGCTGCGGCTGACCAGCGGGTGCCGGCCGGGGCCGGTGAGCGCGGTCGACCAGCGCGATCCGGTGACCGCTGCCGAGCCGGCCGAACTGAACACCGTGCTTGCCGCGTTCGGGGCCAAGGAGCCGGCGCCGCAGGTGCGGGCCCTGGCCTGCCCCGATGGCGGGGTGGCGGCGAGCTACGCCGTTCAGGTGCCGCCGCCGGCCGACCTGGCGGCCCGGATGCGGGCGGTCAGCGCGGGGGCGACCATCGTGCGGTCGGATGACGCCGCGTGGGCGTACCGGAAAAATGGGGTTTCGGTGGTTGTCGTGCCGGACGGCGAGGGTGTTCGGGTGAGCGTCGGGACCGGCTGTTAGTCAGTAGACCAGGGCCTGGGCGCCGTCGGTGGTGACCTCTTCGACGAAGACCGCGGCGCCGGCGATGCGGATGCCGGGCAGGACGTCGTCGGGCGTGATGCCGCGGCGGGCGGCGCACTGGGTGCAGGCCGTCACCTTGCCGCTGGCCAGCAGCAGGTCGAGCAGGTCGGGCAGGGGCGCGGCGTGCGGCAACTCGAACTCGGCGGCCCGGCCGGGCAGGGCGAACCAGGTCGACTCGCCGGTCAGCCAGAACGACACGTCCACGCCGGACGCGGCGGCGGTCGAGGCCACGGTGAACGCCTGCGAACAGCGCTCGGGAGCATCCGCGCCGGCGGTTGCCTTGACGACGAGCAAGCGTGCCATGTGGGTCAGCATAAGATGGGCCGGTCATGGTTACGGAGATCGGGTTCGTGAGCCTGCTGGTCGCCGGGTTGGGCGCGCTGGCGGGTGGGTTCGGCTATCTGGCGATTCGGATTTCGAGGGGGCGTTGGTGAGCGGCGAGTCGGACAACCCGTTGGGCCCACCGCCGTGGCTGAACGCGCCGCCGGTCGAACCGTCGCCGTACGAGGACACCCACGACCTGCGCGAGGGCCCCGACCTGCACCCGGCGCTGCTCGGGCTGCTGCCGTTCGTGGGGCTGTGGCGCGGGCGCGGGCAGGGCGGCTTCCCGGCCGGCGACGACTACAACTTCGCGCAGGAGGTCCGGGTGAGCCACGACGGGCGGCCGTTCCTGCGCTTCGAGTCGACCTCGTGGCTGCTTGACGACGAGTCGAAGCCGATCGGGGAGTGGCTGGTCGAGTCGGGCTTCTGGCGGCCGGTGCTGATCGACGGGCGGGCCGGCGAGGAGATGGAGGCCGTGGTCGTGGCGCCGGAGGGTACGGCCGAGCTGTACCTCGGCAAGACCATCGGCACGACCCGGCTCGAGATGGCGACGGATGCCACGGCGTACACGCCGACGGGTTTGCATGTCACCGGGGCGCGGCGGCTGTTCGGGATCGTCGACGGGGCGCTGCTCTACGCGCACGAGGTGGCGGTGGACGACAGCGGGCTGCGGCCGCACATGTCGGCGCGCCTGCTCCGCATCGGCGGCTAGTAGCCCAGCGGGATCGGCGGCTAATAGCCCAGCGGGATCGGCGGCTAATAGCCCAGCGGGATCGGCGGCTAATAGCCCAGCGGGATCGGCGGCTAATAGCCCAGCAGATCTTGGAGGATCGGCGTCCACCGGGACGCCGGCCGTGGCCGGCCGTCCAACGACGTGACGAAGGCGAGCCCGCGCAGGGCGGATGCCAGCCAGATCGCGTCCGCCCCGCGCAGTTGCTCGAGGGTGACCATGCGGTGGGCTGGGCGCAGCCCGACCGACGGCGCCACCGAGAGCAGGTGGGCGGCCGTCGTGCCGGCCAGGATCGGCGCCTCGTCCGGCGGGACGGTGCACAGCTCGGAGCCGGCCAGCCAGACCAGGGACGCGGTCGGGGCCTCGAGGGCGTGCCCGTCCGCGGAAAGCCAGAGCGCATCGTCGGCGCCGCGACCGCGGGCCCAGCGTCGGGCCGCGAAGTTCTCCGCGTACGACAACGTCTTGGCCCGGGCCAGGGACCAGGGCGGCGGGCTGCCGACGTTCGCGCTCACCACCCGGATGCCGGAGAGCCGCTCGCGCAGGGTGTCGGCGGGAATGGGCGAGATCGTGACGTGCTGTGACTGCCGGGTGCAGATGACGCGCAAGGCGCTCTCCGGACCGTCGGAGACCAGGCCGGCCAGGCGGTCCGCCAGCGGCGGGACCTCGATATCCAGGATCGCCGCCGATCGGGCCAGGCGGGCCAGGTGCGCGTCGAGCAGCCACGGGCCGGACGGCCGCAGGTGCACCGTCTCGAAGACGCCGTCGCCGAACAACTCGCCGGGGGAGACCAGGACTTCGTCGGGCACGGGCGGAGCGTAACCGTCGGCCTATGCTTGTCACGTGTCCGCCACTTCGCTAGCCGAGATGCTCCGGGAGCGCGGGCTGCGCCTCACGCCGCAGCGCCAGCTGATCCTGGAGGCGGTGCTCGAGCTCGGTCACGCCACCCCCGAGCAGGTGCACACGGCGGTGCGGGAGCGCGTCGCCGGCGTCAACATCACCACCGTCTACCGCACCCTCGAGCTGCTCGAGGAGCTCGGGCTGGTCAACCACACGCACCTGTCGCACGGTTCGCCGACCTATCACGCCGCGGGTGAGCATCAGCACGTTCACCTCGTCTGCCGTGGATGCGGGTCGATTTCTGAGGTAGACCCGACGGTGATGCTGCCGGTGACCGACCGGCTGCTCGCGGAGCGGGGCTTCCGGGTCGATGTCGGCCACGTCTCGCTCTTCGGTGTCTGCAAGGACTGCAAGGAGTAGCGAGATGACCGTAGTGATGGTCGAGGACCTCGATCCCTCGTCCGCCGACGCGGGGGTGGCCGCGCACTACGGCGACCCGATGCGGGAGCAGCGCACCCTGGCCACCGCGGTCGGCCTCGTCGACCGCTCGAACCGCGACGTGATCGCCGTGCCGGGCGAGGAGCGCGCGTCCTGGCTGCACACTTTGACCACTCAGCATCTGTCGGACTTGTCGGCGATGTCGGGGTCGGAGCTGCTCGTGCTCTCCCCGCACGGCCACGTCGAGCAGCACGCCTACATCACCGAGGACGGCGAGACGGCCTGGCTGGACACCGAGCCCGGGGCCGGCGCCGGCTTGCTCAAGTACCTCGAGATGATGCGCTTCTTCACCAAGGTCGAGCCGCGCGACGCCACCGCCGAGCTGGCGGTGTTGTCGCTGGTCGGGCCCGATGCGGCCGACCTCTTCCCCGAGCTGGCCGCGCCCCGGGTGGGTGCGGTGCCGGGTCCGAAGTTCGCCGCCGGGTCCGTGCCCGCGCAGGCGACCAGCAGTTATGCCGTACGGGAGTTCGAGGGTGGCCTGGTCCGGCGGGTGGCGCTCGGGGTTGATCTTCTGGTTCCACGGGAAACACGTGCGGCAGTGATCGAGAAACTCGGCGTGCCACTGGCGGGGCTGTGGGCGTACGAGGCCATCCGGGTGGAGCACCGGGTCCCGCGGCTGGGCTGGGAGACCGACCACCGCACGATCCCGGCCGAGGCGGACTTCATCGCGCCGGCCGTGCACCTCGACAAGGGCTGCTATCGCGGCCAAGAGACGGTGGCCCGGGTGCATCACCTCGGCCGGCCGCCGCGCCGCCTCGTCCTGCTGCACTTCGACGGCATCGCCTCCGATCAGCCGCCGGCGCAGGGCACCCCGGTGACCCTCGGCGATCGCGAGGTCGGCTTCATCGGCACCGCGGTCCGCCATCACGAGCTCGGGATGATCGCCCTGGCCGTGCTCAAGCGCAACGTGCCCGACGACGCGGCCCTGCGGGTCGGAGAGTCGGTCGCCGCGATCGATGCCGCCTGAACTAGACGCTACGGTTCATGGCATGACCGGGACCGTGATCACCGTTGCTCCGACCGGCGCGGAAGTCAGTAAGGCGGAGGTCGCCGCCCTGCCCGTCACCATCGACGAGCTGGTGCGCACCGCCAAGGAATGCGAGGCGCTGGGCGCCTCGATCATCCACGTGCACATCCGCGACGACGCCGCCGAGCCCACCCTCGATCAGGGCCGCCTGCGCGCCACCGTGGCGGCGCTGCGGGAGGCCACCGACCTGATCGTGCAGCTCTCCTCGGGCGGGGCGGTGACCGACCCGGAGTCCGACCGGCTGGCCGTGCTCGACGCGGGGCCGGAGATGGCCTCCTGCACGATGGGCACGGTCAACTTCGGCGACGGCGTGTTCCTGAACCGCTGGGAGTTCATCGTCGACCTGCACGCCCGCATGCAGGAGCGGGGCATCGTGCCGGAGTACGAGATCTTCGACCTGGGCCAGCTGGCCACGCTGCAACGGCTGCTCGGCAAGTACGGCCTGCCGGCCGGCGGCCACGTGCACCTCGACCTGGTGATGGGCGTGCCGGGCGGGATGCCGGGGACGACCGGCGCCCTGGTCGCGTGCGAGCAGGCTATCCGCGATCTGCCCGAGGGCACCACGTTCTCGGCGACCGGCATCGGCCGCAGCACGATTCCGGTGCTGCTGGCGTCGCTGTCGGCGGGCGGGCACCTGCGGGTCGGGATGGAAGACACCATCACGTACGCCAAGGGCCAGCCGGTCGAGTCGAACATGCAGCTGGTGGCCCGGGCCGCCGGGTTCGCGCAGCTCGCTCAGCGCCCGCCGCTGACCACCACGGCCGCCCGCAAGCTGCTCGGCATCCCGGCCCGATGATCGTCGCCGACGCGATGCTCATGCGGTGCGTGAGCTGATTCACGCTTGCTGGAGTTAGCGTTTTGCTTGCAATAGCTAGCACCCCGAGCTAACTTCGAGACATGGCCACGCCGAAGGATCTGCCCCAGGACATCGGAAGTTTCATCCGTGACCTGCGGGAGAACGCCAAGATCTCGCTGCGCCAGCTCGCCGACAAGGCGGGCGTGAGCAATCCGTATCTCAGCCAGATCGAGCGTGGCCTGCGCAAGCCGAGTGCCGAGGTGTTGCAGCAGATCGCCAGTGCGCTGCGGGTCTCCACGCCCGCGATGTACCTGCGTGCGGGTCTGCTGGACGGCGAGGGCCAGCAGGGGGTGCTGGCCGCGATCGCGGTCGATCCCGATCTCACGATCGCCCAGAAACAGTCGCTGTCGCAGATCTACGAGACGTTCCGCAATGAGAACGCCCGGCACACACCCGAGACCTCTGATACCGCCGAGGAGACAAAATGACCGACCAGACCAAGACCAAGCTTCCCGCCCCGCTGTACGCCGCCGCCGGCGCCGGTGACCTGGCCTACCAGCAGCTGCGCAAGCTGCCGGCCGTGGTGACCGAGCTGAGCGAGAAGGCCGCGGCGTCGCTGCGGACCTACAACGAGCAGGCCAACGCCAAGGCCACCGAACTGCGGACCAAGGCGCAGACCACCGACTTCGACGCCCTCCGGGGCAACGCCGCCAGCGTGGCGAGCTCGCTCGCCCAGTTGGCCCAGGAGCGCACCGCCGCGGCGTACACCGCGCTGGTCGCCCGCGGCGAGAAGGTCGTCGGCGCCGGCGTCGTGACCACCGCCGACGTGGTGAACGCGGACATCGAGGCCACCACCGCGCCGAAGGCCGTCGAGGCCGCGCCGAAGCCGCGCAAGCGCATCGCCACCAAGCCGGCCGACAAGTAATCGGGCAGTTGGCAATCGTGATCCGCGGGCCCCGGCAGACGCCGGGGCCCGCGGCATAGACTTCGCGTCATGGCCTATTCCGCGCCGATCTTCTACCTCGATGTGCAGCGGTACATCGTGCTCCTTCTGCTGATCTTCTCGTTGGTGATACAGGCGGTCGCCCTGATCCACTGCCTGACCCAGCGAGGCGACGGATTCCAGGCCATCGGCACCCTGCCGAAGGGCGCCTGGGCGGCGATCCTGGCCGTCTGCATAGTGCTGACCCTGCTGGTGAGCGGCGCGTACGGCATCTTCAGCCTGGTCGGCATCGCCGCCGCCATGATCTATCTGCTCGACGTCCGTCCGGGGCTCAAAGACCTGACGGACGGCAAAGGCTTCTGGTGAGACGGTTCGGTCCGCCTCCGCCGGACGGCGGGCCGCGCCTGCACCGCCCCGATCCGAGCGGTCCCCGGTCCGGTCGCCCGACTCTGCCGGGCCCGCCCACCGAGCTGATCTGCACCCCGTCCGGCGTACGCCTGGAACAGCTGATCACCGGCGTCGGCGAGCCGGTGACCGTCTTCGGGCATGGCCTGGGCGGCGACATCGCCGGTACCCGCCCGCTGGCCAGCGCGGTCACCGGCCGCCGGGTCTTCTTCCACTTCCGCGGGCACGGCCGCTCGGACGCGCCGGTCGGCCCGTGGACCTTCGGTGACCTCGCCGACGACCTGCGCGCCGTGGCCGACCTGGCCGGCGCCACCCGGGCGTTCGGTGTGAGCATGGGCTCCGGGGCGCTGTGCCGGCTGCTCAGCGAGACGCCCGAGCGCTTCGAGCGGGTGGTCTGCTACCTGCCGGCCCCGCTCGACGGCACCCGCCCGGCCGCGGCCGAGGCGCGGGTCGAGCGGCTGCTCGCCGCGGTCGAGTCGGGCGAGGCGGCGTCGATCGCCGCCGCCGTCGAGTTCGAGCTGCCGCCCTCGGTACGCAACACCCCGACCGGCTGGAGCTACCTGCGCCAGCGGGTCGAGCAGTTGCAGCGGGACGGGCTGGCGGCCGAGCTGACCACGCTGTGGCACCAGCCGGCCGTGCCGGACGAGTCGGCCCTGCGCGCCTTCCGGGGCCGGGCGCTGGTGCTGGGCTGCCAGGGCGACGAGGTGCACCCGGCGGCCTGGGCGGAACGGCTGGCCGGCCTGCTTCCGGGGGCCGAGTTGCACGTGTACGACCGGCCGGCGGTGCTCTGGACCAACCGCGCCGAGCTCCGTGAGCGCATCTCGACCTTCCTCAATTCCTGACCCCGCGCCCGTAACCTTTGGGGGCGTTCGAGCGGTGTTCTCGGCGTGCGGTTATCCCCTAAATCCATCTTTTTCGGACTCGTGGCACTAGGACTGCCGATCGCGGTAGCCGTCGGCTGGACGCTCGCCACCCCGGCCCGCAAGCCGGTCGAGGTCAGCGCGCCGGCCGGCACCGGTGGCATCGGCGCCGGCGGCAGCGACGGGATCGGCAAGGCGCCCCGCCGGCCCGGCCTCTCGCAGCCGCTGACCGCGGTGCAGCTCACGCCCCGTCCGGCGGCGAGCGCGACCCTTCCGGTGGTCACCGCCCCGTCTGGGGCGCCGATGCCCACCCCGGCCGCGCCGTCGGCCGTCGAGGCGTCCGCGGTCTCGCTGCCCCCCGTGCTCAACGAGCCACCGGTCCCCACGCCCACCGAGATCACCGAGGTGCCGAGCACGCCGGCGCCGCCCAGCGCCACGCCCAGCGCATCGCCGTCCACCAATCCTTAGGGCCTGTGAGACTGGCGCGCAGGCAATAGGCTGCCGGTCGTGAAGCAGTTCTTCGTCGGCGCTTCCCTGCTCGGCCGCGGCCTGGTCCTCGTCCTGCGCAGCCCCAAGCTGCTGTTCCTCGGCCTGCTGCCGGCCGTGATCGCGGGCGTGGTCTACGCCGCCGCGCTCGGCGTGCTGATCGATTTCCTGCCCCGGCTTTCCCGGGACGTCACCTGGTTCGCCAACGGCTGGGCCGGGGGCTGGCGGGACCTGACCCAGGTGCTCGCCGGGGCCGGCCTGCTCGGCGTCGCCGTCCTGCTCGGCATCCTGACCTTCACCGCGGTGACGCTGCTCATCGGCGACCCGTTCTACGAGCGCATCTCCGAGCTGGTCGAGGACCGGTTCGGCGGGGTGCCGGGCGAGGTCGAGGTCGGCTTCTGGCGGTCGCTGGCCCGCGGGCTGGCCGACTCGCTGCGGCTGATCGCGCTGTCCGTCCTGATCGGCATCCCGCTGTTCCTGCTCGGGTTCCTGCCGTTCGTCGGCCAGACCGTGATCCCGGTGCTCGGCGGCGCGGTCGGCGGCTGGCTGCTCGCGGTCGAGCTGACCGGCGTGCCCTTCCAGCGCCGCGGCCTGCGCCTGGCCGACCGCCGGGCCAGCCTGCGCACCAACCGCCCGCTCGCCCTGGGCTTCGGCGTCGCGGTCTTCTGCTGCTTCCTGATCCCGCTGGGCGCCATCCTGCTGATGCCCGCCGCCGTCGCGGGAGCCACCCTCCTGTCTCGCGTTGTTCTCGGCAACCCGGTGACCGAGGTGGCCGGCCGCCCCGTCATTACTGCGAGCGCGGTATCACAGAACGGCCCGCGATCGCCCCGCTGATGAGGAGCAGCCGATTTCCGGCTCCGCGGGGTTTGCGGCGCCGGAAATCGGCTGCTCCTCATCAGCCCCCGTAGGAGCGATCGCCCGCGGAGCGAAGCGGAGCCAGTCAGCTCAGCCATCATCAGGCCGACTCCCGGATTACCAGCTCGGTCGGTAATACGACGGCGTCGGCCTGGTGGGGCTCGCCGTTGATCAGGCCTAGCAGCTGGCGGGCCATGGTGCGGCCCATTTCGACGATCGGTTGGCGGACTGTGGTCAGCGGCGGCTCGCTGTAGCGGCTGATCTCGAAGTCGTCGAAGCCGACCACCGCCACATCGGTGGGCACCCGGCGGCCGGCGTCCTTGAGGG
>Ga0307509_10009127_pt1 | contig 12468 bp, 18 predicted proteins | sample 10_EM_MG_FD_202245 | JGI IMG/M metagenome (GOLD analysis project Ga0307509, IMG submission 202245) | Populus trichocarpa ectomycorrhiza microbial communities from riparian zone in the Pacific Northwest, United States - 10_EM | ecosystem: Host-associated > Plants > Roots > Unclassified | place...
GCGCTTTCGAGCGACCGGTCCGTGGTTTCCTTGAACGACACTGCAGACGCACCTCGGACACGATCGTCGCTCTTTGTTTCTCAGGACGCAAATCGGACTCTCTCCACTCGTCCTAAATCATCCTCAGGCCTCTCTCGTCCAGCTTCTATCGTCTCCGTAAATCGCCCGTTGCCGTCTCAATCCCCACCACGGTATTCCTATTCCTCCAAGCATCGCCCGTCTACGGCGCCCACGCCCAGCAGTAAATCTCTTCAAGGCGATATACGGACCATCGGAAGGCCGCCCTCTACACTGTTCCCTCCCAATGAAACTATTCGTTCGGAACGGGTATTACTGTCAACATCACAAGGCTCCCGTGGCGTCGTGTCTGGATCTAGCTTCGTCAGTGACAATTTTAGTTCCCGTTCCCGGGCTTCACACATCTCATCGGCATCAGCGGGGTCATCCACGCGTCCTGTTTCTGTCGTTCTAGAAGTCGAGGCGGAAGAGGAGGATGGTGGCGAAGACGACGCCGCACAGTCACGGACATCGGTAACGTTATACCCGAAGTCGATACCGAATCCGGTGGCAGTGGCCCCTGTCGATAACTCGTGGTATGTCGCCAATGAGTATTCGGAAACTCCTAAATTCTCGCGATTGGGATTGGCGGGGTCGAATGTGGTCATGCCAGTTTCAGCGAAAGAGCTGAGGAAGCAGCTCTCGAGGCCTGGTTCGTCTGCATCGTTGCGGAGCAATATGAGTGGCGGTTTTCCGGGCAAAGGCGGCCCAGAATATACAGGGAGTACCGCTAACGGTGCGGGGATGAGTCTTGCGAATTCCTCGTCGTCTTCGATGACTTCAGATTCCAAGGAGCAGAACGGAACGATTAAATTATCTTCCAATTGCGATGATACTGGGTCCGATGGCTCCCCGCAAAAGGAACACAGGACTTCTCGAACACACGACAAACCTGAATGGCTCAGACCACCCCAGACATACACTCGACCACGGAGAGCGGGCATGAGGTCGCCATCACCTTCGATAACGTCTCTTCCAAGTCCTAGCCCGATTTTTGACAGTGCCGCGTCCTCTGCTTCTAGCCTTCCGTTACCAACGCCTCCGTATTCCGGCATGTCCTCGACGAGTCCGAGCATCATCAGCTGCGTCACGGCAGGCACATCTGTCGACGACATACAGGAGACGACACAGGAATATCGATGCCAACACTGTCCGAAAGGCACTCTGCCGATGGCATTGGAAAAGAAAGTGGTCAAGCGGAAATCGGTGTTGGCGATGATGAAGAGCTGGCGCAGGACACCGCAATCAGGGCAGCTCAAGCACCCATCATCAGACCCTGGTCTATCACATACCGACTCCGGTAATGAACACGGGGTGCTCTCCGTTTCTTCAGGGCCTGAGTCTAGCCAATCAGTTGAGAGGGATCCGGGACTTGTAGTGTATATCGAGCCGGTGTTATCGTCGAAGGCCCACGATGTCAAGAAGGGAAGTGTCGATATTGTGGTGACCTCTGTTCCAAAATCGCGTTCGGAGTCGACTATACAAGGGAATCGGAAACGGGATAAGAAAGTTGGTTCGGTGAGGAAGATTTGGAATACGTTGACCGGTAGAACCTCGAAGCCTTGATATTGTCGTAGCTCGAGGAAGGGGTAATGATTCTATTGCGCTGACTCCGTCTGGAGCCTTGGCCATCCATTCATTTATTTATTTTCGTTGTCGAGGAGAGTTAGGTAGCTCTCTGTAAGCTGGCGTTTAAAACGTAGGGTAATAATTATTTCAAGGAACTCAATTGTATTATCGGCGATAACGAACAGGTCCATCCCCGTGTTTGACCAACGTTGAAGAAAGGAAAGCCCAAACAACCTTTGCTTAAGTACATACTCTCTTTCGCCGGTCTACTACTTAGTAGAGTCCGACGACTCGAGGCCGATAGAGTCTGATGGCGCGGATGCAATGCCATGTTCCCACGAAAAATGGTGGAAAGCGAGATCATCGATATCTCTCTCATACCCATCCATCCACCAACTCTCGAGGGGAGCGCTATGCTACGATTACTGCGGTTTCTATAGCATTTGGCCATTGGTAAGATCTTGGTCAATCCATGATATCTGACGATTTAGTTGCTCCCTATGTAGTAGGTATCCACTCCATCGATCTTTACCTCACGCCCGATCGTGGTGGAATCCCCTTCTTGTCGGTGCGTGTTCACTTCCTCAGTGTGGGGTGCTTCCTTGCGTGGTTTAATCTTTTTTCTTGTTGTGGTCCTGGTCGCCTTTTCAATGAGGCCAGCATCGTTTTTCATCTGTTTTCTCGACGACGGTTTCCTTTTTTGGATCTCTTTCTTCTATCGCGCGATTCATGTCCCAAAATACAACCAAAATATCAGGAGCGGGAGCAAGGGTGACCAATTCCAAATTAGTTCCCTTTGATATGCGGCCAACCAACCTTCCCGACTGCTCGTTGTCGGTCATCATAATTGTTGGGCCCGCTCAATGGTAATATTCCTAGCGTTTGGGGGCGAGTCTTGCCCTTGCCCCCCTTCTTAATTATCGGTTCGTCTGGGTTGTGAAATCAATTTGGGTCCTGAATGGTTTTCGAAGGAGCCTTTGCAGATGATGCAGTGTTGAGGTTGAAGTGGGTTCTTGCTGGAAGGTTGTTATGGAAGTGGACTCCTCCTCCGCTTGTGTTTCGGAGCCCTGCCCACCACAATCTGAATTACCGGCCTCTCTCATTCGAGGAATCCGGAAATTTACTTTTCCTTAGCCTACCGCTGCTCGACCTAGGAGCCTGTCGTTTCAACGGCATTTGTGTGGTCATGGAAATATCATTTTTAACCTTTTCGTGATTCCTCCTCTGCGACGGACGGCGGATGTGGTGGACTGACATGGGTGATCTGTACACCGAGACTCTCGTCTTGGCCGAAATAAGCCAGGGACGGAGTACCGTATTGGTCGGCAGACGCAGTCAAGTTGTATTTGAATGATAGCCTGGAAATCAAGCAGTTGATGGGGTATGTGTTGGTGGGGCCGTCCTGTTGTCTTTGTCAAAATCGAAGCCTCGGGGAATCAAATCGTGGAGTGCTGGAGAGTGCTGGAGGGTCTCGGAGAGTCACCAGCACAGATGTCAACGTATATACCCGAGCAGCACCAAAAGATCTCTAATAGCAACGTCTGTGGGATAATCCTTGATCAGATTCAAAAGTTCTGAAGTTGGATCGGAGAGAGCATAAGCATTGCGAAATCGTTTCTCTGCGTCTTCATTCATGTCATCAAACATATGCATTGAAAAAGAGACCACGCACACAGAGGCATAGCGGGAGTCCAAATTCTCGTGAGCGCCACTTTTGCCGACCACCATGCGAGCGGCGACTTGGGTACATAGCAAGGTGATTATGGGAGCGCCCGAACACGGAGAGGAGGAAGGAGGAATGGCGGGAGGAGATTTTCGGCTAAGTGCTGTTGCGCATCAAGGTGTCTCAGAGACTAACGATCTAAATATATCCCTAGTACACGTGAGCCAGTGGACATGTTTGTCAGCTTGGCAGTCTTGGCTTCCATACTTGCCGAAGCACTGTCCATACAAGATCTGTATCCCTTGCCGTCAATCAGATTATCACTTATAATGGTCGCCAATCGACGTGTTTGGTTCAGTGAGTGCAAAATTGACCTGTCCCCCACCTACATCCCCAATAATTTCTTGCTCCTTAACAGTAACGGGAGCTTCGGGAGGACTGGGGTTGGCTCTCGCAGAGGAAGTCCTCGCTTCCGGAGAATGCGTTGTCGCAACTGCGAGGAGAGTATCGGCCTTGGACAACCTCAAGCAACGCTATTCCGCTTCTCAGCTGCTAATCCAAGCGCTCGATGTCTCAATCAACGAGCAGATTGATCAGACATTCAAGAATCTTATAGACCACTTTGGACGAATTGATGTCGTGGTGAATAACGCTGGATATGTATGTATTTGTCTTTTTTCGCGGTTGTTCCTTGAATCGACTGGTGACTGGGAAATCTAGGCCATCTTTGGAGAAGTAGAAGGAATTCCAGAAAGCGATGCCAGGAAAGAATTCGATGTACAGTTCTGGGGCCCTGTTTATATCTCGAAATTGGTATGAACCTCAACGTTGTAATATAAATAGCGCTCAGTACTAATTACAAAACTTCAGACTGCAAAGACCGTCCGCGAGGTAAATAAACCGGGCCAAGGGGCGATTATCTTCAATCTTAGCTCCGCTGGAGGTTTCAACGCCAATCCTGGTCTTGCATTTTACGCCTCCAGTAAGTTCGGTAAGTCAAGAGCTTGGACTTCCATAGTGGACGATAATTTTACATCTCTTCTATACACATAGCTCTGGAGGGCTTTACCGAGGCATTCAGCAAGGAGGTGTTGCCCGAGTGGAACATCAAAGCCTGCATTCTCGAGCCCGGAGGTTTCGAAACCGGATGGCGTGACGCGATTATTACGTTCGACCAGCACCCAGCTTATGTTGGAAATACCGCCAACTTCCGCTCCCTACGCTCGTCTATCACCATGCTGGGAGACCCAGCCAAAGGAGCGAAGGCGATCGTGAAACTGTCCCACGAGCCTAAGCTCCCGATGCGCGTACAACTAGGAAGCGACTCCCTAGCGGTCGTGAAAACTAAAGCAGAGATTGTCATTAGTGATGCGGAGAAGTTCGAGGAGATTTCGCGGATGAGCGATAAGGATGGGATGGATGGAGTTGCCTATGGCGAAATGATCATCAAGACATTGAAAGAAACTTCAAATAACTAACCGATGCACGCATTTATTCACAATGGAAGCATTCCTGCAGTTTTTTTAGTTACATGTATCAATCGAAGTCGACCACGGAATTGCAATTGGCTCGGATGCGGTGGCGATCATGTTGGATTCGCAGCGGTTTCAGGAGTGAGCCCAAAGCTCGTCAATTTCTGAAGCACAGCTTAGATATGCTTTATGGAAGAGATCCTGGTGGTATTGGGTATAGAGCAGAGACGCAAGGAAAAATATATCACCAATCACACAGCGTTGAAAAGGCATCAGCACTTCTTTAAATTTTGTGGAATTACCGTCTTTTCTAACAACGCTATACACAGAGCATTGTCTGTCGGCACGGGGAATCCCGAACCTTGTGTCCTTTCCGGGTCCGAAAAGAAGCCATCATGCATCAGCGCTTCAGATGTCATCGATAACCCCTCCTTCCACGACCACCATCGTCGACCGAGTGGCATGAAATGCGACGCGGTTTTCTCAACAACAAAAAGGTGAAAGCAGCCCCACTTTACCCGGAAAAAGTTCATGGGGTCCCAAAGGGACTCCAGGGAGAAGGTTTGTCCTTCCTTTTTTTTTTGAATACATCCAAGCATGTTTATCACCGTTGTTATTCCAAAGAACATTATCGAACGGATTCTGATGGACAAAAATTTCTGAAATTACCGTACGGGAGCTCAGGCAAAGCAGGTGAGTGGCAAAACCCCTAATATTGGTACGAACGCTAACATAACAATTTTTAGATCTTCCCAAACAGTACAAGGGTCCGCAGAGGGTCTACAAAGAGGTCGATGCAAACCTCGACAACGAAAAAGACGGCCCCAATACTATGGTCTACACCACCCTCCCCGAACAGTTTAGCGGCGCGCCCGAACATCCAGATGGGCACACCCAGTGCGTGTTGATGGGAACCATCAAAGCACAGATCGTACGATCTCCACGATACCTCACCCAATCCATCCCAAAAGTAGCTGCGGGGACCGTGATCATTAAAAACACGTCTGAAGGCGCGGGGTTAGGCATGTTTGCGGGACGCGATATCAAGTTCGGAGAATTCATTCTCGCCGAACGTCCCCTCCTTATGCATCCAGCCGATATCCGGTACGCCCCAGGCGCGGCGGATGATTATACGTACGAGCAACATATGGCTATTATGCGGCATGAGATTGAGAGTGGCCTCGAGGTCGCCCTGGGGAGGATGAGCGATCAGAACCAGGCGGCATATAAATCGCTCTTTAATGCCCACACGGAAGATGGGAGTGGCCCGTTGTTAGGGATAATGCGCACCAACGCGTTTGGGGTTAATATAGATGAGTTGACGCGTACCACTTCGGCGGCTAACCACTCCAAATTGTATTCGATTGTCGCGAATGAAGGCTCGAGGATTAACCACAGGTACATGTTCATTTTTAAAAATATCGATTTTATCACGACGTTGACTCGCCCACCCCCCAAAAAAAAGTTGTGTTCCTAACGTTTGCCAGAAATTCTTCATTACCTCGTTTTCCAGCCAGATCTTCGCCATGCGCGACATCAAAGCCGGGGAGGAGATCCACTATACCTATTGTGACCCATTTCTCCCAGTTGCTGGGCGGCGCGAAAATCTCGCGCCTTATGGGATCACTTGCAGCTGCCGTGCCTGCTCTACTGCATCCCCAGAATCGGACGAGTTCCGTCAAACGTGCCTGCAAAATGCCGAGCGCTATCTCAAGATTTATGAGCTTGCGCTGGAACTCGGTGAGGGAAAGGAAGATATAAAAAAGAAGGTGGTGCGTCCTGCTGCTGAGCTGAGGGGTCGGATGCAGGAGGAGGGATTGGGAGATATGTCTGAGCAGTTCGTTGGGGTTACCATTTTACTCCATAAAGCATATACCAAAGTTGGTATGGAGGAGGAGGCGAAGGAGTTGCATGCGTTTTTGAAGACCTGGGCGTTATTTGATGGAGCTTGATGACAGTCGGGCGTGATTATTTACATGACTTGTAAAATATTGAAAATCTTGTACTGTAGCTCCCCCGAGGACTGATTTCAATTGTATTTCAACCGTGCAGCGCTCATCAGAATACCTTTTTTTCCATTAAACCTATCATTTGTTCGTTCCCGAGGCCCATAGCACCATGATTTATTGCATTGGTTTGCGGCGGTCCTCGGAGTTGCCTTCATAAACGGAAATTTGCGTCCATAAACGGATGTAAAATAGAAACTTTATTCTAAGGTAAAATGAAATTTTGGCAGTACGCCGAGCAAACGCCGGGAACGGGTTGTACGCGCATGAAATAAAACTCCAGATAGTCATATATAGGTGGCATGGTCAATTATTAAATTCTCAAAAGTTAGACCCCATTCCGTCAAGCAAGGGCCACGGATTTTTGGGTAAGTCATGTGATGGGAAAATCGGGCGATCGTCCTTGTTGGGAGTCATTTCCTCTAAGCCGTTACAGCATTCATTACTCCATTGGGTCTTACCTAAACAACTTGGGAACGAGGAACTGTGGTCGTCCAGGGTTATTCTTACCTTGTCATGTCTAGTGGTGCATTGCTTCCTGTATCATCAAGTACCGAAAGGTCGCAATGCGTTGTGGCTAAGCTCTACCTAAGTAAGCTCTCGACGCTTATCGTGAAGGTTTTGTTTCTTCATTCACCACATTTTCATTTTTTGACGTACAGATGTCGTATATACCACACAGGCTCGAGAATCTCCGTTTTCGGCACCGGCCGTGGGGACTAACCATCATCTTACGCTGTTGATACCCTGGGGTGGGGAGCAAAGCTACCAGTTTCATGCTACCCGCCATTGCGCAGGGCAGAAACTGCGATCTCTTTCAATTTGATATCTTCTCGTTAGGAGACCAACATCATGCATACCGACAGCATAACTCCCATGGGGACACTCTTCTCATAGATCCTTCGCAGTCGGGCAGGGCACTCCGTTGTCCTCATCTTATTTATTCCTATCATCCTCAATGCGGCAACTACTTTTATCTTCTGTTGCTACGACCAATGAGGTCATCAGAGCGCAGAGGAAATCACAAGTACAGAAGTATGGCAGATCATCAGCAGAGCATTGGATACTCTTGCCCTCATTTTCTTCTTGGTATTTCACTTGCACCATGTTCCGTTCGACAACGCCGACGAGGCGAGCAGTACAGTGAAAATAAAGGTGAAGGTACTACCTCCTTATCTGCTGACTCGGATCATGAAGATGATCTCGTGTTTCACGGCGGAAATGTTTTCCTTGTAGAATATTCCAATGTTTAAATGGCGAGTATCCTCAATCGATCCACAACTGATATGGATAACCACAACTGTCTTTTGTTTAGTCTTTATCCAGTGTGGGTGCAACCACATTGAAACCTATGTATCCCATGGGCCATCCTACGAGACTTCCCACGCCATGTCTTACAACCTAGCTCGAAGTTTCCTGCTCTGCCATAGCATGACCGAAAAGGGAGGCAACTCATATGCACAGAAACCGAAACATCGACAAAGGGAGCAATCACTTCGAACTTCTCCGACTGGTGCACTCTTCGTTTCATACCCCATTGCCCTTTTCGGGCTATGTGTCGTCGTTCCCAAGTCAGTTTGTTCCTGTGGATTACAGCCTAGTACAACATCCGCCCTCTACGTATCGGGGTTTATTTCATCCGATGTATTTTATAGTTGTGTGTATTATGAATAAATACCTCTGCAATAATGGGGATAACATTCAGGTGGTGCCGCCACTTCCAATGTACTTATCTGCAAACTAGACGATCACACTCGCGGTGCTTCCATTTACGATGACTATGGCCGGGGCGATGATGAATTGCCAGGTCGGCCCTGACTCTGACGCGCGAGTCATGAGTCACTTGAAGGTCAGTAATGCAGGGCCACGAGGAAGCCTCGAGTCGGGCGCTAGTGTGGCCGTGCAGTGCTCATTGAACACTTTGGAATGCACATGTCCTCTTCCAAGAGGCCTCTTCATTTTGAGCGCGTCAAACCTTGTTCTTCTGAGCTAGAATAACAATATAATTCTCCTCAACGGGGAAAAAGCTTGTTCTTCTCGAATTAGAAACCTCCGACCCTATTGTGGGTCCTTACTAAGTCCCCTCCCGTGCTTTTGTGAGCCTTCCGATTATCCACATTTTTGGGACTCCAAGTATGATGAGGTGACCCTGGGATCGTCTAAATGCCCATATTCGATCATTCTTGCAACAAAGTGAGCGGAGATCGTTTCTATTTGGAATTTTAAACTTTATTAGACTGAGCTTCGTATCTTCTCTTGTTGTTATAGATCGGGATGCGCAGCTCAAAGCATTAGCGATGCTATGCGTTGTATTTGAATCTCAGCTTTATAAACCTGACTCGAAGACAAAGGCCCATTATCCTTTCTTTCTTCCTGCCCCACATCATGAAAGCGACTCATCGCTACATCTCTCCTCCCTCAGCAGATTTCTCTCAGTAAGTCTCACAATTCATGTTTGTCCAAAAAATGTCGCATTCCTAATTCCCGGTTCAGGGGCGTCAACGGGAACAACCACTCATGCTCGCAACTCCGTCTCAATCCGCGAGACGACTTCGAGAGCCATACATTTCAACGGGAACCAATCAACTTGCCGCCGATTAATGTTTGGTTTAAGGAGTTGGCTCAGCCGTGAGTTGTGTATTATCATCCCATCGATGACAGAGCGCTTAATCTTCACCAGGGCGCGGCCTCCGCCGCGACCCGTTCAACATCAACTGAGACCATCCCATTGTCAACCACTTGGACCGCTGACTTGCCCTCATTCAGCCCCTACTCGATACGAGCCATACTCGCAGTGAGCACTTGCCTTCCCATTAACCTGTGATTCCTCGCTGATCAAGACATTTAGACGACGGCGCCCACAAAGAAAGAAGTCCTTGAACTTGAATGAATTTTTTGATCAAAGGGATGCTGATCCCCATTCCCACCATCTAGGTGTTGAACACATCCATTCTAGTCTCGAGCCCTCTGTGAATGACCAGAACAAATATTCATGCAGCATTGATCATGGATGCCAATCCTCCGACTGCCATCCAGGACGATCCACCGACTTTGGCGACGTTGCTACCCCACGGCCTTGTATCACTGAGGCTGTTGTCCCCAATTCCGTTAAAAACCATGGATGTCCCTGTGGGTGTTGTCCTCTCCCCAAAAGCCAGTACTCCGATCGCGCGGAGAAGTATCTGAGTAGTACTCCCGAGCTCCCTTTTAGACGTGGTTCTGGTAAACTTGATACCAAGTATCTTTTCGGCCATAATCTTCTACAACCCTACACTCCGCGCAAGATGCGGTCCCAGCCAAGAAGTATACGAAAAGCACATTTTAACGGTTCCTCTAGTGGTTGTAGTCCACAGCGGTCCAGGGAAAAAGAGGACCAGTCCGAGGAGTGGCTGAAACAATGCATCGATCTGGGAAAGGAAGATCCCAGTCTAACAAATATCTTCAAGTGTCTCTACCCAGGGACGAAAAGACCTGGACCTTGTAACTTTGAACGGCAGAAAAACACCGTTAAGCGTCATGTGTTGGCTGTCCACCTTGGGGAACGGTGAGTTGGTCAAAACGAATAAAATCTACTTGGCCTCAACGAAACCCTCTTTAGGCCTTATGTCTGTACGTTCTGCCCTCAAGACCCGCACAGGGGACCTAAGGCGTTTGGACAGGTTAGTGGCTTAACTCAGTCATGCAAATACTGACCAGTGGTGACATCTCAAAATTTAGATGCAAGGTTTACGGATCCATATCAACGCAATGCAGTACGTTGAAATCATTCTCCTTGTTAATATGTGACCAACTGATAAAATCTTATTCAGCAAAGATGTTGGTCCTTGGGAACCTTTTATTTGCAGCCACTGTTCAAAAGAGTTTGCCGATGCGTCCCAAAGGAACAAGCATTATAAGACCCAACACCCGGCAGTTAAAATCAAGCCACGCAAAAAAAAGGGTACCTAAGATCCCGTGGTCATTTCTGTTGCGTCGATTTTGTGTGAGATTGGCACTCTGCTTCATGTCTGGTTAGATATTTTGTGTTCTCTGGCGTTTTGTTCGTATATCAATTCTTGTTGATTTGGGCGTGCTGTCTCTCCATTTATGTGTTATTAATTATAATATATCCTATGTATACCCCTTCTAATATACTCCGTCGCTGTCGATTTGATATTTGGAAATATGGTGATCATCATCGAACAACTTGAACTTGAGAAGATCCCATTCCGGAAGAGTTACAGCAAGTCACAGAAAACTGATAAAATGGTGCGCACCTGTGCATCTGACTGAGATTATTTGGAATTCAACACGACGAGAAATCAGGAGCACAGGAGCCATTCGGGATACCAGATATTCGAGAAAGAGTCTTCAATTCTCTCCAACTTGGATATCCCATTTATTTCTCCAGCAGTTGGAGCAGTCCAGTATGGCATATGGTGAGGTCAGCGCATGGAATCGCTTCGAGCGAGGCGGTACAGATTGGCGTCGTACTTTGCAAGGACGTGCACAGCCACTGAGGGAATCTACGCATCTAATCTAATCTACGGATGGTGTAGTGGGCCAGAGCCCATGGCTACACTGTGCCATCTCTCGAGAAGGCAACGTGCATATTGAATAATGATATGTATTCTGACTAGGTGGTTTTCTGACAACATATTCAAGTTTATTCGGCATAACCCGTGTTCATGCCATGTAAACAGTGATTTGTGTGTCTTGATTCATAGACTGGAATTTTTTTTGTCGTGAGATGTGACCGAATTTTGTCTTAGGTAGTATTAACGGAACCGTGCTAGGCTCGGCGTTTTGAACCCTGCAAGGACAGTCCATGTGGTCCATCCCTTGTCTGGTGGTGTTATCGGACCTCGGTGCTCTTGCATGAAAAATAATCTTCCTTTCTACACTTCATTTACCAGTGGTACCATTTGCGATTTGTGCTCCTGTCAATACGCCCTGAGGCCTGAGCGCTGAGCGCTTGAGCTGTCATCGCCCTCATTCAAATAACGATCACGACTCTGAATAATTTTTCCCGAACCTTGATCAAGTCGCATTCGCGATAAGATAAGATAAAGTCAAGTATCCCCTGCTGATGGCGATGCGGTTGCTCCTTGATCACCTCCCACCACCATCCCACCCTATTGCCCACAGAACGACCTTTCAATTTTTCAGGTAATCCTGGTATGGCATAACCATGAGTTCTATGTTCGCACCCAACACACAGGCCCTCATCAGTGGGGGGACATTCACCCAGGTGTTCACCAATGACGAGCATTACTATCGCTTTCGAGGTGCGTTCGTGTATGAACAATTTTTCTTTGCGAAGCTCATGTATTTTGTAAATCGTCAGAGAGTTCGGAAATACTTTACCGGCAGACATCCACTGCAGCGTTTCACAACTCAGATGAACGGTTCGATCCCCCCAAATGTCACCCGAACACACGCTTGGCCATCCTGGCCAAGATAATGAAGTGGATTAGGTGGGAAGAGGATTTGGATGCCTTCATTATGTGGGTCTATGGCCCTGCCGGATCTGGGAAGTCGGCGATCGCTCAAACCATCGCTGAGATGTGCGAAGACGAGTTGATTTTACTCGCAAGCTTCTTTTTCTCGAGGAACGATCCATCGCGCAGCACTGTCAAGCCACTTGTTGCCACCATCGCCTACCAAATCACCTCGAACTTTCCCCAAACTCGAGATGTTATTCTTGGAGCCATCCAACGCG
>Ga0307509_10009128_pt1 | contig 12467 bp, 8 predicted proteins | sample 10_EM_MG_FD_202245 | JGI IMG/M metagenome (GOLD analysis project Ga0307509, IMG submission 202245) | Populus trichocarpa ectomycorrhiza microbial communities from riparian zone in the Pacific Northwest, United States - 10_EM | ecosystem: Host-associated > Plants > Roots > Unclassified | place...
CATGTGAGTATATACGTGTATAGTTATGCAATATTATAAGAATATGGAAAACATGCAATCATACTAATACAAAAAGAGAGCAAACTCGCTAGTATATACGCGCACTAGGTAAATAAATCAACTTGTCTAATATTTTATTCACGTATAAATTATTTAAATCATGTTAATATTAAAAAGTTTATATTAAAGATTAAATTCTAATAAAATTTTAACCATAAAAATTGAGTGGAATCTAAAATTTTCCAACATTCAATTCTATAAAAAAACAAATTGCCAGAAATAACCACAATCATAATTGTCAAACACAATAAAAAACTCGGGTTATTAAGCTTTCGAGTTAACTCGCAGATCACTTGGTCAACCTAAATCAATCTCTTAGTTTTTATTTATCAGGTTTAGTGAGTAAATCATACTACTAGGCAGATGTAATTAGATCAATATTAAAATCTATGGACTCTAATAACTAACCATGACAATTAAAAAATAGCACACCGAGTTCCATGTATTCCCGTATAAATCAAGATTTATGTTAGTATAAATAAAAGTTTGGCTTGAGCTGTCTATCAGTTAACATCCTTACAGGAAGAGGAAGCAAAAACACCATTAGAGACGATAGGTCCATTTTCAATTAAAAAAAAAAAAACAAACCGACCTACATTCCTTTACTTGATTTTTTCTTCTAATCTACACTAATTATTTTACAATTAAGGGTAGTGCTTTTGTAAGATTAAAAAAGATTTATTGGTCTAAGATCTTTTTTGCCTAGCAAACAATTCCCAACTTTTAATTCTACAATTGAATTTAGCATGACGTTTCATAAATATCAGTCTCACACCAGGGTCTCTCTTGGGTCTTGGATATCATTAACCAAAAAAAAAAAAAAACCAATAAGAGAAAGGTAAAACTCAATTTATCTTGATTGGAAAAGTGATTTTACACCTTTGCCCTTAACAAAAAAATTGGACGAGCTGGTTTTAAGGGATAAAATGATCTTTTCACGGAATCCATTTATTATTCTATAGTTGTTAAAGGACAACTTGATCTTCTTTTTTTTTTTGCACAATAAAATTACTAGCATACCCTTATAAGAAAAAAAACACTTAACTTTGTTCTAAGGTATTTTTGCTTTTTTAAGCACGATGTAATGATCTAATCATGGTTTCAAAATTATCAAATCATGGTTTCAAGAAATTTTGTGTAATTTCATAAAGGCTTTTTCATTGTAATTATTTGCTCATAGGAGCCATGTGGTAATTTGATAAATAAAATAAAAAAATAAAAAAAATTATTGACGCGTGCGTTGCACGCTTCATCTTGTTAGTCATTATGTTGCTTCTAGGCAGTGCCTGCGGTTGAATCCGGTAGTGAAAAACTTCCTTCCGCAATGTCATTGGATTCTTCACGGCATCCTCTTTCTCAAGAGGAGGCGCATGATAGTGTTTTTCAAAGTATTGTCGTCAACAATATTTTTTTCTCTTTTTTCTTTTCTCTCTTCTCCCTTGAAATACAAGTTGACCATTTAAAATTTCAAGATAGTCCACTTAGTTGCGTGTATTTGAGTGTTAGTTCTCATTCTTTTGATTTGTAATTTTTGTCCTTGGGTCTTTTGTAAGTTTTAAATTTTTATCAATTTAATCCTTTAATCAAAATTTATCTTTTTTATTATTATTTTGGTCCTGATTCTTTTTATTTCTTACCTTTTTTCTTTCCCTTTTTGTGAACTTTCCATTGTTTTCAAATTCATCATTTGATAAAAAAAAAATTAATTTGTTAATTTTTTAATTTAGTCCTTATTCTTTTGGTGGTTTCTTTTTTTAATTATTTTGTGAAATTGATTTTTAGTTTCAATTATATTTTTTAAAATGCTTTCGTATAATTGTTTTTTTTTTAAATTCATTATTTAACATTTGATTTATTGAAAATTAGACTTTATGGTTTTTTCAAGTTTGGTGCTTCTGATCAAATGGATGAGGTCACGAGTTTTAAAAGCTAACACGAGTTGATACTGTTTTTTTTACTTATTTTCTTTTTTGATCTTGCTACTTGACTTTGATTTTTTTTTACAAAATACGCTACGTGTTTTTGTTTTGTTTTTCTTTTTATTAGATTATCACAATTTTATGACCTAACCCGTGAGTTTGGTGGGTTAATGTGTGCTCACACTTTTTTTTTTGCTTTTCATTACTCTTTCTTCTTTTGGTTTCTTTTGTGTGGTTGATTTTTTTTTTTTAATTTCATCCTTCAATATTTGATTTGTTGAGAATTGCGTTTCATGATTTTTTCATATTTGATGCTTTTGGTCAAATGGTCCAAGTCACAGGTTTTATAAGCAAACAATGGTTTTTATTTTAAAAAAAATTGGGTTTTGTTATCTTCTTCATTTCCCTTTTTATCGGGTTACCTGATCTCATAACCTGACCCCGTGAGTTTGATGAGTTGACTTGGGCGAGTTCGAGCCTTTTTTTTTATAATTGCTATTTTTTTATATCTTTTTGTATGATTGTTTTTCCAATTTTATCTTTCAACATTTGATTAGTTGAAAATTGAGCTTTGATGTTTTTCTAATTTAGTGTTTCTACTCTAATGACTCGGGTTACAAGCTTAATAGGTTAACACGAGTTGACATCATTTTTTTGGCTTATTTTTTTGGTTGGGAATTGAGCTTCTTGATTGAGCCCGGGTTTGATAATTTGCGGGATATAATTTTAGAAGATTAACTTGGGTCTAGGAGATTCACCCCAAGTGTATTTGGTTTTTAATGTTATTAAATTAGAGTTGGTTTTTTTAATGCTGTTAAATTAACCGAAATTATTAAACTCGGTTGATCTAATGACCCGAGTCTCAAATTTCTTTTACTTTTTTAGAAATTCTAGCGTCACTTTAACTTTATTCCTTTTATGTCCGGAAAAATTTGACCTGGTCTACGGCGTTGCATTGGCCATCGATACAAGTGTACTTGAGTTATTTTTTTTAATTTTTTTCTAATTTCATTTTTTTTGTTTTTAATTTTTAATATTTGGTTTATTATAATTATAATTTTTAATTTGTTTCAATGTGAGTTTTATAATTTTATCATGATATCAAACGTGTTCATTATTGTTGGCTTAAATTAATCTGAAATGCTCGTCTCATTTTTTTTAAAATATATTGTTGTTCAACATGTCACCATTTAATTAACAATTAATCGTTGTCACGGGCATACCCTCAACCAATGCCTCTGATCCTTTCCTTCCATCACGGGGATCCATATAACAGAGCCATGAGAAAAGAGCTCAACAAGCATATATGTATATGCCAAATCTTCCATCATGTTGCAACACTGGAAATATTCAACATATTCTAGGAACATTTATAGGAGACAAGGAAAAATTAAATATCATAGGTTATAATTTCCTTCTCATGCTATAAATATTAATACTGCTAACAGAACCGGTCGCAATCAATGAAATTAACATGGGAAGAGAGTAACCATCTAGTAGGTGGTCCAATGGTAAGAGTTTGTGATCAAGGGGTTTGCTTCCCCTATGGTCTTAGGTTCGGACCATGAGGTTGCTAATATGATGGCCACTGGAGGCTTACATGGTTGTTAACTTCAGGGCCCGTGGGATTAGTCGAGGTACACGCAAGCTGACCCGGACATCCACGTTAATAATAATAATAAAAAAAACATTGGAAGAGAGTCTTTGCTGCAATAAGACGGTGAATGTTCAAATTCAATTAAGGCCCCGTTTGTTTGCTGGAAAGTAGTTTCCTTTTGGAAAGTGAATTACGGGAAAGTGAATTATTTTCTGATGTTTGGTAGTGTAATGAAAAATAAGTTGGAAAACATTTTCCAGTATTTGGTTATGTCATGAAAAATGAGCTGGAAAATAACTTATTAATGTTTTATTTTTTTCAAGTTTATTAAAATAATGAGGAACAAATCTAACAAATTAAAATGTTGAATGAGAATGAAATTGAAAAAAAATATAATTTTATAAATTATCTCAAATAAAATAAATAATAATCAAAATAATAGAGATCAAATCTAAAATATAAAAAAATTGAAAGATAAGAAATTAAAATAATAATAATTAACATTTCATAAATTATTTCAAATAAAATAAGTAACAATCAAAAGAATGAGGATCAAATTTAATAGATAAAAGTTTGAGGACCAAATTTGATATAATCAACAAATAATATGACATTTCTAAATTTTTCATAATTTCCGGAAAGTGTTTTCCGTCTAAAATAAAAGGAAAATACTTTCCTGGAAACCAAACCAAATTTTTCTTTGACCGGAAAGTGTTTTTCATTGATCAACTTTTTAAATGGCAAATAAACATATAAAAATTTGAAAAGTAATTTCCTAAAAACCAATTTCCAAAAAAATAAACGTAGTATAAGAGGGAATCGCTAATTACATAAACAAGACTATTATCAATACAATTAAAACATTAGGTGGTGTACACTGTTTACGTAAACAGTGAACCACCTCATATTTTTCTTTTCATTCATTGATATATTTTTTTAATTGGGTCATTTTATTTTCCATTTAACAAACCTCAACCCTTTTCTTTTCTTTTCTTTTTTCATTCGCGTTCTTTTTTTATTATGGGATTTTTTACTTCCTATTTAGTAATAGTAATGTGGCATTCAAGTTCTTTCTCTGTTTTTTTTATTTATTATTAGACCTTTTTTTCATTCAAATCTATTTTTTTATTGAATTATTTTGCTTTTTATTTAACAAATCCCAACTCCCTTTTTTTAACTCTTTTTTATTCTTTCACATCCTTCTTTTTTATTGGATTTTTTTGCTTTTTATTTAACAATTATAATGCAGTTTTGTAAAATTAACATTCAATGAATCATAAAATAGTGATAAAGACATAAGACAACAATGTAAGGTGAAGAAAATATTAAAAAAACAATAAAAGTACAACATAAAAACAAAAAACACAACCCATAATATTTACTTTTCTTTATATATCTTGCCACTTGACTTTTTTTATTTTCAATTTGATCATTTTATGTTAATTTTATATTAAGTCGACTTAAAATTGATTTTGATATTTTTTTTTAATTTGTTTTATATAGAACTTTAATGATGTTAAGAATAAACTTCAAAGTTATTAAGTTAATATTTAATTTAGAAAAATAAAATTTAATTTTATTAAATTTTTAGGGATCCATTTTTAAACTAAAAACTAAAAAGGAGAAAAAAGCTCCATCCCTCGAACTAGTTTCTACAAAACAAGGAGAAGCATCAAGCAAGTATAGATAAGTCCAAATCAACCATCAGTAGCTTCGCTTCTAGCTACGTTCTGAATCCCTTCAATACCAAGGAGAAATTAAAAACAGCAATCCAGAGCATGCTAATAATGTCTTATGTACATAAACTGAAATATTTTTAGTCAAGAGTGGGAAAGAACACGTGGCACTTAAATGTTCTACAACTGTTTTTGAAGGCCAGGTTTGTAGCTTCAAAGATGACAGGCAACAAATTTAAAGCACAGCATAAAGAGAATCTTCGGAATAGTAAATAAGTAAGACTGGAACTAACATTGAATGGGCCTATCATAAACAGGAGGTAAAGATGGGCAGTTCTCATTCATGTTGGCATATGGCTCTACGCTGTTATACTCCGGCAACTCCATCTGATACTCGCCGAGAATCTGGCAGAACGGGAGCTGAACATTCCCATTGTTGCACCAGCTTGGCAAACGTGTTTGGTTGTTTTCGAAAATCTTAAGCATGTATGCATCGCGAATCTGTGAGCAGCAATGGGCCAATGTCACTTAACATGTCGAAAGTTAAAGAGAGAATTGTGATGAAGATCAAGTAGAATAAAAAAAGCACTTCTAACTTACAGTAAATTCAGTTACTTGAACAGAGCTGGAAACTGGACCAAATACTCCAGCTGCCTTATACATTGCAAGAATAAAAGCAACACAAGTTGTTGATTGCCCATCACTATAAACCCATTCATCGTGTTCAGGAACAGTAAGTAATTCATCAAAGGCTATGCCGCGCCTTTCTGTCTCACCTAAAATCCCATACAGGTCCAAATCCTGAAAGAAATACAAGGTGAACGCCAAAAGTTGATTACCGAACAAGTATGCTTTAGGTGCACAGCATTTCTATCGCAAAGCATGCCTGTGCTCATTCATTATGAACCAAAAAGTTCAAAATCTGTGGACTCAGTTCAAACATGCACAAGGATTGGAATCTATATACTTCGATTAGTTTCCTCCATCTGACCTCAAGATTTCTGTATCACTGTATGATTATAAAACTAAATGATAAGAAATTGAAAACATGCAAGTATGCAACAAAGATAGATTCATTTTTGCAATTGGTTCAACAAAGAAGAAAGATAGTAAGAGTTGGAACACCATGAGTTTTTCTTTGATCAGTAAAATTTGGAAAGAGAGCTAACACAATACCATAAACAAAGCTTCAATCTATGCTTTGATCGGTTGAATTGATTTATTTATTCTGGTTCTTATCATTTTAGTTATCATCACAATTAAAGAGTGCCATATGGATTTTTGGTTGCCCTATCAAACAATATTCTCCCAAACAAGATGAAGCAACATTCATGAGATTGTAGAAGCTGTCTAATAGTGGAAAACATAAATAAACACAAGTAAATAGTTTTTTTTTTCTCACCCATAAATTAATTGATTAAATTAGTCGTTTCACCATATTTGCTGTTGGCTTAAAACATAACCATCGTAAAACAAGAATAATAGGTTTATTTGGAATTAATCCCACAAATTGAAGAACTAGGACGACTACAGGTCAGGGACAAGAGCAATACCTCAGTTCCAAGCCGTTTATTTAGAGCTTCATTCCACATATTTGCAGCATATGCTGGCTGCACACGAGTCCACATAGACATGACAGAAATGACCTGAAATAAGGTTCAACTCCTTAAATGACACATGTACTAAATCTGATTCCTGTAGAAAGATGAATCATTACAAAAATATTCTCCCTTTTCCAGAAGGAAAATCAGTGGTCATATGACATTCATCTTTGAATTCCAGTATGTTAGCAAACTTTTGCTTTAACCAACATATCAACTACACCAATTTAAATTTTATATATCAGCACAGCCTTTGGTTCAAATGCTACTGCAAAGTATGCAAATATGCATATACAACCACTCAACACTCGGCCATAAGCATGTAAACATGAATCCATGACCACGCACAAACAAAGACCATATAACTGTCATGAAATCGATGTGCTGCCATAGGAAGTATACCACTGCTGGCAACAGAAAAGACCAACCCAAGCAGTAAGCCAACACTCTAATAGTGCAGCATGCATCTCATGTAGAATGCAATTCCAGGAGACAAATATGTGTATGTGTATAGACGAGATTTATACCAAGTGAGCATCAAGAGGGGGTGGGTAATTATCAGCTATTGTGTCAATCCAACTAAATATCATATTGTGATAACCGTATGGCTTGCCAGACATGCTTCGAGCATATTCCCAAGCCGCAGTTGAGTTGAACTTTGCACGCACATCTGGATGTAAAGGAAGCAAAGCTATCTGTGGATTAGAACTATCCTTTAGTGACAACTCCCACCACTCCTCCCATGGGATTACCACTATAATCTCTTCACCCTGCCAAGTCATATGAGAACATGCTGTGAGGAGAAAATATTTTTCAAACAGCTAGGAAAATGGTTCGGTATAATATTATAATTCTGAACACCCAAAATCCATTCAATACCATATTTGTATAGCACCTTGGACAGTTTTCTACGCGATGCTTCTACATTTAAACTCTGTTACTTTTGAGCGCACAGACCTACCATAATTGTACAAATTCCATAACTAAAAATGCACCATGGTTTCCAATTGACAGCCCCATACCTAAAGAAGAAAACTCAACTTTTTCTTCCAGAAGGATAACATTCAAAAATTTTACTTGCTTCTGACAGGCTGAAACATTAATTCAACTTTGCAAATCTGAGATTGTATCAAAGCATCTACAGAATAGTGCTTCCGTGTGCCTAAAAGTGGTACATTTAAGAACATGTGTCAACAATAACAACAGAAATAAAGAAAGTACAACCATATTTTCCAAACAGCATTCTCCATTTTTCTAACTAAAAATTCAGTTATATTTTCCTCGTATATAAAACCATGATTCCCCTTCTAGCCACACAAATGAAAAATCACAAGTTTTTAAGAAGACATCATTGACTTGTGAACATGATAAAAACCAGACATTTAAAACAACCTTATGATAGCTTATTCATACTTTTTTCTTCATCTAATCTGCATTCTATGTGATTTAGCACATACCTTTTCATTCTCGTGTCCTGATTCACCAACCCAAAGATTCCCCAGTTCATCCTTCAAGCAAACTGCTGTGTGACCAGCAAATGCACCAGTCACCCATTTCTCCAATGTCTCAAATCCACCCCAGCGACCACGAATCTTGGAGACTGCCAAAAAGTCACCAGAATGAACATCATCTGGATTAATGGTTGTGCGCCAAGGCTGAGGTCGTTTCTCAAATGTAGCACCCATGTGCTTTGTGAGGAAAGCTAAGTTAGCATTCTGACCCCACACTGTATTAGAAAACAGAGGCAAGACATCAATTAAAGAAAGCAAGGTCCCCAGCATTCCAGACGGCATGAGAAATACAGAGACACCGTGCTGCTTCACCTGCTCAACCATAAATATGCATTTTAACTCACCTCTTATGCAGTGAAGTTACCAAAGCTAATAAAATTCCAAAATAGAAACAAGTAATAAATCACATTACATATTCCATCTCAGCAGCTTCTTCCCACGAATCAAATTTCAATGTGTGTTCCCGTGCAGAAAAGTAGTAATCCCAAGTAACTCTGTATGGCGTTGCAAAAACATACAAATCCATACATGTCCAGCTATGCGCCGCAGATGTCTGTAAAGAGAATACAGGTAGGTTAAGCTACATTAAGATATGATCATTCTACTGACTACATTTCCAAGAGTAAACAAACATGCTACAAACTTAACAAACACAAAACCCTATTATTTTTATTTTCCTCAATTCATTCCATTAAAAGCCATAGAATTAATTAATTAATTATAGCAAACAAACATCGAAATCAATCAATTAATCAAACGAGAAAAAGACCTTGAGACGGAGAAGGCCGCCGCCCAAGGCAGGATCGTGATCGGAATCAGCGAGGGCGAAGTCGAGGCGAGCTTCGTTGTCGTAAAAGCAAGCTCCTTTCCACTGAAGAGTTCCATTATCAGGAGAAACAGATCCAACAAAATAAGGCAATAAATCAACGGCGCTGTGGAGATTGTTCAAAACCGGCCACGATATCTGGTGAGGCAGCACCGGAAGCACATCCTTAACCCTAAAAGGTACCTTGAAAGCCTCAACATAATAATAATTATTATTATTGTTCGAACCAAAATCTCCTCCTAAAAATAATAATGATAGAATTAAAATTTTCAGCAATTTAATCGTTGGATGATAGAATAATTTAGACATAAGATTGGATTTGGGTTTGGATTAAATTGCAAAGAGAAAAAAGAGATTAATTACTGCTATTATTTTTCGTTAAGGATTATTGATAGAGGAGATTTTGGTTATGATCGATCCATTCTGTGTGTGGGTGAGGAAATTGATATTTGATTGACTTTTTGTTGTTGACGTTGACGACGAGGGAGAGGGAGAGACCACTCCCTTGTTGAGGACTTGGAAGTTGGAATGGAATTTGAGTACGTGGCAGATTTACAGCTCGACTTCCTCTGGTCTCATTATCCTGTTGATAATCTAAAAACTTTCTTCTTCTTTGTTTCAACTTTTTAAAGTTTATTACTAATTATTTCAATTGCGCTCCGCAGCATGTTTTTTAAAAAAGAAAATTGAATATGCATGTTTTTCTAAAAAAAAAAATCTTAAATGTAAATAAAATACTTATATATTTAATTAAATAAATTAAGAATTATCTATATTAATAAATAAATAAAAATATTAATGATTATAATAGCGTGCACGACATCAAATGACAGATTTTTCTCCTGAATTGAAAAGGTTTTGAGATTAATCATAAAATTATGATGGTGAAGGTAAAGTTGTCAATTCCGTTTCGTTTCGGCCGGAATGGCCGGAACATCTCGTTCCAGTTCAAAAAACAAAACAAAACGGAACAATTTTCACCTCGTTTAAAATCTCGGTTTTTTCCGGATTTTCTGGTCAAATTTCAGCCGGAACGTTCCGGTCGAATTCCATGTATTCCGTTTCGGGTTAAAGCCACTGAGTCAAAGACTCAAAATTGAACCCGGTTCAATTTCATTAACTACACAGTACACCCACGTATACATGCTCTTTTTCTCTTAAGTCTAAACTAAAAACCAAATCCCTAATATCTCTTCCTCGTAGTCTCAAGTTCCTAACCAAAATAATTACAATCGGCATCTTGTCTTTCACAACCTCCCCCTCCAATCTTCCCTCTTCTCTCTTGCTGTCTTGCTCTTGCATATTGCACTGCTGGAACCTGACTTCCCGACCGAAGCGGCTTGATCGACAAAAAAGAGAAGGAGCCCCCAATCAATGAATTTCAGAGAATTCTCAACCTCCCCGTAAAGATTATATCACACAGAAGACTAATACCGGACTCCAAGACATCTAATCTCGCTTTGTGGCCATCCGCTCCCTTCTCAAATAATTGTATCTTCTCTCTAAGGTGCAATCTTTTCTCTCTCTTTAAGTTCAAATTGGAAATGGAAAACGCATAAACTCAGTTCTATTACACTGCTGGAACGTTAATACCAGATACCTTTTTCATAAATTTTGTATTTAATTTGGTCTTTCTTTGTATCTAATTTAATATTCTTTTTGTTTGTATAATCTTACTGTTGGGTTTGTAACTTTGTATTGTATTTATTGCTTCACCAGGCTTGGCTAGCTAGTTTGAACTTTGAAGCTTTATCTGAATGTTACTTTGATGTTTGATCTGTGTACAAGCCTATACAAATCAAGTCAAGGCTCTTTAAGTAAATGAAATTGATAAAACAGAGTTAATGATCTGTTTTATTTATACTGCATACATCAAGATTAAACAGAGTTAAGCCTAGATAAGAATATTACATTTAAAGGAAAAAATTATACTGCATATGTCAAGATTAGAATTCAAGAAACAAAGAACAAAATAACTGAATTAATTGCTAGTTTGCTAGGTCTGGTAGTTAATAATATAAGTAACTTGATCATGACCGGATTAATTATAAGGAAGGATACATAATTATTATATGAAACCGAATGTATATATATGTTTGCTGCCATATTGTATTAATTTCTATGTAATTATTATATGTATATGTGTAAAATATCTTTCTTCTTCATGGAAAGTTTTTTGAGAATTATATATATATATATATATGAACAGTACAACCCCGAAATGGCACGCCGAAACGCTCCGAAATCGAAACATTCCGTTTCAATTGAAAAAACGAAACACCTGCCGAAACGGAATTGACAACCTTGGGTGAAGGAGTCGTCATCTAGTATCATTGTTACTGGAAAACCTATTAGTCTGCGAGAGTCTAAGTAAGGGGACTAGTTGTGTAAGGAAAAAACGCATCACCCTCAGTGCACTCAACTAAAATTTTAAAGAAGTCGTCATTCTAGCATCATGATTTTTTTTAGAATTTTTTGAACTATTTTAGGGCTTGGCTAAATACTAAAATAAGGACAAATTAAAGCTAAAGAAAAAGGTAGTAGAGTGTGTTTGCCAAACACTGCCACTTTTCCCTTAGCAAAAATAGGGTGTGCCAAACACGTTTTTAGGTTTGGCTTGGGCTTAACCCAGCTACATGAGCTAGGCTTATTAGGCTTGAGGCCCAAACCCATTTTGTTAGGCCGATAGGCAACCAAAAAGCCTTTTTTATGAAACCCAGTCCATCCATATGGGCTGAGCTGAAATGGGGGCCAACCTCTTCTTTTTCCACCACCGCCCCGACCCAGTGGTGGAAATTTTCTGGCAAATTGATTGCCAAAAATCAAGTTACACCATGCATAAACCACTGCACATGTTTTACGATTTCATGCATTTTATCTTCTTAACTCCAACACACACACTACATTATATTCTCATGCATGAACGTACATCAAAGAAATTTGGGGAAGAAGAGGAAAGGTGTTATTTGGCCTGGGATATTGCTTTCCAAGTAATAACAGTGGGAGGGGGGGCAAAAACAATAGTGGCTCACGGTGTGGTTGAGGGAATGGTTGGTGAGGGTTATTTTTTTTTTTTTGCTTTTTTTTTTTATCAAATGCAAGAAGTATATAGATAAAAAAAATAGCAAGACAAGCTTGCGTTACAAGCTGGAAACCAGCAGTACATAAAGAATAATCAGTCAAAGGGAACAGGCTCCCTTGAACAAACCATAGCAAGACAAGCTTGCAGAACAGTAACCTAGATCAACGGGAACAGGCTCCCATGGACTAGTAACAA
>Ga0307509_10009129_pt1 | contig 12467 bp, 17 predicted proteins | sample 10_EM_MG_FD_202245 | JGI IMG/M metagenome (GOLD analysis project Ga0307509, IMG submission 202245) | Populus trichocarpa ectomycorrhiza microbial communities from riparian zone in the Pacific Northwest, United States - 10_EM | ecosystem: Host-associated > Plants > Roots > Unclassified | place...
TTAATGGGGCTCTCCATATCTCCAGCTTTCCCGTAAGGCGACCGTAATAATCATGTACGTGACCCGTTTGAGGGGACAGGTGCCCCACATAATCCATGCGAATTCCGAATTCGCAAGCATTGGCAGCAATGTCACACGCCCTGCATGCGGGGACATCCCCACGAAGCCACCCTGCCTTATCGGGATGGATTCGGTAATGATCGACGATCGGCCAGGCGTTGGACAGGAGTCCGATTGAGCGCGCGGGTGGGGACCCGTTAAAATGTGTACGGGAGACTCATCGGGCAGAAAACAGGAGACAAATTTCGAGTATTGATTTTTACAGGTTTTCAGAGGTCGTGGTACATATACGCGAACAGCGGTTGTTTAAATTTAGTGCGCCAGGTGTATGCATTTAGCACTTGCAGTCACCGGCAGAGCACTTGCAGTCACCACTGCCGCAAGCGCAGCTGTTGAGTGGGGGGTCAGCATATATCCCACAAAACGGACGCGACGTCGAATAACGCACCTATCACCGCAGTTGCAGTTGGCGCAGTTGGCCTTGTTAACGAGGACGAAGGAGTATTGCTGATAACACGAAGAAGGATCAGAGTTCTGACCACAGGTCATGGAGAACACGAAACGTGCGAACCATTTCGAGAGTGTTTGGTTGTTCGAGGTGGTTGATACTAAGAGAGGAGGGGGATGGAGGAAAACTGGGTGGTTTCTCGAGAGCTTTTATACCTGAGCCGCTGTGATTTCTCACGCAGGGCTGTGTTTGAGGGATTTGATGGAAAATTGGCAATGGCCTCGGCAAGGGTTCCCTCGTCACCACAATGTCCCCGCCTGTTGGAACAGGTGTCCTTGATATCCCGGACAACCTTACAATCCCCCAGTTCTTTGATGCCCCCCATGCCTCACGACCCTCCTTCTCAAACGACTCCCCCTGCCTCGTCGAGGAACACACGGGAAAGACTCTCTCCTTCACAGAGGTGAGCCCACACGTCCTCTGTCAAGTGACCCGCCCCAATTGACAGCGGCCATTCACATAGCTTCGGACTCTATCTCTGCGACTTGCCAACGCCATTCATTTGAGGTGGAACACCGGTACGTTATCTCAACCCCCTCCCCTCCCCATCTTTTTTGCAAACGGCCGATCGCACGGTCTAATCCATATGGAATTGTAGGAGAAAGGGACGTAGGTAAGTCTCACCACCCACGGTCGAGACCCGCCCGCCCCTAACGCTTCGTCTTGCAAGTTGCCTTGATTGGCCCAAATCATATAGATTCCATTGTGGTGATATGGGCCGCGTTGCGTCTCGGTGGCATAGTCACGTACGTACACATTCACACCTCCCTTTTCAGTCCACCCGCCCGACCCAACGGTCCTAACTAACCGATTGTAGCTCCGCAGATCCTGCATTCTCCACAATACAGGAACTCGTTGAAAACTTAAGGGACACCGATGCAGATCTTATTGTTGTGCACCCAGACTTCCTCGATAAGATCTCCGGAGTGGCAGAATCGGCAGGGATACCCCGTCATCGCATTTTGCTCTTGGATAGTCCCAAGACTTGGAGCGGAGAGCTTCCATACCCTCTCTTACGGGACCTAATTTCCGATTTCGAACCCAACCATGAGCACTTCCATGAGCGTAAGCTGGCCGAGGGATCTGCGATAACAAAACCTGCCTTCTACGTTATCTCACACGGGCTGTCAGGCATGCCAAAGGTATGACGCTGACTAGTTCAAATGCAACCCAAACTTACACGACCGTTGAAAAAGATTCTTTCAGTCAGCCACTATTCCGTAATCGCCAACATCATTCAGAAGTCGACCCATTTCAATGCGCCTCCTGGGCACTTTTCTCCTGGTGAGGTATCGCTTGGTGGTAAGTCCCCCGTGTGGAGGGCATGAGGCCGCATAGCCTTGACTTGTTTGAACATGATGCCGTCTAGTGTTGCCGATGGCTTGTATGTGATCGTTCCCACTTGCCCAAAGGATGTGGAAGACTGATCATCACGTTCATTTCAAGATCTCTACGGGCTCTCCAATGTGAGCGGCGTTGGTCGTTTGGAGGCTCATCTTACTAATGGAGCCCTGACAGATTTTATTCGCTATGTATCGCGGGGTGAGCATCCCGCCGTGGCGCGCCTCGCGTACCACTTCATCTCACAAGAATTCGCAAAGGTTTCCACAGTCGTCGTTCAGAAATTCGATTTTCGCTCTTTATTCCAAACTATCGTCAAGTATCAGATTACGCATCTCATGTAAGGTTCTCTTTTTTCAAATTCCGTCGGGAAGGGAACCGTGGCATTGATTCCAATTCAATGCAAATCCAGCCTTATACCTTCTCAGGTGGTTCTGGTGTGCAAGGTCAGCCTCATTTCTTTCTGATCGGCAAAATGGCAAATGGATACTCCGCAATCTAACACTTGCCTTTAAATTCCCCAGAACACACTAGCCAAAAAGTATGACATGAAACATGTCAAGTACTGTCTCCTCGGAGCTCAGACCTTCCCCTTGGAGCTCGTCGTCGATCTCGTAAGGGCATTCCCCAACTGCACCCTTGGCCAAGCTTATGGCAAGTCACGCGCCCCCTTGTGGTAATATCGGTGCCAGCACTTACGACCTGACTCAGGGCTGTCAGAGATGGCGACGGCGGTTGCGATAACCCCAGCATCTCAACAAGGGATGCCAAAGTCGGCAAGCGTTGGGAGGTTCCTGCCCGGCATAAACCATAGAATCGTTACTGCAGATGGGAAAACCGCCAACCCCGGAGAAGCAGGAGAGCTCTGGGTTTCCGGGCCGTCAAGAGCCACCGGTTACCTAGATAACAAACCGGCGTGAGCGTTGGACCTTGCGATCCCCCCTAGACCCCCGAACTCACGTGAGAAAACGCCGTCCAGCACGCGGCAAGTATTCCTCGACAAAGGGTAATTCGCTATCCCCGTTCTTCCCCCGGCAGCGATAAGGCTCACTTGGAATTTCCGTAGCTGGGTACGGACGGGCGATAAGGTGATCGTCAACGAGGATGGTGACCTGTTCCTCGTCGGTCGGCAGAAGGTTCGTCCACCCATGTTCACAGGAGGACCCCGGATTAGAGCGCACGGACTTACGACACCGGTCTATCTCCGGCCCTTAGTCCGTCTTCAAAGTCCGTGGGTTCCAGGTCTCCAGAGATGAGCTGGAGTCCATGATTCGGAATCACCCGGACGTGGACGAGGTCTGCGTGGTGGGAGCGCCTGACCTTTACAGCGGGGAAATCCCCGTCGCTCTGGTGGTCCTTGGAGACGAGGCGAAGGAACGAGCGGCGAAGGGCGATGAGGAGATGAAAAAGATTACCACTTCCATCTCGAAGGCAAGATCCGTAACCGCCCGTAGATGAGAGACTGACCCTCTGACTTCTTTTTCAGCTCGTGGCGGATAACCAGCCAAGTTACAAGTGGATCGGCGGGGGTGTTCACGTCGAACCGTCGTTCCCCATCACCGCCGATGGGAAGGTGGACCGAGAGTCGCTTCGAAAGAAGGTCCTAGAAGCCAGGGAGCGAGGGCCGGTGTGAAGTGATATGCATATGCACTTCAGTTCGGTGCCGTGGCCGTTGGTGTATGATTACTTATTTATGCCGTAGTGTGAGTTACATGTACAGGGCTCTGATGTTCAAGCTAGCTTGGGTATTTATTCGTTCGTTCCGTCCCCCGGTTCCCGCGATAAGCCCATCGACTCGCTCTCGGAACACTGGCCGCCAAAGGTATCGCGCTTGATCGCACAGATGATAGATGGGACAAGAGGGTTCGTGACAAAAAACAGGCCTAGTAATCATCCCATCTGAAACCCGCCGTCCACGATCACATCGGAAACCCTCGAACGAGAAGGAAACAGACGCAAAGAAAAACAAGAAGGGCATGACTTCGAAAGTGCGAATCACTTGTCATGGTATGTACGACTACACTCCCTACCATTCACCATCAGCATACACGGATGTCTGACCGTCCCTCCGCTGGGGTGACGGAACAGTCCTAGATTCATCCATCGGCAAACCGGCCCAAGGTGTCAAGGTCCAACTCCTCACTCCCGGCATCCTGGAGACCAACCCAAGCCACGGAGGAGAGTGGCTCGGAATCGGATCCTCCGTCACGAACGCGGACGGGAGGTGTCTGGACCTTATCCCTGATATTCTGCCGCAATCCCGCGCGCTTCAACCTGGGACATACCAGATCGTGTTTGAGACCAAGGAGTATTTCGATAGAACGAGTAGGAAGTCATTTTATCCTTTCGTTCAGGTGGGTAGCCCTCGAGTTGGTTGTCGCTCCCCCTCCGCCTGATTTTGATCCTTGACTCTCTGAAAGATCACGTTTACAATCGAAAGTCCTTCCGAACATTACCACATCCCCCTCCTGATAAGCCCTTTCTCTTACACCACCTACAGGGGGAGTTAAAGGTCTGTACTTGAACTATTATACATACACGTTAAGAATGGATAGTATATGGAGTGCAAAAGAGTGTGAGCGATATGATGTGAATGGGTAGGGATGGCCAGGGCCACCAAGTTCCAGCACCAGGACGAGGAAGGCTGGAAATGAGGGCCGGTGGCATCTTCGAACGCTATATGCTTGGGGAAACCACAACAGCCGTGGATGTTGAGTACCACAAGCACCGAAGGAAGAGGGAGAGGGGAGAAACAAGCGGATAAGCGGAAAGCGAGAGGAAAGCAACGAAGAGCGATGGGACGCGGACATGCAAGGACAACAGCAATGGAGACGGATGACAATCATAACGATATACCTCCCAAGCTCTCTCCTGTGTTCTCAACCTCCCTCTCCTCCCCCTCCCTCCTCGCCCTGGGTAAGGGCCGCAAGATCGGACTGGCTAGCAACCCGACAGTGGCTCGCATCGTCGGGCTCGACATTCCAGGCGAGCCCATCATGGGCCTCGAAAACCCAAAGTTCGGGTGAGTGAATGACTGCATCTGAGTAATAACCGGCGACGATGAAGACGAATTGGGGACCGATATTGGGATGGCCACTGGGATGGATATTCGTGGCGATCCTCGCAAGTAGGTGGATATAGACGGTGATACCGCGCGCCTTTTCGCGGCTGGGTAGGGGTCATACCGGTCATCATCTGTGGAGCCAAGGTAAGCATTGCGGGACGAGAACCAGAGCGAACGCGGAAGTTAAAAGGCGTGGTGTACGCACGTTTACGTTTGTTCGACCGTACGGCGCTTGAAGTTGAGGGAGGAGTGTACCTCCACGAGGCGGGTCCAGGGTTCGGCATCATACCCGGAGAGCCGAAGGAGAAAACCTGGGGGGAAGAGGCCAGTCAACGGGTGCGCATATACCCAGGGAAAAGAGGGCGCTTACCGGGTCGACATCCATATATGACGACCCCACGGGGCTTCCGGGGTTCCACAAATACGGATCGTCGCCATTCATGCTCTGGGCGGGGGTTCCCCTCCTCGAGATGTTGATGGCCTCGGTGGTAGTATTGTAATCGAATACCGAACCCTCGCCGAGCTCGTCGTCATCGTCCTCACTCTGAACGGCAGCATCTTCCTCTTCCCCAGCTTCCTCAGGATACCTGCCCCGGTCGGACGGCGCACGTGGGGTCTTGGGGGTGAGGGGATTGCCGGTGTATGAAGCGAGGAGTCTCTGAAACTGGGCCTCAGACTTGAGTTCGCTCTCTTCCGGCCGTGATTCCGACAGGAGGCTGAGCACGCGGGGGAACTTGATCTGTAACAATCAACGCCACGTGCGGTGAGAAAGAAAATGAGCGCTCTGGGGGAATCGGTGTATGGCATCCAGTCGGAAATGTAAACGTACCGGGAGGGAGAGCCTTCTACGTGGGACGATTTCCATATTGTCGAAACCCGAGTTGTTGGGCGTTCGTGGGGGGGTGGACGGCCGCGCGCCGACCATGTCCCCCACGGGCTTTGAACCCAAACCAAAAGAAGCTGCGGTTGCGGTGGCCATGCTCGGGTTGGATTCTGGTTGTTGGGGAGGGGTGACGTTCCTCGAACTCTCAGAACTGGTGCTCGCTGAGCGATCCGAGGTCCACATCTTGTTAGAATCCCGGTCGCTCTCCGAGTCCTCGCCATTGCTCGTGCTCTTCCTACGACGGGAAGACCTGAGCTTGAACGAGCTCGAGAGTGGGCTGTGGTGGGGTTTCTCGAGGGAGAGGTGGCCTAGTTTGGGGTTGAGAAGACTGGGTCGTCGTTGGTGAAGCATGAATGGACTGAGACCGTCGTCTGGGTGTGCTGACGATGGAGAGGGCGATGTTGGGAGATCAAAGGCGGAGGTAGAAGTGGGGAGCGGGGGTCTGTTATGCGAGAGGGCACCGGACATGATATAGGATACTGAAGGGTGCGGGAAGAAAGCATTTAGCTTGGGGGAGTGAGGTCAAGGGGTGCCGGTGGAACGGGAAACCAAACAGGGTCGTTCGATCGCTTCTCACACTATCGCATCCAGTTCTGCAAATCGCCGAAAGGCCATGGGGAAATAACAAAATAAAATTACGAGTATCAGAAAAATACAGGTGGGCGCGCGCGTATATAGCCCATTAATCGTACCCCACGCCCCCTCCGGTCCCCCGCATCACTATCCAAATCCGTGTCGCAGCTCGTGTTCTCGCGTAGATCCATCATATATATGCATAAGCATCTGCGTCGTCGTCAATCAGCTCACCCACTCGAAGAACTCTGGGTCATCCGCCAGCCATTCCTCCCTCGTCAGGCGTCGTGCTTCACCGTCGATCACACACCGGATCTTTGGCATGTACGGCCTGTTCTCCCCTTCTATGCCGTGGGCCAACATGCGGGTCTTCACGGACCTGTGGACCTTCACGCCACGCCGCATCACCCGGTGATACACTTTCCGGCCTTTTCCACGGTTCCACCTGGCAGCCAACGTAATCAATGACGCTGCCCGCCGTCGGTGATACGCCACGAAAAAGGGTACTTACACGAATTTGTAGGCCCAGATGTCGTCCTCCAACTCAGCGCCCTGCTTTTTCATGACCCCTTCAGGCGCCGCATGAGCTCATCGCCACGGATAGAGTTGGGGAAACGGGGCAACTTACAAGGAATCCACTCCATGACCTTCCAATAAGTGTGCTTTTTGAGTTGATCATAAATGGGGGAGAGCGCGTCATCGAGTTCCTCTCTAGGCTCGCCTTCGGAGACGAACCTCGGTTGCTCGAGGGAAAACACGACCTTCGGTGAACTGTGTAACCGAAGATGTGACAGTTTGCCCCAAATCCAGCGGAATGGGGAACCGAGCGTGGAAATGATGGCAACCGGGATTTGTCGCAAGGCGAACCCCTTGAGCTCTGCGGCATCAGGCCCAGCCAAGTGAAGGGTTGCGGGCGAGAGCGACTGGGGCGCCTCGAAGATGGAATCAATGTCAAGCCCAACCTCATGCTTGAGCATGTGTGCGTCAAAAATGATTCCAATATTGAGCTTGAAACATTCCCGGATCATCCATCGAAGGGGAATGCGGGCGAGGCTATGACGTTGGCCATTTGCAACAGATCCACCCCCGACGTCTGAAAGCGCTCCCTTAAATAACCAGCCAATTGGCGCAGGAGAATCAAAACGTACCGCAGTGGGCGCCAGCGAAAAAGACCTCTTCAACGTCGGTTTCTTGCCCGTTCATGGCGTTGACACGATCCTCGAACTGAGAAGACTTTCCAGACAGTTCTCGCCTCTTAATTTTATGAGTACTGTTCTGGCTAGCGACTTCGCTGCGTTCGGAAACCTTGGAGTCTGTCCTGTTGGGTTTGGACTTTCCCCCAGTGCAGAATGATGGGATGAATTTGACACGGCGTTCGTCGAGAGCCAAAGCATGGCGGAAGTGCAAAATGGCATTGTTCGAACCGGAGAATGGCAAGTGCCTCGGAATCAGTCCTACAGATTGCACGGTGTCCCTACGAGGATGTGAGATGGGTAATTGGCCAATATGGCGAATGACATACCATACGCCAAGGAACTTGATCCTTACGTCGATGGAAAAGGTTCGTTTGAACTGCAAGCTCAACTTGAGACCCTCTTCGTCATCCCGCGCATACATGGCATACGCGAACGGCAGCTGTTCGAGGTTGCATGGAGGGAGAAGCCCAACTTTCTGAAGCATGCCAGCAAGGGCGCGGGCTGTGAAAGCGCCACGAGAGAAACCAAAAATACAGATCTGATCTCCGACGCGATCTAATTGGATGGGATAAGCTTCACAGAGAAGGAAAGAATTCAGTGCGAGGTCAACTGACAGTTCTGCATCAAAAAGAGATAGCCGTCTGGAATGATTGGTCAGCCATTGCGAGAGGTGAGGAGGGAAGGAAAGACCTTTGATGTGGTCGGGGAGGTTGTAGGCAATCATTTGATCCAACAGCTTGGATGTGCCCTCGACGATTGGGGTCTTGAGGACACTGCTGGTGTAAGTCCCGATACCGGCCTAAGGAGAGGGCACATGAGGACGGTGGAGTTTACGTGTGGACCGAGGGTAATCACCTGATAATACACGAGCTGCTTCGATGGATCGTCTTTCTTCAGCATCGCTAGGAATTGGACGACGTTTGAATTCTGTGAACGCGACATTCAGTCTCGGCCACAACCGAGACCTGCGATAACAGGGACTCGACGGTTGGCTCACGTCTTGGTCAAACGAATCCCCAGTGCCGTCGAAACAGAGGACCAAGGTGCGGTCTGTAGGGCCATCGGGGATCCAGACACGCGGATGTTCATAAGGAGGAGTGCAGGTGAAGCACGTATCCAAGGCGGGGTTGAATGTGCCGCCTCCGACAGAGATGGGGGTTGCGCCGAGGAGAGGGATGGTGGACATGTTCGGGGATAAGGACGGAGAGAGAACTGGGAGGCGGAGGCTTATAAGCCTCCGGTAGAGTGACAGCACCCATTGTCAGTTCTGAGAACCTGTGAGGATTGGAACGCGGATAGCCTAAAACACATTTCAATTGATCCGCCCATTGCCGGCAGCCGCTCGGCTAACGCGCTCATCTCTCTTACCGATGGCTCAGAACGACAGCCCGCCTCTTGGAAAATTCCTGGCGTCGTCGGGTGAGCTGTTTCTCGCTTGCTATCTTTTCCCTGCTCACTTTTTAGAAGACAAGGCGACGAGGGACAAGGCCGTAAAACATCTGGTCCAATTCCTCTCCGACTCCACTGCGAGTGTCCTGTCCGATGATCGCGAACTTGCCAAACTGTGGAAGGGAATCTTCTACTGTGCGTCTCCTCCCCTGTCGCTTCCCTGTCACCCGTCAAGAAGCTTATTGTGCACCGGAAGAAGGTTACTGGATGTCCGATAAACCGCTCGTCCAGCAGGCCTTGGCCACAGAACTCGCAGGCATCCTCCTCAAGATCCCTGACCCTCCCTCCTCCCTCCTCTTCCTCAAGGGTTTCTGGCAGACCATGGTCCGCGAGTGGCTCGGCATCGACCGCCTCAGGTGGGGTGACCATAATCTCAATTTCAATCTGCATTCGTGCCTGACGTATCGCACGCAGGATGGACAAGTATTACATGTTGATTCGGCGTTTCGTTAACGCCTGCTTCAGTCTGCTGACCAAGAGTGAATGGTCCCCACTCCTCTGCGAAGAACACAATGCTATCCTCCGTTCTCCCGGTGGACCCTTGTGGTAAGCCACAAAGCCTTCTTCGCTTCAGTCAATGCCGGTCCGTTCATTCAGAAGCGCTCACGATCCTTCGCCGTTCTATTCGCCGTTATATAGCCCTTCAGACCCTAGAGTTCCACCCGCTCTATCTTACCATCTCAGCGAAATCTGGCTCACAGAACTGGACCAAGTCTCCGCTTCTGCATCGGGTTCCGATACCCGGAGACCTGTCCCCCTCAAACTGGTCCTTGCGCCTTTCTTGACGCTCGCCGCCCAAACCCCAAACAAAGTGACGTACCAGCAGCTCCAAGCAAACCTGATCGACCCTCTCCTCGGCGCTCTCTCCACACCGGATCCGGATGAACCACCACTGCCGGAGTCATCAAAGGCGGGCGGCACGTGCGACAACTTCTCCAGTTTATTGATCAATTCGTGTTTGTCCCCGTCGGATGAGCCATTGGACAGAGGGCAGTTACTGAAGGGCGTGCTGGAGTATATCTTCGAGGTGGCTAGCCGGGAGGATACAAAGGACTCGAACCGGAGGAAGTTGTATACGATCTGTAACGCAAATCTCGACGAAAACGACGATGTCTAGATACTCGTCTCCGATATCCCCGTTTTTGCGCCCAAAAAATGCTAATCTCATGGAACGTGTCGTATACATGTTGTAGATTCCAAAACACTGCACGTGCACAGGAACGCAGATGCTATAATTGGCCAAGCGCACAGGCGATGCCGCAGACTCTGGAATAATGCAACGAACGCCGGGAATGTCGGAACTCCCCAATTGGGAGGGCGGACGGAGTCTAACTATGACCGACGCTCAACTGGGGAGCCGGGATATGCGATCTCCAGGCGAACCCACGACTCCCAACAGAAGCGATCCTATGGAAAGGGGAAACAGAATAGTAAGCAACCGGTCTACTCATACCACCGGAACGGAACGTGCCTTGCGCGCTCCTTTTGACTGTATATCGTGTATATGATCCCGACTTGTAAGGTTCCCCACAGAAGTAGAGACTGTAAAACTAATCAACCCGGTGTTGGGGTTCTTTCTTGGAGGGGAAAAAAGGACCACGTACAGGAGCTCTAGCCTTGACAACGCAATGCAAGTAGGACATCATTGATAAATCAGTCGTGGGTGAATGGGGGGGGGTGCGGGTGTGGTGGTAGAGTGGTGGGCGATGGGGAATTGTTAACAGAGTCCGACGGAGTGGTGAAGTAGAGCGAGAATTTCAAGACGAGTACGAGACCGCCGGGTAAAATAATGAGAAAGTGGGGGGGCCACTTATTCAGTCCTTTATACCCAAGTCGGCAGACGGTAGAACACGGTACGAGCGATTCCTCGAAGTGAGGTGGGTGGGGTGCCCTCCCTACTCGACGCTCCGAGGCCTGCACTACACTGCTGGGCGCTGACGGATCGATCGTTCGTGTGTCCAAGCTCCAGGGCCAGTTCGGGATCGCTAGAGCAGGAGAGACCCAGCGAGTCCGCGGAAAGCCTGAGGGCGGCCGACGACTAGGCCACGGCCTACAACAGACTCTACCCAGAACTGGGAGGAGGTACATCAGACTCCAAGAGCCGCTCTGGACAGGGTCCACCAGTCTGGCCCCCTTACTCCGAGTGCGCGTTCAGTGACCAGGCCAAGATTGTACCTTCTCGTTGCACGAGCTCTCTTCGACCTGTAAGGTTCTGCACGAGCACGCAGTGCATAGCCACTGCCCCCTCTGGGGTCGACCAAGGTGAATATGGTCGATCGAGGTGGCAGATGCAGGGCTGGAATCAATCGAGTCTGCCACTTCCGGAGATCGCCACGACCCGAATCAGCAATCCAGTCCGTGATGGCCCCCCCAGACACGAAACACCCCCACCGCCGGCGGCCAGGCGGTCTGGAGCGCGCGTTCCCAAAAATAAAAATAAAACCAGGAACGGGTGGATCTAAGTCTACCCCCTCTCAGTCATGGCGTGGCGCCAACGAGTTGACCCGTTGATGCCACCAGAGTCTCATCTGAAAATGAAATAAATGAAAACACAAGGTGGACTTTCTCGTTGACGCCGTCGAACGGTTCCACTCGCAAAAGACCGCCGACGGAAGGCCAAACGAGCGAGGCCAGATGTGTCAGGCTGATTCCCGATCATGAAGTGTTCCACTCCACCTCCAGCTCGGTTCGTTCTTTTGATATTTTGCTTTAGTTGAATTCATTCAAGCCGGTGTATGTCGCTGTTAAACGTACGCTCATGTGGGTTCTGAATACCACCTACGAGTGAGCTACGGCTTGAAGCTTGAAGCTTGAAAGCGATCGAGGTGTGACTTTTTCGAAACGCGGCGATCAGGGTGGACCGAATAAGGTCAAACAAAAGACAAAGCTGACGTCGATCGGGCCGTAACGGCGGGAAACGCTCCAAACTCTCTCGCTCCTGCAAACTATAGATCCTGATGTCGATTCTCAACCGTCTCACTTTGCTCGGTCCGAGGTTACTCAAACCACCTCTCATTCTGCTGGAGAGGAGCTCTATCGTCACACATTTGGAAGGTGGCTCTACAACGAAGACTTGCGTACATTTGAATCGTTTTCATGGCTGGAGTACATGTCCAATTCCCTCTAGAGATGTCCAAGCGATATGTCAAGTTCAAAAAGGACCACGTACGGGAGCTCTAGCCTTGACAACGCAATGCCAGTAGGACATTATTGATAAATCAGTGGTGAGTGAATGGAAGGGTGCGGGTGTGGTGGTAGAGTGGTGGGCGATGGGGAATGGTTGACAGAGTCCGACGGAGTGGTGGAGCAGAGCGAGATTGTCGAGACGAGAACGAGACCGGCGGGTGAAATAATGAGAAAGTGGGGGCCACTCATCCAGTCCTTTATACCCAA
>Ga0307509_10009130_pt1 | contig 12465 bp, 10 predicted proteins | sample 10_EM_MG_FD_202245 | JGI IMG/M metagenome (GOLD analysis project Ga0307509, IMG submission 202245) | Populus trichocarpa ectomycorrhiza microbial communities from riparian zone in the Pacific Northwest, United States - 10_EM | ecosystem: Host-associated > Plants > Roots > Unclassified | place...
GTTTCTTCTTGCTGTTCCACTTTTCTCGTTTTTTGCTATGGGTTACATCTTGCGAGCCCAGTTCTGGTCTCATATATGAGACCAGCTGCTTAGCTGGCTCCTCTCTCAAATACTTTCTCTACCTTCTTGGCTTTTTGCTGCATAGCATATCTTGCAAGAGACCATTTGTCATTCATTCATTCACTTTATCTTGCAAAAGGAAGTCCTGTCATCAGGGTTACATTATAAGCTCCACTCCTCTGAGTGCTCTCTCTCCCTTCATGTCTTTTCTGTTTCTATTGGATTGGATTTCTTTTTTTCACAGACACATCTGAGGTCCTCCTTCACTTTGCTTGTCTCAAGAGTTATCTGCATCTCTGTCTTCCTGCATATATATTTGTGGGTTCTGTTGAGCGGGGGTTGGCAGAAAGTTGGCACACACTCTTTTCAGTTGTCATAGGGGTGTCCACCACATCCTGTTGGCCTTGAATGGCCTCCCCTTAGAGCTGTGAAAATTGCAATCAGAAGCAGCTGTGAGGCGTCTTACTAGCACTTTATGTGTGCACACATAGGACCATTAGATTAGTTCTTGTGGGCAGTAGTGGACAAAAACAACTATACTAGATATTAAAAGAGGTAGGACAGGGTTAATATATAATGGCGTCACCAGTTACAGTCACAGAGAGGGTTAGGGGTTGGAGATTTATATGTTGCTATTTATAAAATGTTCTGATGTACCATAAAAAAACTGCTGTTAGGTTGGACTTTTCTCCTTTAATTGGTAGTCCATTTAACCACTTCACAAAGTCATGTGGGTTTTTCAGATTTTTTAATCCAAATTGCTTCTGTACAGCTTCTCTTGTCTTTTCCTTCAACATTATTAGATACACCAGTCCAGGCACCACATCTTCATGATCGCAGGCTCCTCCCTGACGGGCAAAGGTGCAGTGTAGTCTGTCGTCACATTGTGGAATATGACAGTAGAAGCAGATCTTGCTGTCCTTCCTGTAAATCAGGGCCTCCTTCCATCTCCTGTATTCATCTACAGCATTATCTCCATATGCTTTCAAAGTAGGGCAAGAGACAATTGCATGGGGCTTTGCATTGTGATCATGTAAGACACAAATGATACATAGTCCCATGAAATGTGACAGTGCTTTCTTGAAGGTTTCAACATATTTGGCATCTTCATTATTGAGTTCCAATTTGCGTAGTTTGCTGGCTTGGAACTGGCCTTGAAATGCTGATGTGGCATCATCTTGCTTGCGCTTTGACTGAGATTTCTGTAGTTGATAGCTGGCAGAAGGTTGTTGAAAAGACAAGGGAATTAACCCAACATCTGGTGGACAGGCAGGGCTGGCTTTGCTGGTGTCTATTGTGGGTTTGGAAGTTTGGGCCGTAACCACACCTGGTGAACAGTTGGAGTTGGAATAAACTGGAGGGACAGAAGGGTTCTTCATCTTGGGCTTGTATGTTTTTCGGCATCGACTGCACCACTGATTTTGGGCATAATCTTTACAGTAGATGCCTCTACCATCATTGAAAGCTGTAATCGCAAAACGTAGACAGTCTGTATTTGCGAAAAGCATATTCCAAATGGCTTGCTGGCCTTTGTGGTCAATCATAGAAGAGTCGAGTCTGGGTTGGGTTTTTGAATGAGGAATGATGTAGCATGAGGCAGGATTTTTGTCGCGACCACCCCGAGATATTTCCTGGATGAACCCAATCATCTCCTGTGGAGTTCCAGCATGAATAACAAGCCGGACTGAGGGATAATCATTTCCAGCACCAAATGCACTGGTGCAGACCATGGTGATATTCGTGCCTTCAATCCACTGATAATAGATGCGCTCCTTGATTTGATCATCAATTTTGGCCACATAGAATTCAGATTCAAGGGCATCTGCAACTTTCTGGCCCTCAGACACAAAAGGCACAAAAACGAGGATGCGATCACCCTCTTCCAAGACCTCCTTGTGGAAAAAGATAATGTTGCGAATTTCTTTAATCACTTTGTTCCATCCATATTGGTAATCAGAGAGATTTAACTGGAGTTCTGGACGATGTGTTGGAGAGCGAATAACAATGGTCTCTGGCTGCAGGCCAAAGGCCTCATGGATGGCTGGTTCAGATATTGGTGGTATGGATCCAGAGAATATGACCAGCTGTATTGGAAGAGTTCGGAGTGTAAAAACCTGGCGAAGTGCAGGACGATAGTCGTTGCTTGTAATTGCATAGTGGCCTTCATCAAAAAACAAGCGAACAACTGTGAAATAGGTCCTATTGAAGTGGTCCAGTGCTTGCTTCCAGTGGTCATGAATTGCCACATCTGCAGAAACAAGGATGAAATTGCAGTTTCCAGTAATTGGGCCATGACCTGCGCCGGTGTAATGTTCAAAGTTGATGCCTAGATTCTTCAGCCTCCTTTTGTAATCTGTCATAAGGGACTTCAACGGAAGCACCACAACAGAAGCTTGATCAGGCTCTAGCAAAACTGGCAGCAGTGCCAACATTGTCTTTCCTGATCCTGTTCCCATGATGACAAGAACATCAGCCCTGAGAGCAAGAATGGCTTTGAGCCCTTCCAACTGTTCCTTGCATGACCAGGTTGCATTTTCATCTTTCAGCAGATGTCTCAACATCTTGAGAGCTGCTTCTTCTAGAGAATATCATAAGCAGCATGAAAATTGTGACAACAAGTATCCCTTGCCATTGAAGCCAAGATTTCTATCTGGAGCAGAAGTATCTGGTAGTGGAGCCAGCAGTCTTAGCTCATGGGAGCCAGATTTTGCTGCTGACAGCTGAGCTTCTAAATGAAATATTGAGACCTCTGAATTCCAACTGATTATGGTTTCTGATTACCTTCAACAATGTGATTTGGGGTAATAGATGGAACTGATGAGCTGTTGACAAGATCAAGATAGCTATATTTATCTTGTCCAGAGGAGTTGCCATTATCTGTAAAATATAAATGAAGTGGTTCTGATTTTGAACTGATTAGGGTTTCAGATCACCTTCAACAATGTAATTTGGGGTAATAGATGGGACTGATGAGCTTCTGACAAGATTGAGATAGCTGTATTCATCTTGCTCAGGGGAGTTGCTATTATCTGTAAAATATAAATGAGCATTGTGTAAGTGGCTTATATATAGCCAGATTACCATTGAAGTCTGGAGGTGCATCTTGGCCTGACCACAAAAGACTGCTAGTAAGAAAGCCTCTTTTCACATTATTCAACATAATAACATACCAATGTTATCATGAAATACAGACATTTGATTGTCATGTTTTTGGTGAAGTTGGCCTTAAAGAACACCCCAAAGTTCAGGTATATCCTCTTTTAATGGGCTGCTAGGCTTACCAAAGGCTTCTTTGACTGAGGTGTCAACCATCTTTTTGAGAATGTGCAGTAGTCCAGATATCAGTGCTTCAACATCCACATTGGCACTCTGCAATGTTGGCTTCAGTTTCTCAACCACCATATCAGATAGCATGTTCATTTCTGGTGCTATGGCTTTTCTTTTCTCCTTCTCCCTCTCAGCTATCTCCCTTTTGATGAATTCTGGAAATTCTGTAGCACGAACTTGACTGTATGGAAGCTTGAGACCTCCAGGCATGGTCTTCAATAATATCTGCCATTCGATACTGGCATCCACAAATTCCTCCATCAGAGTATGACTTCCAGTGATAGTACTGTCACCAGAAATACCATATACTCGATTTTCTGTCTGTACAGAATGAGCAGCCTGCAGGGCTGCAGGTGTTTCTGCATCAGCTTCCTCTACCAGGTTCAATAGCTTTGGAGCAAGCTTGCGCCGGAATGCAATGCTAATGTGACGCCAGGCATTTACTCCTGCTTCGTATTCAAGTCCAAGTCCAGTGTACTTCTTTAGACAGGCGGTAACTTGAGGAGTGGTAAAGAGGTGGCCATTGTTGACAAAGAGAAAAGTGCGGTATAGTGTCTGGAACATGGGTTTGTCTGGAAAACATATAAAGGCTGCAAGTTCAGCAAATGGGCGGGCAATAGACAGATCCTGTATGATGAGGTCTGAACAAACTGCATCCACTGCATGAGGAATGAGCTTGTCATATGTGGTATTGCTTTGAGATTTATGATATCGACAAAGTGTTGCCACATAATCTCCCATAATATGCAAGCCACGCCCTTGTCTTTCCATTGTATTCCGGTACTGCAGGCAGGAAACCTCAGTTCCACGTGCTGGAGAGCCAGCAGTCATTTCAATTCGTGAAATGAGGACAGTGGAAAATTGCGAGTAGTTGAAGAGCCAGGCTCTGAGGTTCAGAACATTCCATAATGGTTTTCCATCTGGCCCAGATTGGGGGCAGAGATAGAGCTTGGAGAGGTGGGGGTCCTGGATGATGGCTTTCATTAGAAGATCTTGAGTCTTCAGACCCTTGTTTTTTGGATGGTCCAGAAAGGAGTAGCCAGGAGTCTTGTTGGTAATATCATCATGAAGCGTTTGATAATTGACACGAAGGCCAAGACCAAGGAGGACGTCGTTTTCCCAGATATGGATCAGATCGTCTTCCATCTTACTGAGCATCGCTGGGAACTTGTTAATCTTGATTGTGTTGCCCAAGTAGGACATAATCTGAAAGTCTTTTCTGTCCAACCACCAGACCCGTGGCACAACATCAGCATACTTTGCCAGAGCTGATGCACGGTGTGTCAATGCCCGTAAAGAGTTGAATGTTGACTCATGCTTTTCAATAAACCAACGTGAAAGTGCCTCAGCCTCCACAGATATCTGATCCTTGTTCTTTCCTATCCGTTGATGCATTTCCACCAGATATACAAGCCGCATGCAATATTCCAAGGCAGCAATGGGATTTGTAACTTCCTTGGGTTCAAGGAATGAGCCACTAGGGCCAATAGTTGAAAGAGCCAGAAAGCGAATAGTTGGATCAGGAATGACATTTGTGTTGGAAGGTAGCCACTCCATTGTCCAGATGCAGCAAAGAAGTTGTTGAATTGATTTTGCAAGCTTGTTGGTAGTGTCATTTTGCTCAAGTCTGGATTTCAACTTCTCCAATAGCTGGAGAACATGTGCTGGAAGTGGAATCTTGTAGTTCTCTGAGACTCGCAGGAGCATTGCAAGAAGTTTGGTGGCCTTTTCAGTATATCGCTCCAGTGTGGTGTCCTTTTGGTGTTCTCTGAATGGAGTGTTGTTGATTCCTCTATTAAGTTGATTATCAATTTAAGGAAGAACACACACTCAAAACTACCCACTCTTTGATGGGATCAGGAGAGTTTAGCTTTTGGAGCACTAGCAATGGAGTGTCCTTCATAAGTTCAACTCCACGTTGCATAACTGCTGTAGTGCCCTTTTCAAGTTTAGATAGAAGCGCCTCTTGAGGCTGGGGCATCTCAACAAGCTTTCGCAATTTCTGAATGTCATATCCTGCAATGTGGGTATGCCACCCAGTTGTCAGCAACCATGGACTAATGGTGCGCTTATCAACATCAACAGAGATAAAGGACACATAGGCCATGTCACATTCTGTGCGGAGTAGATTTAGATCAATGGGAAGTGTGAGAAGTTGTTTATTGGTAGGAATAACTGGAAAATATGCATTGTGAGGGGGTTGTTGGGATAGGCGTTGTGCAGTCACATCAATGGTTTCGAGGGCATTTCCAGGGTGATTTTGACTGTAGTGTTTCTTGATTGATGACAAGGAGCCACGCACGGTTCTACAGATCTTGCACTGGAGAGCAGTGGTTAAGACAACAAGGCCTTCAATCTCTGGGAGAGGCCCTTGTATAGATGGCAAACTTGCAGGAATCTTGAACTCTTCACAGACCTTGTCAATTGAGTCTTGGGTTAGGCAGATGTCTTTGAGCTTGTGGACATTCAGGAGGTGTGATGTGACAGCAGCAGGCTCTAATCCACTTTGGCAAGAAGTACAAATAATCATGCAGTGTACATGGTTGATGCACAGGCCACACTTGTACAAATCAGCTGGAAATGTACTCTGTGGACAGAAAATGTAGCTTTGATTTTTTCTTTATTGTTTAAACATACCTGTGAGGTGTGTGCATTACTGGACATAATATTCTCCTGCCCCTGAGAAGTTCCCTGTTAACAGTCAGAATCGCAAGTTTATGCCTGCAGAGTTTTGCGAGACATACCAGAGCTGAAGCAGATGCTTCAGGCTGGAATCAATCAGCAAGATTTTAATAAATACTTTAAGAATAGAGACATACATGATTCTGCTTATTAGCCTGACCAAATTTCAGTCACAATATTGAGCACCACCAATTGTGGAACTACCTACCAGAGAATCAACTCTCCAGTTATGCTGAGTTGCTTTGAGATGCTTCTGCATCCCACATGCAGACTGATATTGACGAGGGCAGCCAGGGTGACTGCATTGGCATGTAAAAGCATGATTGGCATCACGGGTTATTGTGAAGACTCCATTGACTGCGTGAATTTTGGCAGTCAAAGAGCATTGCTTAACATGTGCATTATAAGAATTGTGTTCGCTAAATGTGGCAGTACAAGTTTTGCAAGAATACATTTCTGCTGACTAAGCAGATCTTCCAAATATAGAAGGTTGTGGTTGAAGGACAAGAAGGGTTGGTTCTAAAAAAAAAGAGTTGTGCTTTTATTTATTTGCATTGACCTGCCCTATAGTGTGCAGGGTCCTTCTATATTGGGATAATATATGCAAGAAGTTCTGAGAAAAATAAAACCTTTGTTTTTTTTCTGAAAGTACAAGTGTCAGAATTGGAAATGAAGAGCAGGTGGTCCAGCTTGAGAGAATCTGAATGCACAAAAGTTTTTATGTTCTGTATGACTAATAGTATATTCTCGTAATTTGGATACTCTGAGATGTTGCGAATAAAAATAAAGCTGCAAATTTCTTTTTTCTCTTCTGAATCCAGCTGGACACTGTAAGGGGATCTGCTTCCACTTCGGTACCTTACACATACTGACACATATTTATCGATTTCGGTTTTATTTATTATATCCGTTGCCCTGTATATTAGCCCATACCCGCAGGAGGATCCTTATCCTTTCCTCTTTGGATCCCCTGCTGGGTATGTTCATATTTAGATTAGTATTACATAATAATCTAAAGACCTTTGGATCCCCTGCTAGTACCGCGTCCCGCCTGACCGCAGTAGCCCTTACAGATGTATCCCAGCTATCCTCACTCATTTTAACAAAATGACGACCAGTCATAAGATCGCCTCCTTGAAAATGACAAACTTTGCCATATTGAGTGATTTCCTGATCGAGTTTGACAATTGCTCGAATGACATTCTTGGAGACATTGAATCGTGTCGCTAAACAGACCCAGACCTTGTTTTGTATTGACTGAGGTAAGGTTTCATGTCGTTGGGGAGCACAAAGTATAAATTCCGGATCTATTTAAATGTGGCGGATAAGCGATCAGCAAACATGTCATTAGAAAAACATACATAATTCGTGTACAAGCTTGCTGCTTTCCTTTTTTTCGGGATCCAGATATAGCTCTTCACGGAGATCATACAATAGTCGTATTTGATTGAGTTGTGCAGTTGCGGTCACAAAAGAAGCAATAGATGCATAGGGGTGGCGTCTGCTTCTGATCGATTGAAGTAATGTGTTGCAATGTCGTTCCATAGCAAACGCCCAGTAGGTCCAGACAGGACCAGCTACCCTTATACCCCATGCAATGTGAAGAAGGCCATGGATGGTCAAAGGACAGGCGGAAAGTCGAGTGGGATCATTTTCGTAGTACAACCTATATTGGTTTTAGTGTAATACACGAGAGGGAAATACGAGATGCCCACTTTTCATAATCTTCCACCCACAGCTGGAAGCCCTCGTCAATCTGATCCAACATGGCTTCTGAAATCTCGAACGCTAAACAAAGCTTGAGAAGCTCGACAAGTTGCATGAAGTGTTTATAGTATCGAGGCCTTTTGAACCTTCCACGTAGCACGATCGGAGCGATGAACAGGGTCCAATTGGCGTACATCTCGGCACTCATTTCATGTCGCTTTGTTGCAATGTTAGGCACTGGAGCCCCAAACGCTGAAGGAATCGTTGCACGGCTTGTTGCTGTAGCGGCTCCAATTTCACCCCAAATACGCGGCTCAATTAAATAGTCTTTGCCTTCGTGATCCAAGTCTTTGAAGGCGCCAGTCCAGAACTCGATGAGATTGGGAATCAAATTCTCCCAGATGAGATGCATGAAGTCGAATGGGAATGAAGAAGGGAAAGATATTGAGGAAATGCAACTGAGAACAGGGACACCCTTGATGCCATATGTTTTGGCAAGCTCTTCGCGCCTTGCATTTTTGTCAGCCATTTCGACTTCGCGTGCTTGGTCCAATAACTTCTCATGAGTACGGATGGGAAGATCCGATGGGTAATATCGACGAGGTTCAGCTCCAGGAATCTTCTCTCGTCGCAGGGGGACATAGTAAGTGCGATTAAAGCGAACGCCTTTAATCTCACATATCCGACAAGGACTGATGCCATTCTGCCCTTTCATTCGCATGACTAGAGCCATGGCAGGAATGTCGCCAAATACCAGGATGAGATAGGCGTGGAGTAAAAATATCGAAAGGCTGATCGCGTCGAAAGCCTTGACACCCATCTCCAGCTGAATCAGTTCTTGAGTGAGTGGCCAACAGAATGAATCCCAATCCCAAGGCTTTTTTGGACCTGGGACTGTGGCGACATGGATGCAATACTTCTTCTGGAAATGGACTTCAGGAGGGAGGTTGTAGTTGAAAAGAATGATAGGCCAACATGTCTGCTTGCGCTTCCTGAATGGAGCAAAGCCGTCGGTTGAAAGGCCGAGGGCAATGTCGCATTCATCTAAAAGTAGAAAAGGGGGTGGGCCGCACCAGCAGGCACAGTAGAGTCAAGTAGAGATTGATAATGGGAGCCATCGAAAATGTTCTTGGTAACACCAGGCTCATGAACAAACTCTGCTCGATAACGCATCTTCTCCGCATGTGCAGCATTTGCCGACATAGCTTTCAACCGAGGTATGACGGGGAGGTAATCATATTATTTGCGCGGCTTTCCATTGGCTCTGCATCATGCTTCCTTGCAATTGGGGCATTCAGTGAGGTTCTCGTATGGTCCAACAAAGCAGACACAGCTATTTACACAACAGCTGTATCACACAGGTTGGAATCCAGCAAGCGACCAAACACACTTCTTGGTCATTTTAAGGGTTTCATGACTGGGACTTGGGAATGTCTTGGCAAATCGGTTGAAAGTGCGATCTGAAAGGTGATCCTTGACTTTAAGTGTGTAAGCGCGGAGCAAGTCGAGGTCCGATTCTGCAAGAGACTTTCCGTCTAAAGCACTATTAGTTAGGTAGGTGATCCAGAAGACTAGGACAAACCTAGGGCTGCAGCTTCATGTTCAAAGTCTACTCCAAGCAAGTCCCAAGTGGAAAGGCCCAGTATATCGTTCTTGTCTTCACTGTCCTCATTCTCATTCTCATTCTCATTCTCATTCTCATTCTCATTCTCATTCTCATTCTCGTCCCCATCCTCGTTCCCATCCCCATTCCCATTCCCGTTCCCGTTCCCATCATCGTTATGACTATTGTTCCGCCGGGCTCCCCAGCGCTGTTCCATTTTGTTCCGAGTTCTTTCTACAGCCAGGTTCGACTGAGTAGGAAGGGGTTCTGCTGTAGAGAAAACCTCGGGCTCCAGGGTTGGTTCAAATGGATCCATTGGCACTTCGAAAATCTCGGGATCTGGGCTCGCAGTAGGTTGAGATGCCTTGAGCCGTTTGTGGCTGCTACCCTGATCAGGATTGGAAGAAGACCGTTTTTTTGATCCACGGTTTCGGGGTTCCTGCCACTGATCAGCAATTATCTTCAGCAATTTGGTCTCTGCCAACACTCTGGCCCAAAGTGCAGTCGTTCCACGGCCTTTTAGATGGTTTAGTTCCATAGAGCGAGAAATGTTTCTTCCGCAACCACATGTGCAAGGGATCTTGGCCATGGTAAGGGAAAGAAGACTTGGGAAAAGGGCTTGAGGGACATCAGGAAAAAGCCTTTGGCCTTAAGGTTTCCCAGAAAATCCAAAGAAAACCTGGCCTTTTTCAGGTTTTATAAAATGCCCTAGACATATTTAATAATCTTTAAAAATAGCCTATAGGACATTGAAGTAGGACTAAGAGCTCCCAAACAACTCAACAAACCTGAGAAACTACCTGAGACTTCCTCAGGTCAGGTCTGAGTCCTAGGATCTCTAGAATAACCTGACAATTCTGAAGTCTTTCTGAGTTAAATCCAGGTTATATTTGAGGTTAACCTGAGATTGACCTGAGGTTAATCTGGGAATGACCTGAGAATGACCCTGAGGTTAGCCTGAGGTTGACCTGAGAGTGACCTGAGGTTAACCTGAGAATGACCTGAGAATGACCTGGCAAACCTGGCAAACCTGAAATCTTCTAATAAAAAAAACAATAGTTTTACCAGTATATTGAAATGATATACAGTACCACTCTAAAATTGCTGTAATTGTGGCTTTAATCCTTGTTTTTTATATGTAAATTACAATACATGTGACTTTTGACTTGCCTTTTCCTTCAGGCTCAGGTCTTGAAACTATGATTTTCTGGCCTCAAATTGAAACAAATAATAAATAAAGATTTGCCTTCACTCAAATATAGGCCCTAGAAATTGATAAAAAGAATATACTGGTATGGGCAAGAACAAGCACTAAGATTACAAGTTCAAATTGGACTCTAATGAATTTTGATTTATATATTACTATTAATAATATAACTCTATTAATTGCTATAAAACCATATGTAATTGTTTTTGAAAAAATTAAATTTCTGGGATAAACTTGAGAAGTTCTCTGGTGAAACCTGAGTTGTGATTCAACACATTCCTATGGTTTCAGATCCCTAATCACCTGCACTGTTTCTTTGATATTGAGACTGAGGTGGACAGAGAGCCGGAGAACGATGAGGACGGCGATGACAAACTCTATGGTGAGTTGCGAAATTAACCTTCAATTTATTAACCGATTCATATCTTCAAAAGATGGTTTCATTGACAACAAGGAGCCCTTAGATCCTGCTCCACTGCCGTACACACCATGGAGAGCCTTGGATTGAGATGTCCTGGATGCCATTGACAACCTCCTGACAGAAATCTATCAACGATCAGGGTCTTGCGCCCATGCCGCAGGCTTTGCATAAGCTACACCCACTTCAACAGGCCAAGGGTTCTCCAGCCTGCCTCTGTCACACCCAAGCATCTGAGTGTGACACCAGACAATGGCCTTCTTTTTGTGATTAAAGGTGACCACTGTGGCAAGCTTGTGCGGCGAATCCAACATCGGTATATTGACCAACAGGACTTTGTTTGCTTGGCAGTTGTGAAAAAGGTGGACGGTGCAGCAGATATCATTTTACCTGAACGATTAGAATTGCCGCCTGATTCCCTTTGTGTAGGCATGGAGAGCAAGGAAGAGAAAAATTTGAACCATACCTTGATGAATGCTCTTTGCGAAGATGCTCGCCTAGCCGCACAATAATGTACTTGTTGCTCAAATATATTGTACATATGTCCATCTCTTTTTTTTTTTACGCAAATGAAATATATGTTGATATTTGTCATGCCATAGTGGTGGCAGAATTCCGCTGAAGAGGTACAACGCTGTGTTCCTATACTGTAAGAACTGAAGTCACAGTAGACAGTAGCTTGCGCCTAAATATCTATATCAAAATCTTTGAAAAGTTCGACAATATGTTGTAGGGGAATTTCGTGAAGTTCAATTGTTCTGGGTGTTTTGAAACGGTCTTGTTCTTTTTAGAATGTGGGTAAAGGGTTTTGTATGGTGTTTACTGTGCGTTTGCTTCAATAAGGTAGACACAGCAAAATATATGCTTTGGACTCTGCTTGTAAAATGCAATCTTCTGCAATATGACTCGTATAATCTCGATATCTCTGGCTTTTAGCTCGAATAAGTTCCCTCTTGGAACACTCTGAGACCTCTTTGGTCTTATAACTCTGGAAGAAGTCACCAAGACTTCTTTATACTGCGATAACTCGAAGGACAGGCCACCAAAACCCTCCTTAAATCAAATCAAGCTTTATAAATCTCTCAATATCTCGAAATCAAATAAGCTAGCCTTGTGCTAGACTGTATTCTGGGTGTAAAGCTACAACTCTCTTGATACAAAGCTTTTTAGAATCTGCTTCGAACTTTAGAACTGCTAGTATTGCTTGTCTTCAAAGTCTATCGCTTTCCAGCTCTTTAAACCTTTACTAACTGTGCTTTACTTTTATTTTGAGGCCTCAGTTGTCTGTCAACATCCAAGTACTACTGTTCTAGTTCGTTCTGCTTGTCCTTTTATACATGAGGAGGTACAGATCTAGATCTACTACTAATCTGAATTATTGCGTGGTAAATTCTATAGCATGCACTTCCACACAGCCTAAACAATAAATGGGGCAGTTTCACCTGCTATTCTGTTCGGTCT
>Ga0307509_10009133_pt1 | contig 12464 bp, 12 predicted proteins | sample 10_EM_MG_FD_202245 | JGI IMG/M metagenome (GOLD analysis project Ga0307509, IMG submission 202245) | Populus trichocarpa ectomycorrhiza microbial communities from riparian zone in the Pacific Northwest, United States - 10_EM | ecosystem: Host-associated > Plants > Roots > Unclassified | place...
GGCGGGATGACGTTTGCTTATAGGTTTTTTATCTCCATAGCTAGCGCTGCATGAGTCTTTTGTACCTTTAAACATAATAACGATTTGATTAAAAAAAAAGAATAAAAAAAAACGACCAAGGGATAGGTAGCGCGCCCTATACTTGGGACCCTGTCCTTTGCCCCCCTAGCAAGGGCCGACCTCCTCCCGGAGGCCCCCTCGCTCCCGCCGCACAACACCATAACGAATGCATACAGAGCCCTCAAAGGACGAACAAGACTCCTGCTCCTAGAAGAATGGAGGCGGCTTGCGCCACCCCCCCTATACTATACCTTTCCGTTTTCCTTGTCCCCCCACCCCTTTATGGGGTTGGCCAAGTTCATGGCCGGTCGTATCCACCAGATGAGAGCCCAGAAGAGCTATCTCGCCGCCCACCCCTCATGGTCGAGAGTAGACGAACGCAAGCACTGCCCTAGATGCGGTGAAGAGGAAGAAACCTTCAGCCATGCCATACTCCGTTGCCAGTCAACATCCAATCATAGGAAACGCCTCCTCCAAGGCCTCTCTGATGTGGGCCCTGACTCCCCTCTCTGGTCTGACAAACAACTCCTTCTAGCCCTGGCCGCCTTCATACGGGCCACGGGCACCAACTACCCGCCTGATATGTTCCCCGCCCTCCCCCCGTCTCCGGCCTCGATGGTCTTCCCCTCCTCCCCACCCAGCATCTCGAAAGGGCTGTTCTCCTCGTCCCCCCCTCGCCCCGTTTGAAGGTCTTCTCCTGTGACGGGCGTAGTTTTGCGTACCTAAGTGGGCTGTTGTTATGATTTCTCACGAGTATCCTTTTATTAGTTAGCCGTGTGATGGCAATGTGTCGAGTACTTGACACGATTTGGAGATGATTTTATAATTTTCGTTTGTTTTTTGGTTGATTGAGATTATGGTTTTCTTTACGCCATAGCTAGCGCTGCATGCGAGTTCTTGTACCTTAACAATGAATACATGATATAAAAAAAGAAAAAAGAGAAAAAAAGAAAAAAACCGACCAAGGGATAGGACGAACCATCTCTCCTCCACCTCCGGAGATTGAAATCTCAACACCACGGGTCTCATCGTCACTTTCCCCCACCTACCTCTCTTCCCCCATCATGGCTACTGCCTAGGGGTTGAAGTTAAGCCATCTACCCTCCTCTCCTGAGGCACGCATGCCTCCCCTCCTTGGGGTTCTTGTTCCCGTTCATCGTTGACACCCGCTCATGGGGTTCGGTTCTCCCCCTTACCCCGCACTTGCTTTGCACCTCGCTTAGCATTTTGCTCAGTCGGAAAGCTTCTCGCTTCGTTCACGGTCAGCGATACGGCGTCCGGACTCTCGGTCAAAGTAAGGCTTCGGTTCTGCTGGGCTTGTACCTCTGATGGGGAAAGCTTCGGTCAGTAACATCACGGTTCCGCTGGGCTTCGCTGTCGCCCCAAAAGCCCTTGCTATGGCCCGTTAGTCGGTTGTGGCTAGCCCTCTCGCGATCCTTCCTCTACCCCCCTCCCGGTTCCGTCCGCTGGCACGGTACTGCCCCTGAAAGCTGGCACCTTACTGCTAAAACTCCTCCCCCGGCTGGCACCCTACTGCTCCCCTCTGGCTGGCACCCTACTGCTCATCGTCGTTGGCTGGCATCCCCTCTGCCCGGTGGCTCCGCACGCCATCTACCCTTCCGATCGGTTGGCCCCTTCTCGGTTACGCCTAGTCGTGGTATAGCACTGCCTCCGTGGCTTTGTCCAACGCCTTGGATTGATGTAATGACCTGCCTGACCGTACATCATGGTTGCGTTGGGCCCTCTACTGGAGTTTTCCTATGTCGCCGATCATCAATCCTCTCCATCAGGCCCCGAAAGGGCCTTATCGCAGCCGTCGTTTCTTTTGTTTTGGGGAGCCTGCGGAAGGGTTTGGGTCTTTCTACCTCCACGTTTCTATGTATTGTTTCCTTACGTGTCTGGGGTATATTATCTTAGGTGCTAGGCGGGGGGGACTTTTCCTATGGATTCGTGGTGTTTGATTTTTCCCATGAAGCGGTGAAGCGGGCGGTGGGATTGCATTTATAGGTTTTTTTCTCTTCATAGCTAGCGCTGCATAAGGCTTTTTGTACCTAGAAACAAATAACGCATGATTACAAAAAAAAAAGGAAATAAAAAATAAAAAATAAACGACCAAGGGATAGGATCTTCACGCAACCATCTAAGTACTTTTCTATACTTAATATTGCAATACGATCATACTTTACTCTCTTACCTACACTCCTACTCTACAATCATCTAAGCTCTACGAACCCGGAGACTATTGTGATAGTCTCGACTGACCACTCGGACATAGAACTATTGTGATAGTTCTATCAAGCATGACAATCCACCCATCTTACAATTTGACGAGATAGTATCCTTCGACGGATCGCTCAGCCCAGCAAGCCAGTTCCGTACTATCTGAAGAGATAGTATTTCCCTACTCCTTATTACACCCACGAAGACTTGTTCACTCTAGGAAACGACTGTCGTTGCCTGTTGCCTAATTACCTAACAATAGGATTGTTACAGCTATAACAATTCCATGATGTTTGTCCAAAACCGGCGGTTGTTCCCAATTCTTGTAACCTGTCTACAACATACTATCTTGTAAATTGTAGTTGTTCTCTTCTTCCAACACAGAACCGGGGCACTGTTTCTGGCTGGTGAGTATCCATTGTGAGAAGTTGTTTCATTGCCCTGAAAGGGCATACTTCGTGATAAGTGCCTGCAATAATTAGCTGGATGTCTTTTCAAAATGGGTCAGCTTTTGATGCGGGAAGGGTAAGTTCAATATCGTTATCATGCTGGATAAGTCAAATGCTGCTCTTTGTTAAAAACCAGTTCGGGAAGGCAGGTCCCATCTGGAGATCAAGTCCTCGATATATACACTCTCCTATTGCAAGAAGCCCGCTACAGGCAGTGTGAATGCTGCACGTGTTACAGTGTTATTGTAGTTATCTATTCGTAGATGATTGAGCAGGCTAAACAGGTGTGGACCGGTAAGATGTGTTTTGGTCCGCCGTGCCGGTTCGTTATGATCCCTTTTGATACCCTGTAATGTTCTCTCTAGTTGTGGATCAGAAAAAACCGTTCAATCAATCCCTAGGCTCAACTGATAGGACTTAATCCCGACTAGGTAAAGTTTCATAGTTTTGACCTTGATAGACCCTGCCAGGGAGCAGACCCACTCGATTAGCCATGTAGCCTTTGTAGGCAGGCACCCTCCATTCTGGTGACGATATCCTCGCAAGGTGCGAAAAAGTCAGAAGCCAGATCCTGGGGTATCATAATTGCGTCTCATTGATGGAGCTAGTCCTCGCCATAAGTACTAGGCAGCTATTGGTGACTGTCCCGCTTGTTGTATGTTAGAAACCCATGATCCTGATTGTTGCAAGTGGGATATATTAGTTCTGGGGCTAGATTAGCAATTCTGTTATAGTCAAAGCGGGGGGGCGCATCAGCTAGCGCATTGTTCCTGGTCGGAAACCATCTGGCTTCAGTCTCTAAGTCATATTCAGTAGGCAAGAGTAAGCATTGTCGTAGAACGTTCATTGTTGTTCCTCTGATTGTCCGTTTCTCCAACCCATGAAATACTGCACGATTGTCAACCTGGCATATCAATCTTTTCCCTTTCCAAATTTTGCCCCAATGGAGTAGGGCCTGCTCCACTGGTCCCATTTCTTTAGTGTTAATATGTTCCTGAGTGCGTGATAGGCGAGGAGGTAGGGTTATCGAGAAGGTTGATCCGGGATGAGGCTGTAGATTCTGTTGGGGGTAACTATCGATGGAGACGGCCCCTAGGCCCTTCGTGCCGGCAGCATCTGACCACATTGAAATTGTCTCCCTTCACTCTTTTCTAATTGACCTTTCTGGAGCCAGGTTAGTACTTTCTGCCACCAGGTGAGGTCTCTCTGGGCCTCACTTGATATGCGTCTACGGTAGTAGGTTCGCTCTGTCCGAATGTACAGTTGCATATTATACAGGCTCCGGAGGACTGTGCGGCCAAGTGGTACAACTTTAGCAATGAAGTTGAGATATCCCGTTAGCTTTTGCAGCTCAACGAGTGAAAGTGATGTTTGATCTATTGCATTTTGCACAAGCTGCTGTGCTTTTAGTAGATTCTTTTCTGGTAGTCGAATTACCATATTTTCTCTTTCCATCGCGATACCCCCAAAACTAGCTATCGTTCCCTCCTCATTCTTTGATTCCTTGATGGAATGTCCTACTTCCTGACAGAGTTCGCTAAATCTTGTGGTATTGATGTTGAGATCTGTAGTGGTTGCCGAAGGGAGTATTATCAGGAAATCGTCCAAGTAGTGGACAATTTTAGCTGGTAGTGCTATTCTTTGTAACTCGTCCTCTAGAATCCAGTGAAACATTTCTGCAAATAGGTTGAATATGTAGGGTGCTGTGCGAAGCCCGAAAGGGAGGTATTGGTCTGCGTTGTATGTGTTCTGCCAGCAAAAACCGAGTAGGGGCATATCGAGAGAAGAAACAGGAATGTGGCGAAAGGCGCTTGCAAAGTCACGCTTAACAAGGGTGCAGCTATTTCCAAACTGTTGAATTGCAGAAATTGCCTCCGTGATGCCGCTATAAGAGATTGATTCATATAGTTCTGGTATTCCACAATTAATCGAGTTTGGGTCATTTGGAGGGTATGAGACGTGGTGGATTCGCCGCTTAGTACCATCTGACTTCATCAGCAAAAAAAAAGTTTACACCCAGGCGGAACCAAGGACTCGGAAGATACCAGATGCAGAAAGGCCCTCCAGACGCGCAGAGGTTCTCCAGACCGAACCTGATACTATAGTAGAAGAGTGGAACTACTCACGTGTGACTGGCTATTATCGGATACCTCCTAAGTGAACAAGTCTACCTTCGAGGACTTTGAATGAGTTAGTGAAAACTATAGGGAGTATCCAAATTGTTCGGAAAGGTCCATCGAGTATTGCTCATGTTTACCTATTTGAGTCATTTGGATACTAAAAGAGGAATATATTTATTAAAGCTAGTCTAGAAAACGATAGCACTCAGTACCTAACAATTTGAAAGTACTTACACGGAGAACAAAGGGACAAAAGTATGGAAAAGCCTTAAACCCGTGGTCAGACAGCGTCTGGACAGAGTGCGTTTGATTGCCCACAGCGAGGGGAATTGAATGGTATAGGCCTCGAAGCGTCCACATAGCTATAGTGGTCAGCGGGGAGGAAAAGGTAGATACTTCAGCGGGCAGATGTCCGCCAGAGTGGGGAAGAGTCTCATTAGAGTCAGCTCGCCGAGGGGAATCGAATAGTATCGGTCTTGAAGTGTCCGCATGCCTGTTGCACTGTGTAGCTAACAATTTGAAAGTACTCGCCTGCGCAACTAATGTACAAAGGTATGGATAACTCTTCAACCAGCGGTCCGACAGCATCGGGACAGGATGCGTTGGATTCCACGGGTCAAGGGGAATTGAATGGTGTAAGTCTCGAAGCGTGCGCATGGCCAAAGATGTCAGCAGCGAGAGAAATAGAGATACCTCAGCGGGTAGATGTCCGCCAGAGTCGGGAAGGGTCTTATTGGAGTCTGCTCGCCGTGGGGAATTGAATGGTATAGGTCATGAAGCGTCCGTATGGCTATAGAGGTCAGCAGGGCGAAAAGGGAGATACCTCAGTGGGAAGATGTCCACCAGAGTCGGGAAGGGTCTCATTGGAATCCGCTCACTGAGGGGAAGTGAATGGTATAGGTTTCGAAGAGTCCGCATGGCGATGGATGTCAGGAGGGAGAAAAAGAGAGATACCTCAGGGGGCAGATGTCCGCCAGAGTCGGGAAGGGTCTTATTGGCGTCCACCCGCCAAGGGGAATTGAATGGTATAGGTCACGAAGCGTCCGTATGGCTATAGAGCTCAGCAGGGAGAAAAAGGGAGATACCTTAGTGGGCAGATGTCCGCCAGAGTCACGAAGGGCATCATGGGAATCCGCTCGCCGAGGGGAATCGAATAGTATAGGTTTCAAAGTGTCCGCATACCTGTAGAACTCAGTAGCCAACATTTTGAAAGTACCTGCCCGGGAAACTAAAGTACAAAGGTATGGATAGCTCATGAACCCGGACAGCGTCGGGACTGGATGCGTTGGAATCCGCTTGGCGAGATGAATGGAATAGTATAGGTGTCGAAGTGTCCGCATGGCTAGACAGGTCAGCAGGGAGAAAAGGGCTGATAGCTTAGCAGGAAGATGTCCGCCGGAGTCAGGAGGGGCATCATTAGAGTCCGCCTACCGAGGCGAATCCAATGGTATAGGTTTCGAAGCATCGGCATGCCTGTAGCCCTCAGTAGCCAACAATTTGAAATAACTGACCCGGGGAACAATAGTACAAAGGTATGGATAACTCTTCAGCCAGTGGTTGGACAGCGTCAGAACAATATATGTTAAAATCCACTTAGTAAGAGAGATCGAATGGTATAGGTTTTAAAGAGTCCGGGTGGCTATAGATGTCAGCGTGGAGAAAAAGGCACAAACCTCAGCGGGCTGATGTTCGCCAGAGTCGGGAAGGGTCTCATTGCATGAGCAAAAATTAATCCTGTGTCAGAGGCGCGGGGGCCGCGTCCGGACGCCACAGATGTTGTATTTCCGTCCTCAGCGTCTCCAGCGTCCGGACAGCATTCCCAAAGCCGATGGCGTCCTGACGTGACGTGGGACCTTGCCGACATCCCGCCCTCACCCCATATCTCCTGCTCTTCTCCCGCCCCTTATCTCATGTCCTGATATCTGTTTTCCTGCCTCGCATCTCCACAGCATCCGGATGCCCTGCCAAGGTACCCCCTCTTCCTTCTGCTTCCGGGGGTGCTTTTAACAACTTGCCGCCGATATCACCCTCGTCATTCCTGCCGGTGTGCCTCCTACTACGAATACTACTATCGTGCATAATTTGTTTGTTTCTAGATGTTTCTATTCCTCTATGTCTATATCTCTACTATATACTTGTCTATTATACGCGTTTATCGTCTAGTCGTGATCGTGACGCTACATCTCCGTTGGGGAGCGCTGTAGCCCACATCTAGGCTATATCGCTCCCAGTGTTTATTTTATTATACAAGCCCCCTCTGTGATCCTAATAGATGTCGTTAAATCTGCATAAATTGATCCAACTGTTGACAAGCCAGCGCCGGTCTGTCTCCGGTATCAGATGCGACAGGCCTAAGATCGTCCCGATATCCACAATGGTGAGCTCTCGAGTAACGTCTCTGAGCTGAATGGTTACCAGACCGTGTACTTCTGACGCTTGTGCGGAGTCTACCCGGCTCATGACTTGAACCCTGGCGAGGCGATAGACCATATCCTGCTGCATATAGCACGACCGGATTTTGAACAGAGCTATGAGCCTTCCCGGGAGACGACCCCTGAGCGCACCATACATATACTCCCCACCAGCCTGTATCCAAACACAATTGTTCTGCCTTGTGTGGTTACAGAACAGTCGAGCACTCGTGCATTGGGCCCTGTGTATCTCGTAAACACCTTACTCGTGGAACGCAAGAACCGAGATCTCCGGTTGCGTCAGTAGATCCACCGGCAAAGCTTGAAGTATCGCCGGATTTTCCAGCAGTCGGCGCTCTGGAGTCAGGTTCAGTCGGCTATATTATATCAATTCCCGACAAATCGTCTCCTTGGATATATCGCATGCTCTGCCAAAATCAACGACGTCGTGGATATTATCACAAAGTCCCTTCAGAATTCTGCGATGGGCTGGTGGGGTTGGCGCGGACCTGGTCTTCTCTAAATGTTCAACTACCTCAGTTCGTAAATCAGCTCCTGCACGTTGAAGGCATTCCAAGTTCAAAAGTCTGATGCGGATCGCATGTTGTTGACCGTAGCTGCTGAGTATCTGTCGTGCTGTGTCGATTTTCTTTGAGCGTCGGCATACATCCTTGCTTTGCTCCTTATGTGTGAGCGTTTCCATGCTCAGTAGAATACATGGGAATATTGCCGAACATGTAGATGTGATCGCCAAAGTGACTTATTAGATGCATCTCAACAAAGTTGGAATTAGATGCGGAATGTATCAATTTCATAAGTTGGTCTTTCACTACGTCACGATTGTCGTCACGGATCCGGCGCCGTTGGGATGGGGGCAGGCGCTCCCTCCTCTGCGCTCTCTGACATCACAGCTCCTTGCGCAACACATCAGCCTTCACTTGCGTCTGCTTGGATGTGCGAAACTACAAGAAGATGTCCTTCGTCACGTGGAACTGCATCGCATATTCTTCCATATAAGATATAGTGGCGGGTGTGTGACTTGGGTATTGAGCCATCATGGTGAAGTCAAGCAGTGACCTGACACAGGTAAGCGCACGTTTGAAGGGTGGCACCTGCGTACTATCAGGCTGTCTCAACGCCACAGCGAGAACTCTACAGAAACAACGCCTGAGATTCCTCATCTCTTTTCCTTGACACTGCGTAACCTCCCGGTAGGCCTTTTTGGGGACAAAGAATCCCGGGTAAGGGGGCAAAGCTTTCCAGGCATCGTCGAAGGCCTGGTGTTGCGCATGTTTTTTGGGAAATCCATAAATCCAGTCCATCATATGCTTGAAGAGTCCTAGATATATTGTATGGAGCATATCCGGCTTGTGCAGATCAGGCGTCGAAACTCTCAAGAGTCCTTGAAAAAGGTTTTGCCCCCTCTTGATACCATAAGTTTCATTCGTGTAGTGAGCGTGAGCGGGGTTGTGGGTCTCGGAATCTAGGGACGGGTTTTCGCGTTCATAGCCTTCCTAGTGTGGGTATCTTGCGTAATCTCTAGCACGATGGTGGCTGTCTCAGCAGCCTAATTCTTCTGGAGACAGCTCACATTTACGACAGGCGTTGGATTGCATCCCGGGTAGGGTAACATTGGCAATATGGTCCTCAATCCACCCTGACATGATTGGGAAGCATCTCCGGATCTTGCAGTCACCACAATCAAGAGGGGCACCGTCCCGCACCGCACTGTTTAATAGCGCAAAAATGAGTTCGAATACGCCATGGAGTGTGTTGGTATTTATCAGTTTCTGGAGTTTGTCGGCCCAAGAGGACTTTGCGAGCTTGCGCGGAATGGGCAATAGCCCAAGAAGCAGAATCGCCATTGATCCAGGTCTGTTATGTATTGTCGACAGAAGATTTCCGATCGTCATATAAACCGGCCATGCTTTCTTGTCTACGGAGAAGTTGATGAGATTGGTCTGATCTGACATCCTAATCATTGGAACCACAGTCGCCCCTTCCAGGAGTGTTTCCTGTGATCTATTATTATGCTTTCACATAAAAGAGGCTACGCGGCAGTACTTGGAGGTCCCACTACCAGTCAGCTGTATGCATTTCTGCATAAATTCTCTGTCCGCTCTGGTTGTATTCACGGCATGCCGCATAGACCAAGTCATCACGATAGGTTATCTGGCGAAGAAGATATCTCAGGCAGTCTAGGACGTACCGATAGAAGAATGGTAATGTTCTCTGACCGTCCTCCGGGTGTCCCTCCAACCATTGTGGATACGGGCTATACGGATCCCAGTGTCGGAGAAGATTCCCCAACGTGTGCATAGAGCTATAGCTGACGGATGTCGAGTTTCCGATACCATTCGAAAAGTAATGGTTAATCCGTGTCTTTGAGACTTGGCTCTCAATGAACCAAGATCCAAGTTTTAAACCTTGTGCAGAAGCAAACGGAGTCCATGCGGTCTCGCACAAATCTCTGCATTCATTCTTATACTCTTTAACCTCTCCAATGGCTTCCACGGCACCTGGATAGTCCTCCTGTTCTGTAGCCACTCGGTATGTTTTGTCCTCGAGTACCTCTGTTTCGGGTTCCCACCTAAGCGTGTGATCAGGGGCGTCTCGCTCACTACCGGGTGTATCTCCCGCAGGATCTGATTCGTAGTCTGAATCGGAGTGTTCGATGAGTTCGTTGGCGTCAGATAGGTCGGTTCCCCAGTTGGTAAGGACGTCCACAGCTGGATTCCATATGGTGGATGCGAGTACGATATCGAGATTTGTATGCGCACTTCGCATGTGTGGCTGGTATTCGCCTGCATGCGCGTATCTTTTGCGACAAAAGGACCATTTGACCGGAATACTGGAATTCGGCGCTGACGATTTCGGGAGTCCAGTGTGTGTGATGATAGTGTAATGTTGTCGTCGTCTTGATGTTAACGCGTGCAGATGACCTGGAGATACTGGGCCTAGCACTGTGCACACTGATCTATCACCAGCCATCGAACAGGTTAACAGTTGTCTGTCGCGACGTCACGTCGTATCAGCTGCTTATCTTCTTGCGGTCACAGGAAACGACTGAAACACTAATGGACGCCCGAGGTGTCAGTTCTTGATGGATCTTAATTCTTGAAAACAATTCAAACAATTCATGATTCGTTCAAACGATCTTGAATGTCTGGGAGTTGTATCTATAATGTGGGTTGATGACGACACCAGCAAGTGCCTACCAAGGATAATCCGACATGCACAACATGCACAATATCCACAACATCCACAACATCCTCTATATTAACAAGACTAGAATCTCCAAATCAACCTTGAATATAAATAAACCCTGAATTGACATGGCACGAAATATCAACATGCAGTACATATTCATGCACAATGCCGGAGTCCTTGCGCTGGGATAGACAGATTAACTCCAGCGTAGTTCGCTTCAAGGGGGAATCACCATGCATCGCACCAACCCAGGTGGTCAAGGGATTAGCGATGATAGGCTAAACATTGGCTTCACACAAGTCCCGGCTCAAAAGAAAATGTACACAGAGTGGCAGAAATGCGGGAAGGATCCGATGATGGTCAGGGGCTTTGCGCCAGCAGGGCGAACGAACAAAGATTTCCCTGACGCCAACATCCTGCCAATATACACAGGCATGAGGACCTTGTGTCCTGCCTGTGATCTCATCGTCTCCGCAGTAGCAGCCAATGATATGCATCGTCTAGAAGATATCGAGGTGGTAGTCGTGGAACTGGTTAAGGACAGTTGCTGGAAGTTGAATGACATAAAGAACAAAGGCAAAATGGTAGTGGCAAATCCCGGAATTGCCCCTGCATACGTCGTCGTGCACGCATCGTTACTACCGCCAGGGGCCCCAAATCAGTGGGGAGCTGCGACCCCTATAGGCAACCCAGGCCATATTCCTCCCAATCCTCCCCCTGCCCATGTCCTAGTAGGCAGACAACTCAGACAGGCTCGTCCGGGTGCGGCTGGTGCAAACGTACCGGCTGCACAAGTCAATGTCCCGGCTGCTGAACAAGTCGGACAGGCCCCTTTGAGTGCGGCTGGTCTAAACGTACCGGCTGCACAAGTCATCGTCCCTGCTGGCGGACAGCTAGGACAGGCTCCTCCGCGTGCGGCTGGTCCAAACATAGCTGCGGCACAAGTCAAGAGCCATGCTGCCGGACAACTCGGACAGGCTCCTCCCGGTGCGGCTGTTCCAAACGTCCCTGCAGCCGGACAACTCAGAGCGGCTCCTTCGGGTGAGGCTGATCCAAACGTTCCGGCTGCACAAGTCAACCTCCCTGCTGCTGGACAACGCGGACAGGCTCCTCCGGATGCGGGTGGTCCAAAGTTCCCAGCAGCCGCACAACTGGGACAGGCTCCTCGGGGTGCCGCTGGTCCGAACGTACCTGCTGCACAAGTCAACGTCCCTGCTGCCGACACCTCACACAGGCTCCCCCGGGTGATGTTCCTGCGGCGGGTCCGAATGTACCTGTTCAACCTGGTAATGATCCTACGCACCAACAAATGGTACGTGATTCAAGTTCACCGGATAATGACCCTGCACTGGCGCAAATGTTACCTGACTCAGAACATAATGGCCCTGTGGCAGTCCAAAACCAACCTGTTGCCCGGGGCTTTCCCCCGGCACCCAACTGTAGGCCTACAGGTTAGTCACTTCCTAAATCATCAGCCTGTTTCAGGTTGTTACTTACTGACTTATGAGATCCAGATTGGAGCGCTCTACTTGGGTGTCCGCGCGCCGTGCGTATCGTTTATGTCCTGCCATAGTGACGTGGTCTGGCACTATCCCAGTTTGAAAGGAATAAGGTAAACGTCGCCCCAAATTGTAACTTACTCCATTGGCGTCCCTCTCATGTCAATGGGGTAGTGTTCGTCGAGTTGGATTCCTATGACATCCGTGGAATGTCAGCTATGATTTACAGATCCGTATCTCACCACCAAATCCGCTACATACTTGGTGCTACAGGCGAAGGTCCTAGAAGATTACATAGGTCTCCTATCCCTGAGTTTGATAGCATGGATTATTTCTTTATCGACAGTGATGAACCCATAAGAGCTTGCTGTAACAATCCTATTGTTGGGTAGTTGTGCAACAGGCAACGATAGTGACTTCCTATAGTGAGCAAGTCTTCTTTTTTATAATAAGGCGTAGGAGGATACTATCTCTTCAGATAGTACGGAACTGGCT
>Ga0307509_10009134_pt1 | contig 12464 bp, 8 predicted proteins | sample 10_EM_MG_FD_202245 | JGI IMG/M metagenome (GOLD analysis project Ga0307509, IMG submission 202245) | Populus trichocarpa ectomycorrhiza microbial communities from riparian zone in the Pacific Northwest, United States - 10_EM | ecosystem: Host-associated > Plants > Roots > Unclassified | place...
TAGTAGGAGGCACACCGGCAGGAATGACTAGGGTGATATCGGCGGCAAGTTGTTATGAGCACGCCCGGAAGCAGAAGGAAAAGGGGGTACCTTGGGGAGGCGTCCGGATGCTGCGGAGATGCGAGGCTGGAAAAGAGACGTCAGGACGTGAGATAAGGGGGTGGAGAAGTGCAGGAGATGTGGGGTGGCGGCGGGATGTGGGGAAGATCCGACGTCACGTCAGGACGCAATCGGCGTTGGGAATGGCGTCCGGACGCTGGGGACGCAGAGGACGGAAAAACGACGTCGAATGTGTCCGGACGCAGCGCCCGCGCCTTAGACGCAGGATTAATTTTTGCTGATGAGTATTGTAGGATAATAATAATATCATATTTTATCAGTGTATTTCATCTTGCATAAGGCTTCACAATCTCGCCTATTGGCTAATTCCAGCAATAATAGGTGAGGGTGTCTTCCTTTGAGCACACCTCCCCTTTCCCTTACTCTTTTCCTTTGCACGCCTTTCCTTTTCCACGGCCTTTTCCTTTGCACGCCTCTCCTTTTCTATAGCCTTCTCCTTCTCACGCCGCTCCTTTTCAATAGCCTTTTCCTCGTCCCGCCTCTCCTTTTCCAAAGCCTTTTCCTTTTCACGTATCCTCTTGGTAATAGCCTTGGCTTTTTCCTGAATGTCATCAAGGAAAGGCTTATGCTGAGCAGTATCTAGCTGCTTTTGGGCACTCTGAGCCCTATGCAGATCTCTCTCTGCTTTCTCCACAGCCATATCCTCCTTTCTCTTTGCCATTTGGCGTGCTTCTGAGGCATTAATAACTCCTCCTTTTTGAATGTGCCTTCTGCTCTGCCCTCTTCGTCTAGCATTTCTCATCTCCTCAGCCGCGCGGGTATGCTCCATATGTTCTATAGCCAAGGCACCTGACTGTGCAAGGGTTAACCCACCTTGTAGAACAAGCTTGAGTTTGGCTTGAAAGCTTGGAGATAGCCCTTTGCCCACTTCAAGTAATTCGTCACTCATAGTCTTAAGACTTGCAATCGTAAGTGGAATACCAGAGGAAGATGCAGATACTGGCTCCAATTGGTGAGAGGGGGGAATGACTGACTCTCGGAGTTTGGATATCACAATATCAGGATTATAAGGCATCAGGCCAGTTGCATGAAAAGCTGATTGAATAGTAGATGACATAAATGTTTGCTGACGAATGGTATCAATTGTGTCTAAAAATTCCACTTTGTCAAAATCGCCACATCCTGTACGAGTAGCTGCCTCAACCGCCTCCGGATGGTAATGCTTATAAGGCTGAAAAACAACCACATCGAGAGGTTGCACAAGATGGCTGGAGTGAGCAGGAAGACAAAACACAATAATCTTATGTAAGTCACAAAAGTCAAGGAACTGCGTCGTACAATGAGGGCCGAATCCATCGAGGAGTAATAGACGGTAACTTCCCGCAAGCCGAGCAGCCGAGCTGTGCTCAAAGTGGACAAGCCACTTCATTGTCAACTCATCATTGTTGTAGCCGGTTTCTGATGTCCCTACAAGGTAATTATCGGGAATTCGGGTTGTGGTATACCAGGATTCTTGGTGAATGATACCGGGAACAATGATCATTGGAGGTAACGCGACTCCATCACCACTGATTGTCTCACACACACTAACTAGCTCACGATTGGTAGAGCTGCCAAGATAGAATTGTCTTGTTGGATCTCGAGTGATTATCCATTGATCGCGTCCGATACCAATGCGGAAACCGGTTTCATCAAAGTTGTATTTGTCACCTTGGTGGATATTGTACTGCTCACAGATATCTGTAACAGGTTTATTCCTGTCTAACGAAAATACAGTAGGACCGGCGGTAGACCTGCTAGCGCTGGCGCTAAGGGAGGCTTCAAGGGACCGGAGGTAAGAGATAATAGTTGAAGGACAGATAGAACTCAGGGATTGCTGTTCAACCAAGTGTATTCTTAGACTGAAGGTCTCTCGAAGACTACTGTCTCCTGCTAGCCAGGAGACTGGTTTAAATACAAAACCCAAGAGCGATAGCCTTCCTGCAATCACGATCATTACCAGTAGCTGCGCACATACCGGAATCCTGTAATCCTGCAAGACCAACGAAAGAAACAAACAGTGCTCAGCCTTCGCCAGTGCTACATGACCATTCCATAGCCGGAATCTTAAATATAAACTTCCAGCAAAGCAAACTAAACATAGCAATACGATAGCATAGCCTATCTGACTCAGAGACAGTGGCGGAGCTGAAATCAAATCAAATAAACCAAATATAAATCAACTAAACAGAGGAGATCCTGCTGCCCGCTCCTGTGTACCGTTACCGGAACATGTACACATGTTACAATATCATAGTACTTCTGAAACCAGGCTCTAATACTCTCTGGTTGATGCGCATTTTTCGATTAACGTCAAGTGATACTTGTTTGCGAATGAAGTATTCGGAATAGCGGTTTAGGAATCGTGGAGCCCAATGGTCACTCACAACAGGTGCTGGCCCTTGGCCACAATGTCCATATTGCAAAACAGCATTAGCACAGCCTGTTACCATTTCGAGGCGAGCGCTTGTACTAATTGTATCAAGCCGGTCAAGATACTGGCAAACTGCTAGTTCTTGGTCATCAGTGAGCTTGTGTGGTTAGCTCCTGGCCTCTGCTGGCGCAACTGAGAGCCTTGTAGTCGTGCTCGTAGACGTGAAACGGGTATCTCGTAGTTGCGTGCAATCTCTGCAATGTTTGGATATGGGTTTGGATTTGTGCTGAGAGATTCTATTGCGGCTTGAATTCATATTTCGACATCCTTGTACGGCTCAATACGCTGGCTTGGAAGGATAAAAGCTGGTGCTTTTGGCATAGTTTTTGATGAAGGTGATTTGGTATAGTGGTTCGTTGATAGAAATTACTCTTTTACACCGTCATAGTTTTCTCATAATTTTTTTTTCTTACCTGCCAAGATATTAGTAAATAGTTTTTATTAATTGGGTTTATTTAAATTAACTGAAATAATGATTCATATTAATAACACTGGTTATGTTCTCTATAATTAAAACAAGCCACAAAGTCATGTTGAGCCACAAAGTCATGTTGAGCCACAAAGTCAGGTTGAGCCACAAAGTCATGTTGAGCCACAAAGTCATGTTGAGCCACAAAGTCATTTTGTGCTGTCGGGCACTCAGGAGGAGTGCCCTGGTTTTGACCTCGCGAATATCCTGGGTTGCGGCCGCACGCCGCAACCTTGGCACGATTAGAAAGAAATCTCTAGTATAAAGGTCAGGATATTTTAGATACTATTACAATTTTTTTAGCATTGCTTTTATAAATTATTACTAAACTATTTAAACTATATTTCTGCAGCCAGAGCACAAACTACCAGGTAGAAGGATTTATATAAAAGACTTGTCTGAAAGGTATAACTCTAATAATTCTAATATGATGCACACAAAACATTTATATTTGGAGATTATCAAATAAGTGAAGTATATTAAGTTTTATATAAATATAATACTTCTTTGTATTTTGAAGGTATCAAATAGTAAACTACTATAATTCTTGAGCTTTCTAATTATTTTTCAGAATAGTGGCAATTCTATTGAATAAGTGGGGCGGGGATGGGGATACTTATATGTTCTACTTATATATATATATATATATATATATATACAAATAATAGTATACTTAACAACCCTACTAGTATATACTATACTTTAGTAATGATAGTTCTTTATAATTGATAAATATGGTTTCTAGTACCAGAATGCTCAATCACATATTTTATCATCTTCTTAAACCTTTAAATATTCATATATATTCACTAAAATATGCAATTAAAACAACTAAAATTATGGTAAAAATATTGAGATTTTAGAGTAAGATATCATAACTGTTTTCTTTATATTTACTAATTTCATTATCTTATAATATTTCTCAGAATTATAAGTTATATAGAATAATGTTTTTTCTTAGTTCTGATATGTGAATCTGATATTACTTGATCAGCATTAATCATACATGTAGGCACTCATTAATCCAATCATAATAAAACAAAATATTCACAATTTAATAAATTTGCTCAATTATAGATACTACTCCACCATGCTTAATGATGATAAATTATACTTAAATATCTGGAAGAATGACTGATTACTCAATTATCTTAGTCATCAAATAATACTATAAGCTTAGAGGATGTTTGGCCCATCCATGATTTTGATATTAGATTAGGTTTTTATATTTTGAAATCAGATGTTTTAAGCCAAAATTAGACTAAGCCAAAATCATGGTTTGGGATTGGAACATGTTTAATATCCTGTGATTTCATTCTAATCTGAAGTACTAATTCTAATTAGATATATTGTCTTAGTATATATTATTATAATTAACTTTTTTTATCCCAACTCATAATTTATTTTAAAATACCGTAAAAACTCGATAGATCCACTAAAGATGATTGAGGTCTTTGCTCTTGCGTACAGGGGTTGGCGTAATGAAGCTGAGACATAGGGGAACCGGCAAGGATGCCGAAATTGGGATTTTCTGACTTCACGACCCGAGTTCAAGAAATTTTATTGCTCTTCAATGTCTACAGCTACAAGTTCAATTTCTTCATCACTCTCAATTGGTACGTCATCCCCATCATCCAGTGATTCCAAATCCTCTTCCCAGTTTCCAATTTCCAAGTTCTCAAAGTCTTTTATATCTAACTCATGATCTGAACTCCCATCTATAGGGAGCGAAAGGCCCACCTTTCAAAAAGATGTTCGAATCAAAGCAGACTTCTCTTCATGAAACTGGTAAAAAGCCTTTCCCACTGTGTCAGTAGTCATAATCCGGCGTTCACTAACAGTCCACTTTTCAAACTCGTCCACAGATTCCAGCTTGAAGATACGCTCATCAGTGAGGTCCTGGATAACTTCCTTCAAAGGTTTGTTTACTGACACATCTAAAGGTTGTAGAAGGCTGGTGCATCCGGTGGGGATAAGAGAGGGGGTAATGTTGTTCTGCCGGAGGCAGTTGAGAACAGCGGGGGTTTTGTGGGAGCCCATTAGATCAAGGGCAAAGAGGTTAGGCCGGCCACCGAGGACGGGTATGAGATGCTCGGTAATGTATCGCTCGAACAAATTGTCGTTCATATAGGCAGTTGGATTACACTCAACTGACACGTTATGATAATAGCGTTCTCTTTCTCGTCCCATCCTGCGTCCAGTACCGTGAAAGATAATCATGGAAGGTATTCGTGGAATGCCGTCTGCAAAAATACACAATACTAAGCTCGCCTGGCTCTTGTCTCATCCTGATCGTGATTCTTTAACCCAAATTGACCTCTCTCCTGTAGCATTACAGGTTTTTCCGTTTAAATACTCGAAGGGGATCAGTGTCTCGTCAAGATTGCATATGTTCGATAACTCATATCGGCCGACTTAGCGCTCAACCACCATCTCCCAAAAAGCCCCTGCCCTTGGCTGAGAGTTCCGTCTAGTATTGAACCTCAGCCAGTTCAACACAAGAAGCTTGTAGTAATTGGGTAACTTTTGTGCCTTTATCGTAATGCTCCGAAGACTAACTTTGTACTGCAATAGAAAACCTCGAAACCACCCATTGCTGAAGTGGAAGAGAACAGGGTCTACCTCGAGATATATCTCGCGGAATCGAAATTGGGACTGAATCCGGAACCACCTTGGACGTACTGTCCTCCCTCCCTCCCATCTTTCTATAAAATCATTGTACATCTTATCTTCTAGTTCTGGCCACTGCACTCGCCGACTGTAACCCAAACCACCACGCGCGTGGTTTCTAATAGCTGAGTTCTTTCCGATCTTCTCGATTTGATTCTTTTTTCGTACCCAATCGGTAATTGTTCGTTGTCGCATTTGAAATGCCTTTGCTGCCTCTTGCTGGGTTGGACTTCGGAACTCGCCTGGCAGACGATCAGGCACTCGGTGCTGCTCGAGGAAAGTAAGTACGCTCAGTTTCTGGGCTTGACTGTATGTTCGTTCAGGATATTGGATAGGATTTATCTCGTGTTGTCCCAAGATTTGCTCACGAAGAGGCTTTACACTTAGTCCCCGACGTTGTTTTGGGCTTTGAATTGGCGGCATGCTCACTGGTAAAGAAGTAACTATCCTTCCCGACTCAAGCCTTGTTTTCACAACACAGCTTCATAAGATTCAGGTTCTCCTTCCTCTATTTATTCTAATTTCTAACTTTGACCTCTACAGTTTTAATATATCAACTACATTTCACATCATTCACGACTCATCTCTCGCCCTCACTAAACGTAAGCCTTCAGGAACGCTTTAAAACTTTCAAGAAGTACTCAGAAGATTCTTAACCCTTCCTTATTTCTAGCTCTTTCTCTGCAAGGACAATGTGGTCATGGACAAAGCTCCAATTTGATACAGTCTGTGCGAAATTATTTAATTTCGGTATCATCACTAATCACTCAATGTCTTGGCTTTACTAGATCCCCCCCTGTAAGCGACCTGAGCCCCCGATCATCTTTAGTGGATTTATCGAGTTTTTACTGTATAAAATTAGATGAAACTCTAAATCAGGTCTTCTGATATGAATCAAATTATATGGTTCCTGCCATTCAAAAAGGGAACCTGAAATTTCGCAATTTTGAAATCCTTAAGGCTAAATAGCCACAAATATATTAGCAAAAGGAAAACCTATTTCGGAAAGAGCAAATGAAGTAGAATGGAAAATAGGTTTTTTTTTTAGCAATTATGCTTGTAACTGTGGAGCCTTAAGGATTTAAAAAGGTGTATTTTTGGTAAGAAAGATAAAAAAGTGTTACCATAGCCACAGTTGATTGGGTGAGTAATCATAGAAGAATTGTATAAAAGCCAGGTTTTATATTATTTAATTAGTTATTTCTGACAAATATGTATATCAAACTCTGTGTTCATAATAATTTAGTTCTCACTTGACTTACTATGATAAAATGCTATATTATTTATATATTTTTATCTATTTAAACTCCTATTATACATACTAGTCAATAGCTTTATTAAACCCTGATACCTCTTATCATTCTTCTTACAACTCTTTTACAGGCAAAAGAAGATCTTAGTAATCAGGTTTTGCAAAGCCACATGTAACACTCTTTGCACAGCCAGGTCCCCTTTTTGAATGGCACGAACCATAATACAATTGCAAATCATACTTTTAAGTCAAATTATGCTTTCAAATTAGAATCATCGCAGGCCAAACACCTTCTCAAATACAGAAAGTCTACCCTCATACCAAATCTCAATTCTTTCAACCAAACTTTATACTATTATATTTTTAATAACCATCTTAACTACTAACTTCATCTCACTGTTCAAGTTACTACTGCCATTGTTTGGGTTTATGGCACCCAGTGAATGCTGACAATCATTCTAGATCTGTCACAGATTACCATGATACTCTAAGTGGACAATAGGGCAAGGATCTTCTGTTTTGTTATAACACAAGTGTGAATACTCATAATCCTTATTGAATGAATATCTCATTCCTGATAGACACAAAATGGATCATACTTGAATATAGTCAATGATAATCCGCTATTCTCGACCATGCTTGAGTAGTGGCTATGATCAATGACCGGATCAGGGTCCCCCGTTTCATCGACTATTCAATCATGAGGTCCCCGCTGTCAGATCATCATCCGGCATGCCCCCCATTATATGCTAGATCATGACCGTATCCATCACTGTTTGCTGCTCCTGTATTAAAGTGGATATATCGACGATCGGACCCGCGCCCTCGATAATTAACATACTGAACCCCCTATTGGAGCGAGGGGGTATCAATCCCAACATTGCAGAAACCGATCATGGCTGGGGGCCACTCTGGTGGGCTGTGCGGCCCAGAGATGAGGGGGTAGTAAATCCGTTATTGAAATGACAAAATGTCAATCCCAACACTGCGGCCAGCAAAATATGGTCAAACACCACTTTGGTGGCTGCCGTCGTCGGTGATAAAGGAATAGTAAGAGGGCTGTTAGAACGAGAGAGTATCAATCCCAACGCTGCAGATACGAAATAGAGTCGGGCGCCGCTCTGATGGGCTGCGGGGAGCGGGCGTGAAGGAATAGTAAGGCTGCTATTGGAACGAGAGGATATCGATCCTGACACTGCAGACACCGAACATGGGCACCCCTCCGGTGGACTGCGCATCGTGGGAATAGCCCCTGGGTCCCTCCCCGTAATCGCGACTCTTTCCTTCTTCATTTTCTCGGCCTTGATTTTTCTATACTATTCTATCGATCTTACTGACCTTCCCTGTTTTGTGAATCACCGGCGCTTTGATTGATAGCAGCATCTTGACGTCTCAAGAACAATGGCTCCATATCTGGAATTCATCACGAATCACATAAAGTTAAAGGACGAACACGAATAATCTGGAAAACGGAGAACGAACTAGGAGCTGGGTGCGTATTGAAGAAGTGAGAAAGAAGCGAAGGGAAGGGAAGAAGAAGGGCTAGGAATGGGAGAGGGGTGAAGCGCAGGAAATGGAGGGAACGGACGTGAAGACGTCAGGGGAGGTTGGACAGAGAGAGAAGAGACGCAGCGAATGTTATCGTGGGGAAAGAGAGTCTAGGAAAGGAAGAAGTTAGACTGTAAAAGCTTTCCGAGTCATTGTTTAAGGATGCTAGTTTCCCCCCTGAGTTCCTACAATGGAATCAGGATCAGGACATCCCCCTCCGATATCTAGCCCCCTTCTACGCAGATAGTCTTTAGTTTTTCTCTACCTTGTCAACTGCTTCGCTACTGTCATTAAATTTTATAGATGACTGCTGTACTATACATGCGGAGTGGGTTCTGCAAAGCCTTTGCTTTTTGTTGGGCACATAAACTTGAGTTCATGCCCGGGCGTGAATGGAAATTGACTCAGGGAGTCCTATGGTGTCTCATGGTGCATGATCCATTCCTCCCTCTTCTCTCCTCCCTCCTCCTTCTCGTCATTTTTCATTTTTGTCTCTCAGTTGCACAATCAACGCCATTCCCCTCCCTTTATCAAGCTCCTCATATTTTTTCTCTCTTCTCTAAATGCCGTTCCTCTCCGGAATACTATATCTTGGCACAGTATTATAATTTTCTCTCTACCGTCTTCCACGCCATAGGGGGCCATCTGCAAGTTTAAGCAATGTGATTGGCTAAACCCAGTCCAGATTTCAATAGTGGCTAGTATTTGGGTGGATGGCTCGCTATGGCGTGGAAGACGTTATTCCTTATTAATATATCCCTCATCGCAAAGTGTGATACCAAGGATGACAACTTTTCGACGGTGTGATAAATTGTGGCCCAGCTAGAATTTCTACAATGCCAACAGCCTCACACCCCCAGCCTTCGCAGACAAGGCAGTGATGACGAGGACCATATAAAACCCCCTATACCCGCAATTCGCGACGAGGCACTCACTTAAACACTTTACTACGGTATGTAGTAGTACGCTTCAGAGAATCGCTACCAACCATCCCGTCCCTGACTTAAGCATGTCTGCTCTGCAACGCTAAGTTCAGCGCTGAAATGCTCCGCCTAATTTCTACCACTCTAAGAAGGTTCTCACAGAGTGAACGAATTTCCATAAGGGCTGACAAGTAAAGTGAAATCATCGCTGCAGAAAACGGATCGGTCCTTGACTTACCGTCACTCTTTTCTTCTTGTTTTAGGTATAGGACAGTATGCTGTTCGTGTCAGATAGACCTAAATTCTTCCTGCGAGAATTCCGCCTTCTTTCCGTGCAAGCTGCAAGATATAGTCTATGCCTTTGCATTCTTCTGAGTTGGCACTTTGGCTTGTACAACTGGGGAGTAACTTAGCCGATTTTCTATTTATGGCTTTGTTCATTTTAGAATCTGCAGAGCCGTGATGGGGCCAGAAGTGCCTTCCCCATCTCTATGGCCTGCTAGCTGATTGTCAACCTTTGTTTTTATCCCCCGTAGCAGGGAAACCCATTGTGTAAAAAAAATAGCTCAGAGCGCCGGACCAAGAATTTTCCTAGCTGGGCATTATATAACTGCTGGGTAAAAGTCTTAGTGAAGCGGAGTTTATCAAGATGAGAGATATGAGTTGAGCAGCCGTAGGTGGTAGAGGGGGAGAATTCATGCGGAACTCCGAACTTGGGCACTTTTTAAGAGAGATACCCGTAACGTGCAGACCCAATGCTAAACCAATCCATGCCTAGAGCGCTGGTAGTTCCTTCGTATGCTACTGTGATTTCTTTCAATGTTTGGAACGTCAAGCATTTATCTTCTCAGGGTCTGAGACCTAGCTTGCGCAAAACATGAATTGCGGCTTCTTCTAACCTAGGCTTCCTGTATGGAGACTCTTTAGGTAGAGACATCAAGATTTCGCCAGCATTTCCGAGCATTAATCCAGTGGATCACATCCCAGTGGCTACTGATAATCTCTTGATAGTTCTGAGTGCTGACTCCTCCCCCATTTTGCCGCTACCGATCTGCATGCATGGCTGTGCGTGAATCTGTTCGTAGGTTTATCCACCCACTTGGATAAGTGGTAGAGTTGGGGGGTAAAACCTGAATGTGATCTCTCTAACTTATCAAGTAATTCCCTAGACTTACATCTTTGCGGGACAATAGGAATATGGAGAACTTAAGTAATCACCATGAGCTACTATTAGGGGCGTGTTCGGGAGTATTTGTGACATTAGATTTACTTTTACCCTACCGGCGATGACTAATGCGTATCCAGCCAAGTAAAAAAAAAACAAATATGAATCGATTCCATGGCCTAAGGACTGGATTTTCTGGCCAGCAGTTGTGTCTCTGTTGTAGCATGAACGGGGCAGCAGGGACAGCATGAGCCCGGCCGCACCACAGAGAGATAGCTAGTATATCGGGGAAGTTTACTGATAGCCGGGCGATGGAGGTGAAAGAATCCATCGCTTAGTGGGGTTGATGGGTAGAGATGTCGCGGCATACATTGTCTACAAGTATTGGGGTCGCTAGCCGACCTGCTTCAGAGCAAAGAGCTTCTGCATGGATTATCCTCTCAGCATGCTCACATGCGACGTCCGTACTTCTGTGCTCCTCTATGCACGTGCCAAGGTGGTGGCTGGAGCGCCACAACCCCTGAACTCTCACAGGCCAATAAAGAGGCACCCTACTCGAGTATGGACGTGGTGATCGGAGGTTTGAACCTACTACCCTCATAGAAAATGAAAGAATAAATTTAGCATCGAAATCGCTCAAACGAACAATAAGCTTTGACACCTCTAATCCCTGACTGCCTGATCACCCACGTCCATACCCGAGTACAGTACCATACGGCCTCTGGAAAAATAACAATCGGAAAACGTGGAAATCAAGAGTCAGAAACACGGTCGCTCGGTTGGCTCGAGCATACTTAACGCTCCAATTAAAACCCTAAAAGCCTGATTCCCGTTTTCCAATTTTTTTCAACAGGCTGTGATAGCGGAGAGCACCTAGCAGCTCAGGGGTCGACTCTGGGGGAGAAGGGGTAATATTATGTTACCGACAAAGGAAGGAGAGAGGGGATGGTTAGGGGAGGGCCGGAGGAGAGAAGGAGGGAAAAGATGAGGGCGACATAGGGAGAAGAAGTGGGAAATGGAGCTCGGTTAGGAGATAACAGCCAATGGAAGTGCCAAACCTAGACCGAGAGAGATTTCGGGGCATACGAGGGAGGAGGGTTGGAGTAGGGCGGGTAAGGCAAAGGAAGCGAGCAAGAATTGGAAGTTTAAGAGAGGGATTGGGAGAGAGAAGCATATTATATAAGGGAGATTAGTTATTTGAGGGTGGACAGACGAGATGAACTCTCAGAAAGCCCGAAGATAATAAAAGCTCGAAAGAAATGAGAGGGAAAAAGCTCAGCCAAAGTTAACTTTACAGGTTAACTTCCTCGAGCAGTTTTCTTCATACCCTAGTTGGGGACTATCCAGGACACTAACCCTCCCGATAGGGGACTTCAATACGATCCGAACAACACAAAATGCATATTCTGGGATGCAAATAGCCGAATACTGGAGCAGTGGATACTCTGGAGCAATGAAAGAGAATTCGTAACCTCGAGCGATATATTCATAGGTCCTATTGTGCGGAGGTACAGCGCCTAAGTTCCGCGCGGCAGCAGACGAGTGGGTTTTGCTCGGGGTGTGAGTGAGGGAGGGGGGACGGATTGGGGCCACAATACCCAATCTCCACCCTTACTAGCCGAACACTGCTTGCCAGCAAAATCTACGAAACTTAGGAGCTGTACTATTCGAGTAGATGGTCTGGTGTTTACGTTTACCTAGCGGGTCGTTTAGCCTCGGATGGAATATGGGAACTCACCTCCGGGGCAACGTCACGTTTTGACCATCTAACGTACCACACCGGGCAACGGGACAGAGCAGGGAAGCGGGACACTAGGCAACAGCAGTTAAAAAATACAACAACTCAACCAATTCTTAACCAAATTGGACCAAACAAGATGATATCAATTGAGAAAGAATAGTAG
>Ga0307509_10009135_pt1 | contig 12464 bp, 14 predicted proteins | sample 10_EM_MG_FD_202245 | JGI IMG/M metagenome (GOLD analysis project Ga0307509, IMG submission 202245) | Populus trichocarpa ectomycorrhiza microbial communities from riparian zone in the Pacific Northwest, United States - 10_EM | ecosystem: Host-associated > Plants > Roots > Unclassified | place...
GACGCCCATCGCCACGACGGAAATTTGGGGAGGTCTAAAGTGGTGCGAAACTGTCCTTCTGTCCACCGTATCGTGACTGGCTCGCGGGGGAAACACTCATCTGGTGGTTATTTGAGGCACCAGGTATTGGACCGTTGATGATGCATCACCGGTTGGCTCGGTCTCCGCTGTCAACTGCGCATTCGTCGACGTCCAGGCTAAGATGGAATAGAAGCCAACTCGCTGCCGCCTACATCCACTATGTAAGTCTCCCACACATCCGGTGGATCCCTTTATTCGAATGTCCAACCGCCCCTTCGACCGGTCCAGGTCCGACGACGGGATCATGGGAGTTCACGTTCAGTACCCATCACCCTCCCCCAGTAGCCATGGCGGGCCAACAATACGGATTTTTAGAACCTTCTCGTAGTTTCACCCGCATCTCGTCGAAGGTGCTCTGGACCCTGACCTTACCTTGCTACCTCTATATGTGCCTGCAGGATCCGCCGATATAGGATCATGGTGTTCTACCAAGAACTTTTAGTGCGCCAGTCGCCCACTCCCAGGTAGCTTGTGCATAGCACGAATCCCACGATCAAGCATCCGAAACCTCAGGGGAGCAGTAGGTCTGCCCTCAAAGGGATCATTGGATAACACTTACGCTAGTTCTTTGTCCCCCTCCTTACCGTTGACCCAACGTTGGCCACAGTGACAACGATACGATACGGGTTGAGTAAGCAAGGGCTCTCATTCCTCCGCAAAAAGTGTGGCGGGCACGTGTTACCCACGTGTGCGACTATATAAGACCGCGGCCCACTCTCCTCGTTGCCATCCTTGTTCTGACCATGACCTTCACTTCGACCGGCGACTCCTCGTCGATCTTCAAAGATGGAAAGCTGAAGCCAGGGATCTACAGGGTCCAGAGTCTGTTCAACGAAGTCTTCATCGATGTCCAAGAACACTCGAGGGAACTCTATTGTCGTTCTTTTCAAGACCTTGGGGAGGAAAGGGGACTCGTGCGTCGGAAAATCTCACCTGTGATTCGTATCTGACGACTAGAAGTGGGAATTCAAACCCCTTGAAGCAGGATATACGATACGGAGGGTAAGTGTGCCAGCACCGTTCTCCACAATCTCTGCCCCCGTACGTTCAACAACGGAAAATACAGGTCGAGCCAGGGAAACCCGGGCAGTATTGTGCCCCGATGGCTGGACTCGAAAATAACCGTCCACTCTCCGTCTCGGCCTATCCCGTAGCTTGGAGAATTGAGATTGTCGACGACGATATACATCGCGGCTTCGAATACGTCCGGTCAGAACCTTACCCCTTTCACTACGACGTAACGGTTTACTGACCCTGCACGTTAGCTTTCGTTGGGGGACCACGAAGGTTAGTTGGGATATATCGGGGGCTGATAAGGGCCCAGGCTCAAAGGTTAGATGTCGAACAATACCGAGGAACCATTATTGACTCGGTTTTACCACTAGTTAGTGGTCTGGACGGAGACCGCGGTAGGGTCCCCCTGGCGGATTTGGAAGTTGATCCCAGTGAGGGTTGAAAACTTTGAGGGAGCTTTCACACCATCATCCGAAACATTTGGTCCGGGTCCCCTTCCTTCATATAACGCGAGCGCAACCGGGCAGTCCTCCACACGATAATTTCGGGACAATAGTAACCGAGGTAACTGTCGTCACCACTTGCAAGAGGAGGGTTGGAGACGCTTGAGGGGGTTATATCGCTCCATTCGCGTGTAATGTTTGTGTAGTAAACGACCCCTTCCCGTAACCAACCGGCGTGCAAGAGCCTGAGTCTAAAATTGAACGTGACACCGGCCACGGAGTTGGAGACAGTTGGGTAAGTGTAGATATCTCCTTACGAATGCCTGAGCTTTGACGATATCGACAATGATTCGTAGAATACCCCCCAGTCCCCATTGAATTAGGCTCCTCATCGAACTTCCAATTAGAATCCCCATCGGCCGGCGAGTCAGACCGCTTCTAATGTCGACGAGAGGGGCTTGCAGAAGAACTGTGCCCAGTGCTCCTGCGGAAACAAATAAGACGTGGCATCAGTAAACGGACAGATCCATGCGCTCACCACGAGAAAGGAATGGACTTACAGGTTGCACCCCGCTGTTAGCTGATTCCCCCCTATTGTCGAGGCACTTCATAAGTGCTACCGTCAAAACCTCCAACTGCTCCATATGTTCCAAAATCTTCACCAGGCGCTCCAACCGAGCCCATACGGGGGACTTTGAGACGAACTTGGTCAACGACGGAAACATCGTGAGCATCCCCATCGGGATAAGTGCGAGGTCATAGTCATATAGTTCGAGGGGCATCTGCTGGGTCACCAACGTTTTGAGGGTGCATCTTGGTTTCGAGTGTAGGCCCTGAGAGTAAGCGTAGCTCAACATATCCAACATGTCCGCCCGTAGGTTTGCTGTGCGGAAGTGAATATTCAAAAACTTCAGTTTCGGACAATGGATGGAGAGGAAGAGGAGGGAACGGATTGTCGTGGGGCATGTATCGGAATCACAGGGCCACCCGCCCAACACGAGGACCTTCAGATTTGGTAAAGCGATTGCGAGGCGTTCCACGTCTTGGTCTGTGAATCGCGATACACAAGGTCGGAAGAGGCATTCCATGTTGACCTTGACCTCGACCAGGTCCGTGAGCGGGAGGAATCTGGAGACCAAGGACGAGTCTATGGGGGAGGTGGGATGGTAGTAGGTGACCCCGGGAAGGCCGTCACCAGCAATGATCCACGGAGGAGTGCGGCTCTTCGCATCTCCGAGTAGGGAGAGCCACTCCAAAGCCGCCTCGCCCCTCAGCCCAAGCACTTTAAGTGAAGGGAAAAGGGAAGTGACACCGTCGGGGACTCCATGGGGGATCAATTCCATCACCTGTGGTGGTCTCTGCTCGGTGGCCCAATCGAGCAAATTTGGGAGTTCCATCAGATGAACGATGGCCTGACTCGACATCACCAAATTGGTGTTGAACTCTCGAAGGGTTTCCCCACACCCCAATATAAATGCGGAGATCTCTTCTGTGAAACGGGTATCCAGCCAAATGCCCAGCTGGAGACGAAGAACTTGAAGGGAAGGGGGTAACAACCTTATCGCTGAACGCATCACCGGCGCAACCTCATCGGGGAGGTCCTCGCCCCACGGTTCAACCGTCTCTCCAGAGCGAGCGAAAGCATTCGTGGTGATGACAACCTTCGCCAAATCTGGCGAAATAAATTTTGGAAGCAACGAGAGGTTGGTTTCGTTGAGCCACCAATTCAACTCTCGCGGGTAGAGAGGCAAGGCGGGAGGGATTCCATCTGACGAAGGAAGCACAAGTCGAGTGATTTCCTCCGAGAGACCCCACTCGCGCACGTCAAGTCGGCGCATCCACGACGCGTATCTCTTGAGTCTGTCTAACTCCTGAGATGTGGGTGCTCGCTGCAACGACTATTGGTTTTTCCATGGTCGATGGGTATGCATAGCGCTGGCCGGATGAGAAGAGCGGACTCACAAGTAAACGGAGATCAGTATCATGGGGAGAAACATAGCACTGTATGTCCGCCGGCGACACTCGCTTGATGAGAAAAACGAGAGAGTCCTGCTTCTCCCACAATACCCTGAGCGCTGGAATTTCGAGATCCCGGCAGGTGAGAGCGAGGGCGACAGTGGTTCCTGGGCTTATCGCAAGAAGGTGGGTGGCAATCAGCGCGGCCAGATTGTCGTGTTTGAAGACGAGGGCAGCCATGGTGAGGGTGACTGGAGAAGGGAGGGGGGAGGGGGGATTTGTAGTGAGAAACGGACTAACTGGATCCGAGTGGGGGTGATGTCAACCCTTTAGGGCAGGGTGGTGATGGCACGAAGATCGCCGCCCGCTGCAGCAACACAAAAATCGGTTTCCTCGCGGGGTTCCTGTGGGTGGGGGCCCGTGATCCCGCAGGACGCTTCGTGTGTTGTATTACGGGTCCTGGATCGAACCTGGGAGACCAGAGTGACACTTCCCAGGTGTGGAGCACGAAGCTTGGCGGATCTATTCCCGTTTCTCGTGGGCGGAGCGGGGGTCCCCGTCGGTGGTCTGGTCTGTTGCGTCATTTCATTTGCGCAGGAGCGCCAGAGGCGTAAATGTGTCGCTGGAGGCGGTCTTCGAGCAGGTGTATGATTCCGTTGACCCCGGATCCTCAGCTGGAACCTTGGTTTCGAATATCTCTCCGATCGATCGACCAAACACCTCGCAGCGTACGCCACTTTGATTGGTGCGGTTTCCGATGTACCGGTTGCCTCCACCCTGTGGTGCGAGGAGCTGTGGTCTTGGTCTCTGTTTTTCCGTGGGTGGGGTACGCTGTACGAGGTGACCCGTTTTATCGAGGCGCCCATCAGGGTTTGAATTGAGTTGGCACAGACTCCATCAACCCAAGATCTGGATTACGCCGGTACTTGCTACCTTTTCCACCTTCGTGAACATCACACAAGGGGATCAGATCCAGTCAGCACAGCATGTTGAAGAAGGGCCCTCCGTTGCTTATCTCGAGGCTACATTCACACTCCACTCGAATCTTTGCTCACGCTGTACCGACGCTGGCCATCATCGCAAGCCCCACAAGGTATTCGCTGGCCCCTACTGGTAAAGGCTAGGTCCCACGACCACAGCTGAGTGGAAATCCTCACTCCTGTGCGAACTATTGAATCGAGTGGAGGTTAGGACCAGTTGATCCTAGGTTGTCCCGGGAACACGACTTGATTCCAACGGATTGAAGTACCTGACGAACAACAGGTCGATATCTGTTTCATATCCACGGGAAGGGCGTCACGTATGTTCTCAGGGTTGGCGATCGTCGGTCTCCTCATATAACACAAAACCCCACTTCCGAAACTGATCGGACCCCCCTTCCTTTCCCTCCCCTCCCCTCCCATCGTGTCGTTGTGCGCAAGACGCCGCCGACTCGCGGCCCTTTCAAGAAACAATACGCTGGCGTATCTCGATTCCAAGCGTCTTCATGGTTGATAGTCTCGAAGACTACGCGAGTGCGCTGGAGCATAGGCAACTCGTGAATGTGAGTTTTCTTTATCCCGATTCCCCCTCTCGATCGCGACTTAACTCGGTGGTTTAGATCGTATATGGTGAGGGCCGGTCGACACTCCACATGATACGCTTATCGACAAGTCTACCCTCCTCCAGTTGCCTCCGCGGCTATTCTTGTGCGTATTCGTGTCGATTCAGTCGTATCTGCTCACTGGAATACTTTCCCGAAGATCTATGACCTAATCCTGACGCTTCATCTCGAAATTTCGCTCGTCTGGTTTTCAAGATGGAACTACACCAAGGTCCTCTATCTTCTGGCGAGGTACATCCCATTCGCGGCCAACATCATGGTCCTGTACAGTGCGTGTTTTTCCTCTACCATTCCACCCGCCAAGCCCTGGCCGCGAAAATGACACAACCCCGCCATAGACCAACTCGTCCCGGGAGCATCCGGTTCAACATGCGCGAATATTTTCAAGGCAGCAGGCTGTGCGAACTACGTTTGTGGTAACAAAGGTACCTGAGCTCAACCTCGTCTAGGGTTATATTTTGTGGGTTTGGATTTAGCGGAGGGTGCGCGTCAAGTTTGTTCCGGGAATGATAATACCCATTGCCTAATGCCTTTCTTCCAGGTATACTCGTGATCAGAACCTGGGCGTGTTGGGGACGGAACAAATGGGTCGGCATCGTCCTCGCGTTTTGGATGTTGCCGTGTCAAATCCCAGCAGGAATACTTATGCACAAGTTCTTGAACTCGCTCCAGTGTGAGCCTCCCAGACCGCCAGGATCCCGTCCCAGGCTGACTGTGAGGCAGTTGGGTCCCCACTCGCAGACTCTGGATCTAACAGCTGTTTCGTGGTACATTCCAACCGACTTCTGTGGGGAAATTGGCTTGCACTCTTAGTAGGAGAGGGTGGTAAGTTACGGTGTATGACCGCTCCATCCATTGCTCACCAGGACTCAAGCCGCTCTCATCCTCATGGCCACCTTCGCCTACCGGACTTGTACCTTCTTCCCCATTTTGTGGTAACGCCTGGTTCTGACCCTTGTTCTCACAGCGCGGGATGGGAACAATACGCCGTTAATCAAGCTCATCTACAGAGATGGTTCGTTCCTGTGTCCCCGCCCGTCAACCTATGATCTAACTCGTTCCTGTACAGGCCTGACCTTCTACGTTTATCTTTTCTGTGAGAACTTATATTTATCGCATCGGGGATCGCTGACGCCTTGGCTTTGTAGGCGTGACCTCAATTAATATCGCTCTGACGCTCACCCTCGATGTAAGTTCGTCTGATTTACGTAGTTGACACCCGCTAATGTACGGCATACGCAGAGTGGATTCGTTGCGATGGTGTCACCGTGGGTTTCTGGCCCAATCACGAACGGAGCTCCCCTCTTACCGTCAATTTCAGTGTCCAAAGCGCTATCCACTCAGTGTTGACCACCCGCGTCATCCTGAATATCCGCGAGGCTGCCTCACAACGACTCGACGACTTTTCGTTCGACCTTCATCTGTCTGGTTCCGATTCTCAAGTCTCCAGGCTCCGAATCTCTTTCACGGAGAACCCGGCCGTGCACTACTCCGATGTCGGTCACGAGGGCGAGGTATCCCGAAGTAGGGGAAGGTTCGGCAGCGTAGGAACGACGCGGACTGGTATGGTATCTACCTCCAACTCGACCGCCCCCTCCCATATTACTTTACCGATGACCCGAGACGCGAAGGGGAAGAGGGTGGTGGGGCGATCGCAGTCAGATCACGACAATGATGACGGCGAGGATTCGATTCACGCTTCTCCTGACGAATGGGTGTAGAACTACAACAAACTGTAACGCGTACCGATGTACTTACGGAAGATTCAAGAAGTTCCCATCGATGGGGCATTACGTGACGTCACACTCGACACAGAGACCAGAACAGATCGGCGGTCTCATGTTAGGGCTCCCGTTTGCGTTCTTCTGCCCGCCTTGGTTCCGCTTCATACCATGACCTTGACTTCGACCGACAACTCCTTATCCATCTTCAAAGATGGAAAGCTGAAGCCAGGGCCCTACAAGATCCAGAACATCTTCTCCGAGACCTACCTCGATTTCGAGGTACACTCGAGGGAAATATGTTGTCGACTCGGTACCGATCTCGGAGAGGGAAAGGGGATCGTAGGTTAGCTCCCCCTACCTGCGGTTCGTATCTGACGGTCAGAAGTGGGAAATCAAACCCCTTGGGGCTGGATATACGATAAATAGGGTGAGCTTGCTGATGGTTATCCGTCGTAATCTCTGCCATCGTACGTTGAACAACGTGGAACATAGGTCGAGCCGGGGAAACCCGTCCAGTTTTGTGCACCGATGGTCGGACTCGAAGATCATAACCCGCTTTCCGTCTCCGCTTACCCTGTGGGTTGGAGAATTGAAGTTGTCAACGACGATATATATCGCGGCCATGAATTCGTCCGGTCGGGATATCCCGTGATTTGCCATACTGGGACGGCGCGCTGACGCCGCATGTTAGCTTTTATTGGGGAACCACAAAGAAGATTTGGAATATACATAATGGTACAAGCACAAGGGTGAGATATCTAGACGTCAAGCGATACCGAAGAACTATTACTAACGGTTTCGTCATCTAGGTGGGGCTCTGGACGGTCGTGCAGTTCTATCCCTGGTTCATTTGGAGGTTGATCCCTGTGGGGGCCGAAGGGGCGTTCACGCCTTCACGGTCGTCATACGAGACTCTCGGTTCGAGATCACTTCCTCCATATGATGAGGGCGGAACCGGACGGCCCCCCGCCCACGCTCAACACCAACACGCGGAATCCGAGCATGATGATTTCGGCACAATAGTAACCGAGGTGACTGTCCTCACCACTGGCAAGAGATATAGAGTTGAAGACGCTTGAGGTGTTTCCGTTGTTCTGTCCGTGTGTAATATTTGTGTACTAGAAAACGACCTCCGTGATGTCTTTTCGGTTACGATGAACGGCCAGCAGCACGGGAATCTGACAACCACCAGGCCAAAAATATGTTTGGTTATCTGTTGGTGGACCCAATAGACGTGACTCTGTCCGTCAACTTGCCTGGTCCCTGTATCATGCTATTCGCGCCACGACGGTATCGTTGGAGGGGTGGGAAAATCTAAGAGGGGTTTGAACGCAGGATCGCTACTATGCGCTAACGTTACATGCAGAAAGATCACAAGGAGACCCCTCAAGCGTCTTCGACCCGATATCTCTTACGAGTGGTGACGGTGGTGGTAAGTACAGTGACCTCGTTCACTATCGTGCCGAACTCGTTCCTGTCAGACTCCACGTGTCGAACGTGAGTGGAGGACTGGCCGGTCGCGTCCCCATCATATGAAGGAAGGGATCCAGAACCAACCGTTTCGTACGATGACCGAGAAGATGCGAAATATCCTTCAACATTCACAGGGATCAACTTCCAAATCCTCCAGGCTCCAACCCCCACTCCATCATCATAGACCAGCACCTGGAACGCACACCCACTCAGCTCTGGTTCACGAGAATGATGAACAGTATCTGACCCTTGTACCATCTGCACTGCAACCGGCGCCATTTAGATCCCACACGTTGTTTGTCGACCCCCAGCACACACTGACATGTAGTAAGCGTGGCATTCTGATGTCGTTAGTAAACTCGAGACGGACCGGACGTATTCGAACCCATGGTGCGGCTCGTCCTGGACGATCTCGATCTTCCAAGCCACGGGATACGGTGCAACGCAGAGGCCGGTTCCCAGTCCACGCAACGGAAAACAAAACTACTCCGGTCTTCCCGGCTCGACCTGGGTTTCTCATCGTTAAACATACGCTGACGGACTCGGAGAGCCAAGCGAGAGAAATTGGCCCACTCACCCTCCGTATGGAGTATCCAGCCCCGAGAGGCTTAATCTCCCACTTCTAATCATCAGACGCGCAGACTACAGACTCACGAACGGACGTACAAATCCCCTTCCCTCCTCGAGAGCTGTAGCTGGCCTACAACACACCTCTCTCAAGTGCTCAACGACATCCATGTAGGTCTGAGCGCAGAGATTCTGTATTTTGTAGATCCCTGGTTTCAGTTTCTCATCTTTGAAGATGGACGAAGAGTCGCTGGTCGTCGAGTTCAGGGTCATTGTCAGAGTGAGGAAACAACGTGGCGAACACGGGAAGGTCGTGTTTTTTTGTCATACACCGGCATGTGCCGGCCGCATCCTTCCCCCATGGGTATGTAAGATACCAATAGCAGCTGCCCCAATCGCCACGCGAAAGAGTATCAACTCGACGGCCGACGGGAGATTACGATCGTTGCCCTACAGACGGCAATTTGGCGCGTTGCTGGACTTGTCCACTCCCTTTCAGTGTCCTTGCGGGACGTTAATGATCCATCCGGGGCCAGGCGAAATCCAGCTCGCAGTTTAACGCGGCCCCCAATTTCCCGCCCCTCATCGATTCCCCAAGCGCTCATGCACATGGTCGAAGACAGGCTATCTCCGCCTCGGGTGTTCTGACCCGATGTTTCCGAGAAGACCAGATGCCACTACCTGGTCGCACTCCTTACATACTGGTACGTTCGTCGTTGCCGAAGATTCCCTGGCAGCGTCAACTGAGATAGTTGGCAGGTCGTTTACTAGGCACTTATTTTACACGGGCGGAACAACAGGAATTCCTCAAGCGTCTTCGACTCGATACTTCCTGCGGGTGGTGGTTACAGTAGTGGTGGTGACCTCAGTGACCACCATGCCGAAACCATCGTGCTCGGACTCAACATGGTGGGTGTGAGTGGAAGGCTGCCCAGTTACGAGCCCATTGTATGAAGGAAGGGCCTGACCGGGCGTTTCGGGTCGCGAAGGGCCCCCAAAGTGTAACTTCTACATCTGCCACGTAACACCCGCCATATCCGAGATTATCACCTTGGTGGCGAACTTTTCAGCTACAGTCAATTTGTATCGATGATGGTGTGTCACCTTGGCGCCGTTGTTACGGCTGCCCGCGCCCCATAGATCCCAAACCTTCTTCGTGGGTCCCCAATAAAACCTGGTGTACAGCCTCAGTGCGTTTCCCCCGTACGTCGAGTAACGCCCAACTCCAACCAGACGTATTCATGCTCGCGAAATAGCTTGTTGTCGACCATTTCAACTCTCCAAGCCATAGGATAAGCGATGGTGAAGAGCGGAGTTGCATGGTTGATCCCCTCCATCGGGGTACAAAACTGTTCAGGACCCCCCGGTTCAACCTACTCGCGTCGCTCAACACACAAGGGCAGACAATGGGCCGGGCCCAGTCAGGCAAGCTTACCCTCTGTACCGAGTATCCACTTCCAAGAGGCTTAGAATCCCACTTCTGAGCGTCAGATACCCGAACGGGACGGCAGCACATTTCCTTTGAGTGTTGGTCGACATCGAGGTAGGTTTCAGAGCGAAGGTTCTGGACCTTGTAGATCCCCGGCTTTAGTTTTCCATCTTGGAAGATGCGGGGGGGATCAGTGGTCGATTTCTGGGTCATGATTGGAAGAGCACGTTAGGCGACGTAGGGAATAAGACCAAGTTGTCATAGAGCGCCTATGAGGTCCAGAACGTTGTAGGCCAACATACGTCGACATACGGGAACATGCCACCGCCAGGGAACTGTGCTGCCAACTCCCCGCCACAGTTCTCGAAGAAAATGGACAAGTGGGTTCGCGTCCCCATCCAACTCTCATCGCCGTAGTTTTGATCGCCTCAGTGGGAAAATCTCCCCTCTGGTCCCGGTTGCAGGGTGCAGTGCTAAATCCCTTCGAAGGAAAAAAACGTGACGAGCACGGGAAGATCGTAGTATTTTGTTATCATACACCGGTATATCGGCTACCACATCGCCACGCGAAAGGGTATCAGCTCGAAGAGCAACGAGGGGCCACGAAAGTTTCCGGACCAGGTGAAATGCCGTTGGGTTTAACCCCGCCCCCGATTTCCCAACTTTCATCTATTCGCTGCTCGAGTGCTCATGGTAGGAGGTGGTACCCCCGACCTCAGGCGTATATCAGGCAATCCGACCTGGTCGTACTCCTTACACACCGGTATGCTCGTCGTCGCCGAAGATCTCCAAACGGCGCTAACTGAGATAACAGCAGGTCGTTTACTAGGCAGATATTACACACGGGGAGAACAACAGGAATTCGTCAAGTGGCTTCCGCCCGAGATTTCTTCCGAGTGGTGATGACAGTCGTGGTGACCACGGTAACTGTGCGAAAATCGTCGTGCTCTGACTCCGCATGTTGGGTGTGAGTGGAGGACTGCCCAGTTGCGAGCCCTTCGTATGAAGGAAGGCCCTGACCAGACGTTTCGGGCGATGGCCGTGGAGGTCCCTCAAATTCCAACTTCCACATCTGCCAGGTAACGCCTGTCGTATCGTGGACTTTCACCTGAGGGGGCGAACCTGAGTCAGCGCAGTCAATTGGCATCAGCGGATGGTGTCACCCCTTTGCCGTTGTCACGGCTGCCCGCGCCCCACAGATCCCAAGTCTTCTTTGTGGGTCCCCAAAAAAAGCTAGTGCAAATGGTCAGTGAGCTGTCCCCGTATGTCGAGTAACGCTCCGCTCCGACCGAACGTATTCATCTCCACGATGTATCTCATCGGTGACGATCTCAACTCTCCAAGCCACAGGATAACCGGTTACGAAGAGCGGAGCCCCGTTGTTGATCCCCTCCATCGGGGTACAAAACTGTTCAGGTTGTCCCGGTTCGACCTGTCCGGATTGCTCAACGTACAACGGTGGATAGCGGGCCGGGCCGTGTCGTAAAGCTCACCCTCTGCACCGTGTATCCAATTCCAAAAGTCTTGATTTCCCACTTCTAAGCGTCAGATACACAAACAGCAAATAGCATATATATGGACGTACGAGCCCTTTTCTGTCCCCAAGATCTCGGGCAGGACGACAGCACACTTCCTTTGAGTGTTGGAGGACATCGAGGTAGGTCTCAGAGCGAAGATTCTGGATCTTGTAAATCCCTGGCTTCAGTTTTCCATCTTGGAAGATGCGGGTAGGATCGGTGGTCATGCCCAGTAAAAAATCTGATTGATCGAGAGCGACTCCGGCGGACGCCGGGGTAGGTATCGCCCCAACTTGATGAGAATAGAAAAAGTGAACTAGTGAGCGACTGGTGTATATCAGCAGGGTATATAATGCCCATTTACCTGTATTATAATCGACTTCAATCGATCCCGGTCAATCTGGAGCGACTGTAGTCGACTTGGAGCGATTGGGCTCGTATGGTTTTGTACCCAATAAATATTGATTCAGGCTGATCCACAACGATTCGGGTTGACTTGTATCGATTTACAGCGAGTGATATAATGTACATGGGGTCGTAGTATACATCCAGCGATCGGGGGCCTTGCCGTTACTTCTGGTAGCCGTAGGCTGCCTTCTGTGGGGGGAGGGGAATGATCAGAATCCGAAATGATCAGAATCGTCGGGATAACGTACG
>Ga0307509_10009136_pt1 | contig 12462 bp, 21 predicted proteins | sample 10_EM_MG_FD_202245 | JGI IMG/M metagenome (GOLD analysis project Ga0307509, IMG submission 202245) | Populus trichocarpa ectomycorrhiza microbial communities from riparian zone in the Pacific Northwest, United States - 10_EM | ecosystem: Host-associated > Plants > Roots > Unclassified | place...
CTCTCCGGGGGTAGCAGTCGAGCCACTGCACGTGCTTTGAATTCGTTGCCGTATCGAGCCATTGTCCTTCCTCAACGCCCCCAATATTACAGAGCTATTGAGGCGGCAACTATCGTGACACTGGGGGGACCAAAGTGGGTGCCGCAGAAGTCATTCTCACGCCCCGCAGTGGCGACCTCGGTCGCGACGTGATCGCTACCTTCAAAGGTTTGGAAACATTTCGCAATGTCGGTACATTGCGGCTGCTCGACCAAGTGAAGCGATACAGCCCAACTAACCTTGTTACTGCCGAACATGCACGGGCTCTCTTGGGAGTCATTGAGGCGGACAAGGCCACAAAGGGATTTCTGACTACCACCAGCGATTTCGCTCCCGAGCTACACGAAGACAGGTTGCTAAAGCCGTACATCGGCGCCAGGCTGGAGCTCGTAAATAGAACGAAGTTGCTGGCGTGGTTTGAGGGGTTGACTAAGAAGTAAGGCCTGGGGGCTGGGATGGCGGACCACGGCGGCCATGGGATATCAAGCAAGTCATGACTCAAGGCCAGAGAACGCCCCGATTGATCCGAAGGATCACATAAGGCGCTTTGCCGATGAGATCGGTGGAGAACAGCTCGGTCTAGTCACTATGGAACGACCGGCTCTCGATTCGCAGCTCGCGGATTACGCTGTGAATCGGGAAAGACCCGCGGCGCAGAGCCGCATACGAATGGGAGCCGGCCATCAAGCATCAAGATCGGAAATCGCGGGTCTGGCGCGACGCAGCCCGCGTCTTCGCGGGGCGAGTCACGGCCCGCGCTTTCCGCCCGAAGGGCTTGGTCTTTACGGGAGGGCCGAAGGGGCCACTTTCTTTCTTGCGTCAGGGATCGTCACCCGGCAGGGCCGAGACGCCAACGGCGGCTCGGGGGCGAAGCCCTAGAGCCCGGTCGCCGCCTCAAGCCGCGAGGCGCTCACATTGTGAAATCGTTTCTCACCGCTTCGTTGAGATTGATGCAGTGTCTTAGCACGATCAATGAACTCCTGACGAGAGCCTCGTTGCGCCCCGGTTCCTGCTCATCGCCGCGAATATGCTTTCCACCATGGAACAGGTTGTTTCGGACTGTCCGGATCATGAGCAGCGTTTGCTGTGCTTTTTTTTAAAGTCAATTTTTTGTTCTTTGAAACTGACTATCCCGCTGTTGTAAATCTGTTTCCGGTGGCGGCTTTTCTAGCAGGAAAGCAACGGCATTCTTGAAATCACCATCATCTATTGCGCTAAAGGAGCCATCAATATGATTTGCGAATGAATTCCAATTTGCTGCTGCCTTACCACCGCCGCCGTCCATCGCATACGTACCTGTAGCCTTCAGCGCATACTCAAGCCGAGAGAAGACGGCGAAAAAGTCGCAGGCCAGCTCTGGCGGCATATGCAGATGTTGGAACGCTTCATTCATGGCCGGTCTTACTTGCTTCCGCAAGCGTAATGTAATTTTTATATCCGACCGATTGCGCGTTGGCATCAAGCGTACACTCATACACCGTCAATTTCGGATGAGCCTCTTTCGACGAGTAATACAACGCATCCGCCTTTTCGTCATCCGTGCGAATGCCGATGTAAAGCTCCCGGATGCATCCCGGCAAAAGGGATAGCGCATATAGAGTCCGGTCTCCGAGATTCACGATGTTGAATTTTCCGCTTTGAGTCTTGTTGTTCGTTTCGGAAATGCCCTCGATGGATTTTACGACGCGCACCTCTTCTTCATACGACCAGCAAATTGGCTTGTGCAGAAAAAGCCGCTGCAGCCGTTCGTATTGATCACTCAGGAAATGACGTGTCTCTCCGATGGTAATCACCGATTTCGGCGCAGTAAGGAATGCCTGCTGGGATCGACGAGATACATAAACAACACTGCCATACTGCGCGGGGATTATATTTCTATCTTCGTCCGTGCATCCCGCCATGACCATGTCGATGCCGAGTACGAGACCCTTATGACTTTGCGCATAGTGTGCCCACATCAGGGGATTTGTTGGTGTTCTCGTCAGGCAGAGAATACCGGAGGACTCAGCCCAGGCCAAACTAAAGCCCAAGATTCTGAGTTTGTGGTCCATATGCGCCTTGCGTGCCCACTCCCCGGCAGGCTCCGCGTAGTCGCTAACGGGATAATTGGGCATATCAAACGGGTCGTTGAAGAATTCAGGCTGCGAAAATCCGATACTGTTTGTTTCCAGTATTTTCTTGCCGCTCTCGAAAGATACGTATTTATAAAGGATCATTTGCGAGTTTTCTTGTCCATGCTGGATTCTTCTTCCCTGTTGCTTGCGTTTGATAGCGCTTCCGGAGTCGCCTCGTCATCATCAGTACGACCGCGAGACACTCCGGCCCGTACTCCCCGTTAGACTTCTATCCAGTACATAGGCCATCTGCAAAGGTCTGCTTCTAAATGCCGACGCGAGATGCCTAGCGCTTCTTCTAAGTCCATGCTTACCTTCTCACAAGTGTCGGTCAAGTCTAGTGTCGGTGTCTGCGCAGTTATCGAAAGCTGCTTCATGCGCGTATTGAAAATTCGCAAGGCATCGACGCTGAATAGACGCATCTCTTGTGTGGTGCGGAGTCTCCGATCCGAATCCACGTGACTGGCCAACCTACGTCCTTCAGGACGGACCCGACGAGTGGGAACTCATCATTTGCTCGCACGAACACTTCATCCACTACCGCTGGATCACGACCGCGTAGACCGCACGATCAGGGGCCCGGCCCCTTTACGACCATTCCGTGGATCCAACGCGGGATGAAGAAGTGTTGGCTCACGCGCCGCCGACACAGCCCGAGGAGTGGCTGAAAGGAAGCCGTCGTGACGATGAGGGCGCTGGACGGTCGCATATTCACGGCATTTCCCACGACCTTGGCCTAGAACTGGGCAACTGAAGATTAGGAGTCCGTTGATAATCAACATTATCGATTCTAGCGGTTATAAGTCATCCTCAAGCCGACTCCGCCTCGCAGTGGATGTGCGGGCGGTGTACCCGACGCTGCATGGGATTGCCGTACCATCCGGCAATCGCACGACATGAATCGAGGAGTGACTTTCTGTCGATTTGTGTACCGTCTGAAACTTTGGAACATCACCCTTTTCATCACGAGTACTCACGATGCCAGCCCATCACACTGCACTTAGCGTCGCCCGCCCGACCTTCATTGGCGGCGGGCAGTGGATCGTGCGTAAACTCAACGCGATAACTGTCTTGCTTGGTCGCAACGGAAGTGGAAAGAGCGTGATGCTACGCGAGATCCGTACGCAGGATCCCGCGAAACGCCATTACATAGTGCCGGAGCGGACGGGGGACATATCGTTCGACGCGGGTCTGCTTCTAGAAGTTATCGACTCAGGCAGGCGGGCGGGCCGCTCGAACAGCAACTTTTCAGCGTCATACCGACAGGAGGTGGTGACAAGGATCCAGGGCTATTACACACGACGCGGAACGAAAGAGCGTGCAAAGCTCGATCACGACCCAAAAGACATGCTTCACTTAATGGGCTTCCTTCTTCCGGACTTTACCATCGATGTAAAGGCGGAGAACCCCTTCTACGATCTCATCCGGGTTAGGGACGGCGCGAACGTCACTTCTGTATCCGGTTTAAGCAGCGGCGAGTCGCAGTTGCTTTCGCTAGGTCTTGATGTCCTTACGATCGCCGGGATCTGGAGGCTCGATTATTTAAAGGGCGGAATGCTGCTGATCGACGAGCCCGACGCTCATATTCATCCTGACCTTCAGATCAAGCTGGCCGATTTCTTGTGCCAGGTCGAGGAAAAATTCGAGGTGCAGATTGTCATCGCCACACACTCCACGACGCTTTTAGCGGCGCTTGCGCAGTTCGGTGGCGAGCGCCTGAGTGTCGTATATCTTGCGGGTGATAGGACGGACCTTCCAGCAGAACCTTTTGGTCCGGTGATGAAGGAGCTGACAGCATTCCTCGGTGGGCATCTCCTGCTCGGGCCGCTCTTTGGCGCGCCTGTCATGCTTGTCGAAGGCGACGATGACTATCGCGTCTGGGTCCACGTCGCGCGGGGTAGCCACGCGAAGCTCTGCGTCATGCCCTGCAACGGTGAAGAGATCAGGCAGTACCAGAGGACGCTGGAGCGCTTGTTTGCGGCCTTGTCCGAGAATACGAAACTACGAGGCATCGCGCTGCTCGACGGCGACAAGCCAATTCCTCAGCCGGATGCTAATAATCCACAGAATTTCGTGCGGTTCCATGCCCTCGCGTGCCACGAGACAGAGAACCTGTACCTCAGCGACGAGGTGCTGACCACGCTTGGGTTCACGTGGGAGCAGGCACTGCAGCGCATCGTGGATAAGGCGGGCGAGTATGGGCAAAAGGCCAACGAACTCCGTTCGCTAGCGACAATCGACCGGCGCCATGGCGAAGTCAAAAACGTCATTCACCAAGTGGCCGAGATTCTTGACTGCAAGAAGCTGCTGTGGTCGATGCGGCTAGGCAAGGTCTTGGCAGAGAGACCCCCAACCGGAATGCTCAGGGCATGGCTTGGCTCCTGCGCCGAATTCGTTTGGCCGTTACCACTGGCGCACCTCTCGGTTGATACAACTTCACCTGCTGCGCAAACGTAGGGTGGGTTTGAACTTTCCGAGTAGCCGAGGACATTGCTAATCAAGGCCCTCATCGCCCACGGACTTAGAAGAACGATTTGGACTTCAGCCGGTATGACTGAGGAACATCGAGCACTACATGAATCAACAATTTACACCACCACGGCCAATGTGCACATTGCCTGGTTCATAGTGGGACGTTAGAAAGGAAGATGTCGCGGACTCCGCTATTACTCACGCCCAGGTGGTCAGCCCAGACGCGAGGGAATCGGCGCGCGGCTATCGCCGCCCTAACTGTTTTAGCGCTGAGGAGCGTCTGAGTTGTCAGGCGGGGACCGAGAGGGCCGCAGGGCCGCCTGTGACCTACCCTCTCCCTTCCAACCCTGATAGAAGGCATGAACGCAGTGTCTCCATGGGTAAGACTGGCGATTCAACGCTGGTGGCCTTTCACAGAGAGAATTGGGCCCTGAGAGCGCCGTTGACCGAATACCGGCAGAAGACCCGAGGTGTCTATGATTGTTAGCTCAAAACTTAACGGGGCGATTCTTCTGTGACAACTTCGATCGGGACATCGGGCGAAGGGATCAAAGACTTTATCGAGCATCTACGCGCCGTGCATTTTGCGGCCACCGCGCTTGCCATCTCCTTGATCGTTTTAGCCGCGCCACCGGACGAGCGATTCTCGAAGGCGCTTTCGGAGGCGACGCAAATTCAGAAACTCAGTGACACATGGAGTAATGTGCGGAGTAAATTTGTTGACGAAGCCGCGAGACGGGTGTCGCAGGTGACTAACGAGGAACACCTGATCTCAGTCGAGCGCCCACACGCTAGAGGCGATACATTTCGCTCTGTCTTGCACCTTACGACCGAGAACAAACCCACGGAGACCCAGTCCCCCTATGTCTTTCCAGGGCGTCGGATGGACTCACCCCCGACCACGGTCGATGAATTCGCGCAATGGTGGAACCGACTCGAATCCGAAGGAATGGAGGTAAACCTAGTCGACTTAACACAGCTTCCAACAGCCTGCGAAGCATTGTCAGAGTATCAAGAGACGTTTTCGAGAGGCGAACACCTTGATTGCAGAGAACTCCAAAGAGACTATGTAAAAGCTGGCGATGCGGTCCCCACGGAGATGGACCTAGAAATAGACTATAACAGCTTAGCCGGTCCCGGGCTCACGGTGTTTGTTTGGCAAAGAAAACTGGTTGTAGTGGCCCCGACGCATGGCACCAAGGGATTGATGTGGCAACTGTATGTCCGCGAAACGAGGAAGGTAGGAAGGGCAAGATTGGACCTCGCGGCCGCCCAGGCACTTTTCCCGGACTGGAGAACCCATCGCGGCCAATTCGACGGCGCATTCGCAGAATTGGCGTCAATGCCAAAGGATTTGAGATATGTGCCCCTGGCAGACGCCGTGGCACGCATTAGAGACATGCAACCTCACGCGGAGCAGCAGGTTGAGGTGATCGGACTAAAGATTCCGACAGAGAATTTGATTCAGTGGGGATCGCTATTGCTCATCGGCGTCCAGTTTTATTTTTGGCTTCATCTGGGCGAATTAAGGCGGCGCTTGAGCTCAAATTCGATTGGAACTGAGGTGGCATGGATCGGCCTCTATCGTTCGTGGTTTGCATTCGGTGCTGTCGTGCTGACCATATTTGTGTTGCCCGTCTGGTCATACTGGACTCTGCTGTGCCGTGCGCCGGCCGGCTTTAATCCTTCGAGTTTCGCCGCGGCCGTCGGTCTGGGACTCGGTATTCTGTTAGGGATTTCGGCAGCGCGGCGTGTGCTCTATATTCGTTCTCGCGTTAAACTATAGCGAAGCCCCTTCGGTGTAACGGCTTTGACTGAACAATCTCGCACAGACCGACCGGCGCTTTTGCATAGAAGCGCTGCCGGACAATTCATCTCTACTGTTGACTGTAAGTCAGGCGCCCAGAAATGTGAGCAACACACTCAGTAGCAACCTCGGTGGCTATAGAACAGATTTCTATCACAACCCCCAAACCGGTTGTCAAGGCATCGATTCCCCCAGCGAACGTAAATTTGTTGCGTGACTTGGATTCCGGATTGTCAGGGATCTCTGCCGAAACCCTCCATCGACCGTTCTCTAGGCATCGCATGGCAACATTCGTTAGCGTGAGGCCATGGCGGCCACGCCCACGCGCTTACCAACATTCGCAAGCCGGGGGTCAACAGATGCGGAGTCCTGAGTGCAATCTCTATAGTCGGTAGGCTCTGCACCGACTTGTTGCCAACTGGTTCGCAACCGTTCAGCTAGGAGTGGCGACAAACACGAAGCCGAGGAAGCAAGGACTTTAGGTTACTGGGCATCCCGCTGCCACCGCCCTCGAATGCCTTCCATACACAATGGCCAGCCTTGTCGTAAGCCCGTCTAGCCGCACTAGGACATCATGCCGAATGTACGCGAGCGCGATGGCGGCAGCTTCGAGATCGTCTTCAGTTCCGATCGGCCGACGTGGGGTAACGGTCAGCCGGCCAAGGGAAAGCAGGACGCGTGTACATCTCATACGCCTGGTGGCCCACGGGAAAGTGGTCGTCGCCGCGCAATCTGGACGATGCAGTCAACACCGCTGGGGTGGAACAGCGCTCTACACTGTCCGCGGATGGGAAGCGCTTGTACTTCGGGCGTGACGGCGATATCTACGTGAGCCAGCGCTCCGGACGACATTGACGTCCCTGTCACCGCAAGTTCGCTGGCTTAGGTGGCTTTATCTAATTCTTAGTTCGATCCTGCTCGTACCCACTGGGAACGCCTAATGAGCCGCCGCCTCTTCACACGCTGCATTCCGACCCTCTTACAACTGCTGCTTGTCGGCGTCTTTCAACAGCCCCGCATCGCGTGGAGCGCTGAAGGCTCGCTGCCGTGGGAGGGTCGGCTCGATGTGGCTAACAGTTTTGACATCGCCAACTCGAGCGCCGTAGCCAAGGAGCGGCTCGTCGTAGTGGGCGCCGTCACGAATGCCGCCGGCAACACTGCACCGGTTCCAGCAAAATCACTTCAGCAGCTCCCACTCCTTACATTCAAGAGCCTTGGCCAGCGCCTCCAGTGTTGCGATCGTGATGTTCGTCTTCCCGTTGTCAATGTCGCTGACATGTCTCCTGTCCAAATTAGATGCGCGGGACAATCTCTCCTGGGAGAGTCTTTTCAGAGTTCGAATGCGCCGAACATTGCCAGCGATCTTCAGGAGAATCTTTTGACTGGGTTTTCGATTTGGTTTTGATTTTGGTTTTAGAATCATTTTCACAGCCCGCCATCCTTCAACAGTCTTCCAGCTTCGATCTTGAAGAACTTCCCGATCACAACAACGTCAAGCAGGCTGATGTCACGGATACAAACCTCGATATCCCGAACCCATTCCACTGCCATTGCCATCTTTTTGGCTAGCTGCTCAATTGTCAGCTTGTGCTTCCGGCGATAGGTCCTGAAGAGACGTGAGCAGTATTTGTAAAAGCGCACAACCTTATTCCACTTCGTTATAACATCTTCTTTTCTGAAGATTTCCCTTGTCTCGCAATTGAGCCCTTTCACAATAGCCTCTACGGTGGATAAGGACACATTTGCTTTTCCCCATTCCACCTTACTGATGTAACTCCTTGTCAATCCACAACGATCAGCCAATTTCTGTTGGGTCCATTCACGCTCAACACGAAGACGTTTGATACTCCTTGCAATCCGGCCAAGCACCTCACTGGATTTGTGGTGATGTGAAGTCATAACTCTTCTGTCTCATCGTCCATGTGCCGTTCTGTCATCTGCACCAGCTTACCTGCATCGACATGCAATGCATTGGCAATCTTGAATAAGACCGCGATTGTAGGACTTCGGATTCCACGTTCCAGACATGATGGATAGGTCCGATCAATATCAGCATCTGCGGCAAGTGCTTCCTGGGACATTCCAACTTCATCACGGAGTTGTTTCAGAACTCGACCGAAGTGATATGCCACCCTCTTCCGTATTCGGTTATCCATTTTCCTATTCTCCATCGTCCTTTGGTTCGAGCTTTCCAATCTCAAAATCAAAGCGCTTGTGACAATCGAGAAGCTGTTTAATGGCTGTTTGCAAAGTGGCATATTCATCCCCTGAAGTGTTCTTGTATCCCAAACAGTCTTTGGCTACAGCAACCAACGAGATTGAGTGACTCAAGTCATCCAGAATGTCCCACAGTTGATTTGCAGTCTTTTGAGATGGCATGCACGAACGTATGGGTTTCTTCTTCGCCATGTCATTTCCTCTTCTCTCGCACGATCACCACTGAGAAACACTCAACCGCCTCTACTCCTTTGAGCTTCCTCAGCGTTTTGGACATCATTGGATGGCTTCGGGTCGCGAAGATGCTGTGACCCGGAAGAAGGGGAAGCTTGGCGAGGTGATTGAGGACATCACCTTCCTTGGGGAGCCTTCCTCTTCACAGGTGTTCCGTTGGGTTGTAATACCTGTCGTAGTCCTCCAGTTGGTCCTCACATCCTTCGACCATCTGGATACCGCTGCGCAGCACTGCTGACTCTTCGCCGTAATTTCCGTTGACGATGACTTTGTAGGCGACGCGAAGGTGCGCAATACCGTCATGCAGCCGATCAATGATGTCGGCCATACGCGGAGGCGGATCTGACTTGGGCTTTCGTTTGTCCCTGGTCTTCTTCTTGCGGGTTGCCATGAGCCTCTCCCGGTTCGCGGTTGAGGCATATAATCTACTCTCTGTGTTTTTAAAACACAAGCGTGTGATTAGGAATCAAAACGCTGATTTCGGACACCAGTGAGTTGAAATACATCCCCATCTTCGGAGGGGATGCCGGGTGGCCAAGAAGACTATTGAAGAGCAACGCGAGCACTGGAATCGAGCCGCATCAGCGGTCTTATCGGCAGCCAGGAGAGACCACGAACCACCTATGACCCAGGACGAACTGGCAGTGCATCTTCAGGTGACTAGAAACGTCATCGCCAATATCGAATCCGCTCGAAAGGAAATCGGGGTCGCGGAATTGATCCTCATTGCCCACGATCTGAAGCTTGATCCGGTAGCGCTCTTCAAGCTCATCCTGGGCTGGCCTTCATCGAGGCAGAAGTGACCCGGTGAATCTTCTCAAGCGAGATCCTGGGCTGGTGAGGATCTGAGCTGTTGAGACTTGGGATCGTCTCCTTAGTGCTCCTGGGCGTGTAATTCGCCCGCACGGCGAGCGGGTCATTGGATGGCGTACTTGCGGCCTTTCGAGGGCCGGCGGAACCGAAGTAAGTCTGAACGGATCAGTTCATTGTTCGCATCAAGCCCCAGAGCCGAAACCCACGGTGAGTTTCGTCCAGGTGGACCGAAGCTTTTGCCTTGTTTCCCCAAAAAAGCACGCGAGGGAGGTATTGCGATTGGCAGAGAGGCCGTTTCTCCTGCCCGCCTTTGCCTAGCCTCGAGCCATGGACCGTCGTGGTGAGATCCTGTTGAGTGGGGATTGGAGTAGCCGAAATATGGCTCGACTCGGCTCGCGCGTCATCGACCCGCTCCCGGTTCCCTTTGCGCGGGCCCACCTTGACGGCGTCGCGCACTGGTATTACCTTTTGACTACCTTCCCGGAGTCTGTCATGTCCGCCACCAGCTTGAAGCTTCCCGATAACCTAAAGCGCCAGATAGCTCAACTGGCTGCCAGCGCTGGTCAGACGCCGCACGCCTTCATGATTGATGTGCTCTCTCGAGAAGCGAAGCGGGCCGAGCTGCGAGCGCAGTTCGCAGCCGATGCAGCGGACTCCGAGCGCGAGGCCCTCGATAGCGGCAAGGCCCACTCACTCGATGCGGCGTTTGATTACCTTGAAGCGCGGGTAGCTGGTAAGAAGGTTCGCCCCCCGCGTGCACGTGCGTGGCGCGCGTCGAAGTAACCACTCGCGCTCTTCGCGATCTCGAACGCCTGTTCGATTTCATCGCGGCTGAGGATCCCACTCGCGCCCGAAAGCAGGTTCTGAGTGTCCGACGTGCGTTCGAGCTGCTCACCGATCATCCCTTGATGGGCAGGGCAGCCGAGGAAGGCCGCCGGGAACTCGTCCTTTCGCGCGGTCGCTACGGCTACATCGCCAAGTACCGATGGTTGCCGGCGGAAGATGTCGTTTTGATTCTCGCTGTCCGTCATCAGCGGGAGGCTGGATATACGGAAGAAACGTAATCCGAGCGCATCGCAGGAGCGTAGCGTCAAGGCGCGCCTTCACTGGTTACCTTGCTTCTCCACCGTGCACTACTGCACATCGCCTTTGATTTTATCTTCCGCGGCTGCAATCGCAAAAAATTGAAATGGCAATGGAGCCGGCCCATTGTAACCGGCTGCGCATGTGATCATGCCCGTGCCCAAACGATTTGATCACAAGTGTGCGGGACAGGAGGATGAGGCATTCACCGATGCTTTCCCTGATCGAAGACCAGACTCGGCCATCGAGTGCAATCCGGGAAACATGCCAGGTCGAGCTACGCGAGCAACACCGTTCGCGTCCTGACAGCGGGTGGGAATGCCATTTGCGCGTCCGCTGTTCGAGGAGCCTCAAGCGATTGAGCCGCTCCCCAACCAGTAACGGAGACTGGCAAAGGTTTCTACTGCACCCCACCAGCGGCGTTCTGTCTCAGAATGCCATGGTCCTCAGACACAACCGCGGAACGTTAGGCACGGAGCACTTCGGTCAATAACTCCTCCGGGGTAAGATTCACTGCCGGCGCGATCAGAATGAATAAGGAAACAGGAACACGTGCGGAACCCTCTAACCCTCCAATTCCTCTACGCGACAGACCCAGTTGAGTTCCCAACTCAGTCTGATTTAAATCTGCCTGAAGCCGACACGCACGAATCGCAATTGCGGTCGCCACATGGAAGCCATGCAACTTCCTCTTGGTAGTCGTCGACGCCGCCTTTCGGAGCGGTGCGCCTGATGGTGGCACAAATCCCCGAATTCTCCCCTGGCGTCTAGCAACGGGAGGAGGCCGCGCGGTTATTTGGCCGGACGATATAAGAGAGTACTGGAGCAGCACTTGAGCCAACATTCGCACGGGGTTCTGCATCAGTACCGAGGCGATGAGAATAAACTCAGCGACAGAAGTGCGTAGGCTGCCACTCTCGCGCGCTATGTATAGACTACGCGGCCACTTCAGACGATATGCCGCCTGGTCTTGGCTCACGTCCGCTTCGATGCGACAGAGACGGATCGTAGCCGCGACGGCTTCATGCAGCTGGCGGTGCAGTAAGATCCTCTCGGCCTCTGACATCGTCGGCAAAATCGAGGGGCCTGATGTCGCCACAGCTTGCACTGCAGGGACATCTGCAGCGCGGTGTTCTAGCGATTCCTGGCGCGAGTATTTGGGAGCACTGTTGGCGTTCACACGCGGATTTCAGCATTCAGGCTCACTTCTTTGTACGGACAGGTGTCGTCGTTCGACGGAAGACCGGCACCATTCGCGACTCACTCACGGGCACTGCAACCGACTGAAACTTTCGCCCTAACGCGGCCGCCGCCTGCCGAAGAACACAACTATCCGCGACCGAAATCGATTAACGAATGCCAAGTCGCGGTGTAGGGTTCCAACCAGCTATGGCTTTTCGTCCGCTGTAGAGACGGCCCGCTCCAGGCGGGGGTGAAGCAGGCGCAGACCGGTGATGCCACCCTTGCGCCGCTGACACCGGGACAAGCACACATGAGTCTCCGCATCGGGAACGCGTACCAAGGGTCTGAAACGGGGTCAGTACCTACTGGCGAATCGTAAGCGATCGAACTTTCACGCCCTGCCCACATGGGCCGCAGTTTGATGAGGTGAGTGCTTTCCATCAAAGGAGAGCAGCATGTCCAGACGAGAAGATCGAGAGCGCAGGGTTGCAGGGTGGCTTG
>Ga0307509_10009137_pt1 | contig 12461 bp, 14 predicted proteins | sample 10_EM_MG_FD_202245 | JGI IMG/M metagenome (GOLD analysis project Ga0307509, IMG submission 202245) | Populus trichocarpa ectomycorrhiza microbial communities from riparian zone in the Pacific Northwest, United States - 10_EM | ecosystem: Host-associated > Plants > Roots > Unclassified | place...
ACATCACCTACAAGAAATCGATCCCTGGTTCTTCCCGCCCACCTTCCGCGTCGACCCCGACTTTGGCCTCCCCGCCCCCGAGGCCGCCGAGACGCGGCAGCTCCTCACCTCCGCCGTCCAACACCAGGATGAGTTCCTGCGCGGCCTAAATAAAGTCCGCGAAGGCCTTCTACGCGCCGAGAGATTCAGGAAGTACGTCTGGGGGTGGTGCAGAGCTATGGAGGGGACTAGGGAGTACCTCGCTGCGGGGGGGGGGGGAATAGAGGAAGGCGGTGTGGACGCGGAGGTGGAGGCTGGCGCTACCTTAAGTGATGGCGAGGATTACTATGATCCTGTCAAGTGGGGTCTTGAGGAACCCCTGGAAAAAGGTAAAGAGGAGGAGGAGGAGAATGGCGGGGAAGTGGTTAGCGCTGGGAAAAAGACTAGGGGGAGGAGGACTGTGGGCAATTGATGTATGATCGTGAGGGGGAGGTGCTTTTTTATACTCGTTTAGCTAGTTTCTTTCCTTCTTTCTTGCTATTTTGGTCTGGTTGGTTACTCTCTGCCACTTCATCTCACCCCATTTTCCTTTCTTCTTGCACCGAGACTTTCATTTCTTCCCCAATACTTAGTTATTTCTCTAAGCTGTAGTATACTTTACCTATCTGTCTATCTATCTACCACTACATTGCACCTTGTTGTGGAAAAGAAAAACTTGGCAAGCCCCCCGTGCGCCTGCCACATGGCACAGAAATGATCCCCATGCAGGAACCCCACCGTAAGCAACGGTTTGGTAAACGAGTGTGTGCGCGCTAGCGTTTCCGCTACACTGCGCTGCGCTGCGATGCCGTGCCGTGCCGGTGTAGGAGGTAGGCTAGGCTACAACACCATCGATATACTGTACGTAGGCAAGCAAACTTGGATAGAGTACATATAAATTATTCATACTCGCCGTTTTGTCGACGAGGAAATCGAACGCAAGGTCATGACGAATATAGCGTGAAGAAAAGGATAGAAGGAAAGATTCAAAATGGAATCAACATCTTGGCTGGACATATCCCTCCTGGTACTTCAAGAGCTTATCAATCATGTTCACTTGAATCGTCTCCCTTCCTCTCCCCTACATCCCGAATGAATAAATAGCTAACACACTGGGTAGAGCCTTCACCTAATCACCTCTTATTTTCAAAATAGAAGGAAAAATAAATGAAAAGCCTACATTCTACGCCCCCACGCCCCACACCCCTCCAAATATTCAACACTCACACATCTCGGATTTTCAAGTAATTGGTGGCTAGGGACACGGTCCCAGGGAGCGCCAAAGATTGGCCATAATGGTATTGCGCAAATTTCCTATTTTGCTAGGTTAGCTCCTTAAACGAACAAGGGATAAGAGAGGAGGAAGGAAGGGGAACAGGGAGAGGGGAGAACGAACGTCCGAGGAACATGTACGCTCGCATTTATACCATCCCGACCAATCCAGCCATAACATTAGTGCTTCAAGGTCTTCTTTCCATTTGAATATGTGATGGCCGCCGCGTTCGTCGCTGCTTCCATCCTCATCATCCTGGATGGCGATGAGAGTAGGATGCTCTACTATCTCAGTATATATTCCGAGAGACAGTTTGCAGATTCTTGATAGTACGCCTTCAACCGAGTCCACCAGGAACTTTTCTGAGAAGCCTAGGCGGGTGGTGTCTAGCCTCCCGGTATACTCCTTTACACATCTCATCTCAGCTTCTTCGACGCTGGAACCAATTACGTAGAATGGCATTATGAGTGCATGTGAAAGCGCGCGGAGTTTTCGGTAGAGTTTGGATGGGGGCATGTGGTAGTGGGGTATGTTCAGCAGCGTGCGGAGTTCAAGCAAGCGGGCTAAATATCTTCTCGCGATGCCATTAGAGACTTCTTGCCAGTCAGTGCCAGAGCAGTAAAGGTCCTTATTCAAAAGGTTGTCTTCTATTTGTTTCCTTATTGCTTCCGCTTGGGAGTGAGTAATGTTTAGCAGACGGTGACTGCGCTTTGCGTTGAGAGTGCCTGGCGGAGTTAGGCCTGGTATCGGGACGCTGTAAAATGTTGTCATTCTACAAGTGTCAAGTTCAACCCGAGCTTCGGGGGCGCCGAACTTCTAGGTATGACAATTCCGTTAGTATGAACCGAAGAAGAGTGAAATATGAGTATTCCCACCCATGAAGCACTTCGCATCCATTCCCAAGAAACCTCATTTGCGTACTTAGACACTCGATGCCGGAGTCGTGGGTAGTATGGATCGTATGGGTAGTCTGGGTGACCGTGCCCGGGCTCTCTGGGATTTCCATGTTTGGGTGGTGAATGAGGGCAATGCTTTCCAGGGTGGCCATTCCCAGGTTCTTTGTGTGGAGGACGACCACACCCAGGCGGGTGGTGGTGGCCTCTCTCGTATGGGGGCCACTCACGTCTGCGCAGGTGGGATTCCGTTCGTCCTCCGAAATGACATCCCCCACAATGACCTTTACCCGGAGGGTGGTGATGTCCACATCCAGATGGTTCATGATGGGGGTGGTCCCTGGGTGGCCCGTGGTGCCCTCTGCCGGGGGGATGGCCTCCCCTGGGTGGTGGATGATCTGGAGATCGGTCATTGCTAGGCCACCATGATGGACGCCACTTATGTTTTCTGAAGTCATGATGATGTCCAGGATTATCGCCATGCCCAATTCTTTCATGTGGGGGATGTTCAGGATATCCTCCGCATGGCTGATGGCCATCTGGCATGTCGTTGGGATCATTTCGAGGAGGCTCAGGAACCTTCGGAGGTTCGGGGCGCTTAGGGGGCTCAGGAAGGTTGGGGGGCTCAGGGAGCCTCGTGGGCCCAGGGAGCTTGGAAGGTTTAGGGTGTTTCGGGGGTTTGGGTTTTTTTGGGGGCTTCGGGTGGTGGGGAGGCTTCGGGTGCCCGGGACCCCCATGTCCCGGACAATGTGGATGTCTCCACCTTGGCGGCCACCAACTTGGCGGCCACCACCATTTCCATTTTCTATGTCCATGTCCAGGAGGATGCCCATGACAAGGTCCATGCCCCGGCTTTGTATCCTCCCCCTTTGGTTCCTCTCTCGTTACATTTAGCCTTGAAACCAATTCCAACCCCACCCCAAAATCACACCAAAAAACCTCACTACACTCGTTAGCAAAACTCCTCAATAGGTTTCTGTAAAAGATTGGCTCAAACTCACAAGCCAGAATCCATGCGCACAAACCCTTCAACCCCGAGTTTACCCCCCCACTCGCACAGCTCTTTCGCCCTCTTATAGTCGTACCATACTGGACCTCTCTTGCCATCGTCATCACTGTCATCCAGAAGCTGAGCATCCAGAGTGTGAACTTTTCTATGCAAAATCACGTCCTGAGCATCTGTCCCGCCAGTATTTAGCACCGCGCTTCCGCCGTCAAAATATAGTATCTTCAATTCCCTCGTTGCGGAATAAGTGTTTAGAAATACTTGTTTTGCAATCGGTTCGAAGATCGCGTATGACATTTCACTATCTCAAAATTAATTACAGGTAGACCGGAAGGGGGAGGGGGAGAAGACTAGAAGGGAAACAAACGAATCAAAAGCCAGCCACTCCATCTTTGGCGGGGCATCTCCATCCGGACGTGCGTGGTATAGCAATGTCTGTGGAGGGATGACTCCAGGTACGACGGAGAATCCCGTCGGAGCGTATACATTTGCCCATTGCGAGAGGAGACCTTGCAAAGATGTGAATATGAAGGCGGAGGTATCTTCTTCCAGGGTGGTGTTTGTTTCTGTATGTTTGGTGAGGGGGGATTGCTCCGCTGCTGTGCAGAGGCCCAGGAGCGGGGGTATTAGGAGGATTGGTTTTGGGAGTAACATTGCTGCTACTGAAGAGCACAGAGGCAAAAAGAGGTGAACGAGTGGAAAGGAGAGTAATATTTCGACCTTGACTTCGCTGTATTTTAATATCCCATAGAACCCACGATCCGACACGTTATGTACTCGAGTATGGTAAAGACCCCCAAAGGCCGCGCGGACACGACGGCATCCAATGAGGATTGCTTGATACTTGAAGAGGGGGTAGTATTTTTTAGGTATGGGTGGGACCACTCAAGGTTTGTTCCCCAATCCCTGCTTGGCCCAATAAGTGTTTCCAAGAATTCCTTGGGGATGCCAATGCCGCGCGTACGCTCACAGCCTTCAATCCAGGAGCCCTAAGACGCTGGGGTGGAGCCCCTGGTGAAGAGATAATTTACCGTAATGCATGTCTGCCGCGACGCAGGTTGACCGTTACGGTGCTTTTGTTCATGGGCTGGGACGGCAATTGGGATCACAAGTATGATAACCCAAATTCTCTATTAGGGTTGTCTCCACCAGTGGTGGCGACAATGGTTGCGACAAGTCATGATTGATCACTCGTGGCTGTGCCGCGTCAGCCTGTCGAATTCACATAGTCCACTATATAGTATGGCAACTTGCCCTAAATCTGGCGAACGGAGGCCGCGCCTTGTATGGGGGAGGGTGGGCGAGGGGTAATTGACCGATTGGGGTATTCCGACTACTTGTGGGACCGAGAAGCATTCGGGTCAGACAGAGTGCACTGTTGCGGTAGGGGGCTCGATTACCTTGATCAAGTTTTATAGTCTGAAATGCTGCGAGTGCCCTCTGCTAAAAGGTCCCGGGGGCGTTCACCCTTGATGATAGCTGCTAGATGGTCAATGGGCTTGGTAGCAATGTATGATACAGTATCAGGAAGCTAGTTGCTAGAGTTAGGCACCACACAACTGTAATAGACAGTATGGTATCAGTTATTTAAGTGCGTCCACATCCAGTATTACGGTGCTTGAACACTGTGGCTCTGGTTGGTGTGGGTATGGGTCGGGAGATCGTGTTACTGCGCGACGCTGTCCTAATAAGTGGGCCGTAATCCGATGGTACTGCTCGAGTAGCTGGAAGTCCACTATCTCCTTATAGTAGGAATTGCGCACTGCCGTCCGTAAAAAGATCTTAGGAATTTGGTACTGGAATGGAGTATTCATAAATGCTCAATCCTTCCACCTACGATAAGAAGAGATTTTCCTTCCTCTCCGCACTCTCTTTCCAAAAGCTCTGTATATATTAATCTTACATTTTGCAATGGACTTATGATAGGTAATTTCCTCAGGTACAACAGGATACTAAACTGTATGTCGCGATATGGCACTGGTTAAACCATCGGCCCCTCACAGTTCTGCTGTAGGTTGGATGTTTGCACAGTACGGCGCTTGGGGACGAGAAAACTTGTCTTGTTAGATCAATTGGTATTTCGCGGATCTTGGGCTTGAGGGAGCTATTTTACAGGATAGATTCAGCTAAACTCGCCAGTCCGGTGAGGACGAGCTCTAGTTGGGGTGAAGGAGTGAAGAAAGGGAGGAACGATAATTAGGGCAGTTCATTGATATTAGTGTCACTAATTGAGCTTAGGGGTGATTAACTGGTTGATATAACATGATACAATCCCATACTATCTCATCAGAGCTTTCGAGAGCAATGGTAGTAACGAACCAGGCCGATTCTTTGTTGTTATTGATTAGGACGATCGGTGTAACCTAGTGTTATGCTAGTGTTATCTTTGCCCTAACAGGGTCCTAGACCACGATAATCGACGGGGTATCGAGTAAGAGAGGTAGTGAGAAGTGCGAATGTATTATCCTTCTATTTACTGGAGTAGGATACCACGATATCTCTTCTGAGCGAGACGGTATCACTCGCTACCCTCTCGTGCTCGGGACTAGGTTGCCTAGTTGTGTTAGATTAGACAACAATTAGAAAACAATGTTCTTTATTAGAGAGTTTTGCGCACGGGGACCCAGGTGGCAGTTAATAGGAAATAGACCTAGGTCTAAGAATGAGTCGCACAATGTGTAGGTGGCCTGGTAGTAACAAGATGGGGATTGAGTAGGGTAATATCGCATTGTGTTCAAATTCGTTCCCTGCTCAAATTAGAATTCCTGGCTACAACAAGTTGGGCACTAAGATTACCAACTGCTATAGAACCAGAGATTTTCTGCTACTGAGTGCTGAATATTATCATGGCCAAAATTGTTTAATAAAATGCAAAAAGAGAGTTGTGTTGTTGTTCTGTAGCAATGTGATTTCTTCAGGTCTGAAAAGCCCTATTTTACAATTCTTCCAGGTTTCGCTACCTACCTAGGTGTCCAAGACTTTTTGGTTAACAGAAAATAACCTGTTTTCCTGCCACCTAGGTCTCCTTGCGCAAACTCTCTATTATCTACTTTTGCGGCAGAAGTAATTGTCAATGGACTTTACCATTAGTTTACGGAGTTGTTGCTCCGCTCCCCGGAGGTGGTTTATTTTTCTACACACCGGGCGAGGATCGTCAGATTCTGCGCCGCCCCCCCAACCTATATCCAGTCTGGAAAACACTATTCCTTCTCGGGGTGTTTTGTCTCTGATCGGGGTGATCCGAGGTCGATGAACTTTAGTGGATCTATCGAGTTTTTGCGGCTTGTAGCCCCTAAACTGCTGAGACATTCAGCCCCGTTCAAAATGTTGAACACTAGCCTATTTGAGTAACTGTGATAGGAAAAACAATGTTCTTTACTACAGGCGTAGTACTCAGAATTCCGAGAAATCTGTATTCCTCAGTATGCCCATGATGGAAACGCTGAGGAGCGCGTAGATTTAGTCCCGATTACTTAGATAGGCTAGAGTTCAACATTTTAAATGGGGCTGAATGTCTCAGCAGTTTAGGGGATACTTGGCGATTCATAAAGTATTCGGATGAAGCGGCGCCAAGACACAAGAGTTTACGGTACCGGTGTGCCGAGGATAGGTTTGATGGGGAAGTTTAGCTGTACAAGGGACAGGCATTTAGCGATCGCATGGGTGGAAAGAATGCGGGAAACAGTAGTAGTGAGAACGGACAATACTCTGAACATGAGGTGGTAGCGAGACATTGCCACAGCCAGTATGAACCTCATGATGTGTGGAGTAAGTCACGCAATCTGAACCTTATGAAAATCCTCAAGCAATACCGGATGAGCGGACAGAAAAACACCTCTTTTTTAACACAATTGTCCTAAATTCTGAATAGATTTGCTTCACAATAAAATAAAAGTTTCTATAAAATAGGAAGCAATTTCGCTCAGAATTTTAATTGCTTTATAAATTCTCTTCATCTTATCATGTCGGAATATTCTACTTCTTCTTCTTGTACCGCTCATGTTAGCCATTCAGAGTCACCACCCTCCCAACAATTCATACCGCTCTCTCCGGCTCTCTGGGTTGAGCCTGGCGGTTCAGCTTCTCCGCTTGAGCCCATTGCTCCGGCTCCTGAGCTTGAGCTTCTCCCTTCAGCTCATCAGATAGAGCCTTGCCCTTCGGCTCCTCCGCTTGAGCTTATGGCTCCAGCTGCTCAGCTTGAGTTCCTCCCTCCAGCTCTTCAGAGAGAGCCCTGCCCTTCAGCTCCTCTGCTTGAACATATAGTACCGGCTGCTCAGCTTGAGCTTCTCTCCCAAACTCCTCTTCTCGAGCTCCTAGCTCCGGCTGCTCAGCTTGGGCATCCCTCTCTCACCCCTTTGCTTGAGCTCTTCTCTCCAGCACCTCCGAGTCCAGTTGAGCATCTTCATCTGGCTTCTGGGCTCCAGCTTGTCCCTTTAGCTCAGCAGCTGGCTCTCCTGTCTACTCGTCCACGGTCCTTTCATGCAAAAATCTCCTCATCGCTACGGTCTACGATTTGATCACTTCGAACATTCGCTCTATGGCCCTTCCGTCGTATTGCTGAGACGGTAGAGCTTCCAGTTAGTACCGTTTTCTCGATTTGTGCACAGCCGAGCACCCCTCAGCAGATTTGTACTGGAAGGCCTTTTGCCCTTTCTCTTCAAGATCAGAGCCGTCTAATAGCTCATGCTACTGCCTCACAAGAAAATCGTCGGAAATCTCTCTTTATAATTGCTCAGGAATTAAATATTACTGTCAATGAACGGACACTCCGTCGATTCTTTGCTAGCTTAGGCTACTCTCGACGTATTGCAAGAGTGAAACCTTTTCTCACTAGTAAAAATAAGGTATGCTATTCCTGTCATTTGGCCCCTATATTTTAGTATTACATATATTAAACATTTTCTTATCCTTAAAAAAAATAGGTTGCGCGTCTCCATTTTGCCTCAGTATTTCAGGATTGGGTGGTCCAGGATTGGCATAAAGTTATATGGACAGACGAGTGTGCCTTTAACGTTGGTGGGTTTTCGGGGAATACCTGGGTAACACGAATGGCGGGGGAAGAGTATGATGAAGATTGTCTACTTCCTAAGTTTCGGAAATTAGAAACAATTATAGCTTGGGGGTGTATTTCGGGCAACCAAAAAGGCCCTTTCGTGATATGGAATAAGGATGAATGGGGACGAACAGTTAATAGTCACAACTACTGTCAGCATATTCTCCTCCCCCACCTTCACCCCTATTGGCTGCGCCTTTGTGCAGAAAGGGAAGATTATGTCTATTTACAACAAGATAATGCATCACCACACCGAGCCAAACATACAAAACAGGTACTTCAAAACCTTAATATGTTTGGCTATTTTCTTACCTGGCCCCCATGCTCTCCAGACCTAAACCCTATTGAGCATGTTTGGAGACTTATGAAGGATAGGATTTATCGCCGTTCCCCTCGTCCTACTACAAATCCATTACTCCGTATAGCTATACAGGAGGAGTGGGATGCGATCACAGATGAGGAAATTACTAACTTAACTTCTTCATTGCCGGCCCGTACTGCTGCTGTTCGGAATGTCAACGGCAGTCATACGATGTATCAAGCCCTTCTTTTCTTTTCTCTTTTTTTCCACGACAAAATGACTTGGCCTAGTCTCTGCCTCCAAACTGAGATCCCTAACGGCCGCCATTTTAATTTTTTTATTCCTACCACCTCAGGTATCTGGGAGGTGAGTAGGAGGATTCCTTTTTATATATTCAGTACTTTGTCACTTAATGTACTCGGGGGTACTATAAGTTGGGCGACACCGATATAAATTAACTAGTGTTTTGCCCATACAAACCCCGTTTATTGGTTTTTTTTTGCAGGAGGAAAAAAGTCAGGCGACACCCAGAATAGGAGAGTTTTTGTGGCACCGCGCCTGACTTACCCTTGTACCCGAGTACTGAACTATTATGGCCTTCAAATTTCTATCTATTACCCTTGGTCTATAGGTGGATGATACTATTTCCGAGTTTGGAGATTTCCCTTTTCTTTTCTCTGAGTCTCTCATTTCAACTGCTACCTGTATTCTGCAATCTTTTTTGACATTGTTCATGTTTTGTTATTGCAATATTCGGAGGTCTTTATTTCTTAATATTTTTTTATAGCTTCAATACGTACTTGAGTACACTCTCTGAAGCTACCAATTGATTGTTTTTTCTCCTCTTTGACGGCTATATCACATCTATTCTATTCTTCGTGCTGAGTGACTAGATATTAACCTATCATTTTTCCTTTCTTTCTCCATGCTTTTAAGATTTCAATACCTCAGTGTGTTCAGCAAAATCATAGGATCAGATTCGCTTAATGTCTTACAGCAACTAGTGTGTGCGAAGACTTTATGCCTGCACCTTGTACAAAGAACTCTTTCCAACCCAACAAAACACCCCGTTAGCTAGTCTTGGCACGCACACATTCTGTCCATATAAGCCACCTTGATGTATCACAGTTTAGCATAGCAGGCAGGCAACCCCCTGGTGGGGATTACCCCAATATACTATATCTCTATTCTACTTCTATTGATATTTGTTATTGTCATTCTACCTATCCCCTGTCTATGCAGGCAGGCATCTGGCCTTCAGCTTAGTTCTCTATCGAGTTATTGCCGAGTTTAGTAGAGGGCCACGACCACATGGCACACAGGTGGATATGGCTCAGTCGAACACACAATCCAACTAGGGGAAGCGTGACAAACCACCCCACACCTGATGCTCTGAAACGGATTGGTAATTGCCTCGACGACATGCCCCCATTCGTGCAATCAAAACTTGAAATTGCATACTAGCACGGAATACATACTACACAAGATACGAGCTATGGGTTTTCCACGATCGACTATGGTTGTCTTTACTGGTGACGGCGGCATTGGAGTTAGGGAATTCCTCCGATGGATAGAATCGTGGTTTGCCACGCAGGGCGAATGCTTCAATGGGGTATCTGAACCATCAAAGAAAAAGAGAGTCGCACAGATCCATGTGGCTTGCCCTATTCACTCGGTTGCTGGGGGTTTTTTGAGGTCCCTCCTGAAAGATGTTTTGTGGAACGAGGAAGCTCTGACGAAAGCCTTGATTGAACAATTTGAGGATGGGGAAATGGACAAGCAGGAGCAAGATGACATCCTGACAAAGATGAGTGTGCTCCTGCAGGGAGATCATGATGTCTTCACATACTCGCGCCAAGTCCTCAAACTCCTTCGCCGCCAGCCTACTGGCCTACAGCACTACAACAGGATCCTGAGTCGCTATTATATTGATGGGCTAGCGAGCGAGCAGTTGCATGAGATGGTCATCCTAACCTTTCTCAAGGCAGACTCTGGAGAGACACCATATCAAGTTGTGAAGGGGGTTATGAGGTTAGCTACGCAGTTAAAAGTCAAGGGGTACAAAGGGGTTAGTGGCCGGCACCGTGACCACAATTGGGGTGATGATGACGACGACGACGACGATATGTATGGGTCTAGTAGTATGTACGACTTCGACAGCGACGCCAAGTCAGAACGAGGTGATTGTCCCACCTCCGGAAGGAGGAAGGAAAGGCAGGAAACGGGAGAAAGGTCACGAAGATTGAGGTGAAGGCGAGAGCGAAGCAAGGAAAGAAGGAGTTATAGGAACCACAGTGATGCAGGATCGGTGAGAGGGGAGGTGAGAGAGTTGCGGGAAATGATGTGTGATTTGATGAAACTCCAGAAGAGGACGACTGCAACTGAAGGCACAAGGGGTCACCCAGAAAAAGACATCATTCCCCTCAACAGCTATGCAATCACGGAAGGTTATGAACAGTACCCGCAATCAGCAAGGAATCCTTATGGGCAGCGAGACACCCTTCACTCTACCACCCAGCGTCCCAAATATCCAAATAGAAGAAGCTATGAGCCCCCAGTTACAACCTATGACGAGCGAAAGCGTGAAAGCTATACTCCCTTTTTCAATTGTAGACACCTAGGAACCAGACATGCAGGTCCTCCTTCTCCTTCTACCTTTTATGAACGTGCTCAGCAACCGATAGAAGACACCAGTTTCGCTCAAACCCCAGGTGGGTATGGTACATCACGTGCCTATGAAGGTACCTCGACAGCACAGCCCATCATCGGCCCTGATAGCATATTTTACTACCTGGCTTACCCACTTTTTTGTTTTCATTGCCAAGAAGAAGGGCATTTGCGTCCACAGTGCCCAAGATTGCACAATCCTGGATTAAGCAGAGTGACTCTTGGACCAGAGCACCCCGATACTTCAGTTAGACCTAGAGCAGAATCTCTAGTACGAACGGCCGACAGAATAGCGAATATGATTGAGATTGCGAAAGAATGATCACTATCCCCAGCGAGTACAGAATACAACACCAGTGATACGAGGATTGAAGAATATGAAGAGAAGGAGGAAGAAGACATTTTCTACGATATGATAGACCACTACTACCCCGGCCAAATTGCAGAGAATCCAGAAAACTGAGAGCACCGGTTGATATTGTGAACCGATTGACTGGTCAAGACTGTGAATTGATTGTTATTGATTGGAAAGGTTTACAGGATATTGAAGAGAAGGAAGACGAGAATGACATCACATCTTGCGAATTGGTTGAGCAAAAGGAAGTTATTTTGGAAGGTATTACTAATGTTATCGATGAAAGACGGGTCAACGTCAGTCAAGAGTCTAGTATAGATATGGATATTGATAGGTTTGATTGTTTAAATGAGAGACTTGTGGCTTGGTTGATTGCTTGTATGGAGAGGTTAGATGCAAGAAGGAATACGGAATCGATTCACCAATGGCAATAGAGAACGAGTTCTCAAGAGGAGGAAGCACTATGAAGCATGCTTGGCATGCTATCATGAAGGGCAATACAGAAGAGCATGAGTGGAAGGATACTGAGAAGGTACTCGCATCACATATGCGCGGCCAGGATATGGAGAGGATGGGAGTAGGATAGATCACATTTAATCACTTGGGAAGCTAGACTGAGGACGCAAAGAAGGGGAGACATCAGTAAAAAAAACCACCCTACGCCCTGGTGCATCTGGTGCGCCCTGTCCGCCGGACGCACCAGGCGCTTATAACGTAAACTCCAGTTCTGGGTGCTACCGCCCAGGGTATTGCGCTCCGGGCGCTCCCATTCATCAGCAAAAAAACGATTTACGTCCGGCGGACGCGACCCGCGTCCGGACGGATTGCGTCCGCCCTATGCGTCCCGTGCGCCCTGACCGTCCGCCGGATGTTTTTTCTCATCCCATGCGCCTGG
>Ga0307509_10009138_pt1 | contig 12460 bp, 11 predicted proteins | sample 10_EM_MG_FD_202245 | JGI IMG/M metagenome (GOLD analysis project Ga0307509, IMG submission 202245) | Populus trichocarpa ectomycorrhiza microbial communities from riparian zone in the Pacific Northwest, United States - 10_EM | ecosystem: Host-associated > Plants > Roots > Unclassified | place...
AGATGCGTGTGCGCCCAAGAACATCTAAGAGCCCATAGAATGTGAGGCAATCGACCTCTAAGTTCTAGGATGACTTTGCCGGTGAAGGTAGGGTAACTTGGGTTCCTCAGTAGGGTAACTGGGACCCATGGGCATAATGACCAAATTCCCAAGGTAGGGTAACTTTGCCCTCTTATGCCTTTAACCGCTCAGGAAGTCCTCCAGGTGACCACAGAAGTTGTCTCGGAGGTCCGTGTAACATTCCCATAATTCTCTTGACCTTATGCGAATGTTCTCCCCAAAGGTTACCCTGCCTTGTAGAGTACCTCTAGGCTACTCAACAATTCCCTAGGCCTTATCCTAGGTTTACCAGCTATTTGTATAAAGTATACAAGACCATACCACCTCTGGTTACCTCTTGGTATACCATTTGGGCTAAGGTGATAGTGATTGTAGCTACCTATCGTAGGATCGTTACACTCATAGTAATGCTACAAATCAAGAGGGGAAGATTCCAGCTATCTACTTAGATGATTGTCCCGAAAGCACACTAGCCTACTAGGACTACCTGAGTACCTCCTGGAAGACTACCCTACAACCTGTAGGCCAAGTTAGACATCTAGGTCCTGGAGGGACTATCGATGTGTGACACCACATTTGGCAACCACTCATGCCCCCTTGTCACAAATTGTCACTTAGAAAGAAGGTTTCACATGACTAATAATTATTAGTTATTAGTATGTTATATTTTACACTATAAGATCAGCGGACTTATAGTTCTCACATGATTCACAATTGCATATCATTATTATATTTATGATTTGTTGATTGGTGACTCACGATTGTGAGTCACCCATGATGAAATGACTTTCACGCGTGACTCTACTTAGAGTCACAAGTTTCACTCATGTGAGCGCTTTACTCACATGATTAGTTTTATGATTTATTATTAGTTTAAGGTATGTTGTAGGTGACTCAATAAGGGAGTCACGAGGGTTAGAGTTGTTGGAAGTGTCTCTCTATAAAGGAGATTGGATTACGATAGTTAGAGCTTTTCACGCAACCATCCAAGTGCTTTCTTATAAAACTACTTTTATCAATTATGTTATAAATAAAATATCTTTACATTCTTTACTATCAAAAGTTATCCCCAATCATATATGACACACGAGTCTCAATTAATAAGTACACATATATATCTTTGCTATTAAGATAGTGGGAAGGATATGAAGAACTATAAGATAGTTCTACAAAATTATTAAGTTTACAATCATCATAACTATCAACGATAATAGGTCGTTACCTGTTGTATACAAGCCTCCTATAATCAAAATCATTATACCCCCTTATATATCCTGCGACCAACATCCAGTTGGATAGACGACGACAACTTATACGGTATTACAGCAAATGCTCCAATGACATCCTTTTACTCGACAATGAGCAACTATGCAGCCGTCTGCCTTTGACACGCCATCTCAATGCTGAGGCCAGAGGGGGGTGTTGGCTGAACCCTCCCAAGTTCAATAGCATGTTCAGGTCACCCCTGCTCAGGCTTATGACCTTTTTATACAGGTGCGTGTGCATCTGTAAACATCTAAGAGCCGGTAGAATGTGAGGCAATTGACTTCTAAGTTCCAGGATGACATTGCCAGTGAAGGTAGGGTAACAGGGTTTCTCAGTAGGGTAACTGAGACTATAGCATAATAGTCCAGTTCCCAAGGGAGGGTAACTTTGTTCTCTTATGCCTTTAACCTCTTTGGAAGCCCTTATGGTGACCTCTAATGTCACCTCAGAGTCTCGTGTAACGTTTCCATAGTTTCCTTGCCTTTATATGAGTCTACTCCCAAAACGTTACCCTTTTGATCTCTTTTCCAATGAGAATTGCCCTATTCCCTCCTCCTTTCCCTAAGACCATCGAAAGATACTACTTATTCTACTGCTCGACTGTCGACAAATCGTTAATGACTAAACATAGAAGTTCAAGTACCGGTATGATACGAATACTGATATTGGAGTCTGGGGCTGCCTGCCCATCTTCACGTGTCAGGGCATCTCCCGGTAACTGGTTCCACGAACAACGTATTTCAAAGGAATGTGATAACTTTTTACCCCGCGAACTCGTCTGCCGTTTAACCCGTTTTTCGAGTAACTTGCACAGGAGGTATTCATTTCAAGAGCGGATAGTTCGGCTTATCTTCGCCGCTCCATGCTGGAATGCTGCTCTAGATGCGTTTGGAGTGCAGTCCACCTTTGTAAAGAAACCGTGCCCTGAATGCCTTCCTTGTTGTGTTGCGGTGCCGATGTTTGTTTGCGGGATTTATGCTCGGATTGAATGATCAGAATTGCGTCCTTCTCACATTATCCAAACAGATTAGAACCTGTAGATAACCCATCACTCCGCCAAATGTTATCTGTACGAGTACCGTACTCTCAAGAATTAGAATTTAGTGATCGCCCACCGGAAATATGTATTTCTAAATCACGTCACTACCTGGTCACAGATACTCGAGGACGAGTACTGAGCTGGAGCGCTGCTGAAAATCGTGGAGGTGGGATTGGATAGGAAGCAAACATCCATTTCCCACAGCACTCGTAATAGGATGACGTCCATTCTTGTTCTTGCATAATACTCAAATCCAAGGAGAAAGGCGGGGATTTGGCTGTATCCAATTGCGGCCGCACCCACAAACGTCACATCACTACGAGCACTCGACTACTCGTACAGTCTGGCTAAACGCACGGATAGGAATACATTACATACTGTTGGTACGTAGATTATATAAGGTCAGGCCCAAACCTGGGGTCAGGAAGCCAGATCTCCCACCACTCTATCTGAGGATATTCTTCTCCAGGTCCGCTTTAGAACAAAATTGCGCCATGTCTCTCTCCAAGCACGTATATCGCCCGCTCCTTTTCAGCGCTACCCCTGCACCTATCAAGAGCTACCATTAACCTCTATCTAGGTCGACGCCGATGAGCTTATCGCTTCCCTCCCCGAACATCCCACCAAGCACCAACCTCGTCTCCACAAGCGAGCTACGTTTCTCTATACCTATGGATCTCGTTACAGCGCAGGAACCGCAATCCCAAAGTTCGAGTTACCTGACGAAGGAACCGATGCCGGAAGTGTTCACCAGCTCATCAAAGATGAACTTGATCTCGATGGTCGTCCCAACCTCAACCTGGCTTCATTCGTGAATACCTATATGGAGACTCATGCCGACCAATTGATTATGGAGAACATTGGGAAGAATCTTGCCGATGCTGATGAGTATCCTGCCCTTATGGCCATTCACGCTAGGTGCATTTCCATGATCTCAAATTTGTGGAATATTCCCAAAGGACAAACTGCCATCGGCACCGCAACCACTGGCAGCAGTGAAGCTATTCATCTTGGCGGATTGGCTATGAAGAGAAGATGGCAAGAGCGAAGAAGAGCGAACGGAAAGCCCACCGACAAGCCTAACATCCTGATGGGCGCCAATGCTCAGGTCGCTCTTGAAAAGTATGCTCATCTTACCCCTATTCCAAATCAAAGCTGAAAAATTGAATGCCAGATTCGCCCGCTACTTCGAGGTCGAGCCTCGCATCATTCCGGTTAGCGAAGAGTCCCACTGGTGCTTAGATCCCTCTAAAATCCGCGAAAATCTCGATGAGAACACAATCGGCATCTTCGTAATTCTTGGTTCAACATACACCGGCCATTTTGAGCCGGTTGAGGTGATCTCACACATCCTGGATAAATATGAAGAGGAGACGGGGATATCAATTCCTATCCATGTCGACGGCGCCTCTGGCGCAATGGTAGCTCCATTTACCGGTGCCCAGGGGAAATGGGGCTTCGAGCTTCCCCGTGTTCATTCTATCAATACCTCCGGTCATAAATTTGGCCTCGTTTACCCTGGGCTAGGCTGGATCATGTGGAGGGGAGAGGAATACCTTCCCAAAGACTTGATATTTGAGCTTCACTATCTCGGAGGAACCGAACAAACGTTCACGTTAAACTTCTCTCGTCCCGGCGCTCAAGTGCTTGCGCAGTACTTTAACTTCCTTCACCTCGGAAGAAAAGGCTATAAGAAGGTGATGCGAAATGCCCTTAGCAACGCCCGCTTCCTATCGAATGCCATTGAAGCAAGCGGCTGGTACACCTGTCTCAGCGACATCCACCGCAGCCGAGGATTCTACGGAGGAGGTATTGGGGAGAGGATCAGAGAGGGCGTCAAAGAGGCCTTTCTTAATGACGACAATCCCCATGCCTACAATGCTGGTCTGCCAGTTGTAGCCTTCAGGCTCAGTGATGGATTTAAAAAGGAGTTTCCGCATGTCAAGCAGGCGAGCGTTGCCACCCTCCTGAGAACTAAGGGATACATTATTCCTAGTAAGTTTGAATCCCGCCCCATCTCCTCGCTTGCACTACCGGTATTCTAATCGCCTTATATATTACAACCTGCCGCCCAATGTTGCGGAAATCGAAATCTTGAGAGTTGTTGTTAGAGAGAGCATGTCGGTGGATTTGATGGATAGCTTGATTAGCGACATCATGCAGACTACCGAGACTCTGATAAAATCTGATGCAGTAGATCTCGAGAGCCTAGCGGCCCCGAGCAATCCGAGAATTGAGAAGAGAATCCAGAGCATGGGGCTTGATAGGAAGCCAGCGCACGATATGAACTCTTTGGGGATTATGAAAACCACTTGTTAGGAGTAGTTTTGTATTTAGTTGTTAAACGAACAGCCGCTTTACTTGTCTGGCATAGTTGGCCCACTCCAATACAAAAAACCCTACCTTTCTTGCAAGTTCAATTTTTCATAAAACCCGAGTCCCTTTGACCAGACAGCACAAAATCTAGGCCGTACCCACATAAAAGCTGCCTCACCCATCGTTGTGGTGAAAACAAGAATCTATTTGAAGGCCTACAGGTTAGGCTGTAACTAAAGATGTACGATATGGGCATTCAGCCAGGGTCGAAAAGTGTTTTTCGTATGCAAAGGGTCTTTCTTTCTCCGGGAAAAAGGCTCTCCATGCAGGAGACACTCTCAAGTCGAAAAGCTTGGGTAAGGGGTTTGCAAGCCCCTGGACTAAATGCCTCTAACGGCGGAATCGCTTCGTTGGCATTCCGTTTGCGAGAGAAAAAGACACCGCTTTTATGGCCTACTAAGCAGGGCCTTGCGCCTCTCCATCCTACTGTTATACTGCAAATCCGACGATTCAAGGAGCGACAGACAAAGGTCAAGCAAATTGGCCAAAAAATTAGCCCCACGCGGGGGTCGAACCCGCAACCTTGAGATTAAGAGTCTCACGCTCTACCGATTGAGCTAGCGAGGCAATTGCATTATTGGTCTAGCAGCTCAATAATAATACCATATTATCTGTCCCGGGTTTGGAGTTGGGCAAAATGCCGCTCCACCAAAAACAACGCCCCAGATAGGTGAGATCACCCCGACACCACGATACTCTAGCGCTCCCTAAAAGAGACTTCCCTCCTCACCATCTCGCTGGTATCATGTACGATGCTTTGCCACCCCCTCCATACGCTATTACCTAATCTTAGTATCACGTGATGTGACTTCGTTTTCCTCAGAGTGCAAAGCGCACACAAGAGGCATCATCCACAACACTAGCTCGGACAACGACAACAACCACGACAACGACAACGACAGCCCCACCCCCCATCACCAACTGACCAGCAATAATCAGCAAAAATGAAGGTGTGTGTTATATATAAAATCGTCCCTGAGCACGGATTTCCGCGAACCCCGCTTCCGGACATGGAAAAGCAGGAAGAGGTCGGGCGGGGTGGGGGGGGTTGATGGAAGGAGTCGAATGAGTCGAAGGAGAAACGCTGACCTATTTTTTTTTTCTCTCTTTCCACCCGCTAGGTCGAACTTGATTCTTTCAGTGGAGCCAAAATTTTCCCCAGCAAGGGGAAGCTATACGTTCGTGGTGACAGCAAAGTCTTCCGCTTCGTCAATGGCAAATCCGAGTCGTTGTTCCTACAGCGCAAGAACCCGCGCAGAATCGCATGGACCGTTCTCTTTAGACGTATGCACAAGAAGGGTATCTCTGAGGTACGGTCTTTTTTTCTTTTTCCATGTGTACCCTACGGGTTCTGTGCGAGCTGGGTATTGATATTTATTGGTGGGTGGGGTTGTAGGAAGTCGCCAAAAAGAGGTCTCGTAAGACTGTGAAGCACCAGCGTGCCATTGTCGGTGCTTCTCTCGATGTCATTAAGGAACGCCGTGCTATGCGCCCCGAGGCCCGCCAGGCTGCCCGTGCCCAGGCTATCAAGGAAGGGAAGGAAAAGAAGGCAGCGGCCGAGTCCAAGAAGAAGGCAGAGAAGGCAAAGTCTGCTGCGGGCGCCGCTCGTGGAGGCGCGCAGAAGGTATCTAAACAAGGTGCTAAGGGAGCTGCCCCAAAGGTCCAGGCTAGAACCCGTTAAATATAAATAAATCCCTGGGGCTTTTTCGGTTTGGGTTTCGTTTTCACTTTGTTCTATTGCTGGTCGCTGGTGTATTACTTTTCTTTTTTCTCACTAAAAAACGGGATTTGTGCTTCGACGTTGGGCATTCAAATGGACGGGGGAATTCAGGTATATTAGAGGTGATTTCCGGCGCCCGCGTTTCTCCTGACTTTTCCCCTTCGGCTATCACGGCCGGCGTGACCGCTTTATAAATATGCGACGTTTAGTTGTGTCGGGGGAAATAGTTCTCGATGTGCATGCGCCAGTGCTCATAAAACCCTTTCCAAACCTCTACAGGATATCCTGCGACTTTCAAGCCCTCTATTACAAAAACAAGCAATGCCAAAACCGCTTCCTCCATGAGTAATGTGGACAACGTCAATAACGAACACTTCCAAACCCCACCCCGAACAACTTATTTGCCTTCATAGTAGTGCGCCTATCAAAATCAGTCCCAGAAGCTCAAAGACAAAATCAAAGCAAGAGCAACCTCTTCGATAGCAACGTACCATCTGGACCCCCGCGTGCTTGAAGCCACACTTCTCATAGAAGCCCTGATTTTTTTCTGAGCAATCAAGGATAGATTTGTAACACCCGACCCGTTGAGCGATATCATCTAATGCTTGAATAATTCTCAACCCGAGCTTTTTCCCTTGCTGGTCAGCCGCCACGGCAATGTCTTCAATATGGCCCACAGAAGAACAACCCCTGATACTATCCACACCACCTCCGTCAGCAAGAGTTCGGGTGTGTAAATGAAGAGACATTAGAAGGACAGGAGTGGGGGGAGGGGGGGGGGGGGGTAATAACAATTTCCTCTCGATAAACAAGCTTCCTACAGCAACGACCTTTTTCTCATCGTTCTCTATGACGGTAATGAAATACTCATCGTTTCTAGCGGCCATCCAATCGTAGCGAGCTGACCAAGTCTCGAAGGATATATCGCCGACCTTTGTGAGAACCGTCAGGACCGAGAGGAATTCCGCATGATCGGACTTTTGGAGTGGACGGAGGGTGTAGCCTTCCGGCAGTTCCGATGCTACAGATGGGGAGATGAGATCGGGAGAGAAAAGAGAGGTTGCCATTGTTTTGTTTTTTTCTAGGAGAGGTACACGGAATGGGTGATTTGTTGGGCCTTTTTTTTCCTTCCTTCTTTCCTTTGTATGATACAGCCTCAAGTAGACGAAAATAAGTACTCAGGAGAAGCAGGAGAAGAAGGTTCGAGATGCTCGAGCATTAGAGCTGAGAAAGTTGACAAAGGCGATGGTGGGGTTGACACGGAATGCGGAGAGCCAAGAATTCAGTGGATTGGCGCGTTTGCTTGAATGAATACCCGGGACATCGCGGCTTGGAGCGCGACTGTTGATGCATGCTTTGTTATGGGTGGAAAAATCGCATAAAGAGGATAATTTACTGCCGCACCCAAAAAAATAACAATTCACGTTCTCACTGTGTGAGCTCTCGTGAGTTCACTATCTTCCCTTACTTATTCTCCTTGTAGGGTTACAATGAAAGTTAAGGGAAAACGAGCCGCAAAAAAAAAAAAAAACCAGAATATAGTTCGCTATCCAACAGCTTATGTTTTAAGGATTTAAACAATATAATATTATGAAGTGGATTTAAATCTTTTTATTGGCTTTCACCTCTGAGCCAAGCTTCAAATTTATTTTTTTGTATTTTTTTTGTGTTTCTTCTCTCCCTTCATAGAATTTGAGTGGGAGATCTGTTCCTAATAGTAATTAAGTATTAAACAGTAATAGAAGTGTATTAAAAATAAAAGCCTCATCTTATTCAACTTGTTATAACCAACCCTACTCCACCTGCCATCCTTTCCCTTTTTGGCAAAACTTCTTTCCCCTTCTGGTCATCCACCTATTTAAGCCAACCCTTCCCACCTTTCATTCCTCTCCTCAAGAAGATTAATCTTCTTCCACACTCATCCTCATTTTACTTTTTTTTCTTTCATACCTTATCTTCTCTGGCTCTTAATTCACCACCCCCACTTCACTCCCCTATCCCTCCATCCTGCCTCCTGCCTCCTCTCTCCAGTTTCCACTGGTTCCACTCTCTATTCTTCTACCTTCTATTCTAAATTTAATTCATTTTCAACCCACCTGCATTTCAGCCTTCAACTAAGCACTGCACTTGTGTAACCAACCCAACTCAACGGTTACCACAAGCTTACCCGTAACTATTGACAATGTCGCCTGCACTTGAACCCGTTAGAGAAGGCGAACCCGATGATCGCGATTTCTTCTCCGATGATTCTTTCTACGAGGCCGAATCCGATGCCCCTACCTCATTTAACCCAGGGGAAATACTTAATGAAGCAGATTGGCAGAGGAGAACTATCAGTGATCTTTGTCGTATGTTATACTTTCCTTCTCGTATTAGTTCGCTTTCGTACTAATTTTACTTCATATAGGTTTGATTGGAACTGACTATCTTGATATCAATCCAAGTTACCAACGTGATGTCGTTTGGACTCATGAGCGTATGAGTAAACTTATTCAATCGGTATTGGGTATGCAATCCCTTCCCAAAAAAATAAAATAAAAGGATATCAAACATTCGACAAAATAAGTACATTCATTTCAAATATTTACTAAATTTGGTTCTCTTGCAGCAAACTTTTACGTTCCACCAATAATTTTCAACGTTATCAAGCTTGCAGAAGATGGGCAGCAACGCTACCAGCGTGTCTGTATTGACGGCAAACAACGACTTACGTCTATCAGGCGTTTCGTTGACGGTGAAATCCCTGTACTTGATGGTCGCGGCCTAAAGTGGTAAGTCTTCATGCAATTAAATCCACCTTCAAATATATGCGTATATTCATATATCATGAACCAGTTCTAATTGTTCTGTTGGCTGGTAGGTTTTTTGTTGATATTGGTGCTGGGAAAACTCCAAAGAAAGTCTTGCCTCCTGCCGTTAAATCTCGCTTTCTCCAAACAGAAATACTCTGTGTGGAGTACGACTCACTCGGCCCAGAGCAAGAAGAAGACCTCTTTTCCAGGGTTCAATTAGGTGTGCCTTTAACACCGGCAGAAAAGCTCAAGGCTAGTACGGGTGAATGGCAGACGTTCGCTTCAGATATTGAAAGTACTTATGCGAACCTCATGACTTGTAAGTGTCTCCACCTAAACCTGTTGGAAATATAAGTACTAATATTACCTAAAACAGCTGTTGACACTAAGCGTGCTCGGAGTTTCCAGCTCATACTTCAAATATTCAAGCAGATGACTTACTATGAGGAGGGAAAACCAGCCACCTTTAATTCCGGGCCCTCCGCGCTGAAGAAGTTCTGCGAGAACATATCTCTTTTGACGCCAGAATTTAGAAGAGAAGTTACGCGTGTCTTTAACACGTACGCCGAGGTTTATGAACAGTTTCCGGATACTTTTAAAAATCATGATTACAGAATCGCTGCCAAATATTCGCCAATCGAATTTGTGGCAATGGCTCTTTTAATATACATCCACCCCGAGAGACAAAACATAGCTCTCTTGAGTGGTGATATTCTCACATTGAGATCTTTCGTTAGAGAATCCCGTCAGGACTTGCGCAGTAACAGTGCTACCTGGCTTGTGTTTATGGATTGGATCAGCAATATTGAGCGTTATCGTGGAGGATTCAATACAGTTCGAGCCAGGCGTACAGGTACGAGTTCAGTCTCCAGTTCAATTACCGGTTCAGTTGCCAACCGAGTTGCAGGTCGAGTTTCCCGTCAGCTTGCGGAGCCCGCTCCAGAGCCTGTTTCGGCCCCAGTAGCTAATATGAGCAACACAATTGTGGTTCAACCAAGAAACGCCGCAAATCAGACTACTTCTTCGATGAGATATCCGGCTGGTGTGCATCTCGGTAACCTTGGACCCGGTCAGGCTTCATCTTCCTCTGGGACAAAAGGCCTTCCTCCCCGCCCAGGAAGGCAACAATTACCATTTCCCACAGCTCCCTCCTCCACTGATCGGAGACAGGGCCGTACTGAGTTAGACGCTAATAGGCCGAGAAAACGCGCTCGTGGCGAGGATCGTAGGGAGGATGGTGACGGTGGTAGCCGCCGCATCAAGGAAGAAAGGCTTAAGGAGCTAGAGCGTATCGGACCCTTCACCAACAGTTAGGCTTGCTTGCTTTACTTTCTTTCTTTCTTTCTTTCCCTCTTTCTTTCTTCCTTTCTTCCTTTTATGGTCTGCAAGTTATTTGTTCTTCGATCATAAAAATGAAACCGGAGTTTTTATATATATTTCTTTAATGCTGCCGATTGCTTTTGTCTTCTAAGCTCCTGGACGTTTCTGTTGAGTTCGTTATCTGGTGTCAATTTGGGATAGCGATACGACCGTTGCTTTTGTGCCTTCTAAGCTACTGGAGGTATCTGTTGAGTTCGTTATAGCGATACAAACGTTGCTTTTGTGTCCTCTAAGCTCCTGGAGGTATCTGTTGAGTTCGTTATCTGGTGTCAATTTGGGATAGCGATACAAACGAGATAGTTAGCAATGATAATTTTACAGCAAACCGTTAACAACCCTGTGTGAATAAGTGAAATCAGTGAAATCAGGTCGAAAATCTCAATTTTTGTGCATCTCAGTTGCCCCTAAACCTTCCGTATAAGTTAGTTTTTTTTCTCACTAACCAGCTAAGAAGATTCCTTATATGTTGAAATTGAAGCCATAGCTATATGCCGCTTGTAGCCTAGAAAATACACACCCTATCGGAGTCTGTTTTGGGCTCTCCCCCATCCATCCATACCAACAAAAAGTTCATCCAGCGCCCAAGCCGACATGAGAACCTGCCTACTCGGCGTTGCATATAAACCTCGTTGCCGGGCCCACCCAAAATTTGAAACCCCATTTGAGGAATAAGATTTGAGCAGACCTTGGTCCTATATTCAATTCCCGTTATCCAGACAGCGTCCTTGACGAAGGGGACAGATTCAGTTATTTATGCAGATCGAGCAGATATTCCCCCGACCGGGCCATCCACATATACACACACACGCTCGCACGCCCAGACCTCTCCCCCCCGTCACCCCTACGGCTGGTCATGTAGACATCGAGTGCAAAAAAAGAAAAATCCTAAGCAAGTAGGAGCCAAAGTGTCGAGTTTGCTTATGTAAGCAGCCAGTTGGGTGAGGAGAATCCACATTTCCTCCCAAGTGCTGGGTTTCAACTATAGCAACATAGTCCTAATCTAGCTATAGCTAGTATTACTCCTGCCTATTATTTTTATTAGTTAATCTCTTAGCAAGGCCTCTACGGAGGGGGTTGTATTAGATGGGTAGATACAGTATTGAATACAAAGACAAGCAGAACTAAGCCAAAACATGGGGTTTGCTTATAAGCTATAGGGGGAGCAGACTTACATTTCATCTAAGTTTTGCACTTCATCTATAACTACATGATCCTTATGTAATTATAGCTTCTTAATATTCAATTATTTCTGCCCATCTATTATATTGGATTAGTTTCTGTTCAAATTAAGGTTACCGTCTATAAACGTAGTGAACTGGATATAACAATCCTACCTGGTAGATGTTAATATGCAACAGGTAACATCTCACTTACATTGGTTCTTAGACTATCTTATAGTTCTTGTATTGTATGAGACTATGTTATAGTCTTTACTTATAGTTAGACTATTTTATAGTCTTTGTTCATAATTAGACTATTTTATAGTCTTTGTTTATTGTTAGACTATTATATAGTCTACATTCATTATGTCTTCTCACGTGGAAGAGAGATATCAGAATATCCTTATCTTATAAGTTCATCAGCGCTTGCATTCAAGCAAGAAGTAGAAATAAGAAGTTGATACTGAAAGTAAAGTGTAAGAAGGTTCTTAGATAGTTGTGTGAAGATCTCTAACTATTGTTTTTTTTATATTTTTTATATTTTTTAATCTCGATTATTAATTGTTTCTATCGGGGCAAACGCACACCTGTGCTCATCCCACGGTCCTAGGTACAACGGACTTTCTGCCAAGCGTGGGCCACGTAGTCCAAAACCTCCAACTACAGT
>Ga0307509_10009139_pt1 | contig 12459 bp, 11 predicted proteins | sample 10_EM_MG_FD_202245 | JGI IMG/M metagenome (GOLD analysis project Ga0307509, IMG submission 202245) | Populus trichocarpa ectomycorrhiza microbial communities from riparian zone in the Pacific Northwest, United States - 10_EM | ecosystem: Host-associated > Plants > Roots > Unclassified | place...
ACAGTCGAGTCATGCCTCGCGCGCGCAAACGCCACGTGCAGCAGTCGCTGCCGATGCCGCGCCATCGTGACAAGAACGGCCAGCTCCGCGGCGGTGCCCGTGATGGCGCGGGTCGCCCGAAGAAGCCGAAGGAGCAAGGTCGCGCGAGTGAACGCCATCGCGTGCGTCCTGCGATCAAGGCGAGCCAGCCGATCCACGTCATCATGCGCGCCGCGCCGGCCGTCGGCACGTTGCGCAAGGATGAGGTGTTCGGTGCCGTGCGCTACGCGACCCGTCTGATCGCACGGCATCACGAGGAGGCGTTCCGGATCGTCCACCTCAGCCTCCAGCGCACGCACATCCACATGATCGTGGAGGCGAACGATCGCCGCGCGCTCTGGCAGGGCATGAAGGCATTCCAGATCTCGGTCGCGAAGCAGATCAACGCATCGATCGGTCAGCGCACCGGGGAGCGCCGCCGGGGTTCGGTGTTCGCCGATCGCTATCACGCGGTGGTGTTGTCCACCCCGAAGCAGGTGAGGAACACGCTCGCGTACGTGCTCCAGAACTGGAAGCACCACGGCGAGCACGAGAAGCCGATGCAGCGGCCGTGGAAGATCGATCGGTTCTCGAGTGCGATCGCGTTCGATGGGTGGAAGGAACGCGATGGCGTGCCATTCCGCGTGCCCGACGGTTACGAGGGTGTGTTCGTATGGCGACCGCGGACGTGGCTCTTGAAGGTCGGATGGCGTCGCTGGGGGTTGATCAGCATCGACGAGATTCCGGGCGCCGGCAGCGAGTAGTAGACGCAAGGCGTCCGCCGCGAGTGCAGCCGATCGCGGGCGACTCGAACCGAGCAGGGGTGTCCCTCGCGCGTGGTGCCGTGCAGATCAAGTGGCGCAGGCGCACGAGCCGGCGCTGCGGGGCAGAGAAATTTCATTTCTTGTTCCGGACGCAGGCAATGACTTCTGACTTCGGAACGACTACCGGTTGCGCCGTGGCAGGTTTGCCGCAGGCTTCGAACACGGCCGCCGACGCCGACGCTCGTATCAGTTGGGCTTCACGGTGCGGCCGAGATGGAGCCCGCGGCGCTTGAGCAGGCGGTAGAGCGTGACCTTGTTGACGCCGGCGGCCTTGGCCGCGACCTCGACGTTGCCGCCGTGCTTCGCGAGGAGCTCGGTGAGGTATTGGCGCTCGAGCGGGTCGAGCCACTTCTCGCGCGCCTGCTCGAGCGTGGCCTGCTCCGGGCGCTGGAGCTTCTGGACCGACGCGCGCGACGCGCTGTCGAGGAGCGGGCGCGGAAGATCCTCGGTGCGGAGCTCGTCGCCGGTGCACAAGATCACGGCGTGCTCGATCGTGTTCTTGAGCTCGCGCACGTTGCCGGGGAAGTCGTAGGCGGCGAGGCGGGCGAGCACGTCGGGGCCGAGCCGAGGCGCGCGCTTGCCGTGGGCGGTCGAGGAGGTCTCGAGGAACACGTTCGCGATGACCTCGAGATTGTCCTTGTAGGAGCGGAGCGGCGGGAGGTCGAGCGTCATCACGCTGAGCCGGTAGAACAGGTCGTCGCGGAACGCGCCGGTCTTCGCCATCGCCTCGAGGTCGCGGTTGGTCGCGCAGATCAGGCGGACGTCGACGCGGTCGGGCGGATCGTTCGAGCCGAGCGGCTGGACCTCGCCCTGCTCGACGGCGCGGAGCACCTTCGCCTGAAGCATCACGGGGAGCTCGCCGACCTCGTCGAGGAACAGCGTGCCGCCGTTCGCCTTCTGGAACTCGCCGACCTTGTGGAACGAGGCGCCGGTGAACGCGCCCTTGACGTGGCCGAACAGGATCGACTCGAGCAGGGTCTCGGGGATCGCGGCGCAGTTGACCGTGACGTACGGCTTCTCGGCGCGGCGCGAGTTCCAGTGGATCGCGCGCGCGACGAGGTCCTTGCCGGTGCCGGACTCGCCGCGGATCAGGATCGGCGCGTTCGTCGGCGCGGCGAGCTCGAGCTTGCGTTCGACCTCGTGCCACGCTGGCGACAGGCCCTTGATCATCAGCGGGCGGCCGGTCGCGGCGCGCGACAGCTTGTCGACCTGGGCGCGGCGGAGCATGGGCGCGGCGGCGTCGGCGATCTTGGTGATCGTCGCGAGGGTCGTCGCGGGCAGACCACGCGGCTCGCGCGCCGACACGGTGAGCACGCCGATCGCGCGGCGCTGGTAGCGGATCGGTGCGGCCGCGATCGAGCCGACATCGATCAGATAGCGGGTGTAGAGCTCGTCGCGCGCGGTGTCGGTCGACAGATATGGCTCGTCGGTCTCGTAGACATGGAGCGCGATGCCGGCGCGATCGTCCTTCTTCACGACGCGCGGCAGCGTCACGGTCAGGCCACCGACGACGTGATGGACGAGCGCGAGCCCGTTCGCTTCCTTGTCCCACACGAACAGCGCGCCGTGCTCGGCGCCGGTCTGCTCGAGCGCGATCGCGACGAGCTCGGCCTCGATCGTGCCGGGCTTCGCGGCGTGCAGCCGGTCTTCGATCGAATCCTGCTTCATCCGTCGATCAGCGCGCGCAGCCGCCCCGAGATTTGCTCGACGTACTTCGAACCCTTCGGCGCGCCTTCGATCTGGTGGCCGGTCGAGCGCCCGTCCGGCCCCGGCAGCGCGAACAGCGGGACATAGGTGTACTTGTAGCCGGCGCGCTCGAGCGCCTCGTTATCGCGATCGGCATCGAACACGAGCATGCGGACGTCGCCGAACACCTGATCGAGCTCGCCGCGACCGGCGGCCTCGTGGAACTTGACGCACGGTTCGCACCACACCGCGCCCATGTAGACGAGCAGCTTCTTGTGATCTGCGGTCGCGCGGGCGACCTCCTTCGCGATCACGGGCGCGACGTCGTCGGCCTTCGGCGCGTCGATCAGCTCGAGCTTACCCGGCGGCTGCTCGAGCTTGGACGAGCCGCTCTGGCAGGCGACGACCGCGAACAGCACGAGCCACTTCATCTGCGCAATCCTAGCCGCTGCGCGAGCTGGGCGGCAGCGGGGACGTTCGGATCGATCGACAGGGCGATCGCGAGGTGCCAGCGTGCGGAGTCGGCATCGTTGCCGGCGGCGCACAAGAGCGCCAGCGCGACGAGCGCGCGCGGCCACGGCCGGCAGCCGACGAGGTAGCCCTCGACTTCGCGACGCTCGAGCACGGCCTGCTCGACGGCGCTCTTGCCCGCGGCGACCTGGACCCGGAAGCGTACCCACGCGAGCGTCGCCTCGTAGTCGGGATGTCCGGGCTGGTGGCGCGCGGCCTTCGCGAAGTGGCTCATCGCCTTGTGGGCATCGCCCTCGCCGAGCGCGGCCTGGCCCTTCACGAACGCCTCGGCCGCGGCGCGCGAGTCGTCGACGCCGATCGCCCATAGCGTGCGCATCCCCGAGAGGTTCTTGCGCAGGTAGTCGGTGTAGCGGCCGCGCTGGGCGTGATCGACGAGGATCGAGCGCGCCTTCTCGATCAGATCCCACGTCGGGCTGACGTGGGTGACCAGCTCGGCGAGGTCGTAGCGCGCGAGCGCGGGCGGCGAGTAGCGCGAGCCGAGCAGCTGGTACGACGCCTCGATCTCGGCATACTCGGCGAGCGGCGTGATCTCGAGGACGTCGAAGTACGTCGACTTCTCGAGCCGGGCGACGCGCGCGCGGAGGTGCTTGCGGATCTCGTCGAGCGAGCGCCGCGCCGCCGTCCCCGGGTCGCGGACCTCGGCGGTGAGCTCGATCGCGCCGAGCGAGGTCAGCGCCCACAGGAGGCGCGCGGTCTTCATCGGATCGAGCGGACCGGCCTTGACGAGCGTCTGCACGGTCCTCGTGCCATCGGCGTGCGCGATCGTCTCGAGCTCGGGCACGGTCAAGATGCGCTCCTCGCGCAGCTGGTCGAGCGACGCGGTCGGCGTCGCGTAGTGCTGGACGTGCCAGCGCAGCGCGGCGCGCGCGACCTCGACGTCGACGTTGCGGGCGTGGAGCAGCGTCGGGCCCCATTGCCGGAGGTCGGCCTCGACCGGCGGGAGCTTCAACGCGGCGCGCATCACCGCCCAGCGCATGCCGGTCGCGAGCCGGAGCTTCGCGGCATCGTTCAGCGCGGCGGTGAGCGTCGTCAGCTTCGCCGCGGCGGAGAGCAGCGTGACCCGCGCGGCCGGTGCATGGGTGCGCGCCTCGGCAGAGTTGCCGATCGCGATCACGCCCGGCACCGAGATGTGATCGCGCCACGCGTTCGCGACCTCGGTCAGGCGCCCCTTCAGATGGTCGGCGTCGATCACGACGACCTCGCAGGTCTGCGCGCCCCGCGGGCCATCCATCTGGGTCTGATCCCAGCGCGCCTCGAACCCCGCGCGGTTCAGCGCTTCCTCGAGCTGCACGCCGGAGCCGACGTCAGCGGCGGCGATGAGCACTCGCACGCGGCGATCGTATCACCCCGCCAGCAGGTCGACGAGATCGCGGCACAGCTCGTCGGTGGCCGCGCGCGCCGCGTCGACAGCGCCGGCCATCGAGAGGAAGCCGTGGATCAACGACGGATAGCGGCGGTGGCGCACCGTGGTGCCCGCCTCACGCAGCCGCGCGGCCCAGCTGTCGCCTTCATCGACCAGTGGATCGAAGGCGGCGGTCGCGACGATCGCGGGCGCCGAGCCCTCGAGGTCGGTCCAGAACCACGGCGAGCCGGCCACGAGGTCGGTCGTCGAGTCGGTGTAGTTCTCGTGGAACCACTGGATCATCGAGCGCGTCAGCAAGTACCCCTTGCCGAGCCGGTCGAGCGACGGCGACGACAGGGTCAGATCGACGAGCGGATAGACCAGCAGCTGGACGTCCGGACGGCGGACGCCTTCGACGCGCGTCCAGTGATCGACGTGCGCTGTGAGGAAGCCGCCCTGGCTGTCGCCGCCGATCGCCATCTTGCCGGGCACGCGATCGACCAGCGCCTGCCATGCGGCGCAGCAATCCTCGATCCCGGCCGGGTGCTTGTGCTCCGGCCCGAGCCGGTACTCGATCGACGCGACGGTGCAGCCGGTCTGCTGAGCGAGGTAGCGCGTCACCGGCTCGGAGCTGCGGATCGAACCGATCACGCCGCCGCCGCCGTGGCAGTAGATCAACCAGTCCGGGCCCGCGTCGGGCGGGACGAAGATCCGCACCGGCACGCCGCCGGCCGTCGTGTCGATCACCTCGGCCATCGGTGCGGGATCGAGATCGAGCGGCGACAGCCCGACCTCGGCATAGCGCCGTGCGGTGGGCACCTCCATCGACTCGAGCGCGGGCAGGCGCGCGATCCGATCGAACTCGAGCGCGGCCGCGACCTGGCGATCGAGCTGCGCGTCGACGCCGGTCGAGCGCTTGCGCCCGGCGAACCGCACGAACGACGGGATCTTCATCGCGCCGCGCGCAGCGGCGCGCATCAAGCGTTCACGCACCGGCGCAGCTTAACGGCGGCGGCGGCGGAACGCGAGCAACGCGCCGACGCTCGCGAGCACGCCGAGCGCACCCGCACCGCTGTTCGTCGCGCAGCCGCTGCTCTCGGGCGCGGGCCAGCACACACCGGCGTCGGCCGACGTGGCGACGCACGTGTAGCCGCCCGGGCACGTCATGCCCGGATCGCACGCCGCGGTGCAAAGCGTCGCGTCGCCGCCGACCGCGCAGGTGCCGGTGATGCAGTCGGCGCCGGTCGCGCAGGTCGCGCCGAGCCCGCCGGTGACGTCGGACTCGGGCAGGCAGAACCCGCCGAGGCACTTGCCCTGCGCGCACGGCGTGGCCGCGTCGCACGTCGCGGTGACGTGGACCGTGACCTCGCTGCCGTAGGTCCGCGCGGCGCTGTCGGTCGCGTCGACGTGGACGACGTGGTCGCCGCCGGCGAGCACGGTCGGCGCGACGAGCACGATCTCGGTCTCGTCATTGCCGGTGTCGCCCGCGACGCCATCGATGGACAGCTTCGAGCTCTTCACGCTGAGCTGCGACATCGACGTCGCGTGGACCGCGAAGCCCGGCTTGACCCACGCGCCGTCGGCGGGCGAGGTGATCGTCAGCGTCGCGGGATCGAGGTGCGCGGGGCCGAACATGTCCATCAGGAACTGCGCGCTGTTCTGCTGCTGGCCACCGCACGCGCACACCCGCGGCGTGTTCTCGCCGCAGTTCGCCGCCATGTTCTGGAACCCCGGCTTCTTCACCGGCGGCGTGAGGTAGGTCATCGGATCGGTCGCGAGCAGCTCGTGATCGAGACCGAACACGTGCGAGGTCTCCTGCGCGGCGGCCCAGCACAGAAAGTCCGCGTTGTTGGTCTCGAGCGCGAACACGAACGTCATCGTGTTGTCGATCTCCTCGCCCTCGCACGGGACGAACGGCGCGACGCCGCCGGCGCCCGGCACGCCGATGTCGGCGGCATGACCCGCGACGAGCAGCTCGGTGCGCGCCGCCGTGCCCGGATCCTGATCGGTGACCTGGATGTCGAACGGCGCGTACATGTCGCGCACGCACTGGACGAGCGAGTTCCACGCGGCATCGCCGTAGGGATAGGCGGCGAGCGTCGCGTTCTGCTGCGGGATGGACGAGTGGTGGGTGACCGCATCCTCGAAGTTGCCGGCGAGCACCGGGCAGCCCGCCGCACAGCGGTTCATGTAGATGAGGTGCGAGATCTGGGTGAACTTCTTCGGCGCCCCCTCGGGTGCGCGCTTCGCTCCATGGACGACGACGTCCCTGAACTCCGGTGTGGCGTGCGCCGCCACCGGCGCCAGAGCGATGAGAACCCCGAGTGCTCGCATGGCCAGCACCTTAGAGGGCCCACGGTGCGGGAGCGATCGCCGCGCCCTGGCACTCGCACGCCGATCGCGACGCCCTGGCATCAGCAGCCGGGGCTTGCGAACTGGACGGTACGATCGAGGACAGCGTCGGACGTCAATGACCGTAGGCCGCGGGATCGAAGCCGAGCGCGAGCAGCACGTCCCGAGCGGTGCGCGCGCCGCGGATCTCGTCGACCTTGACGACGCCGGGCCAGGACGGGGTCCGGCGTGGATCCTCGTACCACTCCGCCTCGAGCTCGCAGTTTCGCATCCGGCTTACGATGACGAATCCATCCCCGTCGAGGCTCGGCTGGTAGAAGGTCGGCGCGGACATCACCTCGCTCAGCTCGGCAGGGAGTCCCCGATGACCTTGGCCCGTTACCTCGATCGACGCTCCACCCGGGCCATCGACAACCCGGAGATCCGTCGGCAACGTGTCCCATCCGTAGAGCTTCATGAGCCCCGCAGTGACCTCGGCGACGGTCGCACCTTCGACGAGACATCGCACGGGCGGTCGCGTCGGCTCCGATTCTTCCGGAACCGATTCCGGTGCGAAGCCGGCGGCGACACTCGCGTCGAGGTCTTCGACCGCCTCGCCAGCAACGCCGCCCTTGAACGTCGTTACCTCCGTCGGAAGGTGCTCCGAAAGCGCGACGTAGTAGATGGGCCCTGCGACGCGGCGCGAGAGCGCCTCGGCGAGGTGCTGGCCACCGTCAGGCGAGTCCGGCGCGTCCTGGTGCGCGACCGCGTAGCCGCTGCTCCCCTGAACGTAGGCGAGAGGAATCACGTCGGCCTCATCCGGATCCTCCGGGTCGAGTTGGAGCTCGCGAAGCAGCGCTTCGAGCTCCGTCGCAGAGGCGGGTGCGTAGATCGACCAGCTACGATCCAAGACGCTGCCCGCTCTCATCTACCCGTTCGTACCATCATGGGATCTTCGCCGGGTAGCCCGAACCCCGCGCGTAGCGCGTCCACGTTCGACGTGATCGCGGACTCCGGGATCAGGACAATGTCGGGCTGCGCGTTGCTCGGAAGCGTGTTCAGAAACTCGCGGAGCTTGTCCTTCGTCGGGCCGGTCTTCGTCACGTTCGAAGAGGCGCCCTCGGATCTGATGCAGAACGTGCGCTCGTTCGGCTGGGATCTCGAGGGGCTGGTCGCCGAGCGCAAGATCGCCGTCGTCGACGCGCCTGGCAGTCGCCCTGTCGATCGTGACGCCCTGGCATCAGCAGCCGGGGCTTGCGAACCCCGCGAATTCGCGCGATGAACCGGCCATGTTGAGCATCGATCTGACGGGCAAGCGCGCGCTGGTCGCCGGCGTCGCCGACGACGTGGGCCTGGGGTTCGCGATCGCGAAGGCGCTGGCCGAGGCCGGCGCACAGGTCTCGGTCGCGGGCTGGCCGCCGGCGCTCGGGATCTTCAAGACGATGCTCGAGCGCGGCAAGTTCGACGAGTCGCTGAAGCTCGCCGGCGGCGGCAAGCTCGAGTTCGCGAAGATCTACGCGCTCGACGCCGAGTTCGACAAGCTGGAGGACGCGCCCCAGGAGCTGCGCGACAGCCGGCGCTATCGCGAGAACGGCGATTTCTCGATCAGCGGGCTCGCCGCGCTGGCGTCGGCCGATGGGCCGCTCGACATCGTCGTCCACTCGCTCGCGAACGGCAGCGAGGTCAAGAAGCCGATGCTCGAGACCTCGCGCAAGGGCTACCTGTCGGCGGTGTCGGCGTCGGCGTACTCGATGGTGTCGATGGTCCAGCACTTCGGTCCGGTGATGCGGCCGGGCGGCGCGTTCGTGTCGCTGACCTACATGGCGAGCGAGCGGGTGATCCCGGGCTACGGCGGCGGGATGTCGTCGGCGAAGGCGGCGCTCGAGAGCGACACCCGCACGCTCGCGTACGAGGCCGGGCGCAAGTGGGGCCATCGTGTCAACGTGATCTCGGCGGGCGCGTACGCGTCGCGCGCGGCGAGCGCGATCGGCTTCATCGATCAGATGGTCGACTACGCGAAGCGCAACGCGCCGCTGACCGAGGCGATCACCGCGCGCGAGGTCGGTACGACCGCGGCGTTCCTGTGTAGCCCGCTCGCGAGCGGGATCACGGGCGCGACCGTGTTCGTCGACAAGGGCATGCACGCGATGGGCATCGCGGTCGACCGCGAGGGTGCGAAAGGTCAGTGAGTTGGCGGGCGCGGTCACTCGCCGGTGACCGGACACGGCTATAGAGGACGCATGTTCATCGTTCCTTCGACGCTCGCGACCGCCGTTCGCTATCCGCTCGGCCTCAAGATCAGTGCGCTCGGCGCGCGCCCGACGCAGCAGCTCGAGCTCTACGACTTCGAGGCGTGCCCGTTCTGCCGCAAGGCGCGCGAGGCGCTGACCATGCTCGACCTCGACGTGCTCGTGAAGCCATCGCCGCGTGGTGGCACGCACTGGCGGGCCGAGGCGATCGCCCGCGGCGGCAAGGCGCAGTTCCCGCTGCTCGTCGACGGCGACACGCTGATCTACGAGTCCGACGCGATCGTCGCGCACCTCTACGAGCGCTATGGCGCGGGCACGGCGCCGCTGTGGACGCGCCTCGGGCCGATCAACACCATGAGCTCTGCGCTCGCCTCGGCGATGCGCGCCGGCAACGGCCGCGCGGTGCAGCCGCATCGCGACGCCGCGCAGCCGCTCGAGCTGTGGTCGTTCGAGAGCTCGCCGTACTGCCGGCGCGTGCGCGAGGTGTTGTGCGAGCTCGAGCTCGCGTACGTCCTGCACAACGTCGGGAAGGGTAGCCCGAAGCGCACCGAATTTCGCGAGCGCGCCGGCAAGGTCCAGGTGCCGTACCTCGAGGATCCGAACACCGGCGCACACATGTTCGAGTCGCGCGACATCGTGCGCTATCTCCGCACCACCTACGGAAGTCCATGAACGCATCGTCCGCTCGCGTCATCGCCGATCTCGAAGAGCTCGCGGCCCTCACCACCGACGAGCGTGGGGCGCAGCGCGTCGCGTGGGGGCCGGTGTGGCGCAAGACCCGCGAGTGGTTCACCGGCAAGCTCGCGGAGCTCGGCATCACGCCGGAGCGCGACGGCGCGGGCAACCTGTGGGCGACGCTGAAGGGCGCGTCGGAGAAGTCGCTCGTGATCGGCAGCCACCTCGACTCGGTGCCGGGCGGGGGCTGGCTCGACGGCTGTCTCGGCGTGCTCGCGGGCCTCGAGGTCCTGCGCCTGCTCCAGGCGCGCGGCCTGCCGCCGTTGACCGTGCATCTCGTCGACTGGGCCGACGAGGAAGGCGCGCGGTTCGGGCGCAGCCTGACCGGCTCGGCGGCGTCGGCCGGCGCGCTCGACGCGTACAAGGAGCTCGCGCACCTCGTCGATCGCGCCGGCGTGAAGCTGCCCGACGCGCTCGAGGAGAACGGCCTGTCGCTCGACGGGATGGAGAACGCGGCCGAGTACTTCGAGACGCTCGACGCGGTCGCGTATCTCGAGCTCCACATCGAACAAGGCCCGGTGCTCCAGGAGATGAAGAAGCCGGTCGGCGTCGTGCTCGGGACGATGGGCGTCGAGCGCTACAACCTGCGCTTCCAGGGTCAGGCCGCGCATTCCGGCGCGGCGCCGATCCACTTGCGCAAGGACGCGTTCCTCGCCGCCGCCGAGTTCGCGCTCGGCTGTCGCGAGATCTCGATCAAGTACTCCGGCAAGACGCCGCGCACGCGCGTGGTCGCGACCTGCGGTGTCGTCAAGGTCGAGCCGAACTTCGTCACCGCGGTGCCCGGCTCGACGGAGATCTCGATCGATCTGCGCGCGCTCGACGGCAAGGTGCTGAAGAAGATGCTCGCCGAGGCGAAGGTGGTCGCGGCCCGGGCGGCGAAGAAGCATCTCGCCAAAGTTACGTGGAGCCCGCTCCTCCACATCTCGCCGCGGCCGTTCGACAAGACCCTGATGGGCTTCGTTCGCGACGCGATCGAACAGGTCACCGGCGATGCACCGGAGCTCCCGTCGGGTCCGCTCCACGACGCCGCCGAGATGGCCGCGGTGGTGCCGACCGCGATGGTGTTCGCGATGTCGAGCCCCGGCGTATCGCACACCCGGATCGAGGACACCCCGCGGCCCGCGCTCGACAAGTCGATCCGTGCGTTCCTGATCGCGGTCGACCGCACGCTCGAGCATCACGCGGGACGCCGGCGATCCCGACGGGGTTAACCTTTCGGGTGGGGACGGGTCTTCACCTCCCTACCATGCGCTTAGCGAGCTTGATCGTCGTCCTGGCCGCCTGCAGTCATCCTGCCGATTCGCCGACCGATGCGACGTCGATCACACCGGACTCGCCGGTGGTCGATGGACCGCGTCGCCTCCGCGCGTCGGGCCAGGATCTCGTCGACAACGACGGCACGATCGTCCATGTCCGCGGCGTCAACCTGCGTGACAACCTGCTCGGCGACGATCCGGAGCCCGACTTCAACCCCGACAACTGCGTGACGACGTGCCCGCCGAACGAGCCGAAGTGCTCGCAGAAGAGCGGATCGATCGTGACCGCGGACGAGGTCGACGACATCGTCGATACGCTCCACCTCGACTTCGTACGCTTGCGGGTCTCGTTCGAGGGCATCAACCGGAACGACTGCGATCCCGACGGCACGAACATGTCCGCGGACCTCCGCGCGAAGCTCGACGATGCGGTGAACCTCCTCGCGGCGCGCCACGTGTGGATGCTGATCGAGATGCGGACGTCCGATACGGTCGCGAACGCGGTCGATCTCTACACGCCCGGTACGCCGGACTTCATCGCCTACAGCCACGCGTGGACCTACCTCGCGAGCCACTACGCGAACACCGACTACATCGCGGGCTACGGCATCCTCGCCGAGCCGAGCCCCGATGTGGTCGTCGACGCGGATCACGTGGTCGAGACGCTCACCGGATTTCAGAACGAGATGATGACGACGATCGACGCGCAGGATCACCGCACGCTGCTGTTCATCGGCCCGGCCTCGAACTACGACACGCTCGGTTATCGCTGGGACGCGTACGCGACCGCGTTTCCGGCGTTCGCCGGCCGGATCGCGTACGAGGTCAATCTCCTGTCGCCGAAACCGTGGATCGGCACCGGCCTGGATCCGGACACCAACCCTGCGAGCTATCCGATGCTGCCGGGCTACACGGCCGACGAGCTCACGGCGGCACTGCTCGCACCGTCCGGCAACCTGACGGTCCCCCGCGACGACGAGAAGCTGTTCACCAAGAACCGCGACGGCAACTTCGCGAAGCTGATGAACCCGTCGTACCTCGCGTGGCACCTCGGCTGGGCGCGCACGTTCGCGGAGACCCATCACGTGCCGATGGTCGTCGATCAGTTCGGTGCGACCGCCACGGTGTCCGGGACGACGCCGCCGACGCCGACGCCGGGCCAGCTCGCCTACGAGCACGACCTGATCGATGCCGCGACCGAGGCCAACATGGGCTGGTGCCGGTGGCTGTACAGCACGCCGAGCATGAAGGAACAGGTGCGCGACATCGTGCACAACCCCGTCGTCCACGCGTTCTACGCCGGGCTGTAGCCAGCAACTCGAGTCGCCACGCCCGGCCAACTCACCGCATTCGTTCGAGGCGCGGCTGGCGTGGCGCTTGCTCTGCACGCGCGCATGCGCGGCAGCTGGCTGATCGTGTTGGCACTCGGCGCATGCGCCACCGAGGACTTCGTCGACGATCCGGACGACGCGAGCTGGGCCGACGAC
>Ga0307509_10009140_pt1 | contig 12458 bp, 25 predicted proteins | sample 10_EM_MG_FD_202245 | JGI IMG/M metagenome (GOLD analysis project Ga0307509, IMG submission 202245) | Populus trichocarpa ectomycorrhiza microbial communities from riparian zone in the Pacific Northwest, United States - 10_EM | ecosystem: Host-associated > Plants > Roots > Unclassified | place...
GGTGACAATGGTCACAGTTCTCGTCGGCCCGAGTGCTCAATCCGGTATAGCGTTGATCGACGCGAGCGAACGAAAAAACCGTTGTTCATTTTCATATGCAAGGGACTGTATGTTAAATGAGAGACGACACGAACCTGATTTCAAGTCGCCGACGACCATGTCCAACGTGCGCTTCTGCAATTTTGTGGGCACGGTCGACTTGGTCGGGCGCTGCAGGTGAAGGCGAGGCGGAAATGTGCGAAGGGTTTGAACGAGATTCGAAGGGACCCACAGAATATTTTTATGGCATATTCACAGATAAGTATGGCGTTAGGCTCAGTGCTGCCACCGTGAACTTGATCCATTGCACACGTTTGATACAGACGATTGAACAGGGGGAGGAGTTGCAGTCGATAAGCCGAGCCGAGAGCGGGCCCTGGGGACAGACGCGGGCGGGGAGTGGTGGTCAATCCGACCAGTTGTTCTTGAGTGGGGCTCGGCATGATCACGCAATCCATGAGTAAGAACGTTTCACGTGAGTGTATGAAAAAACTGCAAGACCCGAGACTTACAGTCCCGGGAATGATTTTCCACCATTTGCTGATGGCCCTGCGACTCCATTAACGGAGATGACGGTGGGTCGTTGTGGTCCTTACAAAGACTCGACCACGGGCCCACTTGTGGTCATATGACCCGTGGTCCCACCTCGTCGATACGCAGGTATTTAATCCGATGCTACTGGATGTGGTTGGGCAAGATCGACAGCTATCACACCTCCGATGTCACCACAAGTCCCAGCTACTTGCAAAGCTCTCGTCATCGTCGAAGAGGTTTGTTCGTTGCTAACCTGTATCCGCCACTTCCACATGACTGACGGCCAGAATACCAGGGCAAAACCCTCGTCCTCAAGGACGTTCCCGTCCCAGAACTGGACGAGAACGAAGTATTGATCAAGGTCAAAGCCTTCGGACTAAACCCCGGTGATGTGAGAAGTTAGTTGGTCCCTAAATTGCCAGGAAACTGGTGGAGAGCGACAACTGACCCCTCCCGCCGTTTAGCTCTAGAGAATTCACCGGTAGAAGGAGCGTTTGTTGGATCAGATTTATCCGGAGAGGTCGTCAAGCTCGGCCCAAACCTCCAAAAGGACATCAAGATAGGGGACGTGGTCGGCGCGTCCGTCGTGGGAAGTACGTCCTCACCGCCGAGTCCTTTTGCCATCCGGCTCCGAAACCCGATTACCACCGATGTTCACGCTGGTCTGTAGGCATGACGAGTGGACGGGGCGCTTTCGCCGAGTACGCGAAAGCGTATTCTGACATTATTTGGAAAGTTCCCGAGGGAACGTACTCCTTCGAGGAGGTAGCTGCGACCGGGATACCGTAAGTCATACCGTTACTTGCCTAACTAATCCCAACTCTCACACGGTCGTGCTCAGACTCAACACCGCATTCCAAGCCCTGTTCGGATCTCGAGCCCTCAAGTTGGCCCAACCATTCGACCCTAACCCACAAGGCGAAGGTTGGATCTTCATTTACGGAGGGAGCACTTCCGTCGCGTTGTACGCGATTCAACTCGCCAAGCTTTCTGGGTACAAGGTCGCTACGGCTGCTTCCCCTCGGAATCACGAGCTCGTCAAGACCTATGGGGCAGACGTCGTTTTCGATGTAAGCCACTTCCACTCTAGCGCTACGGCGACTGACACACGAATTGTTACAGTACAGGGACCCCGATATGATTCAGAAGGTCAAAGCCGCGACAGGTGACAAAATCCACATCGCACTCGACACCATCTCCGAGAAAGAAACCCAATTCACCACCCTAAAGGCTCTGGCGGAAGATGTACCCGGGAAACTCCTAGTAATCCTTCCGCCAGTCGAAGGTATCCGTGACGTCAGAAAGGACGTAGAAGTCGGATGTTCGTTCGCATTTCCCTCCCTCTCACCGTATAAACAGCGATAACCACCACCCTACAGTTACGATTATATTCGACGCCTACGGCTTCGAGTTCCAGTCCTACGGTATCAATGACGACGACAGACGAGAACTCTCCGTGTTCTTACAGGAGGTCCCGGGTTTGATCAAGGACGGAAAGCTCAAGCCGACCCCGATCAAGAAGTTTGGGGGTGGATTGGATAAGGTTTATGGTGATGGGTTCAGGTACTTTTCGGAAGGCAAGGTGAGCGCGGAGAGGGTTGTGTTTGCGTTGTGAGAGCGCACCTGTCTGCAATGAACCCCCGTCGGTTGCCAAAGTAATGAAGAAGTTGTCTATCGAACGCATGGTTATTTAGCGATAGCCCAAAAAGTAACGAGAGTCGATATCTAATCTTATCGGACTGAGCGTACGTTGCCGCATGGAGAACACATACAGAGCGGAAACACCAAACCCACGGAGTCGTGAAGATGGCCTAAAATGTGTGTTTTCTTCTCCCTAATACAGCATGGTTGCTCACATTCCCCCGTGCCAGCACACCTACCCATCCGAAACCCCTGGGGAGCCCACGGAAGGTCCTTCGGTGAGGCCGGGATGTCTCTTAGGTAGGGAAACTGTTCCTCGCCTGGGCCCACTGTACTGATGGGTCATGCAATACAGGTGGAGGGTTCCTGAGGCGCAGCTGGAGGAGAATAGCAAGACCGAAACAGACGGGGGCGAGAAGGTACGTGGTGGGAACGAGATCCATGATAAAATTGGTGTGATTGTCTGTCGGAAAACGGATGTGCTTAAACAGAACAGAGGAAAATGGTCAAACACAGACCCTACATCTCATCTGCGTATTGGTGCATTTCAGACGTACATCACAGCGCACTGGCCAAGAGGCCCTCCCTTGACCAGCCTGCATTTTGATCCATGTAACAAGTACGAATTGTCCGTCTCTCAGAAATGATCAACGGGTTTTGGAGGCGGCCTAATCCACCCGTTGCCTCTTCTGCCTTCGCAAAGCGCTCCAGCATTTCTATACTGCCCTCCACCATACAATCAAAGGCGTCCACATAGAGCACCAAGCGAAAGTCCCGCACGCTGCACATCTCACGGAGAACCCTGAATTGGTGTCGGGAATGTGCAACCCCGTCCCTTGGCTTTCGACTGGAGTAGCGGAGACGAACAAGTTCCAAATTACACCACGAACAATGTGGCATATCGCTGAGGTCAATATCCCGATAGACAACGACGATATTGAGGGATGCAGAAGGTGTGACAGAGGAGAGTACAGTTTTCAGGAAATCAGATGCGGTATCGTTGGCGACGTCAATCAATTCCGCTGTGGTCTCGAGCGTTCGAAGTGACTTGTTCCGTGACAAATTTAAACGTTGGAGTAAGGCTTGGTCGTCCACTATGGATCATTCGCTTGAGTTCGTCCTCATCTCCTTTTGAGAAATTCCTCACCATATGGGTCGGACGGGTACAACTTCAACGTCTCCAGGGTCTCCGTGCAAGCGTCCAAAAGGAGCCGTACGCGCCTCACCCTGAAGAGGTCCATGTGACGGAAACGGAGCCCGCCGAAAAAAAAAACAATCATGTCCTTCACTAGATTCTCCCTCGTGAAACACGTGAGTGTCAACCGTCCACACAGGGGGGGGGGTTGGAGAGGGGAGTGAGTGCCGTGTCGGTTGTGCCACCCCGTTCATCCCTGGGTAAGGGGTAGTGAAGCCTGAGATCCTGGAGCTTCGGGAAGAGTCCGATGAAATACAAGATCTGTCGACAAGAGCCAACGGGCTCTTTGAGGGCGAGGAATCGAAGAGTTGGCGAGAGGTACTCGAAGCACTGTCAGATGGTTGGCATGAATCTGGGTACTTCGAGAAAGTCTATTCCGAGGTCCTGGAGGTTCGTGAGTGCGGAAAAGTAACGCAGTGTGCGCTCGCTAAGCCACGCGGGAGAAACCCCGGGATCACCAACGATCCCCATGCGGATCCGGAATCGTTTGACGAGTGGGAGCAGACCAAGCTCGTATGATTTTTGGAGTGGCCTCGGCCACGGGTGATTCATGTCAGGCGGCCAGATAGGGTCGTCTTCGGTAGTGAGGGAGTGATGAAGATGAGGGACAACGGCGATGTACCATGAGTAACACGTCAGGGAACACGCCAGGAGGCTACGGGTGTCGTAAATGAGGTAGGAGGTGATGATTTCCACAAGCTCTTGCGGGAGCTTGGAGAATGGGGACGATTGCCCGGTGGGTGCCTCTGTGGCTCCACCGTACTAGAGCAACCACTCGATCTTGGCTTTGGTTCGATACCAGAGTCTATTGATAATGAGTTCATTCGCTATCGATGTGTCAACATACCAATATCGTTAAATGGAATGCGGAAGCACCTGTTAACAAGGAGGTAGGTGTCTTCAAAACCATCGTGATTATACTGTCGCAAAGGAGCGCCAGATTAGGCTGGAATCCAACCTCGACTTCAGCAGATGATCAGTCTACATATCAGAATCACACTCGGCACAACTCGGGGCAATCCGAAAGTCGATGGATATCGGGTGGGTTCAAGTGTGCTTTGTTTACACTAGCTAAGTCGCTGGCTACTTGCGAACTTGCCGAGCAATGTACATTAGAAAATGTTTATTGGCATTGTGCCGGGCACGCGCAACACGCAAGAGCTTCGCATTACACGTGCACTCAGGGGAGTTTTCGCTTTCGGTTTGCCCTCGAAGGCGCGGGCCAATCATGAGTGAGACGGATTCTGTCGCTCTTTCCCCTCGCCCACCATGTTGCTCAAAGATCTCGTCGAATACATCTCTGTCCAAGAGACGGCACTCAACGAGCTTTCTGACCTTGACCCCAAGGGTAACGACTGTGCCGAGTGGACCCCGTTCAGAGACCACTTTTGGGGGAAACCCCTGGAAACCTTCCTAGTTGAAGAACCTGTCGAGAGAGATGACAAGCCCATCAAAGCTGTTCCCATCGATCCCCCCGTTAAGCGCTCCGTCATTAACCTGGAGAACGTATCCAGGTCCTGGAACATGAAAAGTCGAAAGATTTTGGTACGGTTCGAATACAAAGAAGCTGAGGAGGCGGCTGTATCGGCCAACAAGCCCAATACCCATGTGTTTTTGGTTTGCGGACAACCTGGGATTGGTGTGTTCCCTTCTCCCCCCATCGCTTGCAGAATCTAATCTTTGATCAGGAAAATCTGTTTTTTTACTTATCCTCCTCATGCTCCGTCTCGCGTTCAAGCTCCCCACAGTATTGCAGATTACCGCTTCCTACGCGGTCCTTTTCCACAAAGGCGGTGTCACCCAGCTCACAAACCTCGACAACCCCGACAGATATTCCCCGATTAGGTTCCCAGCAGATAAACGTTTCCACCGGATATGGGCCCTTATTGACCTGAACCAGAACAACCTTGAACCCGCCCCCATCTTCAGATGCGGGGCGCCATTCTTCCTCGTTTGTACAATGTCCCCCCGTTCCAAGCATACGGGCTGGCTCAACAGACTTGGCGAAGAAAGATTCTACATGAGGCCATGGTCCATTTTGGAGGTCGTTCAAGCGTATGTGGATCTAACCTTTGGAGGATCACACCACTCACTTTCTGTAGTCGCTCTTTCCTTGGTGAAGAAACCCACTCAGAACGTCAACTCTGGTATTTGTTCCATCAGTTTGGCGCGTCTACCAGAGCCTTGGCTTTATATGGCGCCCATCCGGACCGCTACGAAGAGCAGCTCCGGCGATACTTCGATGAAATAAACCCTGACGACCTCCCTTATATCTTCCGAAATCCAGCATCCTCTCAAAACTCCCACTACCTCATCACCATCTACCCTCAGGAGGCACGTCGCAGCAGCTTTGAGAGGAAATTCGCCTCACGACGTGTGTTCGACATGGTCTGGGAGAATCACCTTTCCCATCGAGTTGACCTCATGAAGGAGTTCTACAATCCATTAGCGGCCTTCCTACCTACAGGCACCCCCGCTGGATGGGTCTTCAAACGCCGTATGCACCAGCTTCTCAGTGTGGAACAAACCCTTCGGTCGTTCCGTATGCTTCCCCACCGTGCAGGAGTGAACCTCGTCTTTGATGGCTACGCTGCCTCCAAGGCAAGGAACAACTCGACGGACTTCCAGTTGACCCATTCAGAGGAACATCATTTAGTTGAACAGGCCGAACCACAGATGGACCTCTACTACCGCTTCCGATCCTCCAGCTTCCCCATGTTTGACTCATTGCGGCTCATTCATCCTCCCGGGGAACCTTCACCGATCCTCCTCGTGTTCTGGATCATACGGAACAAAAGAGAGCACGATGTGAAGTTGCGCGGTTTGCGTAACATCAACCAACTGAACATCCCTTCGGACACCCGTAGGTATCTTGTGGTTGTCACACCCGAGAACATCCATCCGTGTATCACGGTCCCCCTCGAGTACTTTGGCGGAACGGTCGATGTACGAAGTGAAGAGACGGACAGAGGCGAAGGCGAAGGCAAGAACAAGGACCAAGATGAAGAAACGGATGAGGACCAAGACGAGGAAATGGATGAGGACCAAGACGATGCCACGGGCGGAATACAGTGGGCACTATTCCGGGTGTTCCACTGCCCCGTCGATATGCGTAGACTGTTCAATCCATGATCACAGTTGCGGTAACCGATGGTGGGACCGTAATGTTTCTCACTCCCTTTCGTCTTTACTTGGTGTACCATCCTCCCTTTCCGCCCTCGCGCTCCCTCGCACTGGTTTTTATTATCAGTCTTCTATTTGTATGTGGTACTAGAGGCTACCAGCATCAGCAAAACATAAATTTTCGCCAAGTGGCAAAGTGGAAAAAGACAGAATAAAGTGGGAAAGTATCGGGAAACCCCCCCAAAGTGACCGGTGACCCGTTGCCAATAAAGTGACGAAAAGTGGTCCCAACGCTTTTGAAGTACTAAGTCCGTGCGTGGGGAAAATCCGCGGCGTCAGGAAAACCGAGTTTCAATTGTGACCGCTTGTGGCAATTGTTGGTGTGGGAGGGTCCGGTGGTGTTGGGGAGTGGGGTGAGAGGGCCGGGGGTAAGAGTGGAATGGGCAGCCGGGGTGGGATTGCCACCGGATCGAAGCGGACGAACGAATGGGGAACTTGACGCCACAACTGCCAACGATGTTTTGGATTTTGAACTCGGAAAACTTGGCGTCGAATCCAAGCCTCTGAATGATACGAGCGTACTTGCGCGACGCCAACCTCGAGGCATCCTCCGAGTTCGCGCCCGTAATGACCATCTTTCCCGACGCGTAAATTAGTGCTGTCATCTCGGGATCACGGATCCTCATGATGACGGCGGCGAAACGCTGTTGAAGTGGACGAACGTGAGAACGGTTCGTACACTGCAATCAAAATACACCACAAACCTTGGGGTTGTATTCCGCATTCCTTGCGCGCAGCGCGATGATCTGTGAGTCGAGTAGGTAATCCGGGTTCGCAGTGGAGACGATGTTTCGGAGAGTCAGAACGATGATGTATTGGTGCTCGAGAGTTAGAGGAGCGGGAGTGGCGGGTACAATGGTTTGAGTGGTAGGTCCAATAACGGCGTCAGTAGTGGATTTGGCGGGGGTTTGAGAGGGTGTCGTAGGCGTTGGGGGTCTAGGGAGTGATAATGAATGTCCGAGACCTCGTCGGCTGACGTCGGCTGCTGAAACGGCACAACTGTACCATGCGGAGACATGCGCAAGAGTAATAGCCCGAAGGGGGCGATGGGCGAATGACGGAGACCCGCGCTTTCTGCAAAGAGTGGAAGCGAGAAACGCGTAAGTTCCAGCGCCATGATCAGAGCGGCAACCATACGACAACTGACCTGAACGTTACTCCAGTACCACAGTACCACAGCGGGCGTACAAAAAGCGGGGTAGGAATTCGGTCACTGGATATATCGAGCTTGATAGTCCACCCAATGGATCCTTTGACTTCTATTTCTTGGACAGCGTTATCCGCAGCGTCCATATACTACCCCCAATGTACAAGTAGCAACAGGAGATACGTTGTTCAGGACCTCTACGATGGGGACACATACCTCCGTTTATGGCTGTTGCGGAAAAAGTTGGCCAGATCGATTTTTGTGTGGAAATAATAATAATAAAAATAAATAGTTCCCCTCTATCGACTCAGGTCTCGCCCTCCATACACCTCAGCAACGAGACCGTATGTCAGGTCGAGACTGTTCATGTTCGGCGATGTCAACACACTGCTTTCATTTGAGGACCCACTTTGGTGAAAACACCCACATTCATCACCATGCAGACATAGGGGGCGGAGTGATCTGGTATGTCCAACCCTCGTATCGTGCCCAACAATCCCTGAAGCCAGATGCCATCCGGCAGGGCCGCTATTCCCCCTTTCTCTAGCCACTGTTTCCCATTCGCTGGCGGCGAACAGCGCCTACGAAGCGCCTATCAACTTTGTTTGATCCCCGCTGCGATTCTACGCTCAAAATCTTTGTTTACATGTCACGGTGTAAACAAAAAAATCCTGTCCTGTTTTTTCGAAAAGCGGTCTATCGTTTCGCAACCCGCTGTACTGAGAACCCCGACGAGAATGACCCGGTTGAGGTTTGGGGGTTCCCAAACCACTGACGGAAGCCCCGATCCACCCAGTCGACCCCCGCTGCAACAGTCTCAATCGTATCGCAAGTGTCAAAGTTGTTGTCCCTCATAAACCCAACTCCCAATGGATTCCTTCCTTCGCTCCACTCCCTCGTTCCCCCGCAGTCCCTCCCGATGTCTGCTATCGGTCCGGACCACAGTCGAATGCACGGTCCAATACAACGTTTTCTCCGCTCGCACAGCGTTGTCTCCAGAACAGCCTATATTTCAGTGCTGTGCCTGCGTTTTTTAATCTGTTCACACTCAGATTATGTGCACACAAAACGACCTCCCATCCTACGATATGAGGATGATCTGTCGGTCATGTACACACCCAAGGTGTAGCATGGCAGTGGAAATATTACAAGCACCAAGGGCTTCGAAACGGTCGGATTCGTCAAGGGGCGATTGGACCTCTCCGAATGAGACTCGGTGTGGCTGGGTTAACGGTCCTGCTCTTGCTTGCTTTCTTTCTTCTGAACGAGAACTTGGGGAAGGAGTCGAAAAAACTGGACAACACCAATCATCACCTGTCTATATGCTGCTACAACATGGCGACCAGATTCGAGATCGGGAACGACACAGTGCCCACATGATGAGAAACCTGGTACAAAGCGAACGTCCAATGGGAATGAATACAACAGACTCGGGGCGGTAAACACCCTCCATAGTGTGACAAGAGGAGTAGGGGGGAAGTCGTGACCAGAAACACACGAGTGCCAGCGTTGTCAGCAGCACGTTGGGGTGCGAGGCCAGGAGCGAAGCCGATAGCATCCAGCGCGTAGGCCCCGAAGAGAAGCGCACCTAGCGCGATTCCTCTTCGTCGACAGGGACAAGCCTCTCCCTCTCTTCGTCATCGAGGGCCTCATCTTCTGCCACAACGACCAGCTCGACAGTCCCACCTTTGGGAAGCCTTACAAAGAGGGTGCACACCAGGGCGAGTCCAATGGCCGAAGCCCCAACGACGAACATCGCCTGAGGGAAGGTCGCGACCGTCCTGGAGTACGTGAACCCGAAAAGCATTGGAGAGAGGATCGAGCCGCTGCAACGGCGAATGAACAAACGTATTTGGAACGGATGAAAAGTATAACGTACCCTAGTGCCTGTACCACGCTCAAACCTCCAAACAACTTTCCAGTCTCTTCCCCTCCCCTCCCGGCATAAATCCCCAACGCCAAACTCTGGACAGCAGGCGTGAAACCAGCCGCGAGACTGCCCAAGACAGTATATGCCGTAAACAGAGTTCCAGTTTTCGCGGTCGCCATCATCGCATACGCGGTTAGCTCCATGACCAAGGATACCCGGGCGGTGTTGAGATCCAGGCGAGGTGAGGAGGGATCCTTATTCTCGTTCATTGCCATGGGGGTTTTCCCGGAAGCGTCCGAGGCGTTGGATCGGGCTGAATGGTTCGTACGGGCGGAGGGGTTCGCCTGAGTGGTTGCGGTACTTTGGGAAGAGAGGGCCCTTGTGATGGGTTCCGCTACTGCAGGCCCTTGGGTGGGTGAAGCCGCCGTGGGTGGTTGGACTGAAGGGCTATGGGGAACCCCCGGATCTTCGTCGACTTCCGCTACAGGAGGAAGGGGCGTGGTACGAGTTGATGGACTGGAGAGTTGGATGGGCGGAGACGCCTTCCTCCTGAACAAAGAGATGATGGCTTATAAACGGTGTCAGTGCCGATCATTGGGAATGAAAGGATCGGGTTACCTGGGATGATGAAAGCGAGAGCAATCGCACGGGTGAAACTTGCAACACTCATCCAGTACCCGAGCTACGAGAGGGATGTTGAGGAGGGATTTACGATGTGACCAGGTCTGCCGCTTACCATCTCAGTACTCCAACCAAATGTCGACGCAGCTGTGATAAGTGTGTTAGTGGGACATCCAACCCAGTACATCAAAGCAAATCGTTACCATATTGGAGTTTGAACGAGTACGCTCCCTGCGATCGGGTAAAATTAACGTCGAAGGCCTACCACAGTATCTTCGAGGAAATCACTTACCATCAGCATAATCACAAGTCCATATGCCGCCATCAAGAGGGTCAAATTCCAATCCTTCCTTCTCTTCAAAGAATTATCACCCCTCGCGACCGTGACGGGGATGAACATCTTGAGAGGGGACAGGGACGACACAAGTTTTACCAACAGACCGCGGATCCCTTCCCTAGCTTTAGTATTGCCCTTATAATACGCAGCTTTGGCCCTGGAGAGCTGAGTCGGGGCGAGGGATTCAGGTACGACAAAACAGACCATGCACGCGAAAAGCAGGTGGTTCGAAAAAGCGTAGTAGAAGACTGTCAGGAGATTGCCCGACTGCCGGATCAAGAGACCACCGAATGCGGGTCCTACGGCCATGCCGATATACACCAACCCCAGATAAATCGAGAAAACCCTGGACCGATGTGCGGGATCAGTGCAATCCGCGACGTAGGCGTGAATATTTGCCGATGCGGCGCTCATGCCTGTGGTGGACTTCAACAGGGACGCATAAACTACCAAAGAGACTTTGACGTACCCCCGAGTGAACCTTCAAAGACGGGAGCGATCAGGAGGAACCAGTAGGCACCTTTGTGATCCCTCAGGAAGGAATATACGAACAGGTACGTGAGGTCCGTGATAAGATTGCCGAAGAGGCAAATCCTCATGGTGTTGATGCGACCCTTACGATCCGAGCGCTGGAAGCCGGCACAACCACGATCGTTGCGTTCATGTCAGATGCTGCGGGAAAGGGAGTGGGCGAGCTTACTGATCCCCAGTATGCGGTGGTTAAGCAGGTCAGAATACCAGTTGCGGTGGTGATTACTTCCGAGACCGAGAGGGTTGGGTTCAGCCGCTTTGACAGGGTGTATTGTGGGACGCTTACACGTAAGGAACTCAGTAGAAGCCGCCCGCACAGCTGGATCGGCATTACAGAGTTTGGTCTCTTCATCGTCGGATGCGGAGAAGAATGTAAACGTGGATCCTGGCCCAGACCGGTCTGTATACTCTGGCCGGAGAGTCCTGCACACGAGATGGGTGATCACCTGGATCTTGGGAGCGGTTGTCGTGGTGGAAGCCGCCAAGACGAAGGGTATCATACTCAGAAACCTACGCAAAATAGAGTGGTTAGGACTGTCACGACCGCGAAATGCGTAAAGTTGTGAAGAGATGGACGTATTGAGAGCGTACCAGAGGGCCGAGGGTCGTCTCCACCAGACGCGACTTCGCATTTCCTCGAGCTCTTTCGCAATGATAGGCGCATCGCCACCAGTTTCGTCGAGTTCCTCCTCTGCCGCCCGTAGATCTTCTTCCGAATGGTGGTGGTGAGGATGGATGAATTCGTGGATAAGTCCAGCGGCCTGCTCGCTTACGGGGCTGTCGGGGTTGATAGGGACGTCGGACGGTTGGGGGAGATAAGGAACGCGTGGGCGAGTTCGTCTCGTGGTGGAATTGGCTGAAGCCGATCTGCTGGTTCGGTCGTTGGGTGGGCGGGACATTTCCTGGCCGCCGTCTCTGTCCGGGTCGTCGGTATCGTCAGGGGTGTCGCGAGAGGGGGAGATGGGGGTGAGGGGGTATGCTGACAAAACTCCAGGTGGTATTGCATGCGGTCTCCTGCTTACTCGCCCCGGCGGCATCATGCAAATCTCTCGCCGTGGGTGGGGCTGCGGATGCAGAGTGGGTTAGACAAAAGACCGCGAGGTTGATCCCTTTTTTTTTTTTTCATTTCACATTGAACAACAACAACCCGAGCCAACAGTGGTTGACATCGCTCTGGCATTGGCTTCCATGACCTTCACCGTGTGGTGAGAGTCCGATTGCCGTCCCGAGGATTTCGGTCTAGCCGACGAACGCTTAGCGGGGCGGGAGCCGCTGTCAACCTGTCTCCTCCGGGCACGTGGACGGTGCCCCGGCAGTCCGCTAAGGATCCGAGGGGGGAAACTCCTCTTCCCCACCTCTG
>Ga0307509_10009141_pt1 | contig 12457 bp, 6 predicted proteins | sample 10_EM_MG_FD_202245 | JGI IMG/M metagenome (GOLD analysis project Ga0307509, IMG submission 202245) | Populus trichocarpa ectomycorrhiza microbial communities from riparian zone in the Pacific Northwest, United States - 10_EM | ecosystem: Host-associated > Plants > Roots > Unclassified | place...
TTTTTGCGTGTTTTTTATATGATTATCTGATTCAATAAAAAAAAATTAATTTTAAAAATTAAATTAAATTATTCAACACAATCGGATCCATTAACCAAATTACAAGACCATATATATATATATATATATCTGATTTTTTAATTTAACTATTTTTACATTTATTATAACATATGATTTTTAATTTATTTAATTAAATATATGTATAAGATTTTCAGTTTATGATTATAATTTTTTTTAATATCAAAATGCATTATAAATACTTGCATATATATATAAAGTTGCAATCCACGTCAAAGCTCGGGCTAGTGATCAATCAATTACTATTATTGTCCTCTTTAAAGAACGGCAAGACAACTGCAATCCTACAATCCCCACGTACGATACATCCAAAAAAAAAAAAAAAAAGTCCTTTTCAGCACTGCATAGAAATTAACATCCAAGTAGTTGTAGCAATAACGAGGGTGGTTGGGTAATATAGGAGTAATTAATTTTTAAAATATCTTTTTATTTATTAATATATTAAATTAATAATTTTATTTTTATTTTTTAAAATTATTTTTGACATTAATACTTTAAAACTATTCAAAATATTAAAAAAATTGATTTTAAATAAAACAAATACTTAACATAGCTATAAATATACACTTAAAAAAACAGATTAACTTACTAACCAGGTGTATATAGTATATTTGATCTAATTTATTTACCGATCAACGGTGAGTAGTAAAGGTGAGCAAAAACATCAAAAAATCAATTAAATTGAGAAAATTAAAAAAACAATTATTGAAAAAACCGAACCATGAAAAAAAACCAATTAAACCGATTAGAATTAAAAAAAAAACCGTTTGGTTCGGTTTTATAAGTATAAAACCAAAAAAATAGAACCTAACCCAAACCAAAAAAATCGATTCAAACAGAAACCGATCGGTTTGAATCGGTTTTAATTTTTTTTTTTAAATCGGTTTGATTATTTTTTTTATAAAAACCGAACCGAAAATGATCACCCCTAGTAAACAGTTTTTGTTTTTTTTTCCATTACAATAATAATAATAATAATAATAATTATAATTATAAAAAAGCCGGCATTTAATTAATTGTGTTTGAGAAACTATTCTTACAAAGTTGCATATATTATTCTTCTTTGAGGGAATAATACTATATATTTTGTAAAAAAATAGGTTTTCATGAATTAATTACGTAAGTACCTTATAATAATATCAACATTAAAATAGTGTAATAAAAAAATAGCAATAAAATTTGGGATATATATCAGAATTTAAGTTTATTCTCCTCACAATTCACCAAGTTTTAGGGGTGGTGGGAAAGACCATCGCTTTCTACATTCTAAAGCCAAGTCATTAACTGCCTTTAAACTACAAGTCGTTCGTGAATCGTCAAAATCCACCCGTGAGCGTAGTTATAGGATCCGACCCTGATTAAATAATATCGTTTTAGATTTAAAAAATTAAAATAACATTATTTTAAACAAAAAAATTTAAAATATATGCTTAATTGTGCATTGTCAATTTTAACGAGTCATTCAAGTTACTGGTTGGCTTGCTAGGTATTTCAAGGTTGACTGGGTCAACAATTCAAATGAAAACTCGGCTCAGGCTAGGTGGAGACAGGTTATTGGGTCGATCGGAGGATTTAATAACTAATGCTAGCAAGTATGCAACGCGGACATGTTTAATTGGTCATCCCGCAAAAGCTTGGTGACGTGGCGAATTCAAAAGAAGTAGAAGTAGAATCCTGTGTTAACCTAGCAGAGTTGAAGACTGAAAGAGAGAAAAATGGAAGAGCTGAAATCAGCATTGGAAGCTCACATGGACCAGATGGCGGATCTGGTCCAGAAACTCTCATCGGAGCTCCGATCCGGATTCCGACCCGCCATTGATAATTTCATCGGTTTTTTCCACGCCATTGACTGGACGGTACCCATTTTTTGCTTATTTTTTTAAAAAAAGATTTTTAGGGTTTATATTGAGAAGAGGCTGAATTCTTGTTGTGTTTTGTTTTGGACAGGAACCTTGGTTAATGGGTTTAATTGGATTCCATTTGGCGTTGCTGATACTAACAGTCGTTTCAAGGAAACATATTAACTTCCAGATGTCTTTTTTCCTTGTAGCTTGTAAGTTTCTTCCTCTTTTTTTCTTTCACTGTAAATTTGGATTGAATGCACTAATGGGTTGTCAGATTTTTTGAAGTTTAGGTAAATTATCCATGCAAGATCAAAGCTTTTTTTGTGAAAATGCAGCTTGAGCTTTTTTGGGCCTTGTTGGACATTTTGAGATTTGATGTGTATGGCAATTGCAATTGCTTTGTTCTTATATGATGACATGTTTTGGAATTTGCTAGTAATGTAGCTTAAATACAGTGCATGTGTGTAGAAAACAACGTATGTGTGAGAGAAAAAAGATTGACTATCTTATATGAGTCTATAGAAGCTAATTTGTCTTCCAAAGTTATGGACTGATGTAAAACACATTGCATGTATTAGCTGTGGAACATGGGAATAGCAGTTTAATAGTAATAGCTTTTCAGTAATGTGCTCTTGGCATGAGAATGGTGGGACGGTGTATTGCCATCTAATAATGATAATGGAACTTTGTAAAGATGCTTATCATAGAGCTGGACTTTTAATCGTAATTTGGATTGATCTATATCATTAAAGACTTCTTTTACAAAATGATTCTAAGAGGACATGCAGAATTTATTAAAACAGTGTCTGTGTGTGGTTGTGTCTAAATGTTAGAAATTTGAACTAATTGTTTCTGATTGTCCGTGTTGCAATTTTGGAAGTAAGACAGCTAAAATTACTGTTATGGGCTTCAAGAGCCTTCAAATGAAAACCATTTTTGGAGTCAAAAAGTCACCTAGATTCATGTTTGTTATTAGGTGCTTAATTTCAATATTGATTCACAAATGTCACCTAAACTCTTCATGCTGACAATAAAAGACACTTAAAGCTAGTTTTTTAGGTCACAGCTCCATGTTTCCCAAATCAGTTTTTTACCAGTTGACTAACCACTGCTTGTAGTTCACAGTGCCAAATAAAAAATAAAAAAAATCATTTCAGTCCCCAATATCAAATTTTTATCAGCTTGTATTTCTGTGGGCTGTGGGTGAGGTCAATGCCTATTCCGGAATCCGAGTTCATGCAACACTCACTGATGTGTTCTTCTATTGTAATTTCCATGCTCAATGCAGAAATCCTTGGATATCTGATCCTATTTAGTCATTTGGTGTCATGTAGTGGCTGGTGTATACTTATCAGAGAGGCTTAACAGAGTCTTGGGTGACAACTGGAGGAGCTTTGCAAGCCAGAATTACTTTGATCCACATGGACTTTTTCTTTCGGTACTCTGGTCTGGGCCTCTTCTTATCATTGCAACCATTATTCTGGTGAGTGTTTGCAGTCACCTTTTTAATCTGCTTGCATTTTATATCTGCTTCATTTCCTGCAATTTGTTCTGACCCTATTATGGCTTTGCAGATAAACACTCTCTTTTCCTTGTGTTTCATGATCGTTCGTTGGAAAAGGGCTGAGCTAAGACATCGTGCTAGGCTGGCTCGTGAAAGTAACAAGCAGGATTGATCTTCACCTGCCTGGTGCTCTGTTAGAGACATTGAAGAGCCACTTCTTCCCTTGAGGCAGTTTTGGGGTTAAAGTTAGATTGGGGATATGTTTTTTTAACTCTATCTCACAAAATCTTTTTTTTTTTTTTTTTTTTTTTTTGTTCTTTTCAGTTTTTAATGGTATAAAATATAACTTGGGATGTGCAATCCTGCATTATACACTAGTTCATTTTACGTCCAGTGGATCAATTAGTTAAAAATAATCCAATTACACCTCTTGTGATATGCTTTGCAGCCATTCATGAATCATTTCGGGTCCTGAATTTTCTTATCTTAGGTTTTGTGGTGTTCGGGCCTTGGAAGCAACGAGAACTGTGAGTTCATAACAAGGTGAACGTCTCTGGTTGTTTTTATGTTTTAAAAACATTTCTGAAAAAGTTTTATATTTTTATATTTTTTTTTCTTGTTTTAAATTAATTTTTTTTTAATATTTTTAGATATTTTTATATATCGATATTAAAAATAATTTTTTAAAAATAAAAAAATATATTATTTTGATATATTTTCGAGAGTAAAAATTATTTTGAAAAGCAACCATAATTATATTATATAAAAAAAAAAAACAATAATCCATGAATGAGACTTTCATGTATGAATAATTTGCTTTCTTGTGAATGCCAGGAAAATAACTAGAGATCTATTTCTCATGAAAACACCTTGCAAAAGCTTACTTCTCTGAGATTGCCCTTTTATCTTTGGCATCCTTGAGCGTGGATATTGAAGAAAACAATTTCCCTTCCGCTATCTCTTTCTTTTGATACCAAATCGATCCTTTTCCTCCTGTTTTAAGATTCTCATAGAGAAAGAATCCATTTTAATCCCAAAAAAAATTCAGTTTTTTGCATCTATTTAAGTTGAGGATTGTCAATCATGTTGATTCAATATATATATATATATAAAATAATGTTGTTTTGACATAAATATTTTTTTTAAAAAAAATTAATAAGTTGAGAGCTAAGTTTTATCTTGGTCAACCAGGTCGTGAATTCATTTGGTCAAATTAAATAACTTTTTATTGTGTTTTATTTTTTAAATTATACTGATTTAGGGTTAGTTCGAGTTTTAGGATGACCCTCCAAGTTAGTTTGAGTTTTATAAATAAGATTGAGTGAAATAAATTTATTTTATTTTATCTAATAGGAGAATTGAATCCTTACAAGAAAAGCTTAATCATAGGACCAATCTTGCCGGGTTATTAAAATTTTGTATATATATATATATATATATATATTAGTTTAACGTGGGTGTCTGGGCCAGCTCGCGCGCATCTCGACTAATCCCACGAGCCCTAAAGTTAACGACCATGTAATTCTCCAGTGACCATCATATAAGTAACCACATGACTCGAACCTGAAATCACAGAAAAAACAAAACCCGCACCCATATTTTTGGATGATAATAAACATGCATTTTCAATACATGCATTTGGATTTGGAACCCTCGATTATGTTTTTCTTACGGATAGGCAATGTACCCATAAAAGTAGGAATACTTGGATTAACTGTGTACAACCTCCACAATACCATAACGTCTAGCCTCTCAGAACATGACACGTAGCAAGTACTGTCTTTCTCTTCCCTCTTTGAAAAGACATCGTTGACCTCACCTTGCCATATGTACGCCCACGATCGGTTTAAACAACAATCATCCATGACACCAGCAATGACTAATCTTTATCGGTCCAGCATGGCAAGGAGATAAATAGCCGTTGCAGTAACACCAAAAACCCTAACGTTCACCATTTTCAAAATAAAAATTCAAAATCGAAGTTCCTCTCTCCATCACCACAAGATAACCATATAAAACCCCTCTCTGTCTCTTTCTTTAAAACCAAGATTCTGCTTTCTCTCTCGAGAAACCCAGGAAAGAGGGATTTTTCTTAAACCCCAGGAAAAATGGCAAGCAACGAAGAGAAAAAACCTGAAGAAGAAGAAGAAGAAGAAGAGAGAAAGATCCCAGTTTTTACAGTACTAAGGAACGGTGCAATTCTCAAGAACATTTTTGTAATCGACAAGTCACCATTACCTTCACCAACATCTTCAGAGCCGTCCATTGAAAATGAAGAGAACCCAGTTCAAGAAACTGAAGAAATCTTGAGTTTTGGTAGACACCCAGATTGCAGTATTGTTTTAAATCACCCTAGCATTAGCAGATTCCACCTTCAAATCAATTCAAGACCCTCTTCACAGAAGCTCTTTGTCACAGATTTATCTTCTGGTAATTTCAGTTTTCTTCCTTTATATTAGTTTCATTGTAGATTTTAGTGGGCTTTCCTTGTTTTTTATGATCTATTGATGTCATTCGTTCCTTTCTTGACTTTTGTTTAATTCTTTGAAAATTGCGTTATTATATGTTGTTAGGCTAAATTTGTTTCTGTCCTATGACATTTTTGTGTGATCATTGAACTGGGTTCTTGATTCTTGATGTTTTCTTGCGTTATTATGTACTTTTAGGGTGGATGTCACTGAATTTGCTTTTTACGGGTTTCTTCTTCTTGATGGGTTGCTTTATTGCTTTTCTTATTTTTTTAGTCAATTCTCTTGCTCTTAGATTATCACTGAATCAGGTTTTTGATGGATTCTTGGTTGATGTTTTCTTGTATTACTACGCCTTAATAGGATATCTGCTCTTGGTTTATATTTAGCTCTATTTGGGTTGTCACTGGATTTGGTTTTTATAGTTTCTTTTTTCTTTCTTGAATTACTGTTTAGTATGTGACAATTGAGTTGTTATTTGATTTATTTGATTCTTTTTATATATGTTTTTCTCATTAATTTTGTGCACCTTCAAATTGGGTTTTAATTTGTTTTTGATGGGGTTCCTGTTTCTTGTATAGTCCATGGGACTTGGGTTTCAGGGAAGAAGATTGAGCCGGGGTTTCGTGTAGAGCTCAATGAAGGTGATACAATAAGGGTTGGTGGCTCAACTAGGTACTACAGGCTGCACTGGGTTCCTTTGAGCCGTGCATATGATATGGAAACCCCATTTATATCACCATTAGATATGGCAATGATTGAAGAGAAGCGAGAGGAAAACCCAGTGCTTGAAGAAGAAAATGAGGCGAAAATGTCTCAGGTGAGAGAATCATGCCTTAGTTTGTATATATCTAGAATGTCCACCTGATGTTTGTAAGTTATTCTCAAATTTTGTTCTTACAATTTGTTTGATGAGAATCCAGAGTGATTGTTGAGGCAGTTTAATCATTGACTGATGGTTTTTCTTGAAATATTACTTATTTATGTCTTTCTTTTTTACCTTCTTTGTGTTGGGATCGTATAGGATGAGAACTTAGTGGCAACTGAAAGAGAATCTGTTGAAGAGAAAGGCTCACTGGAAGTGGCAGGAAAAGATGATGAAAGATATCAGGTGAGAAATTGTGGCTGAAGCGGACCAAATTGTGGATAAGTGGTACAGCAGAAAATGCAATTGATTAATATTTATGTATTTCTTGGTTGTGTCTTTTGTGCAGGCCATGGATTCTACATCAGTTGAAAATAGAGAAACAAAGTCTTTGGATTTAATATTACAGGATGTAGGCTCCTTGTATTGTGAGGAGATTTGTGAGTCAATTGCAAAGAAAGAGATCTTGTCAGCTGCTTTAGTGCCTGATGAAAGCATGGATTCTTTGTTTTATGATGCAAATGAAGATATAGAAATCTCATTCAGAAATGATCATAATGTGAAGGATATATTAAGCCCCACAACTGTCCAGGGAGTTATTTCGGAAACCAAGTGTCGGCAATATGATGGACATAACCAGAGCCCTGAATATTTTTCTGTTCGACAAGAACTGCCGGAGACAGAAACCAAAGGGAGTTCAATGATCAGGGAATCCAATGCTGTGTTTTCTTCCTTGTCCACTGCAGAAGTGGAATCTCAGTCAGCCTCTGAGATGCTAGGAGCAACAGAAAATGGAAGCTTATTGAGGAAAGGCCATGAACCAATTAATATCTTCTCTCATGGGATAGAAATGGTGAACTTGTCTTTGCCTGTAAAAGATCTTTCAGAGAATGACAGTAAAAAAGTCAGAAAAGAAAACCAGACTCTAGAGCATCTTGTTGCTTTAGAACCAACATATAAAGAAGGAAACCAAGGGAATTTCACAGCAAATCTGCTGGTGAACCTGAACTCTGCATGTTCTGATGACCAAGCTGTTTCTTTAAAATCAACATATGAAGAAGGAAACCAGGAGAAATTCACTGCAAATCTGCTGGAGAACCTGAATTCTGCATGTTCTGGTGACCATGCTGTTGCTTTAGACCCAACATATGAAGAAGGAACCCGAGAGCATTTCACTGCAAATCTGCTGGAGAACCTGAACACTTCATCATGTTCTGATGACCATGCTGTTGCTTTAGATCCAACATATGAAGAAGGAACCCAAGAGAATTTCACTACAAATCTGCTGGAAAACCTGAACTCCTCATGTTCTGATGACCATGCTGCTGATGATATGCTTGAAGTGGAAAACCAGAATCTTTCAAGGGATGACCATGGGCAGAGTGTATACACCAGCATCTGCTCTGCGCTCCTTGCAGCGGAATCTGTGAGCTCATCTTTTCCAGTAGGACTCCTCTCTGAGATCATAGATAGCAAAAAATGCCAGACCCCAGAATCCGTACTTGCTTCAATTGAAAACCAGGAGAACTTACAGAGCTCTCACGTCAGATCAGAGAAAAAACAGAGCTCTCGTAACATCTGGTCAAGAAGAGGGAAACCCAAAGCTGTTCTTCAGCTTCAAACAAGTAGGAGTAGAGAAAAGAATAGAGGAGATGATGTTGAATGGGAGAATCAGGAGAATATTGAGAATAGATCAATCTCAAAGACTATTTTCCCTGGTTCAGAAGCAGCAGAAGAAGTCCTTACCCCAGGCAAGGAGAATTACTCACCTAATACTCTTCTGCTGAAGTCCTTGAAAAAGAAGGGTAAACGAGAAGAAACGCAACTTTCCAACTCACGCAGATCAACCTCTTCAAAAATTGCTTTTAGTCCCTATAAGCAACCAGAAGAAGAGATGATCGCCTCTCCAGACAAAGAAAACCAGACACCAAAAGTTCTCCAACAAACAAAATTAGCTATACCAGCTTCAAGGAATCAAGTGAAATTCAAGCAAGAGATGGTACTAGAGGAGTGTAAGGCAGAAAGAGTTCCACTACAATCTTTACTTGTGAATTTCTCAGGAAATAGCAATTCTGAAGCTTCAGTCCCTAATGATGCTACAAGAAGCAGTATTTCTGTTAATTGTTCTCAAATTATGCGGAAGGTGACCAACCTCTCTTCTGTTTTAAGTTTAACATTTCGCTCCTGTAAACTAGGTTAATAAATGGAGTTCATTTGCAGAGTAACTTCACTGGAGATGGAAAGAGAAGATGGACTATGGTGGCAGATACAGCTTCTCTTGTGGACAAGGAGTCAAGGAAGTCATTACAGCTTTTACAAGGTCTCAAGGGGACTCATTTGGTCATTCCAAAAATGGGTAAATAAATTTTGAACAATTTTCAATATCATCTCTCTTGCTGTTGTAAATTTTAGAGCTATATGTTTTCTTTTCTGACAAATATCGGTGTCTGTTTTATAACATCAGTGATAAGGGAACTAGATTGTTTGAAGCGTCGTAGTAGCTTGTTTAGAAAGAAAACGGAGGCATCATTGGTGTTGGAATGGATAGAAGAGTGTATGGTGAGAACACCATGGTGGATTCATGTCCAGAGCTCAATGGAGGAGGGAAGGCACATAGCACCAACCCCACCTGCTTCTCCCCAGTCACGATTCAGTCAGGGAAGTGAAGGGTTTCCGTGTGGGACAGGAAGCTCAGTTCCGTTTCCAGCTCATGGAAGTTTTCTAGAAATTGTTTCACCAACAGCGGAAGACCATATCCTTGAATATGCTCTTTCCTATAGGAAAATGAATAGAGATGGACAGCTCATCCTTCTAACTAATGACGTTACCCTGAAGATTAAAGCCATGTCAGAGGTACGTTGCTATCAACTCTCTCCCTGTCTTCGTATTCTTACACTAGAAAATGAAAATGTATTTGTGTTTGTTTCAGGGGTTGATTTGTGAGACAGCCAAGGAATGTCGTGACAGTCTGGTGAACCCCTTCTCTGAGAGGTTCTTGTGGGCTGACAGCTCTCCTAGAGGACAGACTTGGTCTGTCTCGGACGATTTAGTTTTGAAGGAAAGGTATTACCAAAGCCCTTCAAAGAAATCATCTAAAGGAGAAGGTGCAAAGGGCTTGAAGCTCATTCTGCTTCATAATTCTCAGTATGGGCAGATCAGTCAGTCAGAACAATGTAGTTTGTTCAGAAACAGATACTTGTTTTAGTTCTTTTAGCAATTCAATGGTAAAGTTGAGTTGTCTGCTGGCCACTTTTTTGGTCTTGGAGAACATCAAATAGCAGTTCTTTTGAACGATAAGTTTTTCTATTTAGTATGATGAAAAGTGGTGACTGGGATTTCAACATCATCTTTCCCACTAAATGAAATCCCTTGAGATGAAGCAGATTTATTTGCTGTGTGAAGAGATTTGAGTTTGATCGTAATTTAGTGGGATTTCAACATCACATTTTTATATTTTTCCCATAAAACACGTGTTTGGATTTGGGGTCATCTAACATGTAGCCATCATGGAGAGGATATTCCAGGAGGAAAATGGCATCTCAGCAACATGCCACTCAGTTGCTCTCTCATTATTTCATAAAGTTTTTTTAATGATTTGTGTCAACTTTAACCGCAATTGCTGGCTTCTTAATGCATGATTCATTATATTTTGGTTTTATTCAATACATAATTTATTATGTATTGGCTTTATTCCCAGATTCCTGAACAATGTCACAAGTTGTGATGTGAGAGTGCTAGTTGGCTGGCAATCTTTACATCAAAAGCTACTTTGTTAAGGAATTATTTGAAGTGATGAGCCTGGAAGAAGAAACAAGAAAAAGGATAAGGTGGGTTGGGGTGGGGTGGGGTGGGTGGGTAGCATCGTCTGTTTGTATGCAATGAAGTTGTCGAAGTAGGACAAGCCTGGAAGCAACCACTGCTGCAAAGAAATTACCCCTTCCAGTTCTACCTATTAAACACACCAAAATAGTTTCTCGCTTTCAGCTTCAAAACCCAGATTTGAAAATTTCTGGGCCTCTCAAAATGCTGTTTACTAGACAGTGAAGACACCAACAGCGAACGGCCCCCATATTCCATATTCACCACTAGTGTATCTTATAATATCAAAAACTATAACAAATTTCTATATTGTTAAACTAAGCTTGATGTTGAAATATCATGGGGTTCAAGTGGAATGAACCTTTGATAAAGTGGAATATTAAAACTTACCTCCAAGGAAATGGCTAAAGAACAAACATTTATTTGAACTCATGAAATTACATGCACCTTACATATATGACAACGAGTATCATGGGGCTTCAAGAAAGGAGAATGAACTTTCTGAATCATCAAACGGGGGTCGAGGGAACTCATGGAATCCACCAAAATTACACGTATCAAAGCTCAATGGTGAGAAATAACTAGCAGGATCATCAGCATCCTCCTTCACTTCGATAACATTTTGAGCCCCACTTCCGCTACCAGCATTGGAGCCAAGGCTGAAATTTGTGTTTCCAACCTTATTTGATGCTTCATTCCCATCCACTTTATCACATGACACATAAGGTCCTTTAGTTTCCTCAAGAGGGATAGCAGGAGTATGGCCCTGGAACAGAGCAATGTGTCCAAAAAGCTTGTCTTTCCTCGAGAATGTTGTGCCACAGGAACAAAGCCATTTATCCTTCCCACAATGCTTCTCATGAGTTTTGAGATCTGCCATAACTGAGAACTTCTTGGTGTTGCATCGGCTGCAAATGTAGCTTTTGTCACAATGGGTTCTCTTGTAATGGTTTTTGACACATAAAATAGTCTTCAAAGGCTGAAACTTCTTGTGATCCTTGTTTCGCTTGCAACCAGCAAAAGGGCAGGAATACCTCTTAATAATCACTGGTTCTGAGCTGGGTTCTTTGTTGGGTTTTGCAAGTGCAGCAGGGGTTTTGTACTCATCACCATGGCCTCTCATATGCATCCTCAAATTTGCATCCCGCTTAAACCCCTTCCCACATATTGTGCAAAAGTGGGTGTGTGGCGCAAGTATTTCTTCCTTTTCTAGTTGTAATATATCATAGGAACCAGGCGGAAGGTTCTCTCCTTCATCAGCATCTTCTTCCTCTTTCATTTCATGCTCTTCAATGGAGTGGTTCGGTTCAGTCCCACAATTTCCTGTAACATCCATCTGGTTGCACTGATCAGAAACTTTACTTCCACTACCATGTTGCGGCTGTGGAACACAGTTCATGCCAGCTAAAGGAGGAAAAAGAATCCCCCCAAGCTGTCCTAACTGTCCATTAGGAGTGCCTGTAGAAAATGTATGTTTCACAGATGGGAGAAGACTACCAGCAGTGGAGATCAGCTGAACAATTATTGAAGTAAGATCAGCAGTAATGAGCTGTTGTTGCTGAGTTACAAGTTGATCCTGTCCCCCTAGAGCCTGGCCTTTGCGGCCAACAATTAAATGCACCAAATCTTGGAGATGATGGATCTTTTGCTCTAGAAAAGAAAGATTATTGAGCATGGATCTAGGATCCCAGTCTTGTAATTTGCTTGTTTGAAGTGCCTCATTATTTTGTCCATCTTCTTGATCCAGGACTTTGGGTTGGTTGTTGCAGTTGGAAGAAAGCAGATATTCAGATTCTGATGCTTGGTTGAATTCTCGGAAAGGTGGCTCAATTCTAATACCATAATCTAAAATGGAGGTGTCATCCCATTTCTGCTCCTG
>Ga0307509_10009142_pt1 | contig 12457 bp, 10 predicted proteins | sample 10_EM_MG_FD_202245 | JGI IMG/M metagenome (GOLD analysis project Ga0307509, IMG submission 202245) | Populus trichocarpa ectomycorrhiza microbial communities from riparian zone in the Pacific Northwest, United States - 10_EM | ecosystem: Host-associated > Plants > Roots > Unclassified | place...
TGATAGCAATAAGTCCGTTTTCAACACAAATTCTAAGGGATTTAACCAACCTTAAGGACTAGATAAAGAAAGAAGAAGTTAAGTAGCATAAGAACTTCTAATTAGCCTAAGAATTCTGAAGAAATTCAGCAGCCAAGGAAGACAATAAATAGAGCAGAACACAGTTGAAACAGAGGCTCTGCAACATTCTTTTCTCCTTTGCTTTTGTCAATTTTCCAGCAACTATGAACTAATTTCTAATTTCAGTTCAAGAGGAATACACACGATCTCCATTAGCAATTTGTGAGAAGTAATGTTAACATTGTAATTCTTTCAGATTCAAGTATTTATTTATTCTTGTTCAGAATTATGCTATTGATTATTATTCAAGCTTATTGAATTGTTTTGAGATCGCATGTATGCTTTCTAGTTTTTTTCAATCCGTAATTATTGTTAGGGACTGGAGTAAGAACCAAAATAATTAATTTGATTGCTGCAACAATAGGAAGAATAAACTAAGTTAAATTATCAAGCTTTTGAATGTTTGCTTAGAATAAATGCACAAACTTTACTCCTAAAACTACTGCTGAGTGAATGAGAATTGCTTTCAATGATAAATTCGCTTGATGGCAAAAAATTGATTAGAGAGCTTTGTCTTATTAATTTACTTGTAAACTCATTGATTTCCCTTAGTTTTAAGAAATATTGAATGTATTTGCTTGACGTGAAAGAATATTTATTTTACTTCAATGATCAATAAATTTATAGGAATAAATATGTGGATCCTTAAACTGAGTTAACGACATATCAATTTATTATTTTTATAAGAATTATTGTTTCTTTAATTTTTCATTCAAATCCCCCGTTTTTTTTTATTTTAATATATTGTAGGAAGATTAAACAAAATTTTTCTTGGGTTCGACCTAGTTTTCACGATCATACTATAAATTTATTTTACTTATAATAATTAAATAGAATTATATTTTGAAGGTTACAAATAACAAACATTTATGTTTTTGGTGGCATGTATCGTGAGCACGCATAATACTAAAAGAGAGTAGACATAGGCTTCCTTAATCTGCTACACCGATAAATCCTTTTTAGCCAGTCTCACAACCAGTAAATTGACTCTTTTTATCTGATAATTTATTATTATTATTCAATAATATTATACATTACAAGTAACAAGAAAGAAATTACTAAATCTTGTCGAATACAATCTCAACCCCATCAACTGGCATTTGATGTGAAAGATAAACCATGTCAGCATCAGGATTAAGTAGTTCCCACCTGAAATTTCATCACAATAACATTAGAGAGAGGGTGTTCATGTTATGGCAAGGTGAGAAGAATACATGTCATTAAGGTAGGTTCGCGTCATCGTACATAACAGAACTAAGAACATAATAACAGTACAGTTAATTGTTTCTACAAACAATATTCATTGCGTTTAACAAAGCATGTGACTAGTGAAAAAAGATTTCGATGCTTACTTGTATCCTACACACAAATGATGTAAAAAAAGTGCCAGTTGTAGGCGAGCAAGCATGTTTCCTGGACAGATTCTCGATCCATTACCAAAAACTTGATACGTTCCAGGCCTTGCCGGTTCCTGTGTAAGAAAATTGTTGTAATGATAAGCCAGGCATAATATTCAGCTTTCTCATGTAACCGATATGATTTGCAATTTTGAACTTACATTCCATCTGTCTGGGTTGAAGCACATAGGATCCTCAAAATTTTCAGGATTTGTATGGAAGTATCGAGCCCAGATAATCACTTTCCAATTCTTCGGTATCTTATAACCTATATATGTGTAGAGCCATTGATATTTATCATCTATTCGATCAATTCAACTATCCTCCAGTACTTACCAGGAGAAAAAGAGACCAAAAAGCTAATGATCAGAGGTACCTTTATACTCAACTTCTCTGGTGGCCATTCTAAAAATAACCGCTGCAATGTTGGCCATTCTTATAGTTTCTTCCACCACCTGCTTGAAGAATATAGAGCAGGAACTTGGATTAGTAAAATGATAGTTATTAACAGTTAAAGACAGGGAACGGTGTACCAAACCTAGCTACTTAATGTATCCATACCTTGTTTGTGTACTTGAGTTTAGCAACATCTTCACTTGTAATGAAATCTCCCTTTTTGTTCTTGCATAGAGCAGTGTTCTCCTCCTATAAAAAAGAAAATGTCAAACGAAGAAAACCGCAATTTTGTTTGCGAGAATCTAGCTATTTCTTCTTGTACAAATCATACCCGTAGCTTTGCAAGGACATGAGGATACTTGGCAAGATAGTAAATAGCCCACGTTGAAGCAATGGACGTAGACTCATACCCAGCAATAACAAGGCCAACAATGTTGTCTAGCACCTCTTGATCACTTAATTGACTTCCTTCATCGTCTTCAATTTGCCTCAGTCCATCCATTAGATCATTTGTCTTCTCAGACTCATGTTGCCTTTTCTTCTTCTCAAGTTCCCCTCTGAATATTGCGTCAAGCTTCTTCTTGCACTGTCACAGTTAACACCATAGATAGATATATGATAGATTATATTATAATATTCCGTAATTTATCCTCCTTATGACAAATCTAGGCCTTCACAGATATTTGGAGAGTGAGTCACATAAGCAGGAGATTGACCTCTTAAACAGGTAAGGCCAGGTTAAAAGAGAACTAGTTTATTGTACGAGTTTAAACCTGCAGAGCATGGCGATAGGCAGTTCCAGGAATGTTCAATGGGTAAGCTCTAACTCCACGGACCAACCCCCTAAACAACTCATCTATGGCATCCAACTGCTGTCCCGGTTGCAAGCCTACGAATAATTTCCCAATGTTCTCGAAGGTTACCTGTTAATTAATTGTTATAATTAAGTGCACAAATCAATATATATTTCAAGGATCTTTGGCTTAATTTGCAATAAATAGGCTACTCCCTCGTAAACCAACACACACACACACACACACACACACAAACACACACACAGAGACAGCTAATTAAGGATAATATGAGTATTATATCAAATGTGAATTTTGACGGAAGAAAATCATAAAAGTAAACTTGTGGGTCCTAAAACTTAACAGAACTTTTTAGTTTTTTCTTTCTATAAAAATGGATCTCACCTTTTTAATCTCCTTGTAAGTATTGATTCTACGCTTATCGACCCATGATTGGAGGGCAGCCACCATCCTCGGCTGTACGAGAGCAGCTATGCGGCAAAGAGCATCTGGCCGAGTGATAGCATTAGTCACGTGGTTTCTAAGTCTTTTATGGGCCTCTCCCTGAACTACTACCAAAGAATTCTGGCCTAAAATATCCACGCTTGGCCACTTCAAAATAAATATGTCATTTGATTGGAAAATGAATTTACTGACTGCTGGGAAACATGCTATGATTGACGGTGATCCAAAAAGGTGGGTTCTGTACAATCCTACTCCGTCGCCGTACCTGATCATTTTAAAATCATGTTAAGTAGTCCATGCATGGAGGCGGCTTTGGTAGTGCCGACCGAGAGTGTAGTAGAAATTGGATACTGATTATATATTTCAATCCATATGAATATTAGAAAACTAAATCAGGAATTCCATATTCTTAAGACTCCATCCTTCCTTAACAGTAACACTAAAAAAAAATTAGTTTTATATATTAAAATGAATGGTGCGAAACTCTTATGCTTCAAGAAAAAAAAAAAAAAGCCGCAGAATGACATCATGATCTTACCAGCTTCTCTTAGAATTGATGAAATCATCTGGGCGGCCAAGAATTTTGAAGTACCAGAGGAAGGTAAGCATCTCGCCAACAAAGGGAAATCCCAGGTGGCCAGGTGGTAACTTTGTAGCAGTACCGGAAAGTTGAAATTTCAGAGGGAGAACGTACCATATCTCGTTCCACCACCACGTTAGTAAACCCAACAACGGCAGGGATCCAATAATGCAGGCTAATAATACACCTATTGTAATTTCCATTTTAAAACATGCAACCGCTATATATTATCTTGAATAAGTATGACCTAACTCTAATAGCCTATTTGTACCCTTAATTATACCTATTTCTGGGATGGAAAGATTCCTTGAGGATGATGCTGTGGTAACCAATCCCATTTCCAGACAAAACAGCAACACTTCCGTGAGTGAAGAGGCAGCAAGCGTGATATAGATGAGTTCATTTGGTGTATCTTTTTCTACTATTTTATTTATTTCACTCTCGAAGTTGTTTCAATCTATATTTCAAAATTACGAACCACGTTCTTAAGGGTCGAGTCATCGATCGTGCAGACAAAACAAAGCTTTTCTACGAACTGCTTCTGGTGCAACGGATTCTATTGAAGAAAAAAAATGTATTGATTAGAAAACAAAATTCAAGTAGTAGTAATATTTATGTGTTAGATAATTGGTTAATCTTTTAATTCTATCAAATCTAATTCATTTTTTCTAGTCAAAGTGATTAACTTAGGTCCCAATTCGTAGATTTGAAGACTCTCAAGTGCTTATGTAAATATCTTTTTATAAAGATAAAGTGCAATGATATTTTAAAAAAATGAACTTTGAAAATATACTAAAAATATTGAGAATGAAGAGATTGTCAGTGCAATTATATTTTATAGAGATTGTCAACCACAATGATCAATTTCACGCTACTGCTGTGTTGCCAGGGGTTGAGTCATCGTGCAGGGAAAGCATAGCTTTCTACGGACTTCTTTTGGTGCTACAGATTCTATTGGAAAAAAAATATTGGTAAGGTAAAAAAAAATTCAAGTAGTTTGGGATTATTATAGAATGTATACTATATAAAAAATATTATAGTCATACTCTTGTGTTGTAATCTCCACCATTACTATTGTATATTACCCTACACATATGTATAGAAAATGTTGGCTAACCAGTAGGTTAAGCCTCCAAATTATTCTCAACTTGGTATCAGAGCCTTCTACGGTCAGAACTCTTCTCTCCCTCTCCCCCTGCAGTCGGCCTCATCTCTCCCTCTCCTAAATGGACTCTGCTGCTGCTGCCGCCGACTTCTCCCCCACCACTGGTGGTGCAACCCAGCCGGCCAGCCATTCAGCAGCCGTTGCTGATGGTTCTTTCTCCCACCAGCAGCAACCCCAACCTACAGAGTAGAACCATGGTTCCTTCTCTTATATTTTTGTCGTCCCTCTTCACATCATGGGGACAACAACTCCTTCTATAGTTGCGTTGTCCAACACTCATCAAGTGGTCTCTTTGAAGCTTATAACCACCAACTATCTCTATTGGTGAATGCAGATGAACCCATATCTTCTTGGTCATGGTGTTTTCCACTTTATTGATGGCTCAATGCCGTTTCCTCCCTCTCATATTTCTGACAGTTTTGATGGTTCTTCTTCGGCAATCAACCCCTCTTTTCTTCGTTGGAAGCAACAGAATTAGCTTATTTTAAGCATGTTACTCTCTTCATGGACGTCCTGCATCTTGTGGTAGATTGTCAGACTTCTTCTTATGTTTGGCGCACTTTTGAGAAAACGCTTGCTTCTCTGTTGAATTCTCGCATTATGCAACTCCATGGATCTTTTCAAGATCTTTGGTAAGGAGATGCTTCGATTACTACATACATGCAGCACGCCAAGTCATTATTTGATGAATTGACTACTGCTGGCCAACCTCTTTCTCTTGAAGACATCACCCTCTATATATTTCATGGTCTTCACAGTGAGTTTAAAGACTTGGTCACTAGTCTTGTAACCAAGGCAAAATTGTTGTCATACGTTGACCTTCACAACCATCTTCTTACTTATGAGTTTCTGCACAAGTCTTCTCTTCTAACCATGGCTGCAAATTCGCCTCTGCTATCCACACCTTCTTTGTTGCCCTCTGCTCACCTTGCCCAACATCAACACCGGTCTGATTTTAGCCGTAACAGAGGACATTCACGCGGCTACTGGCACCCCAACAACAATCGGTATAATAGCCAACACAGGTCTGATTTTCATGGTGTTTATTCTTCTGCCTCTGCAGACTGGAAACAGAGTAACTGGCAGCAGACCAGATGGTTTACTAGTTCTGGGAAGTGGCCTCCTCACTAGCCTTTTGAGCTGACTATCAAGTATCCACTCTGCTTCTCTTTCGACCACATCGCCCCCTAATGTGCTCAGTTTCGCAGTAGGAGCCACCAGCCTTCTGCTCATTTTACTGTTGGTTCAGTTTCTGCAGGTAGTTGGTTCTTGGATACTGGTGTAAACCAATATGTTACTCCTGATCTTGTAACTCTGACCGATTCTGCTCCCTATCTTGGTAATGATCACTTGCATATTGGTGGCAGTAAGGGTCTTCTCATATCCTCTATTGGGCATACCATGTTACGTTCCCCTAAACGCATATTTATGTTATCTAACGTTCTTCATGTTCCTCATATTACCAAACCATTGTTATCTGTTCAAAAATTTTATCGTGATAATAATGTTTATTTTGAATTTCACGCCTTTGTGTTTTATGTAAAGGATCTCATCACCAAAGCAGTGTTCCTTTCTGGTCAGAGCAATGATGGTTTCTATATTCTTTCTAAGTCTTCTGTCACCACTATTCCTCAAGCGTATTGGTCTCCTTGCGTCTCTGCAACTGTTGATCTATGGCATCATCGATTGGGTCATCCTACTTCCCGTATTTTCAATTTGTTAGTTTCTAAAAATAAAATAATGTGTACTTTTAGGCACTCTCTTATTCAATGTCAAGCTTGTCCGCTTGACAAGTCTTCGCATTTGTCTTTGCGACCTACGAGTCATAAAACTTCTACTTTACTTGATTTAGTATTTAATGATGTTTGGGCCCTACTCCTATGTTTTTCTCTGATAGTTTTTATTACTTTGTTATCTTTATCGATGCGCATACAAAATATCTATGGTATTATCCTCTTGTTGCCAAATCAGATGTGTTTTCTATATTTCAACGTTTCTAACTGCTTGTTGAGCGTCAGTTTTCCCGCAAAATTAAATCTTTTCAAACTAATTGGGGTGGTGAATATCGCAAGTTAAATAGTTTCTTTCAAACTATTGGTATTCATCACAGATTAATTTGTTCTCATACACATGAGCAAAATGATAGCGTTGAACGTCGCCATCGTCATATTGTTGAAACAGGTCTTAGCCTCCTAGGACAATGTAGTGCCCCGTTATAATTTTGAAATTATGCATTTGAATCATCGGTATATCTCATCAATCGCATGCCCACTCTTGTCCTCTAAAATCAGTCTTCTTTTGAATGTTTGTTTAATCGTACTCTTGATTATGATTTTCTACGTACTTTTAGGTCTCTCTTTTCCTTTTTTGCGTCCATACCATGCTCATAAGTTAGATTTATGTTCAACTCCATATGTGTTCTTAGGGTATAGTTCCTCTTATCTTGGTTATCGTTGTCTTGATTTAGCGTCTCAATGTATATACATCTCCCGTCATGTTCGTTTTCATGAAAATGTGTTTCCGCTTGCAAAATCTGAACAGACAGCTCCACCCATATCCACCTCTACCTAGCCTACACACTTACCCACCTTGATTACCTCCCCCGTTTTTCACCCAGCAGCTCTGTCGCACCTCCTGCCCCATAAAAACAGCCACCCCGTTCCCCACCCTTATTTGCCACAATACCACCATCATACAACCTTGCCCTTATGTCACCATTTGCATATTTTTTCCGATGATCATTATGCAGGCTCAGCTTCTCCTCCTTCATAATTGCATTTTTACAAGTCTGTTACTACCGCCAGTATAGATTCTACGGCAGGCTCTCCTTCATCTATTGCTCCGAACACAGGTTCTTTGGCAGATCCCTCTGTAGGTCTACAACTCTTTGTTGATCTCTCCTCTTATTCGCTTCAGCAGCTTCCCAGTTCAGAGTCTTCTCCTCTTCGGTCTGCCGCCCATCAGCATCCGATGGTTCTTGGCCTATGGCTGCCGAAAATTGCACTTCTCACAACGTCTGTAACCTCCTTTATTGCACTTATCTCTCAGGTAATGTCCTCTTCTACCTCTAAGCCCATTGCCTTATCTGATGTTAACAGGTATGAGGCGTGGTATGGTGTTATGCGTGATGAAATTCAGGCCCTACGCTCCAATAACACCTGGTCATTGGTTCCCTTTCATCATTCGATAAATGTTGTTGGTAGTCGGTAGATGTACAAGATAAAGCGTCGTATGAATGGTAGTATTGAGCGATGAAAAAAAAACAACCCAATTTAATTAGGGTTAAAATGATAAAACTCGCATCCCTAGACATGAGACCATGATATTCCCATAGAAAATAAATCAAAACAGATTATAAAACTCAATTCCAAACCGACTCAATATTGAATGATCAAATTGAAAAAAAAAATCAATTAAAAAAACAAAAAAACAACCTGAGTTATCTCAGGTTAACCCGTTAAGCACTATTCACGGGTCATGGGGTCGAAATAACCTAATAAAAAGCAAACAAAATAAATTATGAAGTCTAATTTCCAATTAACACAATATTAAATGATGAAATTGAGAAAAAAAGTTAATCAAGAAAAAACAATTCGAGCTAGCCGAGTTAACCTATCAAACCCGCGATTCATGTCATGAGAGTGGGATAACCCAATAAAAAATAAATATAATATTAAATGATAAAATAAAAATAAAATATTGATTGAAAAAAAAACAAAACACTTGTGCAAATAATGTTAAGGTAGGGTTTTCACTTTAGATTGCTATAGTAATAACTCTGTATAATTTATTTCCAAGCTAAGTTTTATAAATATAGAAGCATCAAAGGGAAGAAAAATTAAAAATTGTATAAGGGTTTATATTATATTAGTTTTTAGATCTTAATTAGAAAATATTAGACTCTAGGAGGTGTAATTTTTTATTATGATATCGATATTTAAAGCATGTCTTACATTCACTTGGCCATATTTATATTTTAAGTCAATGATCTATTTTGAAATTAGGATTCTTTTTATTTTTTAGGAGGATGACATGCGTAGGATTGTTTTATGATCTGCTAATTTTTTTGTAGTCTAAGATTAGCAAATAAAATTAGAAAAGTAAAAAACTAATAAATGTATAGTTTATAAATATGCAATATAATAAATATATGGCTACTTGCAATCATAATAAAAAGACTAGTATGCTACTAAAAATGTATATAATATTGTATAAAAAATATAATTACAATTCTAGCATGCATGCTAATATATATGATTAAATAAAAAAAACTTTACTTGTTGAAGCATTTTAAAATTGATTAAGCTTTGTTGTTGTTAAGGATCAATTCTTTACTTTTAAGCCTTTATTACTCATCACTTGGTACAATAAGACTTTCTTCAATAGGCCTCTTAAATTTTGAATAACACCATCTTATTTAGGTACACTTATAAACAAGGTTCAATGAACCAATGGAATATTGCTTAACAATCTCTCTACGTGGACTGAACCTAAACTCTAGATTAAGAGAAATTTTGGAAGTAAAAACTAAGATTTAAAAAATAGAAAATAATGTTAAAGAATAAGATGAAGAAGAGTGTCAAATTATATCAAAACAATGCAGAATTAACCAACCTTAAAATAATGTTTAAGACTAAAGTTTACTTTACCGAGGACTTCTCCCCTCTGAAAGCTTTGGTATTCTTTAAGCCCCATTTTAACTTTTCATTTTATAAATACGAAGATTTTTTTTCCTTTTCTATGTGGAATTCTTTCAGATGGTTTTGAGTTTTATCAAAACATGTCAACCAATGGTTCTTTAAGATAAATTTATTTTCCATCCATAATTTATTTAAATCATGTTAAAGAATTTATATTGGAGATTAAATTCCAAGTTCCAACCCAAAAAATAAATGTACCCCATTTTTAATTTGATCATAAATGTTACCATTAACTATGTTATTAAACTAAATTTCCAACATTTTATTGTATTTTCTGGATTTCCACATCAAATTAAGTGAACTAATGGACACTTGATATTAATACTTAATGTTTTGCATGTTTTTAAGATGATCCATATGACCATATTAATTATCTCTATATCAGCGAATGAACCACAACTAGAAGATATTATTCCATCCTTGCTGATGGAATACATTTGTGTACAATGGTCATCCAAAAAAAATTCCTGCCAGCTGAGGTGTATTGGATTGTTCATTGTTAGTATATGCGTGGACAAATTGAACTTGTATCAATATTCGAATTTCTTTTGATATAGGCACTGTTTAGGGATGCCATAGTTCAATAAAATAAAGAAGTTACAATATTTTTTTGCCTATATATTCCTCATTTTTTTTAAGTATTTAGGGGATGATGTCCTCATTGAAATTAAGGTGATAATATAATATAATTTATTAAATTAGTAAATTGATATTACGATTTCCCAAATAATATTATTTAATTAGGTATATTAAAAGAAAGTAAATTACCATTTGTATCAACTATATATAAGCTAAGGACAAGGATCAAGATGAAGACGTCATATCTAAGATTAATGTAGTCTCTTCACTATTCGGCATGTCGTATACTATATGCATGAGCTTCAATTTAAATTGATATATGTATATTAGTCCTAAATATTACAAAATGTCATTAACTATATAAATCTTTTATCTACCATAAATAAGTATAAAACACCATCTCTCTATCATGTGGAGTTAAATTATCATTTTTATTATTATTATAACACATAAGTTAATATAAATTTCATAAACTATTTTCTACCCGTCCAATAGACAGAAATAAAGCTAGTGCATATATAATCTAAAGACACAGAGGCTGGGTTAGAAGCGCAAGCGTGAGCCCCTTGATATTAACGAGACTCTCCATTTACTTAACACACTGTGTATTATTTAATCGACATGTAGCATACTATATATTCTACCCTGCACGAGAACGCGACATTGTGGAGTTCTTTTAGAGATCTTTGTTTAGATAAAAAGTTACTCGTTTATTATTATCATGATTATTAAGAATTCTAATTAATTTTTAGAGATTCTAAACTAGAAATTAATTGTATAAAAAAAAATAGTAATACTCCTATTACACCCCTACCTAAAGTAGGTTACATTGTTTTTCTTTATTTGTGGTTGCTATGGTTTAAAGATGTTTTTATTTCTACAAGTATATCTATGATGAGATTGCTACGATGAGTAAACTCTAGTTTTTTAAGTCATAACTGGAATTTAATTAAAATGAACTCTAAAATCAATACCCAATGCAAGATTCATCGGATGAATTTGCAGAAATGAAAACCCAACAGACCAGAAAACCAATAAAACTAAAGCAAACCTAGAATGGCCATTTTAAGCTTCTAAAGCATGCCTCCCTTATTCCCCTTCTAAAACTAGTACATCTAACGACATTATTTTGGCTAATATCTACAAATTAGGGGTTTTATTTGGGACCTAGTATTTTTCAATTTTATCCCTATTCTTCCGATTTCATTTGATTTTACCCATAATTAACCCCTTAACTTTCTAATTTCATGCAATTGCGTCCTTGTTAGATTCATTTGTCAGCCCTAATTTTAAGCGTCTTTTACGAGTTGATCATTGGTCTCTGATTTGTTCAATTAGACCCTCAAATGACCATCAAACTTCCCATTTTCTTTGATTTGACCCCTGATTTCACTTCATTCCAATTCCTAAAGTCATGCGCATTTTGCAAGTTGGTCATTGGTTTATAAATTATTCAATTAAGTCCCTATTTGCTCACCAGACTTTGAATTTTGTGTAATTTAGCCCCTGATTTGACCAGTTAAACTTTTTAAAATCCAATTTTAGTCCCTAAACTTTATTTCTTTCAATTGATATCAAAATTGACTCCTAAAAGTTGATTTCCCTTGCGATTAAGCCCTCAATAAATTTAATTAAACCTTTCAAAATTCCAATTGAGTCCTTAAACACCAAAAAAAACATTTTTACTAATGAGCCCCTTTGTCAATCAAGATCTTGGGTTACCATTTTGGACATTTTGATATATCAACTTTCACTTAGTGTTTTAGTCTTTCACCATTATACTTGAGCAATCCTTTTCATGCTTACTTCATGTGTATTTTCTTATATATTATTATAGAATGTATCTATATAGGAAATATTATAGGTATACTATAGAGGAAATATTGTAATCATATTCTTGTGTTGTAACCTCCACCATTACTATTATATATTGCCTTACACAATATATAGAGAAGGTTGACTAACCAATAGGTTAAGCCTTCCAATTATTCTCAACTTGGTATCAGAGACTTCTGCCGTCAGAACTCTTCTCTCCCTCTCCTTCTATAGTCAGCCTCCTCTCTCCCTCTCCTAAATGGACTTTGTTGTTGCTGCCGCCTTCTCCCCCCACCAAACCGGCGGTGCAGCCTAGCCAACCAGCCTCTCAGAAGCTGCTGCCGCTAGTTCTTTCTCCCACCAGCAGCAGCCCCAACCTGCAGAGCAGAACCATGGTTCCTTCTCCCATGTTTCTGTCATACCTCTTCACATCATGGGGATAATAACTC
>Ga0307509_10009143_pt1 | contig 12456 bp, 3 predicted proteins | sample 10_EM_MG_FD_202245 | JGI IMG/M metagenome (GOLD analysis project Ga0307509, IMG submission 202245) | Populus trichocarpa ectomycorrhiza microbial communities from riparian zone in the Pacific Northwest, United States - 10_EM | ecosystem: Host-associated > Plants > Roots > Unclassified | place...
TTAATAATAATATCAAATATTTTTTTATGAACTAAATATTTTTTATTATAAAAATAATAATTTAAACTATAACATAGCATGAAGATGTAAACTAATTGTAATTCTAAAGGGGCGTGATAGAGAAATACGAAGGAGAGAGATAAATCCATTACGTAAGAGATGGAGTGGGGATAAAAAATTATAGCAGCAAGAGTTAAATATAAATTAGAGGTGAACGTCCTGATGAAAACAACAACAATTACAGAAAAAACTAAAACTTAAGGTAACAAGCACTAAAGAAGTAATACACACAACCATTCCTATACATTTGTAAAATCAGAGTACAACACAATAAAATAAAGATATAAAGATAGAAAAAAAAAATAAAGATAGAGAGATTAAACACAATAACTTATTTAATTCCCAAATACAACTTAAGACTTCTCACTCCACCATGTACTTATTTAATTCCACTCTCTTATGGACATTGACCTTTATCATATTTCTAATATCAAGCAAATCATAAACTTAATAAATAAAACTTTCTTTTTGCCTTTCTTTTTCCACACTTCATGGCTTATTTTTGTTTTCAACATTATTCCCCATTTCCCATAGGCTATATATAATAAAAATACGACTAATTATATTTTTATAATTTAATATTCATGCTTTTTTTAAAATATTATATTCTAGCAAATAGTCCCGTTGAGACTTTCTTTCTTTGTCATTTTTACTTAGAACCAATGGGGCATGTTTTTAGTGTAGTTTATAACAAGATGTTTTACCCTCTATTAAGATTAATTTTTTTATATAAAAAAATATTCAAGTGTTGTTAATATATTTTTAGTAAAAATAAATAAATCATGTGGAGGTTAACTTGATGTATCTTGATTGACTTGGTGAGTACAAATATAACCTAGATGACTAATGAAAACATAATTTGACTAAAATCATTGCAAGAAGAAAAGTTTGCTTAATTTTTTTTAAATGAGATAGCAACATATTAAATCGACTCAAGTCAACCTAGGATAGTATGCCAAATCTATTACCAGGACCATGAAACCGTAATAACCTTATAGAAAGCAAATTTAAATAAATTATGAAACTTAATTTTCAACCCACAGTATTAAAGGATGAAATTGAAAAAAAAATCAATTTAAAAAATGATTCATAAATCAAAACAAATTATGAAGTCTATTTTTCAATCAATCCAATGTTGATTAATAAAAAAAATCAATTACACAAAAGGACACGAAAAAGTAACTCAAGTCAACCTCAGTTAACTGGTCAAACCTGCGATTCAGGTCATAAGATTCGAATAACCTCATAAAAAACAAATCAAGAAGCTCAATTCTCAATCAACCCAATGTTGGAGGATAAAATTTTAAAAAGTAATCAATTAAAAAAATGATAACAAAAGAACCAATTCAACTTGGGTTAACCCGCCAAACTCGTAACCATTGTCATGAGACTGAGATAATCTCATTAATAGAAAACCAAAATAAATTATGAATAATCAATTCTCAATCAGTTCAATGTTCAATGGTGAAATTGGAAAAAAAAAACCCAATTAAAAGTAGGATAAAAAACTCGAGTTGAGTTAACCCGTGAAAAAAAAACTCTATAAAAAGTAAATCAAAATAAATAATGCAACACAATACTCAGTAAACCCAATGTTGAAGGGGAAAAAAAACAAACCATTATTCCAGTGAATAGTTGTTTAAAAGGAGGGGTACAATGAAAACATCTCTTTTAGTTTTTGTTATGAAGCCTGATTCTCAATTAATCTAATGTTGAATGATAAATTAAAAAATAAAAATCAGTTAAAAGGATAAAAAAACTCGAGCTAACCAAGTTAACTCATCAAACTTGTGACATGGGCATGAGACTGAGATAATCTCATGGAAAACAAATTAAAATAAATTATAAAGCTTAATACCTAATAAACCCAAAGTTAAAGGATAAAATTTAAAAAAAAGTTAAAAAAAACAAATCATTGTTCCAATGAACAATGGTTTGTGAGGAGGGTTATAGTGAAAACCTTCTCTCTATTAGTTTTTTCTAATACCAATGTTGAAGGAAGAAATTGAAAAAATAATAATTAAAAAACTAAAAGCAAACCACTATTCACGGTAGATTTCATGCATTTGGCTCCTCTAACTTGCAGTTTTATTTAATTAAATCTACAACTTTAGCTCTATCTACCAGCAATATTGTTTCTAATTAAGCTTCACATTATCTGTTTTTTTAAAAAAAATACCCATCCATTCTTTATTTTATGTTTTGAGGATTATTAATAAACTCAATATTACTAACTTAAAGTTTTCTCTTTGCACAGGACAACTAACTTACAAATGATCAACTATCGCTTTTGGATATTGTAAGGCTGTCAACTAATTTGTGAATCACCTGTGCACTTTTGGAGTTTTTGTTATCTTTTGTTGGCATCATTGGCCTTTATATGTATTAGCCACCTAATCACATGCACTTTTATGAACAGCCTTCCTTTGGACATGCTGAGAGTTAATCTTCCTCTATGCATTTTTAATGATAATTCAATCAACATCACTATTTTCTTATAATGTTTTCTTATAATTCAATCAACATGACTTATTTTCTTATAATCTTATGCTGAATAGTGGTTTGTGAGGAGAGGTATAGTAAAACCTTTTTATTTTTTAGTTTTTGTTAATACAATATTAAAGAATAAAATTTAAAAAAAAATTAAAAACAAACAAACTGTTGCTGTAATGAAAAGTGATATGTGAGGAAGGGTACAATGATAATCCCTTTTCTTTTAGTTTTATTATTGAAAAAAAAACAACTCAAAAAAAGCAAATCATTTTTCAGTGAACAATAGTTTGTGAGAAAGGTTACAGTGAAAAGCCTCATCTTTTAGTTTTATTAATGATTTAATTTATAAATTATGATTATATTTTTTGTTGATTCATGATACATATAATTTTATATATATTTAATGTTCTTTAGTTTAATATCACAAAATGTTATTTGTTGTGTTATTAAAAAAATATGATAAGATTCATACATGATTCATTGATAGCTATGCAAATACTTGGTGTGATTCTATAAACTTTAAGCATTTTTCTCTTGGTAAATTAATTTTACTTTTACCTTTTTTAGCTGTGCAATTATTTTAAAAGTTTGCATCATTAGAACACATTTTAAACATCTTTAGAATATCTTTAATGAAATTTGCTTTTGCATACTTTTCTTATCTTTGTTCATTAGATAATTTATTTTATGATTTTTTCTTCATATTCATTTCATGCGATAATAATTGCAAACCATAGATTAATGTGATCCAAACTTAATTCAATTGTTAAACGAACCCTTAATCACAACTAATCCTTCCTCATAAACATCATTAACCTCATTAATATGCTTATCAATTTTTCATTAGACGATAAAGCAACTTAATTCCTCAACTAAATAATAAAATTTTCTAAGATGTTTATTTGAGGCTAGTAAACAACACAATAACATAAAGGATTCATCCTTTTCTTCAATCATAACATCAATAGACTTTTTGCCATATGTAGCATGAAGGAACAACGCTTCAAATACAGCTTATTAGCGAAGAATTTTGTCATGTACAAAGGCTCCAACTTGAGCCATAAATCAAATATCAATTTTCGCTATATCCGCCCTCTGATCATCCATCAAAGTTGCAAACATCTTCTCCTTGCCTAAAAGTATTTTTTTGCAGTCTTTGTTGTATCAGAATGACTTGAATGTTTACTTATGATAATCCAAAAGACAATCAAATCTTTCAATCTCAAATTCCGTAGACATCTTGAAAACACTAACAAGTATAATTCAAAATGTTTGCCACCAGTTTGTTAGTGTAGACTGGGTTATGATTTGTTATGGGTTTTTCTACGATATGAAAAGAATATTCTTGTAAAATATAAATCAAAAGGTAATAAAAATATTATTAATTATAGAGAGATAACAACACGTAAATTTATTTGACAATCCCTTCTCTATGGACAAATACAAATCAACTATTTCACTGTAAATAGATGGAGTACAAAGTCAATGGAAGGAATACTTAAAACCCCAATGTCTAATTACACTAAAAAAGAATTTACAAAGCTAGCATCAAATTCTATGTTGTGGTGGCTTCCAAAACATAATAACCCTTGAGACGACTCTTCCTAGACAGGTTGAGAGGTTTTTATTGGATAAGAAATCGCTACCTAGTATTATGGTTACTAGTAACCCTAACTAATCTTTAGAGATTCTAGGCAAGGGATTGATTGCGTAAAGAAAATATATTAGCACCTAGAACGCCTTACCTGAGGTAAGTTGCATCGTTTTTCTTTGTTTGTGGTTGCTATGGTCTGATAGTGTTTCTATATCCAACAACCTACTATAGAGGATTTGCTACGATGAGAAAATCCTAGTTTTCTAGATCAAGAACTTGGTCTAAAAGATCCCGACTTAAAAAGATATCAGAATAAAGCAAGCTCATTCACAATTTATGTGCCACGAATGAGCTAAAGTTAGAAATCCAAATAGATTTAATGATTATTGAATTTTAACTTTTCCCTTTGGTATTTCAAATGTCCATAACTTTTGTACCTTGGGACATAGGTTGAAATATCCCTAATTATTATTGAGACTTTTACGAACAAACTTGAATTTTGGATACCCTTCTGTCATCCTAAATAATATTTTAGATATAAAAAAACTTCTTTTAAGTTTTTTATCTTTATATAAAAAATGAATGAGTCATATTACTCCTAAATATTGGATATTAATCTCATACAAGGTTTTATACTTTTATTAAAAGTGAGTAATAGATTTTACCAAAAATAAATTTTTTATATTTTTTGAAATATGAGCCAAAATCCTTTGGAATTTTACAAACTGGTTGTAAAATCCATGTAATACTTTTTGTATTTTTAAACATGCAAATTATTTTTTGATTTTTTTTTAATTTTAAGACATGCTCCAATAATTGTTTTTAAGGATTTTTGGTCATATGCAAGGAAACCTTTTATTTATTTATTTTTTAATATATTTATTTTATTTTTTAAGACTTTGTTTGGAAAAAAATCTTTTAAAAAAAAACATAAAACTACCAAAATAGACCTAAAAGTGTGTTTGTCAAACACGCCCTTAAGCAAAAAATTTCTTTATAAGAAAAGGTTGAAAACCAAACAAGGCCACACTGAACTTGACCCAATCAAGTTGACATAAAATCTTTGGTTCAACCATAAACCAAACCAAAAACACTAGTTTAACCTGAAAAACAAGCCAAAACCAAAACCAAAACTTAAAACAGATCAAACATGAAAAAAAAAAAACATAAAAACATAATTTTTTTTACCAAAGCAGATCAAATGTAGAAAACTCAAGAACACAAAAAACATTAAAAGCAAACCCGACCTTATGACTCTCAAATTTGACTAGATACAACGAAATCAAAGGCATATGCATGTTGTAAATCATTCATGGAATAATAATCAATCAGAAAAAAACATAGATTATCAACCAATAATCACTATTTTATCAGAATAAGCTTTGGTTTGAAAAAAGAAAACTTCTTATTATAATAACCAAACTATTGTTTTTTATTCAAATAAAATGCAGATTATCAATGCACAAGGTCCTAAGAAGTTGCAAGAATAAGGATTATGGTAAATGAAGGCCTAAAATATTCATGAAAGACAAAATTCTTCTCAAGAACACAAAAAACAAAAACCCAAAAACCTAGAAAATGCCTAGCTACTGCCCACCCTTAAAAAATGCATTATTGACCTCTAAACCCACTGTTTTCGGTCCTAACTAACCATATACTAATACTAAGCATATCTGAATCAAAATAACTAACAAACAACATCACATCATCAAAATCATGCATGAGGTTCCACTTTTCAAAATCATCAAATTAAAACAGCAAGCATATTCAATAATTTAAGGTTCAAAACGAACATTTTAACATTCCATAGGACTCAACCAAAACTCAGGAGCCAAAAACATGCATTTAACAAACAAAAAAAAAACTACTGCCATATTCAGCAGATTCCAAACCTATTTAATTTCATAAAAAACAATCATCCAAACATTTTCTAAACATCGAGCAACATAAACAACCAACTCAAAGCAAGATTAAATAAGTAAAAAACAACATTTTTATACATTAATCAAAATAAAAACTTAAAAACATTATAGCACTAAAACAAGTTCAAAAACATCATTAAACATGTAAAAAGCTAGAAGTGTGCCTCATGGACATCACCTACCAAGTTATTAGAGGATTATACCTTCCCAAACCTCAGAATAGTTACTTCCTTTCTTAATTCAAAAATCTAATATTTTGCTTAATCTTTAACTTATTTTTTTAGCTCTTAGATGCTAAGTAATAAACTTGGTTACTAATGAACTCAAAGAATAAGCTTTTTTCTCCCATCTCCTTTTTTTATGGATTTTCATTGATCGAAATGAGAGGCTTTTGGGCAGGTTTTAATAGCTAGAAGCTTTGTAATTTGCTGGTTTTGCAATGGTGGCTTTCCAACAAACTTGGTTTTGGAGATTTTGGTGGTTTTGCTAAACTTGGAGGTCAAAGAGTTGGTTTTTAGCCTTCTGAATTTGAGAGAAAGGTGTTCAACCCTTGATAAAAATCCACTAAAAAGATTTGAGGTTTGAACATACAAAAAATCTAGTGGTTTTGCAAAATGAATGTCATAGTTTTGGCTGACTGAGTTGACCACTTTCGAGACCTCGTCGAAGCAAATCCGATGTCAACATTGTCGGAGACCATCTGAACTTGGTAAAGAGAAAGCATACCTTTCGTTTGGATCTAACTTTATTCAATTTGGAGGTTTGTAGCTTCACAGTCATTCGTTTAAAAATACTTACTCGATCAGTTAAAACTAATAAAAGAAGAAGATAAATAGTGAGTAGGCAACATGTCATTTTCTAACTTTTTCGAGACGATGCGTTTTGATTATATCTTTAATTACCCTCCAACTTTCAATCTTGTGTCATTTTGTCCTTTTCAAATTCAATTACCAACCCCAAAGTTTAGCGTTTTTTTTTTCATTTTAGTCCTTAGTTTCTGATTTATACAAATTGATCCTCGATTGATCATGATCTTTTATTTTTTTCAATTTGCCCCCTGATTTTGTTGATTTCAGTCCTTGAAGTCGTGTGCCTTTTACAAATCGGTCATTGATTTTGAATTTTTTTCAATCAAGCTCCTAACTGATCATCAACCTTAATATTCATGCAATTAAGCCCTTGATTTGACTAAATTAGCTTTTCAAAAATTAAATTTAAGCCTCATACTTCAATTTCTTCTAATTAAAATCTAAATCGAACTTAAAAATTGATTTTTTTTATGCAAGTAAACCCTTAATAAATTTAATTAACCCTAAAAAATATTCTTTTGAGTCTTTAATCATTTAATTTTGAACTTTTCTTCCTAAATTAAATTTTTTCTTATCAGCAGAGCCTTCATTAGTCAAAATTGGACTATTAATTTGCCAAATTTGTCCAAACTGGTCCTCGAGCTTCCTCATCATGTAGCTTAGTCCAAAACTCTCACTTGTCGATTTTGTATAATCCCATGTAGATATTTTTTTTGAGCTCTAAGATGTCAGGTCAAATTCTTCTGTATTTATTTATTTATTGTGTGTGTGGGGCTCGATAATAAATAACAACACAAATCATGGTGATGGTGATGGTGATGATGATGGTGATGAGAGATGAATAATTCTTCTTTTCAAAGCTCTCAATAATTACAAAGGCTAGTAAACACGCAAATAATTATGATTACGTAAAGAAAAACCACCTCTCTTATTTTTCATGTTTGAACTTGCATATTAAATTTAGTGTCTGTTTACTAAAAGGGGAGGGGCTAAAAGATGAGAGATGAATAGCATCTTAATTTGATAGATGGATGGAGATCCAAAACAGAAAAGTAACCATTGTTAGATCTATCATTCTTCTTTTTATTCTATTTGTAACTTGATCCTTTTTACCCATTCCATGTTCTTTTTCAATTTATTTTGCTTTTATTTTTTAAAATAGAAAAAAAATAGATAATATGGAAAGATTGATGAGAAAAAAAGATATTTAGAGGGACAATTTAATTCATTTTGAAAAACTAAAGGGACTAATTTATAATTTACTCATAACTAAATAGTTAACAAAAAAACATAAAAACTAATCCTTGATGTCTTACACTACATTTACTTAAGTATCTTACGCTTCATTTACATAAGTATATTTTGATTAAGAAATTCATGATCTTACTATCCTTTTTAAAAATATTCTCATCATATCATGCTTTAACCAAAAACAAAACTTCTCTGTATTCTTGTACTCTTAATTTTGTATTAGTTTGCCGTCTCTATTTTCATATATTTTATTTAGGGGTGATTATTTTCAGTTCGGTTTGGTTTTTATAAAAAAAATAACTAAATTGATTTTTTAAAAAAAAACCGAAACCGGTTCAAACCGACCGGTTTCGGTTTGGTTTTTTTGGACAAAAACCGGTTTGGCTCGGTTTTTTTTCCGGGTTTTTTTTGGGTTCGGTTCGGTTCGGTTTTTTTAGTTTCAGGCTTATAAAACCGAAACCAAACCGATCAGCTTGGTTTTTTCAAAATTTTAATTGATTTAATTGGTTTTTTTCACGATTCAGTTTTTTCGGTTATTTTTTTTCAGTTTTCTCGGTTTAATTGGTGTTTTGGGTTTTTTGCTCACCCCTAATACTGTCAATCCTCTATTTTAAAATCATCTTCATTTTATCTTTATCTTATTATAAATTTATATTACTCTTGAATCATCATATTATATCCCAATATATCATGGATTTGAAAACACATATCAAGATATGCTTTTTTTAAAAATAAAAAATAAAAAACTTTCTGCCATGACAAGGAGGTTTATTCATATAACAAATGATCTCTGATTACATCACCCGTCAAAAAGTCAACGACCAATAGTAAATGATATCTAATTTGGTTATTGTAATTTAATCATGTAATAATAATAATTAAAAAAAAACATGAAAACCATTTGTCCACTCCACTCACCATGTACACTCCACAAGCCATCCACAAATTTCCACCCATTTTAATGCAAAACCGTTTGGACCAAACGCCGCACGTGGGAAACCGTAAAAGTAAAACCGTGCTTGCCAATAGCAAAATAACCTTAATAGCGTCACACTAACACTTGCTCTCTTTTTTTTGTTCTTTTTTTTTTTTTGGGGGGTGGGGGGGTCTCTGTCTCGCTACATGTGTTGTCTTTGAGTCGTCCTTCCTTCCTCCCGTCCCACGTCCCTCTTTCATGATCTCACTGGACAGCAATCTCTACAATTCTTAAAAAGTTTAATAAATAAATAAAATTTCCGTTATTTTAGATCTTTGTAATTAACTGTCTATGGAAATGGCTTCAAGCGCACGAACTGTAGAGGAGATCTTCAAAGATTTCAGTGCTAGAAGAGCTGCTGTTGTGCGTGCTTTAACTCATGGTAATTAAAATTTAATTTAATTCTTAGTTCTTTCTTTTTTTTTGGTTAAAAATTTTGAATCTTTCATGCAAATATGATCATGGGTTTCTTTGTGTTTTCTTTTGTTGTTTTCAGATGTGGATGCTTTTTATGGACTCTGTGATCCAGGTAACGTGTAATGGGGGAGCTGTTTATTTGAATTATTGTGGATTTTTTTTCCTTTTTTCTGGGTTCTATTTTAGGGTGAAATTGGGAGAATTTGTTTGTTTCTTGAGAAACCATGAGGGGAAACAAAGGAAAGTGGAGTGATTTGAAGTTATGCATGTGATCTCTGCTGTTGTATCTTTTAGGATAACTGGTGATTTTTTAAAAAAATTTGTAGTAGTATATCAAAGTTTAGATCTTTCACGGTGGAAATTGAGTGCGTCGCTTTTTTGATTTCAATGTTCTGTTCACTCCGTAAGCAGAACATTGAAATTAAATACAGGAAGAAGAGAATTTGAAATGGCTAGAACTTGTAAATCGATCAGCTAATGTTTTTATTAATGAAGAAACAAGCAATGTAAGATCTGCATTGCAGTTACTCTGGTTTCTCAAGGCATCTGCCTTATGTTTTTGCGTTGTTTGCACTTAGTGATATAACTTTACTCTTATGTTTTTGGGTTAGACAAGGAGAATTTGTGTCTGTACGGACATCCAAGTGAGACATGGGAAGTAGCCCTGCCAGCAGAAGAAGTTCCACCAGAGCTCCCTGAACCTGCCCTTGGAATTAATTTTGCTAGAGATGGGATGAACAGAAAAGACTGGCTTTCTCTTGTTGCTGTGCACAGTGATTCATGGTTGCTTTCGGTGGCTTTCTATCTCGGTGCTCGTCTTAATCGGAATGAGAGGTAATTTACTGCACAATTGTGAGGACCATTTGGTATTCTTATTACATCATAATGTTCTTTTGTTAATCATTTCTCCAATTCTGATGGGATTAAAATGTTGATGAAATTTGGAAAGTTAACGTTGAGAAAAAGTCCATCAGATTTGTTGGATGTCTAAAGACATGGTACCAATCAATGTCCTAATCATCTTTGTAATTGCCTTCCAGTTGGTGAATTTAGAATCGCTGTAGCATGATCGAAAAAAATATTAGATATATTGCATCTGCTTGATTATATCCTTATTTCTTAGCAGTTATTTGCTTCACAAAGGACAGTTTATTAATTTCTTATATTGATTTATTTATTTTTAAGCACCTTGTTAAATCTTGTTACTAAGGATTCCAGAAATCTTAAAAAATTCTCGACAGAAAGTTATGTCACAGATGTGTTTTCAATTGAATACATGGCAGCATGCACTTGTAATCTATTCTGCTTGGCAAATTGTGATTCGCTTGAATTGGTCAGGACTGCATAGGCCACCACAGATAATATTAAAACTTTAGTAGCTCAACTATCAATTTTGGCATGTAATGTTTGTCTTGCAGACCTGAGACTTGATTATTAGCCATTTGCTTAGTGGGATGTTTTGAGGTTTATTTATTTTTTATTTTTATTATTTCAGTGTGATGTTATGTTTAGTTTGGCTTTTCTCCATAGAAACTGAAGTTCATTTTTATGGACAGGAAACGACTATTCAGCTTGATCAATGATCTGCCTACTGTCTTTGAAGTTGTAACAGAAAGGAAACCTGTGAAAGAAAAGCCTAGTGTAGATAGTGGAAGCAAATCTCGAGGCAGCATAAAGGTGATTAATCGAAACTTGATTTGGATCATCTCAATTTTCTGATAATCTCAAACTTAATTGATAGCTTTTCATTCTTAATTTTCTTTCGTTGCAACCAAAATATAAATCTAGTGTAGAACTCTATCATGCTTCACCGTAGTGACTGAGGATGTCATGAATTTTGGTATTCTGTTGTTATGATGCTTTAGTGATGCATAGATGCATTGATTCAGTAACAAAAAGCAAGCCTAATTTCCAATTGTTTGACGCTTTTTAACTTGTCCTTAACTTTACTGGGTTCCTCCTCTCTGTAGAGATCAAGTGATGGACAAATGAAAAGCAACCCTAAGCTTATGGAAGATAGTTACGAGGATGAAGAAGACCACACTGAAACGCTATGTGGGAGCTGTGGTGGAAATTACAATGCTGACGAATTCTGGATTGGCTGCGATGTCTGCGAGAGGTGGTACCATGGAAAGTGCGTGAAGATAACACCCGCTAAGGCTGACAGTATTAAGCAATACAAGTGTCCATCTTGTATGAAGAGGAGCCGGTCATAGTCAGTGTCGTTGCAGTGGCAGACAAAGTAGTGTATTAACATCACCTCTTATGCAATGTGAAAGTTAAAAATGCTTGTTTATAACAGATGCCCCCAACGGTTTAGTTTGCCTTCTTCCCAACTGAACCATTTGCTTAAATAGCAGGTTATGTAATCTGATCTCTTATTTTATGTTAAATGCACGAATAACATTACACCAGAGATGACTTGCTTTGCAGGAGTCTACTTGTCTGCATGGTGATCTAAACTTATTATGCTATCCCAATGGGTGGCAACCATATTTCTATTATTAATTAGTTATGCTAATTATAGCCAAGAACTCTTTGGCAGGGAGCTGCGGATCATATTGCTGCCCTCATCTGTCTTTGGCAGGGAGGTGCAGATCATATTGCTGCGAGCCTGAGACCAGCTTATGCAAGTGTGGTCGCTTGACATGCTCTGCTATTGGTCCCATGACGAGTTGAAACATCTTGAAAGGGCTTCTTCTATGGTCCTGCTCAGTAATAGGCTTGCTAGGATCCTAGAAGTCCTATATGGTACTGAACTGGGTCCAATCTGAACCTGAAAACAGTAGCCAGCCTAAGACACTGGGTGATCTTTTTAGATTGACATGGCAAGACTGGATTACAAAGTCCATTTAACTTCGCCTTCACTGCCCAACGCCCCTTTTCCCAGTTGATAACTGAGGGTTAACTGAGGTCGGACAGCGCAGAAAAAAC
>Ga0307509_10009144_pt1 | contig 12456 bp, 10 predicted proteins | sample 10_EM_MG_FD_202245 | JGI IMG/M metagenome (GOLD analysis project Ga0307509, IMG submission 202245) | Populus trichocarpa ectomycorrhiza microbial communities from riparian zone in the Pacific Northwest, United States - 10_EM | ecosystem: Host-associated > Plants > Roots > Unclassified | place...
CTCCGGCTCGGGCAGCTCCTCGCACGCGAACTCGTCGACCTTGCGCTTGCGCCACTGCGAGGTCCGCGTGTTCAGCAGCGCCCGGCGCACATAGCCGTCCAGCGCCCGGTGGTCCTCGATCCGCTCCCAGGCGACATACGTCTTGGTCAGCGCGGTCTGCAGCAGGTCCTCGGCGTCGGAGGGGTTCGCGGTCAGCGACCGGGCGGTCCGCAGCAGCACCGGCTGCCTGGCCCTCATGTACGACGAGAACGAGGGGTACGTGAGGGCGGTGGCGGCAGCGGTGGCGGTGGCGGTCGGCTGGGTCTGCGCAGCCCGCGCCGCGGGCCGGGTGGCGGGACGGGCGGCCGGACGTACGGCGGGGCGCGCCGCGGGGCGGGTGCCGGGCCGTGTCGTGGTCCGAGCGTCGGCCCGTTCGGCGGCCCGTGCGACGGCGTTCGAAGCGCTGGTGCAGACGGCTGTGGTCATGGCTCCACGCTATGAGCGATCCCTGCTCCGGCGGATCGGCCGCAGGTCCCGAAGCAGACTCCGCCTCAGGTTGTAGTGGTGGTGCTGGCTCCACCTCCTGAAGGTGGACGAGCGACCGGGACGTACTGCGGGTTTACCCCTGGGGGTGGGTCGTGCGGGGGCGGGCGATGGGGGTTTCCTCCGGGGGAGCCGGACGGGCACGGCCGTTGGAAGTCCCTCCGGGGGTGGAGCCGGGCTGGGGCAGTCGCTGCGGCTTGCCCGGAGGCTCGGTCGTCCGGGGCGGCCGCTGTGGGTTCACCCTTGGGGATTGCGTCCAGGGCGGCGGCTGCGGGTTCACCCGTGCGGATTGCCCTCCGGGGGCGACGGCTGGGAGTTCACCCGTGCGGATTCCTCTCCAGGGGCGACGGCTGGGAGTTCACCCGTGGGAGTTAGCGTCCGGTCTCGGCCGAAACCCAGCCATCAGGAGTCCGCACAGGCACAGTCGTCCGGGGTCATCCGGGGCTCGGTCGTGCACGGACAGCCCGGGTCAACCTGGCTCCGCCATCCGGGATCGCCCCCTGCGGAGACACCCCCTGAGAGTTGCCGTCCGGTCTCGGCCCAAACTCAGCCGCCAGGAGTCCGCCCAGACACAGTCGTCCAGGGTCAGCCGGGGCTCGGTCGTGCAGGAACACCCGGGGTCAACCTGGCTCCGCCATCCGGAGTCCGGAGCCGGTCAGGCTCGGCCGTCCGCGGTCATCCCGGCTCGGCCCTGCGGAGTCGGCCCGGCTCGGCCGCCTGCCGTGGACCGAGGCTCGGCCGGGCAGGGTCGACCAGGCTCGACCGTCCGGAGGCGGCCAGGCTCGACCGTCCGAAGTGGTCCGGGGTCGGCCGTCTCCGGTGGGCCGGAGCCCGGTCCTCTGCGGTGGGCCGGGGCTCGGCCATCTCCGGTGGGCCGGAGCCCGGTCGCCTGCGGTGGGCCGGGGCTCGGCCGTCTCCGGTGGACCGGAGCTCGGTCGCCTGCGGTAGGCCGGAGCTCGGTCCCCTGCATTGCGCCGGGGCTCGGCCATCTCCGGTGGACCGGGGCTCAGTCGCCTGCGGTGGGCCGGGGCTCAGTCGTCCGGTGGGCCGGAGCTCAGTTGTGTCCGGTGGGCCGGGGCTCAGGCGTCGGTGGTGAGGATCAGACCCGATGTCGGTACCCCGGTCCCCGCCGTCACCAGTACCCGGCCGGCCTCCGGTATCCGGTTCACGGCGGTGCCGCGCACCTGCCTGACGCCTTCCGCGATCCCGTTCATGCCGTGCAGATACGCCTCCCCGAGCTGTCCTCCGTGCGTGTTGATGGGCACCCGTTCCTCGGCCACGAAGTCCGACGCCTCCCCCTTTCCGCAGAACCCGAACTCCTCCAGCTGCATCAGCACGAACGGCGTGAAGTGGTCGTAGAGGATCGCCACGTCCATGTCGTCCGGCCCGAGCCCCGCCGTTCGCCACAGCTGCCGTGCGACCACGCCCGTCTCCGGGAGGCCGGTCAGGTCGTCGCGGTAGAAGCTGGTCATCTGCTCCTGCGCCCGGCCGGCGCCCTGGGCCGCCGCCGCTATGACCGCCGGCGGACGCGGCAGGTCACGGGCCCGCTCCACCGACGTGACCACGATCGCCTGGGCGCCGTCCGTCTCCTGGCAGCAGTCCAGCAGCCGCAGCGGCTCCACTATCCAGCGCGAGGCCGCGTGCTCGGCGAGGGTGATCGGTCTGCCGTGGAAGTACGCCGCCGGGTTCGTCGCCGCGTACTTGCGATCCACGACCGCCACCTGCCCGAACACCTCGGGTGTGAGGCCGTAGGCATGCAGATACCGCTGCGCCGCCATCGCTACCCACGACGCAGGCGTGAGCAGCCCGAACGGCAGCGACCAGCCGAGCGCGGCGCCCTCCGCCGACGGTTCGCGGTGTGTCACGCCCGAGCCGAATCGGCGCCCCGACCGCTCGTTGAAGGCGCGGTAGCAGACCACCACCTCGGCGACCCCCGCCGCCACAGCCAGCGCCGCCTGCTGAACGGTCGCGCAGGCAGCGCCGCCTCCGTAGTGAACCCTGGAGAAGAAGGACAGCTCGCCGATCCCGCAGGCCTGGGCGACGGTGATCTCCGGGTTGGTGTCCATCGTGAACGTCACCATCCCGTCCACGTCCGCCGGCGTCAGCCCCGCGTCGTCCAGCGCCGCCCGCACCGCCTCCACGGCCAGCCGCAGCTCACTGCGCCCCGAGTCCTTGGAGAACTCCGTGGCCCCGATACCGACGATCGCGGCCCGTCCGCCGAGGGTGTCTCGGTTACGGGCACTCATCCGACCTCCCTCGGTACGGCCACCGTCACGGTGCCTGTCACATGCCGGCCGATGCCGTTCGTCCCGAGCACGCGCACCGTCGCGGTGTCGCCGGCCACCTCCTCGACCTGGCCGGTCAACACCATGGTGTCGCCGGGGTAGTTGGGGGCGCCGAGTCGTATGGCGACCTTGCGGAGGACGGCCCGCGGGCCGAAGTGGTCCGTGACGTAGCGGCCGACCAGGCCGTTCGTGGTCAGGATGTTCATGAAGATGTCGGGGGAGCCCTTCAGCCGCGCCAACTCCGCGTCGTGATGCACGTCCTGGTAGTCGCGGGAGGCGATCGCCCCGGCGACGATCAGCGTGCGGGTGATCTCGATCTCGAGCGGGGGCAACTCCTCACCCGCCCTCATGGCCGTGCCTCCTGCCCTCATGGCTGCGCCTCCTCACTGACGATCAACTCCCCCAGTTCCTGCAGTACTTCGGCCCCGCATCCGAGGTACGCGTCCAGCTGGCGCCCCCAGAGGAAGTGCCGGTGGACCGGATGGTCCAGGTCGGCTCCGGCACCACCGTGCAGATGCTGACCCGTGTCGACGACCCGCCGGCCCGCCTCGGACGCCCACCAGGCCGCGGTCAACGCATGTGTGGAGTACGGCAGTTCGGCATCGCGCCGCCAGGCCGCCTCGTACGCCGTCACACGTATCGCCTCGATGTCCATGTAAGCGTCGGCGGCGCGGAGCTGGACCGCCTGCCGGGTGGCCAGCGGACGCCCGAACTGCTCCCGCGTGTTGACATGCCCCACGGCCCGCGCGAGCGACCCCGCGCAGACCCCGGCCTGAAGAGCGGCGAAGGCGGTACGGGCGGTGGCGAGGACGTCGGCGTGCGCCTCGGTGGCGCCAAGCCGTTCCGCCGTCGCGCCGTCGAGTGTCAGCCGCCCCGCCGACCAGGGTGCCGTCAGCTCGACCGGCTCGACGCGCGTGGCATCCGTGACCGGCGTCAGCCACAACTCCCCGTGTTCGTCGGCGACAAGGACATGCGTGGCGTCGCGCAGCCAGGGGACGACCGGGACCGTACCGGTCAACTCGCCCTGCGCAGAAGCTCGTACAGCCCGTACACCCCCTTGCGCCGGAAACGCCCCGCACACCACCACCGACCCGTCCCGGATACCCGGCAGCAACCGCTCCCGCTGCTCGGGCGAACCGTGTGCCGCCACCGCCAGCAGCCCGTACACGCACGTCGAGGCGAAGGGCACCTGGGCCGTCGTCCGCCCCTGTTCCTCCAGGAGGAGGACGAGGCCGAGCAGGCCCAACTCCTCGACGGCGCCCACCAGTCCGGCGGCGCACAGCGCCTTCCACAGCTCGGGGTCGCTGCCGGTCCCGGCCGCCGTGAGCCGCTCGGGAGTCGCGAGGTCGCCGAAGATCCGGGCGGCGAGGTCACGGGCCGCCGCCTGTTCCTCGGTCGGCGTGAAGTCCATGTCAGCCCACCCCGCCCTCTCGGCCTTCCTGGACCCGGAAGACGGGGAGCACCAGCGGATCGTCCTCATCGTCGTCGTACCGCCGGAATTCGAGCCGTACCGGCAGCCCGACGCGCACCTTGTCGTACGGCACCCCCACCACGTTGCTCACGATCCGCACGCCCTCGGCGAGCTCGATCAGCCCGACGGCGTAGGGAGGGTTGAAAGCAGGGAAGGGCGGGTGGTGCATCACCACGTACGAGTAGACGGTCCCGTCGCCGCTCGCCTCGACGGTGTCCCAGTCCGGGCCGCCGCAGGTGTTGCAGCCCGGCAGCCAGGGGTGGCGCAGCGTCCCGCAGTTCGTGCAGCGCTGGATGAGGAGCTGATGCCGCTCCACGCCCTCCCAGAAGCCGGCGTTGTCGCGGTTGACGACGGGGCGGGGACGGCGGGCGCGAGCCCCTTCCTCTTCCGGCTTCCTCTTCTGCTTCTGTCGCGCGGGGGCGTACTTGAGGATGCGGAAGCGGTGGGTGCCGACGAGGTCCTGGCCCACCCGCACGTCCATGCGCGTGGTGACGAAGTACCCCGTGCCCAGCTTCGTCGTCTTGCGGTCCGAGACCGCCTCGATCACCGCGTCGAAGGTGACCTCGTCCCCCGGCCGCAGGGGCCGTAGATACTCCTGCTCGCAGTCGGTGGCGACCACCGAGGTGCAGCCCGCCTCGTCGAGCAGGTCGAACAGCTCGTCGTGGGCCCCCGTGCGTCCTGAGTGCCCCGAGAGGCCGCCCATGGTCCAGGCCTGGAGCATGGTGGGCGGGGCGATGGCGTCCGGGCCCGCGTAGGCCGGATTCGTGTCGCCCATCGCCTCGCACCAGTGCCGGATCATCGGCTCGTTGACGGGGTCCTTGCCGATGCCCGCGACGGCGGCCGGGCGCCCTTCGTACGCCTTGAGCCGCGCCCCTAGTTCGTCAACGACCGCTGTGCTCACCGCCGACTCGCTTGTCACCGCCGCCCCCTCGTCATCCCGAGCCGCATCGTCGCGACGATCTCCCGCTGCACCTCGCTCACCCCGCCCCCGAACGTGTTGATCTGCGCCGCCCTGTTCAACCGCTCCAGTTCGCCGTCCCCGAAGACACCCGGCGAACCCGAACGCACCAGCCCTGTCAGTCCCGTCGAACCGCCTGGTCCGGCCGTCCCGTCCGCTCCGGCGACGTGCTGACATATCTGGTACACCGCCACCGTCGATTCGGTTCCCATGACTTTCACGCCGCTCGCGTCGCCGGGTGCCAGCCGGCCCGCTCCCACGTCACCCACCAGGCGCCAGTTGAGCAGGCGGGTCGCCGCCAGCCGGGCGTGCGCCTCGGCCAACTGCGCCCGCACCCACGGCTCGTCGGCCCGGCGCCTGCCCGTCACCGGATCGGGTGTGCGGGCGGCGGTCAGCGCGGCCGTGTAGAAGTCCTCGGCCTGCATGCCGGTCGCGGCGAGGGCGACGCGCTCGTGGTTGAGCTGGTTGGTGATGAGCGACCAGCCCTCGTTCTCCGCGCCGACCAGGTTGGCCGCCGGGACACGGACGCCGTCGTAGTACGTGGCCGTCGTACGTTGCCCGCCCACCGTGTCGATCGGGGTCCAGGAGAAGCCGGGCGCGTCGGTCGGGACGAGGACGATCGAGATGCCGCGGTGCTTGGGGGCTTCGGGGTCGGTGCGGCAGGCGAGCCAGATCCAGTCGGCGTTGTGGGCGTTGGAGGTGAAGATCTTCTGCCCGTTGATCAGCCAGCCCTGGCTGTCATGTACGGCCCGGGTCCGCAGCGAGGCGAGGTCGGTGCCCGCCGACGGTTCGCTGTAGCCGATCGCGAAGACGAGTTCGCCACGCAGAATGCCCGGCAGGAGGGCCGCCTTCTGCGCCTCGCTGCCGTACTTCATCAGCGTCGGCCCGACGGTGTTCAGGGTGACCATCGAGACGGGCGCGTTCGCCCGGTAGGCCTCGTCGAAGAACACGAACTGCTCGTCCGCGCCGCGCCCTTGACCGCCGTACTCGACCGGCCAGCCGAGCCCGAGCCACCCGTCGCCGCCGATCCGGCGCAGCAGCGCCCGCTGCCCCTGGGGGTCGTCCGCGCGGGGCGGTCCGTCCGGCATCAACGCGGCGAAGTACGCCCGGAGTTCGGCACGCAGCCGCTGCTGGCGAGGGGTGGGGGCGAGGTGCACGACGCCGGACCTCCGTGTCGTCATGGTCGTACAGAGTGGACGTAGTAGCCGTACGGACGATGGTTTCTGACTGTCCGTCAGATGCCGCGGACTGTCAAGGTCGGTCCCGGAGATGGGAAATCACCGGCGCACGCGCGCGGGACGCCTGCCCCCGCACACGGAAAAACGCCTGCGCGGGGGCACCGAAGCACCACCGCGCAGACGCGTTACGACCCCACAGAGCACACCTCACACACCCTCAGACGCCTCCGCGTATCCCCGCGCGGGAGTCGTCGGGCGCGGCTACCAGAAGTTGGCGAAGTTGACGGCGACGTTCGAGTTTCCCTGGTTGATGGCGGTGAACGCGGATCCGTTGACCTGGGCGGTGTTGCTCTGGTTCGAGGCCCCGGAGCCCACCGCCTGCTGCTGTGTGGTGGACGAGTTGCCCTTGTTGTCGTGCCCGACCCCGCTGCCGCTGACGGTCGCCACACCCGCGTTCGATCCGTTGCCCGCGATGGCACCGTTGTCCGCCGCCGCGACGCCGGTGAAGAGGGCGGCTGCCAGCGGGAGGGCGGAGACGGCGGCGATGAGGCGGGCGGTACGGATGCTTGCCATGTTGTTCCTCCAGAACAGAGTGCGCAGTGGCCGCTGAGCCGAACGCACATGAAGTACAGCTTCAATTACGGCTTCCACCAGGGCAGTTGGCCGACCGCCCCGGTGTGGTGCACGACGTCGCGAGACCAGAGTTGCCCACCGAATCCCCGGCGAACCAGGCCGGAAGTGGTTATTCCCCCTGAAGCGTGATGACAAGTCGATAAACCCCCTTGCCTCCATCGAAGCCGCAGTTCGGGGCGGTACGGACATCCCGTCCCGGGCTGCAGAAGAGGCGAAGCGTTCCGCCAGATTTCCGGCGATCACCCTCCCCCGGGCGCGTCGACGTCACCCCCTCTTCCCTTTTTCGAACACTCGTACGAACATGGAGTCATGGCCACCATCGACCGGCAGGCCACCACGCTGGCCCTCGCACACGCCCTGTCAGCCGCTGAACGCGGACTGGCCGTGATCCCCCTGTCCCGAACCAAACTCCCGGCCCTGCGCTCACCGCACCGCGACGACACCGACCTGGTGGGCGCGGCAGGCACCGTAGGACCGCCCTGCCACGGCGAGTGCGGACTCCTCGGGCACGGGGTCTACGACGCCTCCACCGACCCGGCGCGCATCCGCGAACTGTTCGCCGCCGCGCCCTGGGCCACCGGCTACGGCATCGCGTGCGGACTGCCGCCGCACCATCTGATCGGCGTCGACCTCGACACCAAATCCGGTACGGACTCGTCCTCCGCCCTGCGCGAACTGGCCCTCCGCCACCTGTTCACGATCCCCGAGACCGTGGTCGTCCTCACTCCCAGCGGCGGCCGCCACCTCTGGCTCACCGGCCCGCCCGACGTCGTCGTCCCCAACTCCGCGGGAAGACTGGCCCCCGGCATCGACATCCGCGGCGCCGGCGGCTACCTCGTCGGCCCCGGCTCCCGCACCGAACACGGCTTCTACGGCGCCGCGCCCGCCACCGCCCACCTCGCACCGGCCCCCTGCCCGCCCTCCCTCCTACGCCTGCTCCTCCCTCCACCCCGCACCAACCACCCCACCCCCACCTCGACCGGCCAACACGGCCAGGGCCTCGTCCAGTTCGTCCTCGCGGCCCACGAGGGCCAACGCAACACCCGCCTCTTCTGGGCGGCCTGCCGCGCCTACGAGAACGACATCGGCCCGGCGCTCGTCGAGCCCCTGGTCGAGGCGGCCCTGGGCACGGGGCTCTCCGAGCGGGAGGCACGGGCGACGATCGCTTCGGCGGCGCGGATGACGGGGCGGCGGCTGTGAGACCGCCGCCCGGCGCGTGAGAGCCGACATGCGTAAGGGGCGCCCTCAATTGAGGGCGCCCCTTACCAACACCGCGGTGGGTGTACGGAAGCTGAGGCGAGTGGCGGTTTGAGGAAGTAGTGGGACATGTGCGTTGATCAGGTAACTGAAGTGCCACTTTGGCAAAAAAGGCCGAAAGGCGCTCTGTCTGAATGGTGTACCAGGCACTCACACTCAAAAAATGGCGGTTCCCCACGGTGTCAGCCAGCCTGAGTGCCTGTTGTGCTCCTCGAATGGGCCTGATGTTCGTGAGCGAGGACGGATCATTCCCCTGTCGGCCGACCTCTGTGACAGGTGCTGGAACAGGGTCGCCAACGAGCTTGCCGAGTGCGAGGGCGCCACAGCGACACCGGATCCCGAGTTCGACCCGGATGTCGGGGAATGGATCGAGCCCCGGACCTGCCGACAGTGCCATGTGCCGGTGCGTTGCTACCCCACCAACTACGACCGTTGGGTCGAGCTGGCGACGTTCGAGTTGCCGGCGAAGAAGGTCCCGCCCGGACACCGTTGGCGTTTGATGCGCCCGAAGGCAGCGAACACCCCGATCCCCGTGGCGACAGTGGCCATCAGGGTCGGCGCCATCGACCCGACACCCGGCGAGCCCGTCATTCCCGCTCATGAGTTCCTGTGCCTGAAGCACGAGGGGTGACCGTGCCCCTCGCGTGCCCGATCGCCCGGGGAACCTCGGGGAACGACGGGTAATCACGGGAAGCGGAAACGACGAGAGCCCCCGACCGTTCTGGCTGGTCAGAGGCCCTCGTGCTGCGGTGGGTGTGGGATTTGAACCCACGGTGACATCGCTGCCACGACGGTTTTCAAGACCGTTCCCTTAGGCCGCTCGGGCAACCCACCTGCGCACCCGCCCACCAGGGACGGAGCGGGTACAGCGTACCGGCATCGAGGGTGCGGCGTGAGCGCAGGAACTCCCCCGCCCGAGCGAGGAAGTCGTCGACGTCGTGGGTGAGATGCCAGTCGTCCGGTCGCATGGCTCATGGTGGCGGGGGCGCCGCCCACTGCGACCTGCGCGTCACCTCGCTACGGCCGCTCCATCACCCGATCCACCACACCGCTCGCCGCGACGTACGACCACTGTTCGTACGTCTTCCCGCCCGCCGTCCGCTGATCGCGCATGCCGAGGTAGCGGTAGGTCTTCGCGTCGAAGACCAGGAGCGGTGACCGGGACGCTCCCGGTGCGGGCACGAAGCGGATGCCGATGCCCGCGCGGCCGTCGGCGTCCTTCTGGCCGGGTACGACCTTGATGCCGGGGACGGTGGCGAGCGCCTCGTAGGCGGCGGAGCGCAGTCCCTGCGGCAGGACGGGTGTGCGGAGCAGGCCGGAGAGGAAGTACTGGACCATCGGCCAGTCGCCGGTCTTCATCGGCTTGGTGTAGTCCGGCTTTCCGCCCATGTCCCGCAGGTCGATCGCCAGCTTGCGCGGATCGGTGGGCATCAGCTTGAGCTCGCTCCACTTGCTCGGCGGCCAGGTGCCCTGGCCCGGCCCGTACACCGGGACCCACTGCTTGTGGCCGAGTTCGCTGACGTACGACCTCTTGGAGCCGTCGACCGAGTTCCAGTTCTCGTCGACGTACGTCCGGGTCCGGCCGCCCCCGACGGGGGTCTCCTTGATGATCTCCTTGGTGTAGATGAACTGGTCGTCGCGTGCGGCGATCGGCTTCTCCAGTCTGCGTTCCTCGGCCGCCGCCCCGCGCAGCACGGCGGTCGCGCTCACCGGCCGGGTGTGGGGCGAGGAGTCGTTGGCGACCAGCACGGTCGTGGCGACCGCCGCCGTCGCGACCCCGGCCACCGCGATCCGCAGGAGCGGGCGGCGCCCGACGGCCACGGGGGTGGCGGGCGCGGTCATCGTCTCGTAGAGGCGAAGACGGGCACGCGCGCGTGCGTGATCCGTGAGCGGGGGTGCTTCCGCGTCCCACTCCCTCAGGAGCCGCATCTCATTCATCGTCGGATTCCTCAACGTCGGATTCCTCTCGGAGAGTTGTCGGATCGGATCCGCCCAATGCGTCGCGAAGTTTTCTGCGGGCCCTGTGCAGCCGTGACCGGACCGTTCCCACCGGTATCTCCAGGGCGCGGGCGACCTCCTCGTAGCCGAGGTCGGCCCAGGCGACCAGCAGCAGCACGTCCCGGTGGCGGGCGGGCAACCGGGCCATGCCCAGGGCCAGTTCGCCGCGTACGGCCTGTGCGCTGACCCGCGCGGCCACCCGGTCGGCGACCGCGTCCTCGGAACCGTCGGCAGGGGCGGCCGACGGCAGCCGGCCGATCGCCTTCAGCCGGCGGGCCTCGGCGCGCCGGTGCCGGCCCACGAGGTTGGTCGCGATACCGAACAACCACGGGCGGGCGTCGGCCAGTTCCGTGTTGTACCGGAAGCGCTGTTGGAACGCGATGGTGAACGTCTCCGCCATCAGGTCCTCGGCCACCTCCGGGCCGAGCCGGCGCGCCGCGTAACGGTGCACCGAGTCGGCGTGGCGGTCGAAGAGCGCGGCGAATGCCTCGGGCTCGTCCCAGGACCGTTCGATCACCGAGGCGTCACTCGTCGGGGCGTCACTGTCCTGCCCCACCCTGATGCCTGGTTCGACGGTCATCGGGGCTCCTCTCGTCCATGCGAACACGCTGATGAAGATTGGGCTTTCACCCGTACTTCGCCGCAGGGAGGAATCCGGTTCCCGGGGTGTGCACGCACCTGTGGAGGGAGGGGGCGGAAAACGGCCGGGCCGGGCAAGGAAACCCTTGCCCGGCCCGGCCGTTGAGCGTCTGACGCTGCGTCTGTCAGCTGTCGCCGACCCGTGATCCCAGGGTCAGTTCGGTGGTGTGCTCGGTGCCGCCGCGCTTGTAGGTGACCGTGACCTTGTCGCCAGGCTTGTGGGTCCAGATCTCGCCGATGAGGGTCGGGCCGCTGTCGATCACCGAGTCGTCGAGCTTGATGATGACGTCGCCGGCCTTGAGGCCCGCCTTGGCGGCGGGGCCGCCGGCCTCGACCGCGGAGGAGCCGGTGGTGATCGTCGCGCCCGCGGTGCTGTCCTCCAGGGAGACGGAGGCGCCGATCTTGGCGTACACCGGCTTGCCGGTCTTGATCAGCTGCTGGGCGACGTACTTCGCCTGGTTGATCGGGATGGCGAAGCCCAGGCCGATCGAACCGGACTGGCTGCCGCCGCTGAGGCCGCCGCTGCTGGTCGACTGGATCGCGGAGTTGATGCCGATGACCGCGCCCTGGGCGTCGAGCAGCGGGCCGCCCGAGTTGCCGGGGTTGATGGAGGCGTCGGTCTGCAGGGCGCTCATGTAGGACGCCTTGCTGGTGGAGCTGCCGTCGCTGGAGGCGACCGGGCGGTTCTTGGCGCTGATGATGCCGGTGGTGACCGTGTTGGACAGGCCGAAGGGGGCGCCGATGGCGATCGTCTCGTCGCCCACGGCCACCTTGTCCGAGTCGCCGAGGGCGAGCGGCTTGAGGTCGCTGGGGGCGTTCTTGAGCTTGATGACCGCTACGTCGTAGCCCTGGGCGTGGCCGACGATCTCGGCGTCGTACTTCTTGCCGTTCGGGAAGGTCGCCGTGAGCTTGCCGCCGTCGACCGCGTCGGCGACGACGTGGTTGTTGGTGACGATGTGGCCCTGGGTGTCGAAGACGAAGCCCGTGCCGGTGCCGCCCTCGCCGCTGGTGCTCTCGGCCTCGATGGTGACCGTGCTGGGCAGGGACTTGGCGGCCACTCCGGCGATGGTGCCCGGGTCCCGCTTGACGGAGGCGCTGCTGCCGGTGTCGGCGGAGACGGTGGTGGAGTTGCTGTTGTCGTCGTTGTTCTTGGCCAGGGTGTAGCCGAGGCCACCGCCGAGGCCGCCCGCGACCAGAGCCGCGATCAGGACGGCTGCGATCAGGCCGCCTCTTCCGCCGCCGGCCTTCTTGGGCGCCGGCTGCTGCTGGTACGGGGTGCCCCAGCCGCCCGCGCCGTCACCGCCGTAGCCACCCGCACCGGACGCGCCGTCACCTCCGTAGCCGTCGCCGCCGTATCCGCCCACGCCCTCGCCGCCGTACGCGCCCGCGGCCGTGCCTCCGTCGGCGTACGACGGTGTGGCGGGCGGGGGCGGCCAGGCGGCGTCGGGAGCGGATCCCGTGCTCTCGGGGCCGGGCGTCTGGGGCGCGGCGCCGTACGCGGGCGCGTGCCCGGCG
>Ga0307509_10009146_pt1 | contig 12455 bp, 10 predicted proteins | sample 10_EM_MG_FD_202245 | JGI IMG/M metagenome (GOLD analysis project Ga0307509, IMG submission 202245) | Populus trichocarpa ectomycorrhiza microbial communities from riparian zone in the Pacific Northwest, United States - 10_EM | ecosystem: Host-associated > Plants > Roots > Unclassified | place...
CAGGTCGTGGAGCCGGAATTGCATCGCCATCGGCCTGGCTTCCGGCTTCATCGAACCACTCGAATCGACCAGCATTCACCTTATTCAGCGCGGCGTGACCCGGCTGATGCAGATGTTTCCCAGCGCGGGCATTCGCCAGACCGACATCGACGAATACAACAAGCAGGCGTGGTCCGAGATCGAGTACATTCGCGACTTCATCGTGCTGCACTACCACGTCACCAACCGGCAGGATTCTCCGTTCTGGCGGTCGTGCCGTGGCATGGACATCCCACCCTCGCTCAAACACCGTATCGCGCTGTTCCGCGAGACCGGGCGCGTGTTCCGCGCGCCGAACGAGTTGTTTGCCGAGAATTCTTGGATCCAGGTGATGCTGGGCCAGGGCATCGTCCCCGAGTCCCACCACCCCGCGGCGGACCTCATGGGCGACCCGGAGCTCGCGGATTTCCTCGGCGGAATCAAGATGCAGGTCGACAAGACCGTCGCGCAGCTTCCCTCGCACCAGGCTTACGTCGAGCAGTACTGCAAGTCGAACTAGCCAACTAGTCAGCGCACGATGGCAAACATCTACGAAGTGGCGGAGCTCGCCGGCGTGTCGCTGGCCACGGTGTCCCGCGTCATCAATCCGGGCAATGGTGCCAAGGTCAGCGAGAAGACGCGCGAGAAAGTGCTTGCCGCCATGCGCGAGCTCGGCTACCAGCCGAACTCGATCGCGCAGTCGTTGGCGACGCGCAGCTCGAACGCGGTTGGCGTGCTGGTGTCCGAGCTGCACGGCCCGTTCTTCGGCGCGATGCTCTCGGCGATCGAGCAGACGTTGAAGGCGGCGGGCAAGTTCGTGCTGGTGGCCGCGGGCCACAGCAAGGAAGAGCAGGAGCGCGAGGCCATCCGCTTCCTGGTGAGCCGCAACTGCGACGCACTCATCGTCCACGTCGAACGCCTGGCAGACAAGTTCCTGGTGGACCACGACCACAACACCACGCCGCTCGTCGTCATGAACCGCAAGGTGCGCGGTCTCTCCGACCACTGCTTCAGCCTCAACAACGAGCTCGGCGGCTACCTGGCCACGAAGTCGCTGCTCAAGCACAAACACAAGCGCATCGCGTACGTGTCCGGCCCGCTCGACTGGGGCGACGCGAAGCAGCGTTTCACGGGCCACAAGCGCGCGATGGCCGAGGCCGGCGTCAAGTTCGACGACCGCCTGCTGATCGAGGGCGACTATCACGAGACCGGCGGCCAGGACGCGTTGAACCGGCTGTTCGAGAAGAAGCTGCCGTTCACGGCGGTGGTGTGCGCCAACGACGAGATGGCCGCGGGCGCCATGGCGGCAGCGCACGAGCGCGGCCTCGAGCTGCCGCGCGAGCTGTCCATCGTCGGGTTCGACGATGCGCCCATCTCGCGTTACGTGTACCCGAAGCTCACCACGATTCACTACCCGATCGCCGACATGGGACACATGGCCGCGCGCTGGGTGCTCAAGCACGTCTACGAACAGGATCACGACGTGCAACAGGTGTTCGAGCCCAAACTGGTCGAACGCGACTCCGTGACGCGAGCATCGTGATGGGCCGGCACCGCGCCATCGGCACGGTGCTGATCGTCGCGCTCAGCGGATTCCTCATGGGTTTCGATGGTTCGCTGTTCACCGGCGCCATCGTGTTCGTGAAGGAGAAGTTCGACCTGTCCACCTTCGGTCTGGGATGGGCGAACGCCTCGCACACCTTCACCGCGACGATCGCGATCTTCCTCGCCGGCCCGATTGCCGATCGCGTCGGGCGGCGCACCGTGCTGCGCGCGGCGGCCATCGTGTTCGTGTTCTCCGCGATCGTGGCGGCGGCGGCGCACAGCATGGTGGCGCTGATCGCGGGCCGCATGCTGAGCGGGTTCGGCGTCGGCGCCGTGCTCGTCGCGGGCCCGATGTACATCGCCGAGATCTCGCCGCCCGCGCTGCGCGGCCGCATGGTGACGTTCAACCAGCTGTTCATCGTGCTCGGCATCGCGCTCGCGTTCATCAGCAACTACCTCATCATCCACTTCGAGAACTCCGATTTAGCGTGGCTCGCCGTGCTGCATCTCGCCGACTGGAACTGGCGCTGGATGCTCGGTCTCGGTTCGGTGCCCGCCCTGTTCTATCTATTCGCGCTGGTGTGGGTGCCCGAGAGCCCGCGCTGGCTCGCGATGCACGGACACCTCGACGCGGCGCGGCGCGTCCTCGTGCGTGCCCATGGTGAGGAAGCCGCGGAGGCCGAGCTCGCCGAGATGCGCGGCTCGCTCGCGCGCCAGACCGACCAGCGCGATGCCACGCTGCGCGACCTGTGGGAGCCGAGGCTGCGCGGCGTACTCGTCATCGGCATCCTGGTCGGCGTCTTTCAGCAGGTCACCGGCATCAGCTCCGTGCTGGCGTATGCCACCGTGATCTTCGAGCATGCCGGGGCGGGCGCCGACGCGTCATTCATGCAGACCGTGTACGTGGGACTGGTGAACCTCGTATTCACGTTGCTCGCGCTCCTGCTGATCGACAAGGTCGGGCGGCGCCCCCTGGTGCTGTTCGGCATGGCAGGCATGTGCGCCTGCCTGGTGCTGGCGGCGCACGGGTTCGGCAGCGCCGGCGCGAGCGCGTCGAACTCCGCGTTGGTGCTCACCGGGTTGTTAGGGTTCGTCGCGAGCTTCGCGACGTCGATCGGTCCCGTGATGTGGGTGCTGCTGTCCGAGATCTATCCGAACCGCGTGCGCGCGCTGGCGATCTCGTGCGTGGGTCTGGTGAACTCCACCGTGTGCTTCATCGTGCAGCTGCTGTTTCCCTGGCAGATGGAAAGATTCGGCGGCGCGACCACGTTCCTGATCTATGGCGTGTTCGCGCTGCTGGGATTGTTGTTGTTGGCGAAGGTGTTGCCCGAAACTCGCGGGCGCAGTCTCGAAGAGCTCGAAGAATCCCTGGTCCGTCATACCTGACGCTGACGGCGTCGTCCGACAGCTGGACGGCGGCGCAGAAAATACTTTGCTCGGGCGTGTCGAAAGCGGGGCGCGCCGTTCGGCCAATTCCCGAACACCCGTTCGAAGGAGCAAACATCATGCAGATCAGTTCGAAGATCGCCCCGTGCCTGTGGTTCGCCGCCGAGGCGGAAGAGGCGGCGCGCCACTACGTCAGCATTTTCCCGAACTCGAAGATCGGCACGATCGCCCGCTACGGCAAGGCCGGATTCGAGACTCACAGGCAGAAGGCCGGCACCGTGCTCACCGTTCAGTTCGACCTGGCCGGCCAGCGTTTCACCGCGCTCAACGGCGGCCCGTTGTTCAAATTCACCGAGGCCATCTCGTTCCAGGTCTACGTCGACGATCAGGAGGAGCTCGACTTCTATTGGGACAAGCTCACCGCCGGCGGCGATCCCAAGTCGCACGTCTGCGGCTGGCTGAAGGACAAGTTCGGCCTCTCGTGGCAGGTGGTGCCGCGCAAGATGGATGAGTGGATGGGCCAGAACAACGAGAGGTCCGAGCGAGTGATGACCGCGCTGCTCGAGATGGGCAAGCTCGACATCGCCGAGCTCGAGAAGGCCTACAACGGCGGATGAACGGCGCGTTGTTAGATGCCTTGCAGTGGCCAGCCATGGCGGTGACGTTGATCGCCGCATGGCTGGTCGCATCGACACACAAAGGCCGGCGCGCGGCCGGCTTCTGGTGGTTCATCGCCAGCAACGTGTTGTGGATCGTGTGGGCGTGTCACGTCCATGCCTGGGCGCTGATCGCGCTGCAGGTCGGGCTGTTCATGATGAACGTGAGAGGCGCAAAGAAGAACGAGAACTCGTAGCGGTCGGGTTCGGGGCCGCTCCGCGTCGCAGCAACAAAAATAGTTTGCGCAGCCTGCAAGCGATCGCTTCTCCACGACAGTAGTGAGAGTAGTTATGAGAGAAAAGGGGAGCTGCGCCCATGCCGACGACTCTGACCAGCAAGAAGGTTTCGCTCACCGGCCTCGGAGTTCCGCGGGGAACCGGCTGGTTGCCTCCGATCTTCGATCGGCGCGACTACGGCCCTGATCATCCGGCGGTTGCGGCCGCAAATCAGCGAATTGCCGCGCAGCTCAAAGCACACAAGCTGAAGGCATTCGCCGCGCCGCCGAGTGCCATCGACCTCCGTCCTTGGTGCAGTCCGATCGAGGATCAGGGTGCGCTGGGCTCCTGCAGTGCGCACGCCGCCGTCGGCATCGTCGAGTATTTCGAGCGGCGCGCCTTCGGCAAACACATCGACGGTTCGCGTCTCTTCATCTACAAGACCACGCGAAACCTGCTGGGTGTGACCGGCGATACCGGCGCGTGGCTGCGCAATACCATGGCCGCGCTTGTCATGTGCGGCGTTCCGAACGAGCGCTACTGGCCGTATACCGACTCGGCCACGGAGTTCGACAACGAACCCTCCGAGTTCGTTTACGCAGTCGCGGACAACTTCGAGGCGACGCAATACTTCGCGCACGATCCGATCGCAGCCCACGTGCCGCCGGCGGCCGCGCTCGCGAGTGTCAAGAAGTACCTGGCCGCCGGAATTCCTTCGATGTTCGGCTTCTGGGGATTCACGTCGTTCGATTCGGGTGATGCCCCTGGGCACATCCCGTTGCCGACCGACGTGGAACTCGGCGGCGATGCCGAGTGGGGACACGCGATCGTTGCAGTGGGTTACGACAACGCAAAGAAGATCACCAACACCCTGGACGGGCGGAAGACGACCGGAGCCCTGCTGATCCGCAATTCCTGGAGCCCTTCGTGGGGCGATCATGGCTACGGCTGGATGCCGTATGACTATCTGTTGCGGGGAGCCGCGCTCGACTTCTGGTCACTGATCAACCTGGCCTGGGTCGACACTGATCGCTTTTTTGATTGAACCGCCGTGGAGTTCGAATCGGCAACCTCGAATGAACGAATAGATCTCGAGGCAAGAGAAGCGCTTCGAAGCCTGTGGTGGACAGGCCTTTCCATCTTCCTGCTGGTCGTGGGTGCCCTTGCCTTGTCCTCGCTCAAAGGTGTGTTGGGTGCGCTCGGCATCGGTCTCCTGATCGTGTTCACGGCCGCGGCCGTCGGCGCCGTGCTTGGCTTCCTGTTCGCCATCCCGCGCATTCTGTCAACGGATCCCAAGATCGAATCTCCGGCGGGAGCGGGCACGAATCCGGTGACGGGCAAACGACGGCTCGCATCCAACACGAATCTCGATCGCGTCTCCGACTGGTTGACGACGATGATCGTGGGCGTCGGACTGTCCCAGATCACACAGGTAAACAGCTCGCTGATCGAGTTCAGGAATTTCATCGCCATGACCGTGAAGCCCTGCGAGGCGGGCGCCTGCGCGCTTCCCGGGATCAGCCCGATGTTGCTGATTTTCGGCCTCGTCGGCGGATTCATCTCTTTCTACCTGTTCACCCGACTCAAGTTGTCCAAACCCTTTCAGGAAGTGGAAAGACAATTCGATCCGCCGCTCGCCGCCGCAGATGCAGCCATCGTCAAGGAAGTCGCGAAGGTAGTCAGCAAGGAAAAAGGCGAAGGTGAAAACCCTGCCGTCCAAACGGTGCTGGCCAGCGAACAGCCTTCCGTCGATGAAAGCCTGGGTTTGATGCTGAGCCTCTTGTATAGAGAAGGCGGTTACCAGCGGGTGATCGACATCGGTGGCCAGCTATCCAATTCGGTCGCCAGCCGCCGTGCTGATTTCTGGTTCTATCTCGCGGCGGCGTTCGGACAGAAGCACAAGGCATTGACGCGCAGCGAGGCGTCATCGGAAGAACGGCGTTCCGCCCGTGACAACGCGCTCGACTGCGCGCGCCGCGCGGTCGAGCTGGATTTCACCTACAAGCCGCGCCTGTTGAACCTCTCGGATCCAGAAGGGATGGACGATGATCTCTCGGATTTTCGCGACGACCCTGACTTCGTGAAAATCGTGGGCGCGCGCTACGGTCACCGGCGCGGCTCTTCGACCTGACCCGTTGCCGGCAACCGGCGGTCGGGGCGGCCCGCGGCAACCCCTTGATTCCCCACGTCCGCGCCTCGCCCATTGAGGTTTTCACCGACCGTTGCGTCGTAACCCCCGACGCAACTCGCGTTTCGAATGAGAGCGGTACCGGTCCGGCGCCTCCCTGAGCTTCTCCATTATCCTGCCGCACTCATAAAGATGAATACGCGAAGCCCCGCGCCGGAGCCCGAACACGATCGCGAACGCCTGCTCGCCCAGCTCGCGCAACGCTATCGGCACCCGCTCATCGCGTTCTTCGCGCGGCGCGTGCGTTCGCGCAGCGAGGCCGAGGACCTCACCCAGGAAGTGTTCCTGCGCATGGTGCGCCGGCTCGAGGTGAGCGCCGTCGAAAACGTCGAGGCCTTCGTCTTCCGCACGGCGGTGAACCTGTTGCGCGACCGCTCGCGGCGCGGCAAGTCGCTGGCCAGCCGCGAAACGGACTTCGCACAGCGCCAGGGTGACGTCGATGACCTGTCGCCGGAGCGGGTGTTCGACAGCCGCCAGTCGCTGGATTTCGTCGTCGCCGTGCTCGGTGAGCTCGACGAGCGGACGCGCGACGCCTTCATCCTGCATCGGCTCGAGGGCATGAAACACGCGCAGGTCGCGGAGGTGCTCGGTGTCTCGGTCAGTTCGGTCGAGAAGTACATCGTCAAGGCGCTGAGCCTGCTCGTGAAGCGCGCCGCGGAGCGTCAATGAAGACCCTCGAAGATCAGGCAGCCGCCTGGGTAGTGAGGCTGCACGGCGAACCGTCGGCGGCCGACCTCGAACGCCTTTCGCTCTGGCGCGCCCAGTCCGACGCGCACGACCGCGCATTCGATGCGGCACTCGGCACGTGGGCGTTGATCGACGATCACGCGGCCGCCGCGCCGATACTCGCGATGCGTCGCGGCGCGCTCGAGCGCGCACACCGGCAGCCGCGTCGCTGGCCGCCGCTGCGCGTCGCGGCGGTCGGGATCCTCGGCCTCATCGCGCCGCTGCTTGTGTGGTTCGTGATGCGCGCGCCGCCGCCGGTGATCTATCACACTGCGCTCGGCGAACAGCGAGTCATCGTCCTGCCCGACGGCACGCGCATGTCGCTCGACGCGAAGAGCCAGGTGGCGGTGAGCTACAGCAAGGACCTGCGCGGGATCGAGCTGGTCTCGGGCCGCGCGAACTTCGAGGTGACGAAAGACGTGACCCGGCCATTGAAGGTCAGGGCGGGCGATCGCTCCGTGACGGCAATCGGGACCGTCTTCACCGTCGAGCGCGAATCGCGGGAGTTCGTGGTGACGCTGCTCGAGGGTCGGGTGGCCGTGAGCGCGGGACCTTCCGGCGAAACGCCGATCGAAATGACAGCGCGGCAGGAATTGACTCTCACCGACGCCGGCGGCCGCACGCTGCGCTCCGGTGTCGATCCGGAGCTGGCGCTCGCGTGGCGCGACGGCAAGCTGGTATTCGACAACGAGCCGCTCGGGCGCGTCATCGAACGCATGAACAACTACGTCAGCACGCCGATCAGCGTCGAGGACGACATCGCGAACCTGCCGATCAGCGGCGTGTTCAAGGCGGGCGACACCGCTGCCTTCATCGGCGCGGTGAAGACATACTTCGCGATCGAGGAGACGCGTACCGCGCGCGGCATCCTCCTCAAGCGGGGTCCGGCAAAACCGCGTTGAGGTTTCGCGTCGGCGCTGCGTCGTAGTCAAGCCCGTTGACGGGAAGGTCCCTGAGGGGGAACTGATGAAGATGGCCAGGCAGATCCTGCTCGCGATCCTGTGCGCCGCGGCGCTTCCGGTGACGCGGGCGATCGCCGACGACGGTCCGACCTACGAATTCAACATCCCGGCGCGCGACCTGGACGATGCGCTGCGCGCCTTCGGCGCGATCTCCGACACGCAGATCCTCTTTTCTCCCGCCGTGGTGCGTGCCCAGCGCAGCGCGCCGCTGCATGGGCGCCTGTCGGTCGCGCAGGCGCTCGAACTACTGCTCGCCAACACGCGGCTCACCTGGACGAGGACTTCCGCGAACGTGATCCTCGTGACCCAGCCGGCGCCGGCCGCGATGCCGATGATGGCCACGTCCTCGAACGTGACGTCGACGCGCGAGCCGGCCCTGCCACCGCGGGAAGCGGACGAGCTCGAGGAAATCATCGTCACCGCCGGCAAGCGCGCCGAGAACGTGCAGACCGTCGCCGGCTCGGTGCTGGTCGTGACCGGTGCGGTGCTCGATCGCGCGAACGTGCGCGACTTCGACGACATCGTGAAGGTCGCGCCCTCGGTCACCATCACCAAGACGAGCCAGCCCGGCAACAACAGCATCAACATCCGCGGCATCGGCACGTACGCGTACAGCATCGCGACCGAGCCGAGCGTGGCAGTGGTCATCGACGACGTGCCGCAGGCTTTCCAGGCAGCGGCGTTTGGCGCGCTCGTTGACGTGCAGCGGGTGGAAGTGCTGCGCGGCCCGCAGAACACGCTGTTCGGCAAATCGGCGTCGGCCGGCGTCATCAACATCACGACGCAACAGCCCACCGACACGTTCTCAGCGCGGCTCGATGCGATGACCACCGACGACGGCGAACATCGCTTCTCCGGCACTCTCTCGGGTCCGCTGAGCGAGAACGTGAAAGTGCGGCTCGCGGCGAATGCCAGCGAGTATCGCGGCAACGTCCGGAATCTGACCACGGGCCACTGGCTCAATGGGACCGATGGCACGACGTTGCGCGGCAAGCTCGTCTGGACTCCCGGCGAGGACTGGACCGTCACGTTCTCGCCTTACTACCTCGAGACGGATGCTTCCTGCTGCGCGGGCGCCGAACTCTTTGTCAGCCCGGGGTCGACCACGGGCGGCGCGGCGACCGGTCCGGGCCGCATCCCGATGTCGCAGTTCCTGTCCGGCATCACGCCGGGGCCCGACAACCGGCTGGCGCGCTACGACGTGGATGCGCGCGGCGATGCGCTCGACTACGGCGGCGGACTGAAGGTGCAGAAACGCATCGGCGGCTACTCTCTGGCGTCGATCACGTCCTGGGATCGCTACGTGCTCGACGATCTCCAGGACACGGACTCGACGGACATCGACTTCTCGGCGTACCAGCCGGTCTCGCCGGAAGGCGGCTCGGCGAACGGTGGATTCTTCCGCATCTACTCGCGCACCCAGGAATTCAGGCTCACGTCGCCGGACGACGACCGGCTGCGCTTTGTCGCCGGCCTGTTCGTGAGCGACACGCGCTCTCGCCGCTACTTCGTGCGCGGCTCGAACACGCTCGACGACTACAACGTCTCGCCCACGCCTTCGCGCACGCCCGCGAACCTGCCGACCACGAACAGCACGGCCTTTTCGCGCTACCTGGCGACCGCGCGCGCGACTAACTACGCGCTGTTTGCCCAGGGCAACTATGGGCTGACCGACAAACTCGATCTGCTGGCCGGCCTGCGGGTGAATCGCGAGGACATCGAATACACGTTCTATGACGAGGGGAACGGCTTCGCGTTCGGCAACCCGCGCTGTTCGACCGCGACGCCGTCCGGCGTCCGGATCGAGACCTGCAATCACGACACGTCGATCACGGGGCGCGCCGGCCTGCAGTATCGATTCACGCCCGACCTCATGGCCTTCACGACGTACTCGGTTGGCTACAAGGGTCTCGCGTACGACCTCACGAGCACGCTGACCACGCGAACCCCAAGCTCGGGCGGACCGAACGCGGGGCGGCCGCTGGCCGACGCCATCGCGGCCAATCAGCCCGTACCGGCCGAGACCGTCGACAGCTACGAGCTCGGATTCAAGGGCACGTTCTTCGACGGCCGACTGGTCTGGAACTCGACGGCCTTCTACATGGTTTTCCAGGGCTTTCAGGCGCAGAGCCGCGACCAACTACTGAACCAGAACCTGCTGAACAGCATCGGCAAAGTGACCTCGCAGGGACTCGAGACGGAGCTCGCCGCGAAGTTCGGCCGCCTGACATTGAACGGCGGCGCCGCGTACAACCGCGCCGTCATGGACGACTTCCCGAACGCCGGCTGCTTTCCGCGCCAGACCGCGGCCGAAGGATGCGTGGGCAACGCGCAGGATCTTTCCGGCGAACCGCTCTTCAACGTGCCGAAGTGGAACGCCAACCTGAACGCGATCTACGAGCAGCCGCTCGGCAACGGCCGTTACGCGGCGACGTTCTCCGCCGGGTACCGGTGGCAATCCAGCGTCATCTTCAACCTGCTGCAGGATCCGGACTCGGTGCAGGACGCCTACGGCATCGCGAACTTCGCGGTGGGGCTGCGCAACGACGGCTGGAAGCTCACGGCCTTCGTGAACAACGCGTTCGATCGCAGCTACGCGCTCACCCGCGGACGGGATGCGCACTTCAACCTGCCGGTCGGCGGCAATGCCATCAACTGGAAGCCGGCGCGCGACAGCGCGCGCTACTTCGGTCTGAAGGCGTCGTTCACGTACTGAGGATTCTTCGAACATGCGACTCGTCTTATGCCTGGTGCTCGCCTGGGGAGCGCTTACGCCGGTCAGCGTGGCCGAAACCGCCGCCGCCGACTCGTTCAACCGCATCGTCGAGACCCGCATCCGCACGCAGCTCGCGGACCTGCTGCAACGGCTGGTGACCGAGGAGCGGGCGATGAAGATCGATGGCCAGCCCGTCTTCTCCGGTGACGACAAGTTCCTGCCCGGAAAGATCGCGCTCGCGTTCTCCGACACCCTGGCGAGTCTGCCGGGGGATGATCCGCGGCGCGCGCCGCTCCTGGCGGGATTCAAACGGGTCGCCGATCTCACGGTCGACGATCCGAACGACAGCTGGGGCATCTACTACTATCTATCCGGGCTCAACACGCTGCGGCGGCACGGGATGCTCGACGGTGCGCTCGAACCCCTGACGTTGGCCAAGCTGAAGGTGCGACTCGACTGGCGCACTTTCGTCGACACCTCCAACTACACGCTCATCGATCACCCCAACAACTACTACTGCGTGGCCTTCGCGATCGCGCGGCTGCGCCAGCGGCTCGGCTGGGAGCACGACGAAGGCGCGGCGAAGTTGTACGCGGCGATGATCGCGCACTACCAGAAGTACTCGGGCGCCTACGGCTTCGCCGACGAGACGCAAGGGGAGGGGCGGTTCGACCGTTACAGCGTGCTGCTCGCCGCGGAAATCGCGCAGCGGTTCATGGAAACCGACGAGCGGCCACCGGCGGAGGTCATCGCCTGGGTGCGCAAGTCCGCCGACGTGATGCTGATGCGGCTCAACGCGACGGGCGAAGGATTCGAATACGGCCGCAGCCTCGGCCCGTACGGCGACTCTGCGATCGTCGAGGTGCTGACCGCGGCGGCGAGACTCGGCTTGCTCTCGGATGACGAAAAATCCCTGGCGTACGCCCAGGCCGTGCGCGGCGCACGACGATACGTCGACTTCTGGATCGACGCGCGCACCGGGTCCGTGAATCTCTGGGATGGCGGGCGCCGGACAGACGCATATCGCGGCAAGTTCCGGATCCTGGGGGAGAACCTCTCGCTCGGTCACCAGTTTCTCTACACGAATGAGGCGTGGAACGAGCTGGGTTTCAAGGACGTGTCGCCGCGCGCGGACTTCGCGCATGCGCTTCGAACCCTCCCGACGCGCACCGTCACGTGGTTCGCGCGCGGCGACTACGACCGGCTGCTCGTGAGCGTGCGGGATGGCGAATGGGTCTTCGGCCTGCCGCTGATCAACGGCGGTCCGGGACAGCACATGAACAGCCCGTACTTCCCGATTCCTTTTTCCAACGGGCTCTTGAGTGGCGTGGCCGATGCCACGGAGCCGCTGCTGGTGCCGCGCTTCGAGCTCGCTGACGGCACGGTGCTCATGCCGCTCGCCTTTTTCCGCGACGTCAAAGTCGATCAATCCGGAGCACGAACGCTCGTTCGCTGGCGACAGACGGAGCTCGACCGCATGGGAAAGCGCGACGCCGTGGCCGACGGACGACTCCAGGTGGAGACCCGCTACGAGTTCGAACACGGCAGGATCACGCGAATCGATACCTATCGCGCAACGGCGCCGCTCGACATCCGCAGCGTCCGGCTCGAACTGGCGTCCTATTCGACTCAGCCACGAACCGCGAACCTGACCACGTCGTTCGGACAGGGCGACCTGCGCGAATTCAAGGTGAGCGGTTTTGACGCTTGTGAATCCACGGACAACCTCGACGACGCGCGCTTCCGCAGCAACACCGGTGCGTTTCCGAGTCACGTGACCTGTTCGATCGGAGACTTCCGGCTCGAACGGCCGCTCACGCTCACCTGGCAGCTCAGCTACGACGCGCGCGCTGCGTCGCATTGAGGTTTTCCCCGACCGTCGCGTCGTAACTCAAGACGTCAGCCGCGTGCCAGTCACGCGAGAAACATGGCGCAGTAGTTGGGACCGCTAACAGACGACAGGCGAGGGGAGTTCATCATGATTCATGCCGTCCTGCGCACGGGCACAGCCGTTTGCGCATTTCTCATTTCATCGACCACGT
>Ga0307509_10009147_pt1 | contig 12452 bp, 7 predicted proteins | sample 10_EM_MG_FD_202245 | JGI IMG/M metagenome (GOLD analysis project Ga0307509, IMG submission 202245) | Populus trichocarpa ectomycorrhiza microbial communities from riparian zone in the Pacific Northwest, United States - 10_EM | ecosystem: Host-associated > Plants > Roots > Unclassified | place...
GGGTCGGTGCACCTTCTACCGTAGTGGAGGGTCTTGCACCTGGTGTTGGGGAATGATCATCCGTAGCCTTTCCCTTCTTGCGGCGACGCCGGCTAGAGGGGCCAGGAGAGGGATCCATATGGTATTCATGTAACCTGACAGGTCACGTTACGCGGAAATCTCGAGATAGTGTACGTGGTGTTGAAAAAAGTGCAATTTGCACTTTTGAGGAAAATAGGGGAGGGGAAGCTTGCCGGTGTCCTCTAGCAAAACAGTATGATGCTTGTACCTCATCCTGCGATGCTCTATTTCATCGGGGGCTGGGCAGCCATGTCTGAAGAGTGCTTGTATCCAGTGGCAACCCAGCACCACACCGGCCAACAGATAAATTTAAATTGGAATAAAGACTGAACTCAAAGTACTAGTATGATACTGTACGAACCTGGCGACAAAAAGAAATCGACACCCACCTGGTTTTCCATACAAAATGCACAAAAGTTTAGCCAGCCACCACATAGACAACAGATTCCGTTCTTCAAAAAGTGATCAAATGAGAGGGAATCACAAGAGAATTTAACATATGGAATCACCAATTTTTTTTTTCCACCTTGCCCAGTGCCAGCAGTGGATCGGTGAAGCCAGCCAGCCAGTGTGGTTGCCATGCGGAAATCCCATACAAATCGACCGTCTTGGCAGTGTTTTTGGGCACTTCCCTGAGAACCCTGGCACTCTGAATTTCTCGCATGCCTTGTGCAACCTAGTGTTCAATTATGTGAATCTTCATGTTAATCGGTACTTTTCTAGAAAATCCCTAGATTTTTTTTCCAATGTTATGGTGTCATAGTAGGTAAGGCACTTTTTTGAAAACGACCATTTTGTATGGAAAGCCTAGTGGGGGTCAGCTTCTTTTGTCACCAAAGATCCTACCTAAAACTAGTCCGTGAAGATACGGTAGTCTCTCCGTGAAATATCATAATTATTTAACAATAATAGAGAAAATTGAATACTAGGAACATGCAATATTTGAACTTTTATATAAGTCTGATTTTCAAGAGTTTTTCTCTCTCTCAGGCTTTTCTAGCGACCTAAATTCAGCCTACTGAGTGGTAAAGTATATACTGTACTGTATATGATACAAGGGATAATTTATAGTATTAAATTTTCAAGGTATCATATAATATATAGGTTAGAGCGTTTTTTCCCCGTTAATAGGCCATAGAAGAGGTTCTATGGTCCCTTGACAAAATTAACCGCGTTTCAACCAAGAGGGATAAACTTGGGTCATTACAACACCCCCACCAACCCCACTATCCTTAAAACTAAGAAAAAATATCAAAGATGTAAGTGTAAGGTAGAATACATAGTAGAAATTAATATTTGAGCTAGCCAAAGTTCTTTAAGTGGTGTTGAAAGCGCAGGGTGATGAGGAGGGTTGAGTGCTATCAATCGTTGAATCGCGGTTAATTTTGTCAACACACTACCGGTATACTACCTTTGAGGGTTTTACATAGTCTACTAAACAGAATTTGAATAGTAAATCAAAAGTCAAAAAGAAAGATAAATTTAACATCTGGATTTGTTGGGCTTATGTTGATCATATTATCATAACTCTTTCTGATTTTCCCCCTTACTTTACCGTTTTGTAAAGATTTTCCCAAAATCGCATAATAGAGAAATTTCGGGATTTTCTGCCACTTATTATTTCATGGAATTATTATGAATTTGTAACGTATCATACTTGGATGGGTGGCTCGCTCTGCCGGGCGCTCACTATGGCGTGGAAGACGAATTTGTTAATTGCTCTGAATTGGGATACCGTATAACCGTGCCAAGGTTACCGGTCATGCTGCTGCCAACAGCACGAGGAATTTATAAGACACAAGCGTATTGTGCCCTGCCAGCACCTTATGTAGCTCTTTTGTCAACCGAATTACCAGGCTCCCAAGACCAAGCAAATGATGCACCACTGTCGTCATGTTGGCGGCGGGGCACTCTATCTGTGGCACTCAAGGGGACGATCAGATAATACCCCGCTCTATCTACAAACCCCCCCTCCCCTTGCTCAATTTGTTGTGGACTCAACAAAGGACTAAATGGCTACTGCAACAACAACTTCAGAGTTTGCTGCTGGAGGAGGAATCACCACTCGGGCCTTGACGGCTAAACCGAAGAAAATTAATTCGAAGATAATTCTTGGTGAATTACAAAAGGTATATACGAGCCTGTGCCCGAGGGGTTGCTCCACACTACCCGTCTCCGCCTTCAAGAGTTATCTATCCGACACGCAAAGGGTTACTACCTACGATGCGTCTTCCGGAGATGATGAGGCGAAGGAAACTAGGGTGCAAAAATGGGTGCACAAGGTCTTTGGGCACGCTTCCCAAGCCGCGTCGGCCGAGAAGTTGTTGAGCGATGATCAGGATATTACGTTCGATGAGTTTGTTTCTTATCATGCTACTCCCGCGAATTCGGCTTTGGCGTCACCAGATCCCAGGAAGGATTGGAGCAGGCCTTTGAATGAGTATTTCATTTCCAGCTCGCATAATACATACCTTACAGGTCATCAACTTTACGGGTCTTCGACAACTGAGGGGTACATCAACGTTCTGCGTCGGGGGTGTAGATGTATTGAGATTGATGTTTGGGATGGGGATGATGGAGAGCCAGAGGTGTTCCATGGGTATACGCTCACCAAGGAGATTTCCTTTAAAGATGTTTGCAAGGCCGTTGCGAAGCATGCATTCTCCGAGGGAGATAGCTTGGGGCAGGGAGGTGCTGGAGAGGGGCCTGTGATCATCAGTTTGGAGTGTCATGCGGGGCCTAAACAGCAGGAAAGGATTGTAAAAATCATGAGGGAGCAGTGGGGCGATATGCTAGTTCAGGGGATTGAGCCTGAGGATGTGGAAAACCTCCCAAGTCCGTTGGAGTTGAGACGGAAGATTCTTGTCAAGGTATGCTTTGCTCCCCCACTCGTATCAAAGTTAAACTAACTCCCTAGGCAAAATATCTCCCACCACCACCAAAAGCCACACCTATCGACGCAACCGCACCAAGAGTCCCGCCTCCAGCAGTTGCAGACTCTTCATCAGATTCATCAGACTCTGAGCTCGAGGAAATGGCTAAAAAGGCTAACAAACAGAAGCCCCCGAAGGCAAAGGTTACCCGAGCACTAGCAGCACTCGGGGTATACTGTTCATCTCACCATTTCCCATCTCATGCAGCTCAACCTTTCACTGAAGAACCCACCTCCAAGATCCCAAACCACGTCTACAGCTTTTCAGAAAAAGTATTCGCAAACCTCCACGCCCAGCACGCCGAGTCCATTTTTCACCATAATAAAAACTACCTGATGCGGGTCTATCCATTTGGCCTCCGTTTTTCGTCCTCAAACGCAGACCCTACCGAATTCTGGCACCGTGGAGTGCAGCTCGTAGCACTCAATTGGCAAAAGTGCGATGAGGGAATGATGCTGAACGAGGGTATGTTCGCCGGAGAAGGCGGATACGTACTAAAGCCCGAAAGCTACCGACCCGGGGGTATAGGAATCCACGAAGAGAAGAGGAACCTAGACCTTACTATCGAAGTCATTGCTGCCGCCAATATCCCATTGCCCGAAAAGAGCGATTCCCCAAAGAGATTTGAACCGTACGTTAAGATAGAGGTGCACACTGAGACGGCCACCGGACTAAAGAAGAAAACTAAGGCTAAGCGGGGGATTGAATGCACATGGAATGAGAAATTGGAATTTAAGAGTATCGCGGGGATAGTTGAGAAGTTGACATTCGTTAGGTAGGATCCCTTCTCTTTATCTTCTCTGTAGATGCTTACTCCATAATAATAGGTTCAAAATCCACGATGAGGAGTTCGGAAAGGATGACCTGGCAGCATGGGCTTGTATCCGTCTTGATAGACTACAGGAGGGCTATCGCCTTGTGAGCCTTATCAACAACGAAGGTGATCCTTCCGATGGGCTTATCCTGGTCAAGATTTCCAAGAGGGTTTATTAGTGTTGTAGAGTGGATCCTGCTTCGCTTTTTTCTGGAACTATAATAAAGCCTGAATCGAATACCATCATATAGCCGCGCGAGTGAACGATTATGAAACGAATTGCCCTTCTCTTTTTTCCGCTTAGTACTTAGATAGGCGTAGAGTGTGTGCTTTGGAATTCACTATTGCCGTCCATATTACCACTTGATACCCACGCTAATAAATAGAAAGGTGGAATAATTCCTATGAATGCTTCCATCCTACATTACATTCACTACCGTAGTTGAACCAGAAGTGTCGCACAGAGGTATTCGCTCCAAGGACAGTTATGAAATTGCTAGGATGAAAGGGAAAAAAAAGTAGTAAAAAGTATTCCGTCGCCGGGAATTGAACCCGGATCTAGCCGGAGCTTGCTCATGAGAGCGGCTGATGCTAACCATTACACCACGACGGATTAAGTTGATAGGATCATATCTAATTGCATATTTATGCCAACAGCCATGAAACCGGGGGGACATTAGTAGCTTGTAGTAGTAGTTAACTAGGAGAGATAGGGGGGATTTGCTGCCTTTAGAGTGAATTAGTGAATCTCGTCCATTGTCTATAGTCCTTAGTTAGCAATGATCAAGGAGAATAGGTTTGAGAAGGTTGATTTTAAACAAAATAAACATTAAGTAAGTTTGACAGGGCACTTGGAAAGTGGCTAAGCAAAGGTAAAGTTAGTATCAGGTAGGACGAGTACCCATAATCAGAAGTAAGTTTGATATTACAGTCTGTAATCCAATAGGGAGAGAAGGAAAAATAGCTTATTAAGATATCGTACTTTAAATACTGGCGGCGAGAACAAGTCCTGAGAGACAGCGGGCTCAACCACAATTCCTCACAACACTCGGTCATCACAATGCCACAACAGCCCAAGTCAATGCTGTTGGACAGGGTGATGGTGGAAGAGTGACCTGACGTATTTCCTAACTACGGCCGAGGCATATATTATTATAAAGAAATACATGACTGCCAAGCCCTCCTACTGGATCACTCGATCCTACTACTGGAGTACATGTTGAAATCAGGCCTTCGTATATGCAGCTTTCACGTCTATAGTACGACAAAGCCGGTCATTCACTCTCACTGTCGGTTTACGGTTCTCCGTATTCCACTTGTTGGACTTGACCCTTCGCTCATATCATCTCCCGGTCCGTTGACCAGATATTTAATCTTCCGATCATCTGTTTTCTTTTGTATTACATACTGCTCGCTTTGATTCCTTCTCCGCTGCTGATATACAGTGCTGCCTCACTGCATAAATAGTAGGTCTTCCTGACCACCTTAGATAGATTTGAAGTTTATGCGCATCCCTTGTTCTCATAATGCTTCCGGTATATTTCTCAGCCTTTGGACAATTTTTCAACAGTACACGCCCCAACCCACATGAGGGTAGCTACCCGTACCTACTACTAACCTAAACCCTAACAAATGCCACGGTCAGAATCAAGGACCCTACTACTAGACCTCATGCTCCTCGGGGGGAGGAGGGAGGCAAATATACAGGCCTTAGTATTAATAGTCATCATAGTTGTGTCACTATTGTGGTCACGGTGGTTGAATTTTACTGGGGATCGTGATTGCGTCCGTTGTCTTAGGACTTATTCTCGCCGCGAGCAAGAAAATAATAATAATATGGGTTATTAAAGAATCTTTTAAGAAATCTCTATCCTAGTAGAAACAGTTAACCAGGAGCTAAAATAAAAGTATAGGGAATTAGGAACAGATGGTTTTAATACAAAATTATAAGAGAGGTTCTCCAATCCTACTTATTTGAACTTGTTACTAATTTCTAATAATTTAACACCAAGTACATCAGCCCGAGGCCCTGTCGCCTAGCAGGAAACACTTTGTGGTAAGATATTCCCAGAAAGCACACAAGCGGGCCTCGTAGAAAAGGGATGAATTTTCTCCCTCTTGCACAAGGAGCGGAGAACCCTCTGCGAAAGCCGATCCCTCAAACCAGACCTCAAGGAAAACGCCTAACTCATGCCAGACCTTACCAGCAAAGCCAACCCCCACATCTAGACTGATTTCCTGTTAGCTGAACACCCCTACCGGCGTGGCCGATACAAGACCGCAGGCAGTGGGAACCTGAGCAACCTCCAAGCCAACCGAGGAGCCATGCTATTGTGTATCCTTCTACAGATCGGCTTATCGCCCGATTTCCCTGTGGTGGGGCAAGACTCCAGCCCAGCACCCGAGCAAGTGCCGTGAGCTAGGCCCCCAACACTCTGAGAAGCTAACCAGCCCCATAAGGGAAGCACTTTTTAGTGACACGGTAGCCTCCCTGCTCACCCAGCAGGATGACGGCAATGATAGTTGCTACAGCACTGCATCTGGAAGAACAATCATGCCCAGTCACTCGCCAGATCTCCTCGGGGAGATAACTTTGTCCGGTGGTCCACTAATCTCCCATGTGATCAGCCTGCATGAAGCGTTCCATGCCTCGCAGAATGGAACCAAAGAAGTTCGAGAGATGCAAGGCACTGCTGTAACCTTAACCAATTCTGGAGTGCAAGGCAACAGACATCTTGTCCCGGGTAAAGGGGGTCCCAATGCCTAGAAAATTTGTAACGAACTAGACGTATCAAGACGTATGCTGCATGCCCAAAACGGGTGTTTTTCTGTGGATCGGCATGGTGGAACACGAAGTCTGCTGACGTGATACAGTCCCGGGAGACATTGGGGGTGAAACAACCGCACCTCTAACTTAATCGGAAAAAGATACAAAAAAAAAAAGGGAAACAACAAAAGGGAAAGAGAACGCGGTATTGGCAGCCTTGTCGAGCGAGAACTGAAGATTAGCCCATTATTGGGCCCTTCATCGAAAGTATCCTTGTAATTCCTCCAGCGGCATAAACTTGTCTCTTGCTGATTGAAGCAATACTGGCTCGCTCCGGGGTAAGGATGTAAACCCCCACTAGTATTACCCTCTTAAACCTAGCACTACAGGATAACAGGTGGTTTCTCTCGGCCGAGATTTACTCGGAAAAATTTCCTAGGGGAAAAACAGAAAGAAAAGGAGGAAGAAAAAAAATCCAAACAAACCCAACTATTTGGAAAAGCTGCATGCCTATAATTTCACCCCCAAATGTTTCATACTATTTATGAGAGCTGACCCATTTGTGAAAGAAAGAATCTAGAAAGAACCACCTCCCTGTAATGCCTCAATATCCCACCTACCTATTAGAACAGCCCTGGCACAGGCACACGAAGCACATATTACGCAAAAACTAGCCGTATTTATCCGCTGTATCTAACGGACGTAGGAACATTTTAGTCTGGTGGCAGGGTTTACCATTCTTAAATGCTCTTAGCTCTAAACACAACTTAACCTCGTTATGCTAAGAGCAGGAAAAAATAAGTTTGACAAACCAGTCATTGTATATCACTCGTCCCTATATCCCTATCAGCTGGCCGTTCTTGAAATCTGCTCTTCCAGCAGCCCGGTTATGTACAAATTCTGGATAATATGAGGATCAATAGCCTAAAGCCCGATATCCAACTCGTACCACGTGCGACAAGACTTTGACAGGTGCTCGGTGATTAGGCCGTGGACAACTTGCATTGGGATTGGACTCCCCACCAGGTACCATCTTGGAAGCTCAGTCCCACAGCCTCCCCACCCCACCGTAGCACTCGTTCCTCACACATACGAGTACCGTATGTCTCACGCAGGCCTAATCACTAGGATTACTCATCCCAAGCAAAGAAGTACCGATACCCGAATACAGGGGGGAGACAAAAGCTAGGTTGAGGGAAAAATCGAAATACCCCTGAAAGGTTCCTATAATATCCCTGAAAATATCCCTGGCTCTCTCTCTAAATTCTTGGGTACTTCTTGCCCGAGGCGGGCAGGCAGGCTCCTTACTTCGTGCTACAGTCGCACCCCGCTATCAGGAACACCAAGAGTTCAGGATCTTTCGTCCGTTGTAGCGAGGTTTTGGAAGAAATTTCTTGCAGCGAAGGCCTTTTGAATGGGAGCAGGGGTGCAAACCCCCCAAGGTATTCGTTCGTTCGTAATACCAAGATCTCCCGCATAAAGAGTTCCATCCTGGAGGGGTGCTACTGTACTATACTAAGAAGTTTACTCTATCTATGATGCAAGGGCGGCCGGCTCCCCGCCCTCAAGGCAAAGCTCCCCTCACATAAGCCCCTCAGACCCAACACAGAAGACCCTGACCCAGGCGTAGGACAATTAGGGGAGCTAAGAGAATTCAATATTAACCACAGAAGGCTACCGGGGGGGGGGTGATGCTTGAAAGAGGTTGATGGAAGTTTGGAGATCCTAGTCCAGATGGGCTTAGAGAAGTATCATGGAACATTCGATTTGCTACTTTGACAATAGCTGTTTGGTTAACACTTATGGTTGGTCAATTGATCAAAAGGATGCTGAACATGTGGGTTTCACTCTGGTTGGCTTAGCTGTTTTCCCGATCCAGACCGATCTCCCCATGCCTAAAGAGAACCAGTGCCGGCAATTTACTCGAGCACAATTGGGGTTTGACTAGCAACGGATAAGGAAATGTGGAGAAAAAGGGAAAGGGGGGGAGAGGAGACACACGAAATGTCTCGGCTACTATTATTTGTTTCAAAACATCCACCTATGGTAGGTCGTCAGAATCCAGCTTGAGTTATAAAACACTAATCCACAAGCTTTTACGTATACGTGAAGGACCCATCCTAACCGGGTAGATTCAGGTAGAACGCCAGGGAAGAAAGAGACCCCCGGCGGGACCAAGCTTCGCCTGGTGTCATTATATGTGGAAGTGGGGGGATTGGTATCAAATAATACCAAAAGTTTTGTATAATCTTACCGGTAGTCTTACCACAGCTGGGCGTCATTGAGGGGACAATTCTATTGGGAGACAGCATGTGTTTTTTCTATTTCCCCACGTAACCACTCCAATCCCGAGATCGGAGTGGCTGAAACCTACCGATACTGAGTTTGAGCACCTCCGATTCGACGGACCGCATCTCCGGTTCCCAAGTTGGGGCCGGGTCGCTAGGGACACCATGCGCAGAGGACAGAACGTGGGCTGAAGACCGGGAAGGGAAGGGAAATGTGTGAGACAAGTGTGCAGAGTAAAACAAATAAATTTTCTATGAAGAAGAAGGCAAGGCTATCGCAGTACAAGGCACATGGGCCTAGTTAGACCACAGTTGCTCTCACCGCCCGCCAATTACTATACAGAGGGCGCTCTCATCCCCCTCCACCCACTCATCCACACAGCACGAGCGGAGAAAGTCTGCCAAGATGTGTCACCAAATTTGCAAGCACTGTGGGCAAACTCCCAGGAGAGACTGGGAGTTGAAAGTTAGCCAAGAGGTTACAGTATGAGAAAATATCATATTCAAGATCAGTCTCTGCAGGGGGAAACCTGGTAAATAGTCCCGTTTCCCGGGCATTCATTCTGCCGACGCTTCACCGTTTCCTCCACCTCCACCCTTTCTTTCCCCTCCCCTTTCTCTCTTGGGGGGGGCGAGGCTTTCTTTTCTTTTTCTCCTCCTTCACCCCTCCCACTGAATGGGCCTTCGGAAAATGGCACCCACTCCATGGCGGGTCGGCAAGTGGGAAATAAATCCACGTGGCATTTTAAGCTTATGCACCTCTCGTCCATTCTTCCCAATCTCTCTCCCCTTGCTCCGGCAGGCAGGGGATTAGGCGTTCGCCGAGAAAACGTGGGAAAGTTTGACGTGCGATGAATGGTGAGAAGAAAAAGGATCGCCCATTGTATCCCTTGCGCCTATTGTGCGCTTTCCAGTTAATTAGTTTAGATACAACCGTCATAGTCCTCATGATCTGAGGGCAAGGGTACACTCTCACCTTGATCAAAAATACGCTTTTGCTTTTACAATCATACTTTTTTTTTTCCTTCTCTGCCGTGCGAGATTGGCCAAGTTTCCTCCCTCCTGTTTAAAAGAGCATATTATAGCCTGGAGCCCTTGTCCAACATCTTGTAAAATAAAAGAAAGAAAGAGAAGAGAGCAGAGAGAGCTGAAGCCCGAAAAATTTCCATGATTATTTTTATCTTATTACAAGTAAACTTGAGGCATAAGCACACGCAATCTCTTTTTCTTTTCTTTTTCTCCTTCTTTCCCTCAATGCTTGTATCCATTATCCCCGGGGCCGCTACATTGGCCTTTACTCGAGTAGACCCTCCATGCTTTTGGCTACACTTTTGTGACGCACGTCGTAGTCTGAGCTGTGCTTTTTTCAGTGCTTCTCTCACAACGGTACTCCTCCACAATTACACCACCTTAACACCCGAGCTGAAGCAACGCTCCAAAGTCGACAATAATGGAAACAAGGGCGGAATAAACCACTAATTTCTCAAGTATCATACTAGGCTCAGTACAAGTAGTTGGGGGTAGACCTTCTTTTTTACCTCCCGTGAATTTTAAGAAGGGTTAGGTACCCACATTGTAAGAAAGCAGGGTTCACAGCAAGACGGTAACCAAAGTTACGAAAACCCAAGGGAGAAACAATTAAGAAAATTCAACGTTTATGGAGTTAAGTTTATTCTCTTCCCTTCCCTTCCCAAAACAATAAACAAATCTATCTCTATGAAAAGTTTTTTTTCTTTTTTTCTTTTTTTCTTCCAGTCCCACAGTTGAAAAGAAAAGGAAATTAAGATTAGGAAGTCAAAACGAACCACCTCAGAAAAGAGAAGAGAAATAAAGAAGAAAAATTGAAGGAGAAGAAAAAAACCCCACTGGGAAAGAGAAAAAAACCCATAATAGACCCTTTATCGAACTCCCAAACCTTCCAGTTACCCCTTTTCGACCAGCCCCAATTTAAACCCCAGCCAAGCACCAGATATACGGAATAACGAAACCATCATAAGGAAGAAGAAACGATAGAAAACACCCCAAATCCGTAGCCCAGAACCAAATATTATAAATTGAAACCCCGGAATCGTAACCTGTTTTCAATCATGAGTGAGCCAGAGAACCCCACATGTAATTCGAGATATCATACCCACCATCAACCACCAACCCTTAGGAAGGTAGGAATTCATCTCTGTCCCCCGGCTTGAATCCTGCCATAAAACGGCGTTCCTTCCGCCTCGGGTGGTTGTCCCTTGTAGCTCGCAATGCTCGGTGACTTATGTGAAGTGTTGCCTGCGTTCCCTTGTTGCCCGGAGGTGTTGAAGACAGCATCCGCATTAGCTATGGCTCTCCGGGAGAGCTCTTCATAGGGAATGTGATGATGTGAAGTGTTGCCTGCGTTCCCTTGTTGCCCGGGGGTGTTGAAGACAGCATCCACATTAGCTATGGCTTTCCGGGAGAGCTCGTCATAAGAAATGTGAGCCATGGAGAAGGTATAGGTTTTTGCGGGATATCTTGGTTGCAGAATATCTGGGTTGTAGTAGGATATCTGGGTTGCAGGATATCGGGGTAGTCGGGAGAGAGGAGCCCAAAGATGTTAAGTGTTTTGTTTCCGGGAGCAAAAAGAAGAATATCGAGTATTTTTTGGAAGCTCCAAGACAATTTGTAGCCGTCTATCTTTTATGAAAGGGTTATGGGGATTCTGTTTCTTTGGCGGTGGGTTTTCCAGAGTCGAATTCGAGGGGGAAGAGGGTTCCTTTTAAAACACCCGCAGACTGCCATAATTTCTGTGAGATCGCACAGAGAGCAATGGCCAAGCTCTCTATGCTACCGTACCGGTATGCAAAATGTCCACCCTCCCGTGCGATCTCCTCCTCCCCAGGTGCCCAAGTGCAGTGGACATCCCCAGGGCTACTCAAGTTCCTTCGCACCCAGGGGCACAAAAAAACGCCCACGCGGAGTATCGACCATGGGAATGAGAACAATGAGATCTAAGCCGTTTTTTTTGAAAGTGTTCATACCAGGAGAGCGTATCTCTTGCAAGAGACATGAGAGGACAGCCTGGCGCGCCTCATGAGTGTTTGCCCGAGGCAAAGATTCGATGTCGATGAGGCGGCCAGGGGTGACCTTAACACTGCCCGGTGGTGGTGGTACAGTAACACACGCAGCTTAGACTAGTACTCTAAAGAACAATTCACGCTCCTAAACTGAAGCCTACCGAACGAACGTACACCATTCAGTGTTATGTTCTTTCTCTCATAAGGGTGCCTTATCGGCTAGTCTAAGTTCTCTAACTTCAAAGATCGGATACACCGATAAAAAAATGCGCAAGAACAGGAGGCTCGAAGTCGTCGATACCAACGTACTCATATGGCCCCGGCATAAACTGCCAAGAACTGTAAATTTACGAGCACAGCAGGCACCGGGTTGAGAAACATGGACTAATAATCTTCTCCTCCCGCTAATAGAGTATAGTTCAGGTATATACTAGGGGCAGGTATAAAGTCCTCGCACACACCAAATGCTACGCGAGATCAAGCGAGAAAAATATCAATTTCATTGAACACTCTCAAGTCACGTTAAAAAAACAGAAAAGTAAGAATAGTATA
>Ga0307509_10009148_pt1 | contig 12450 bp, 21 predicted proteins | sample 10_EM_MG_FD_202245 | JGI IMG/M metagenome (GOLD analysis project Ga0307509, IMG submission 202245) | Populus trichocarpa ectomycorrhiza microbial communities from riparian zone in the Pacific Northwest, United States - 10_EM | ecosystem: Host-associated > Plants > Roots > Unclassified | place...
GTGACACATCTGTTTGGTAACATAGGCGCTGGTCATTGTAAGAAGGTCTGGGGATCCGCAGTATCGTGTACTTCCAGCAATGGTGAAGTTCGATCCCCGCATGCGATTGGAGAGAACGTTGAGGAAGGTCGTCTATTGGAGGAGGCCAGACGTGAGATGGGACCCCATTAGTGCAGTGGACACATACCTTTCCACTCCCGCTACCTCCGACGACCGCGGTGAGAGTACCAGGGGGGAAATCAGCTCCCATATTTGGTGGCGAGTGGAGCGAAGTCTCGCCACTGTGGTATGGCAAATCTCCGTGGCTGGGCTTGTTGCGTCGCCTTTGTTCGGTTTGTTTCCCGCTGGGATGCGCTGTTTGGTTCCAATCCAGGAGGAGTAGGATTCTATTCGGACTTGTCGGATGTGCCGCTACGCACCGACAGCCGGGTCGCATTCACCGACGCAGTTGGCAAACTGGGGTCCTCGGTTGCTCAGACCAAGAGGACTGATTACGTTCCGGAGAGGGTTTCGGCCCCATGGAAGTGCCGATATTGAAGCGCCTTCAAAATCCGTTATCCGACCCCGTTGCTCGTCCCGGCCATATTACGAATGGATGTGGTCTGCATTACGTTTTAATTTCTGGGAGCGCTGGTTCGCACTTCAGCCTAGACTCAGCGTTCAGGTGGTATGGAAGAGATTGAAGACCGAAACCTCTCACGCTCTGATCGTCTGGGACAACTCAATCGGAATAGTTTCCGCGAGTATGTTGTGAGGAACACCTAGCTTCGTATATCTGGAAAGCCCCGAACCAAATTCTTTAGTCACGTCGATTTAGGAAAAGGAGGATACCACAAGGGGGAGCACCCACGTAAACGGCGGTGTTTCATCAGGGTAGGCGCTTTCGACAACGGGAATATGCTTGGAGAGTGTATAGTCGAGTAGGCTCTGGCTGGCGGCTGCGAGATGTCAAAGTGCAGTTTTCCCTCCTCGGGAACCGTTACGGACCCTGTTTACAATCAGGATGTATCAGAGTTGAAGGGGTCCGTGAGACCGCGCCTTGTCCTCGTGACAAAGCTTCGAGAATCAGAGGGTTAGATTGCGACCAGCCTTGTTACACACGCAGTCCTACAGTGTTGGACACCAGACTGTAGCCACAGCAATGAACCAGGGATTGGAGACTCCGACAGATTACAGAAAGGGACCACCATGCAGTACCGGAGCAAGTACTACTGAATGCTGAGGCTCAGGTCGAGGAGGTGTAACCCCTCCGTGTCGGCGACGGAGAACCCATATATGATTGTTACGACCAGGTGACGTTCAAGCTCTAAAGCAGGGCTTCAGATTGGAATCCGCCAACAAGTTCACCTTCAACTCCCGGCCGGGGTTGGCGTCAAGTTGCAATGCGCGGAGCACAGCCACAGTCACGCGGTTGCCCCTTCTATCCGCCACTATGTTCAAGAAACCTTTGGCGGACTTCAAGACGTCCGGTACGTTTCAGAGCCACCCCTCGTCAACCCAGCTCCTGAAACGTCCCTAGCACCCTTGCGGACTTCTGATCGTAAAAAGCTCAGACAGCGAGTGATCCAAGAGTTCTCCATCACACCAGAGATCGGAGAGCTCCTCGTCCCGGAAGGACTGCTTTCCGTCAAATACACGAGTCATTCGAGGGTTCCTGGCGTGGGTTACCCTGAAGCGATCTCTTGGGACCTGTTTTTTACTCGATCGCGTCTAGGTGGTTTACCTTTCATCGGATGGCGTTCCGCTGTGGTTCACGACGGGAAAAGGCTCTGATCACTTAATCCCAACACGTAATCAGATAAATCTCTCGCATCTACACTTTGCTCACCTATCTGTTGCAGTGTACGCGTTATGGAAGCACGCCGATCTCGTTCCGTTCCTCTCAACACCGTCTGCAGTCATACCGGTCCTGGCCAACGGAGCAGACCTAATGGCACCAGGAGGTTCGCCCCCCTAGTAAACACAAGCCGCTCCTGTCACTGATGTCTCCTAAGGGCAGTGGTTCAGCATTCGCCGTCTCTATCCGTCGGCCAACTCGTTTGCGTAACTCAATACTACCCTGCCGCAAACGGTTCTCCACAAATTGGGCCCGCGCTTGCTGTGGGTCATATGGCGCTCACCAGCGACCAGATCAGAGGAGCTGGGAGAGGGAAAGCCGTGAATATCGTTCATACGTGGAAGGACAATCTATGGGAGATGGGTGGGAAGGACGATCCGCCCGCCCCACGAGTCGTCGAACTCAACCAGAAGACAGATTCTGAGGTTGGTAGCGAAGTATCCGTCGGTGGTGATCCTGATGTCCCCACCGAACCCAAACCAGAAGGTCCTGGGGAAGGGCCTTCGCAACCTCAAGACGAACCACTGAAAACGCCCCCGAAAGAAGAAGTAAATCCGTTGTCCAAACAAGGTGACTCCCCCGCATTGCGTGGGGACGCTCTCTGACAGGGAAAACGCAGAGGTTTCTGACAAACTTCGGTCGGCTTTGCTCCAATCTATCGCCACAGCCCTTTCGAAGCTACCCCCATCGTCCTTCCCAATCTCTCCTTCGGTCTTTTCCGAGACGTACGTTTCACCCTACCGGTCCTTCAAGGATGTTTCGGCTACCAGCACCCCGGTGGACATCAAACACTCCGGGCACAAATCTTTGACCGCATTCCTCAAGGCGAGTGCCAAAGAGGGATTGGTCAAGGTCAAGGAAACCAAAGGAGAAATCGTGGTTACCGGTGCGCACTGCATTCACAGGGTTCAGGTCACGTTTGTTGAGATACCACACAGGTGTCAACCAGTCGCATCCAAGCGTTCATGGACATCCTAACCACGTAACCATGAAGGACGTCGAGGAGAAGGAGGAAAGGAAAGGGGAACGGGAACGCCACGAAGAACAAAAGGCCGTGGAGAAGGGGCGCGAGCTCCAGATAACTCTCCTTTGGAAACCGCACATGGGAAATGTCGCGTTTTTCAGAGAAGCCGGTAAAGAGTGAGTGCAAACGCGTCCCCACCCTGGCAGATGACGTCGCTGAACACATTATGGGGGCCCTTCAGCCCAGGGGACCTCTTCACTCAGGTAGAAATCAGGTCCATCGTCAACGGATACGTGACGGCGAAGCAGATACTCAACCCCAAAGATCGAGCCTACGTTAACGTGACGGAGGACTCCAGTCTGTTCGATGCCCTCTCGGACACGAGGGCAAGCGAACGGAAGCAGCTCCAAGAGATCGGGTTCCTACTTCGCAATGAGGTTGCTGATAGGATCATCAAGCATATGCAACCCTGGTACGAGATCAGGGGAGAGGGAAAGGACCCAGTCGTCAAGTAAGAGTCTGACGTCTCATTTTCCTGCTGCACCCACCCACAATTGCCTCAGGAAGGGTGGTCTGAAACAGATTTCCGTCATCGTCAAGACGCGCCAAGGGCGTCGCGCGACGACTTGCGTCACCGGGTTCGAGAACTTTCAAGTCGAAGCAGATGACCTCGCCGAGGGACTCCGGAAGGCCTGCGCGTCCTCAACATCCATAAACCCACTCCCAGGGAAAGGAGCTGGACAGGAAGTGATGGTTCAAGGAAAGCAACTCAAGGCAGTCACCGACATATTATTTGCAAAGGGTGTTCCCAAACAGTGGATCGAAACCAAAGATACAACAACAGGGAAGAAATGAGGGTGAAATTGTAAACGCGTACGCACGTGTAGATTCACCCCCTCTATCTTGATGAATAAACACCACAACCGGTTACTTGGCACACTCTCCCTCCCAGTCTGTCGGGGTGATCTCTTTGACGGTCTCGGCAAATGCCTGGAGAGTACAGAACTCAGGGTGCCCTTCGAGGTGGTTTCCTGGCGTAGCACAAGCGGGAAGGACCATCGTATCGTTTTGGTACCTCATTCGAACGTCTGTGAAAAGTGATGTTAGGGTGGTATACCGAGAACGGGCGTACAGCGTACATACAGTACGTCTTGGGGATTTTCGGACCAATGAAAGAGGAAGTGAACCTGCTCAAGAACGACTCGCGCTGCGGAGGTGATGTGTCTGAATTGTCCTTGTATAATTCGAAAGTCATCTGGGCCGCGAACGCCGGCCATCTAATGGGTCTGGTGAGCCGGACGCAAGGAGAGCGAGGGCCGTTAAAGCCCACTTTTGGTCGTAGACGCCAAGGGTCTGCAAAACTCCCGCGATGGCCGTATCGTGGGTGCAGTTAACGAGGATCTTGAGTCGATCGTCATTCTTCTTGAGCGCTTTTATTTGCATCTTTTGTGAGATGTCATCCATGACACGGCCGACGCCCAACCGTCTGAGTTCTGGCGATACGGCGTCTAGATTGCGGTTATGGGATCAGATCCGGCGCATAAAGTGAATCCACGCACATCCTCCAAACCATTCGGCAACCACGGCCTTTTCCTACAGACGTTCCCATGCGTTGGTGAAGGCGTTCACAGAGAGAGAGGGGATCATCTCACGATGGGGTCCATGACAGCAGGGTCCAAGAACTCTTTTGGAACTTTGACACCATTCGCTGTTGCGGCGCGAATCTACAGCGCAGGGTGTGAGGGGAAAGAACCACAATCGCAACGCGAAGCTCACGGTCTCAAGGATGCCGCTCGCCTTGGGAGATCCATCGATCCTAATAGGGTTACCGCCGATATACTTCGAAATCTTCTTGTCCAGAGGCTCCAACGCAGGGTTCATCGAAACCGCAGCGGCTGGTGGTAAAATGGCGTCAGGAACAGGGGTTTCGTCCTCGAACGGCAACACCGCACCTTTCGCAAATTCTTCCATCAGGGTGTTGAGTCGTCGACAGGCGGAAGTATTGGGGTACAAGTTCTCGTCCCGTTTGTTCCTGGCCGCGGTACTCAGAATAAGGGGGAAAAATGGACGGGAGACAGGACTGACCTGACACAGATGTGCGGAACGAAGAATTGGCCTTGTTTGTCCAGAGGGAACAATCCGTGGATGACCTGTTGAAGAGATTCGATGGTCCTTGTTCTGTTACTTGACCTCAGGTACACCTCTTCACTATTCTCCATGACGTCGGGCAGGAAACGCAGCCTGGATTTATACCTTAGCTATGCAAGACGTGAAAACGACAAGCTCCTACCTGTCAACGTAGAGCCTCCTCAAGGCGTTTCCGAAGCTGTAGGTGGACTGCCCAATATCTGTTCAATCCCCTGCCGCACCAGAGCCTCGCGCATATTCCATACCTTGCGACCAAAATCCGTAAGCTCAGCGTTGGTACTGATTCGCGTAACGTCAATAACGGCGAGTGCAGAGATAACTGGGGCCGCGTACCATTCACCATAGTCGAACGTTCCATCCTTCCTTTCGACAACTCGCTTGACCTCCAGGGTCTCCCTGGCACCAGGACCAGCAACGGCGGCCTTAAACTGCCTCGCAACGTGACAGATCTGCCACTGGGCCGGGATGTGTTCAGTCATCCTAGCCTTTACGGGCGTCCGTTCACCTACGGCGCACTCGTCAGCGCCAGATGGTGAGGGGGCGATGCACAACACATACCATGTCGCACATACACATGCACTTGTTCCAAGGCGAGGTTTTCCGGTGCCACAGGGTACCCCTCTACATCTAGGGGCACATGCCCAGGCGTCTTGATGTTGCAGCCTGAGGCGTTGACGGTGGGTGAAAATTTGGATGCAAAGAACATGGGTGGTGGAAGTTCAAGGGCAAGAGTCGCGCATTCGGACTGACGGCGCCTGGCGAATGAAGCGTTTAAGGATGGATCGATGGTGGCTTAGATGGACGGCGACGGACTCATTGACCAATCGTAGCCCACGACACTCGCCGACGATCACCGAGCGGCTTCCCACGCCTGCAACGCCTCCCCGGCTTCTGTCGATGTCACCGATAAATAATGTGACATTTCGTTCACTCGGTGGTTCTCTATGAATCCATTGGTACAACAGTAGTGCAAGTACAACAAGCCGAGACGGGCTACGCGGGGCATAGGACAGGCACACGTCCAATTGGGCCTCAGTTGTGCAGCAAGTTCGCCTGTTCAACGAGCGCTCTCGCCTTTTCAGACCGATACCCAATCTTGCACTTGAACGGCTTCAAGTGTCTACTCAATGCTCAGCATATGTCCCACTCGACACTCAGAACGACAACTCACCTGACAAACGACCCAACGTACTCTCCACTCACCCCAATCTCCCTCCCCTTCTCATCCACAGCCTTGCCGAGATCCATAGTCGCAATCAGGTTCGTCATTAAGATCCAAATATTCGCTTCTGCGAAAAATCGTCCCGGGCAGATCCTCCTTCCGAATCCAAACACTGCCTCAACTTGTTGGCATGCCTCGCTGGCCATATCTTCTGGGCCAAAGAATCTCTCTGGGTTGAACGTGTTCGGTGACGGGTACATGGCTGCATTGCGTGTCATCGCCCTGGGGTTCCAAAAATCAAGACCTTCAGGTTCTGTGAACCTTGGTTTGGAGAAGAGTAGCAAACCCACCAAGCATTTGCGATCACCGTTGTCCCCCCAGGTACGACATAGCCTCGATAGTTATCCTCCTCGACCAACCGATGCGGAACACCTTGAGGGCTGGTGTCAGGTCGTTCACAATAAGACGGCCATCAGTGCGTCCTCACCTAGAGGTACAGGGCAACCCCACCTAGGAACCGCAAGCCGGGTCACAAAAGCGAACTTCCTGGCCGCCAGCATCATGAACTAAATCGGACTCACCTCAAAACTTCCTTCAATACCGCGGCGAAATACGGCAACGAGTCCTTATCGTCGTAGTCTATCAATCTATCACTTCCGATGACATGGTCGATCTCTTCTTGGGCCTTCTTGAACACCTCTGGATTCTTTACCATGCACAACAAGAACGTTGTCAATGTCGAGCCGGTCTGGACAACCAACGACTCAGCGCCTCGTCAAACATCCAAGCAAAGGAATACCAACGGTGTCTGTCGCAGCTATCGTAATCCCGTTCAGCATTACCGAGAAAACCTACGGCAGAGGGGAGAGTTTTACCTCCATACAGCACCCCTGTTATCCTCCTAATGTCTTCTTCGTCGATCGTCTCCGCTTCTCTGTAGGGTCCCGTTTGAGCACCCATAGTCTCGAGTAGGTCAACCGCGATACATTGGGTTGCCGTTCCAGCAGCCTAAAGACCGATCAGGCTCCGAGGTCAACGAGAAGACGGCCAATGAAGTGATCCATCGGACGAACCATTTTGCCCTTGACCCAGTTGTAAGGGGTGTTGATCAGGTCATCGACTAACGCCCGGGTGTACACGGCGTGCTTCTTGAAGTCCGAGAATGGCATCCAAGTTGGCCAGTGTTTCACTACGCCCGACAACCGTTAGTTCAAGTTGCGTAACAGTGAGTCAAACAAACGTACAAATCGGAATGAGGTCAACCAGGAGAGAACCCGGTCCTCCGATGTTCACAGTGTTACTCGTCGCCTTGTCACCGTTGACAACGAGCGGGTCTGCGATACTTTCCACCTTATGCCCATACGTAATGTTCAATACAACGCCGCAAACTGAACAGCGTCAACACGTGTCAGCTCTGCCGAGCCCGCAGGAGGACACGTTCCGCACCAAATCTACGTAAGTATCAATATGAGTCCAAGCGAATTTCCAGGGAACTCAATTACCTTTTTAGATGCATAAGGATATCGTCTGGAGAGTGTCCGATTTCCAAGAGGGTCTTGTAAGCCTCTTGCCGCTGCAACGTAGCGTACTTCTCCAGCGCACGGGGGCTGAACCGATCTTGAATGATCTTACGGTGTTTACGGAACTTGGGTCCGCCCTGGAGATGAACAAGGATATCTCCCCAACCCATCCTGTTTCGCGCCCACGAGGTCAGGACCGGGGTACGTACAAAGGGCGGCGCCTCACATCTCGCACAACATGACCAATGTCGGACGGCTGGAATAGATTGCACCCCTCTTCTCCAAGAGATCTCTAGCAGCTGAAAAGGAGTTGAGGATTAGAATCGACTTGTTGAAGATGCTGAGGTAGTTGACGTCGCCTTGGCCAAGATAGCACATCAGCAAGAGATGACGCGTGACGGGTGTCAACAACTAACCGTACTCCCGTTCCCAGTCAGCGAATGCTCGCTCCTGGTTGTCGATCTTAACCAGCTGCCGGGCGTTGCCAAAGATGGGGTCTGGGAGGGGTCCTGGTGGGTAACTTCGTACCCTCTTCCTCCAACGAAGATAAGATGCCATGCATATCAGTCCCAGGAGGAGGGACGCAATGGCGATGGTTTCGGAATACGATATCGAGAGTGCCACATGGAAAAGCCTTGACAGCGTGGGGGGCATAGCAAGAAACGGCGGGGCAAAAGCCTACAACATGCCCCATTCACGCAAGACCAACCTATATAAATATTGGGGTAGGTAGAGGGACTAGATCTGATCCTGGATTAGTCTAGAACCAAGACGGTTGGGACACGCTCTGCAAGCCACGCACGGCGCGCGAGGCCAATATTGCCAATCCCGAGCGGAGGAACATATTCGATCGGTTATCAATGAAATCATCCGAATCCCTGAACTCGATCAGAGGTCGTGCCTTGCAGAGCGGTCCCCAACCCGGCCTGTCTTGTGAGTTTCGTATGGGAGAAGGCTCACGACCCAACATTGCGCGGCTCTGCTCGGGTAAATTTGATTTAGTTGTCGGACCGGCTGGAGCGAGACTAATCCGAGATATGTTTCGTGGGGGTAAGCGAGAACGGCATGGACCTCCCGATTGGTGCGGGAGTGACATGTGGGCGACCAGGAATTTTGGTTTATCAGTGTTTATCTGCGAAAGTGGTGGTCACTTGGCAGGGGTATTTGAAATTCCAGTGGAACGCGGTGGGAGCCTGTTTATGCACGTTTTTGTGACATTTGTCATTGTGGTGAAGGGTGAAATTGACGCCATCGGGGGCTAAACGGAGAAGAGCTATCATATGATGCCACATGTAAACGTGCAACCACATATAAAACGAACTTAAATTCGTCCACAAGTCGACACACAATCCTAAAAAGTCCGAGGCTACTACGGCAGTGAGTTACTCTACGATTCGTGGAGTTTTTTTCGGACCAAAAAGGGGGTGCATCAAACACCATGGCCGTTCTAAGACGAGTTTTCGGGATCTCATCCGGTGTGACACCACTGCAGGAGGCCAACAACACAAATTTCCCGCTCTCGGGGCGGCCTGGATAGGATTTCGGTGGATCGTTCGTACGGAGGTCTTTCACTTACTCCGAAACGGTACCGTGCAAAATTGAACATGGTGGTGGGTACAATGGATATAAAGCTCTCTCAAGGAGAAACCGTTACGTCCTGCTTGGCTACCTCAGACTCCGCGCTCTGAACCTTCGTGGGTGTCTTGAGCACGGAGAATGCCCCCTTAAATCGCCCAGGAAATTGAGCACAAGCCTGAGATACTACGCAATGCGTACACGCTATTTCCTACACAAGAAACAATAATGGAGATGGATTATCGACAAAAAGGTAAACCTTTTACATTTGATAGTAATGGACTGGTCTTGTGAGCAGCGGCAACCGTGCAGTGGTCGGATAGACAAATAACATAGTCCCTGTGCACAAAGATAATGGGTGAGGGCCGCGGGACTAAAGTCCCAAATGGCAACTGCGCCTATCTCTGGCTCATCTGCCGAAAACCGGTCCCATAGATAGTGGGATAACGGATATTTACAGAAAACGGACACCTGTTGCCGCGCAAAGGACAGGTCCTCGTGCTGATGCATTGTGGCGCGGCCACCGACTGAATAATTGACGATTATAGTCGATAGACCGCTAGGCTGCATTCAGATGGGCAGACTGTGAAACAATCCGCGATAAGTCGCTGTCAAACCAATGGCAAGTACTAAAGCTCGCCTGCGGGTTTTCATTTCCCAACACATGGAAGTGGTCGATGACCTAACAATTCGAAATAAGGCTTTACTCCATCTAGCAGGTGCTCACCGCCACATCGACAACGGAACCGTACCGGCACTACAGCTCATCCACAGAGTCTAGTGGCGAGGGACTAGGCTCTGATCTGATGACATACTTATCTTCTGGTCACATCATCCAGAGATGCGGGAGTGGTCGGGATCTCCCGTCGTGGGTAGAAGTATGGAGGTTCCGAGATGGAAGGCAGACGAGCCTGGGGGTATGTACGCAAATCCTGACTACACATTATGACTGGGCAAATTGTGCAGTCTGAGATAACCCTCATAGGCCATTGGAATTACTGGTGTAAGATCCGATCGTTTACCCAGTATCATCCGGGTTCGTGAAACTGACGGTCACCTTCGCTTTCATGAACGTGAAATCGCTGAAGACCTCAATCGCCTGTTGGGATCGGCCCCTGCAGAGTGTACCTGTATTTTCGCAAAATGTCAGCGGATGGGAACACGCCAAGCGGATATCAACCCCAGGCGCCCGGGCATTTTGGTGACGAGGATCTCGGCGTCCTGCTGGTCCAATGGATGTTTGTTGCCCCTGGGCGCTGGGTACCTTCCCATCGACCTCCATGAACTGGCCGTCATCCAGGATATATCCAGGATATGATGGAAAAGTCACCTCACTGAACTACATTAATCTCTCCTTCATCTTGAGTGTGGATGGTGGTGACGAACCGGGCGAGCACTCCGATCGGAACCGGGCCGGTCTGGAGGACGGATGACATGGGCCGCCAGCAGGCCGCGATTTAGGTTGAATCGTACGGACTGGTTTACTGTGGATGGTGAAGTATAGGGTTGGTTCTGCACTCTATCACAGAACGCGTACGGACCGAGTCAGCCTGGGTTCTTGGACCAGCCTTTGCAATCGCGGGTTACATTGGACGGTGGCTTCGGGGAACACGCACACGAGAGCGTCCCCGCAGTATGGAATCCTTGTGCTGACATATGCCAGTGTCCGTTCTAATCCTTCTTCCACGCTTCGCTACACCACCATTGGGTGAACGATTTGGGTCGACGTCAAGGTGTCCTGGGTACTCGGAAGTCCAACCCCGTTACATGGCCAATATCTTTCCAGTTCCCGCACTGGTCTCGCTTGACTGACGACGTTGCCCCACGTTGGTACGGAAAGCCCTGACGAGATCCGCCCGTTCCCCTGAGTTGTGTATCCTCGCGTATCAGGGGGATGATCGGGCGGCGTAGTACTACCAGGAACCAAAACCACCCCTCCCTTCTGTGTTTCAGTCACCCAGCATGGCCCGCCGTAATCGCCACCGCCTTGAAGATGACGAAGATGATGAAGTAACTCCTGATGAAATTGAGCAGATTGAGTTGGAAGCTGTGGTATGGTATCTCCGTCGTTATGCGTGCAATCCCCGCGCTCACCCAGACGCGACCCTTTTGCAGCTCGCGGCGGACAAAAAATTGAACACCATTATCGCATGGCTCAAACACAAGTATCCCATTGGCGGATGCGCCATTCACCCAACGGAACATTGTTTCTTCAACAAACTTGGACATTGGAACCTCGACATATACAAGCTTTTTGTGGGGCTGTTGAAATAGTAAGTTTCTCTTCATGCATTTCTCGTCCATCAATCAAACACGCAAAATCCCAGAAACGCCGCAAGGCCACTGGGACACGCCCCCCGATCCTAGACCCCGCCTTCTTGGATGACATGGCCGAGGAACCGGGGACGGTCTCACTCCCTTGTAACGCGGCCGCGTCCAATTCGTCCGCGGCTCTGGTTCCCGCTCCCGCACCGGCTTTTACGCAATTTCCTGCCGTCCCCTGGCAATATACACACTATCCCATCCATGGGGTCTATCCTGGTTGGCAGGCACCCGCGTTTTGGCCACCTCAACCCTACCTCCCACCCGTGTATCCGCACCCCGCCTACCACATGACTGGTCACCAACTTCCACAACACAGCGATGGTCACCATCACCACCGCTCAAATTAACGACTCCCTACGTAGTATTCTTTCAAGCTCCGTCTGCTTCTGGTGCGGTAGTATATTTTAGGTGGATAATACACATTGACTTGGTTCACGAAGACTCCCTCCTCCGTCGTCGACGCTTGTGTTATTACCACTAACTCCCGCTCCTACAGCCTCCCCAGGGGGTCGGGGCGTATGATGTGAATACTAGGGGTGATTTTGTCCTCCTGCTATCATTAGTATCTGAAGCACTCGAATTCAGGATGATAGGTCGTCGCATCCCTCTCCCTCGACCAGTTCCCGCCTCCTCCAACCATCGATGGTCGCGTTATCATTACTGCTCGTGGGTGGGTACCGTACCGCGTAATGCATCCTCTCCCTTCTGCTCGCTACGAGGGTTTGCCACGAACGACATCAATCAAGAACCGAGAAGTGGAGATCACGGTAGTGAGTATACACATATCTCTAATTGTCAACCTCGACTTGTTCCCCCGTGTCCGGCCTCCGAGACCCAGCGTCCTTCTTGATGACACTGACATCCGCCCTGGACAACCTCAAATCATGTAAGTGATTAGCCTGCACACAGCCTTTACCCC
>Ga0307509_10009149_pt1 | contig 12449 bp, 12 predicted proteins | sample 10_EM_MG_FD_202245 | JGI IMG/M metagenome (GOLD analysis project Ga0307509, IMG submission 202245) | Populus trichocarpa ectomycorrhiza microbial communities from riparian zone in the Pacific Northwest, United States - 10_EM | ecosystem: Host-associated > Plants > Roots > Unclassified | place...
GACGCACAGGGCGAAGAGGTCTGTGCCCGGGTGGCGTCAGGATTCAGGGTGGAAACAAAGGCAAATCAGGACGCAACGTCGGATCGACGTGGCGTCCTAATTCGCGATTGACGTTCTGTGCGTCAGATGCGTCAGACGCACAGGGCGCACAGGACGCAAGCTAGTTTTTTTGCTGATGCTGGTTCGATTTGGGTGACAGGAAGGATTGAGGAAGAGTTTGAAGAATCTTGCCTGCTTCCAAAGTTTAAAAAGCAAGAAGCGATTGTTGTTTGGACTTGCTTTGTTGGCCGCCGCAAATGTCAACTAATATGGGATAAAGCAGAATGGGGTAGGACTATAACAGCCAAAGAATATCAAACTCATATTCTCCCTGAGTTGGATCAATTCTGGAACGATGAATCTGCTTGTACTCAAGACTACAGTTATATTCAGCAAGAGAATGCCTCCCGATATAGAGTCTGTACTATAGTGGCTCACTTGCAAGATTGTGGGCTTTATAACTATCTTCTTCCTTGGTCTGCAATCTTACCAGACCTGAATCCAATCGAGGCTATTTGGAGATTGATGAAGTCACAGATTGGCAAGCTTCACTCTCAGCCACTGAACAACATATTGAACTAGGATTAATGGTGACGACAATATGCATCAGCAAAAAAACATTTTTCTCCCTGTGCTCCTTGTGAATCCATGTCATTGAGTTTTATATTTTGTCTAATCGTGTGTGACCCCATGTAATCCTGAACATCCCTATCATTATACTGAAGGAATAGATACTACTCTTAATTTCTGTAATATCTGAGCTACTTTTAGCACTTGCTGACTGACATTTTACATACCGAAGTGGAGCAATATTTGTTCAAAATTTGCAACTTCGGTATGTAAAAAGTCCATGAGTTGATGATAAAAATAGCTCATATTTTGCAGAAATTAAGAGTAGTATCTTCTTTTGAAATATTAAAAACAGGATTTTGAGTATTATAATTTGTTGACATGCGATTACACAAAACGTAAAACTCAACTACAGGGGGCACAGGGGGGACCCTGTTTTTTTGCTGATGTAATAACAACAGAACAAAACAGCAATCAGAATGAAGTGGCGAAAACGAAAACGCCAAGGAACTCAAACCTAAAAGATCGTACGCAGGAAAGGGGGAAAAATCTCTTCTCTAACAACAACAACAGTCTCTCGCATCCACAATACTAACATAAACATTCATCTAAGTAAGGACAAAAGAATAAGTATATATATCATTCTTGCCTATCAGGAAAGGGTGTGCCCCTGTCTCTTCTTTTCCCAACTTTTCCGAAATCTCATGCTAACAAAATGCAGGAACAAACACCACTGTCCATACATCCTCATACCCATTTTCCAGGTGTCAAACCTTCTCACACCCACCTCCCTTCTTTTCCAGCCATTCTTACAGCCTTTTCCCCTCCTGTCTGATCGTGATATTCCTACTTAGGAAATGCTTTCCCTGACCGTACAAACACAGCTCCAAACCCAAAGCCTCCTCATGCCCGAGCCCGAAGCCTTCTCATACCTGAAGGCAAAGCTCATCCCCAGACGCTATCTAAAGACAAAGAAAGTATCATAAGAGTATGGTGAGCAGCATGGTTTCCAACACAACAAGGACATAATCGTAGAAATTCACAATTAGTAGAATCAAATTACTGAATATGAACTTGAATAAATACTTAACACCATAATTGATTGTGTTGATGCTGTCCTTAGTGCCCATAGTGGCGATACTAAATATTAGTTCTTTCAGTCTTCCTCTCTTCCTCTCATACACCCACTCACTCCAGACTGCATTCTCTCTTCCTCATACTTCTTCTTCTTTGTATTCACCTTTCCTGGCATTCCCACTTCCCCCAACTACGCTTACCCTTTCCTGTTCTCTCCTTCCTCGTATTCCTTCTTTTCCCAGCTGTCCCTCCTTCCCATACTACCCCTTTCCCCTATTCCCTTATCCCTGTACTCCCCCTTCTCTGCACTTACTTTTTCCCACCCACTTTCTTCTCCCACTTGTACTCTCTCTTTCCCATACTTTCCCTTCCCCACACTTCCCCTTTCCGACCTTCCTATTGCTCTTACATCCACTTCCTCTTCCCCCAACCATACTCCTTCTTCTGTGTATTCTCTCTTTCCCTTTCCCTTTTCCTTCTCCTTACCCTTTCACACTTTGCCCCTTCTTGTACTCTCTCTTTATCCTACTCTTCCTTCTCCGAACTCCCTCTTTCCTGCACTCCTCCTTTCTCTTATTCCCCCTCTCTGAGACTCACCCTTCCCCACACTTCCCTTTACCTCATGTACTTTCACTCTCTTACCCGCTTGCTCACCCCTATACCCTCTTAGTACAGTACATGAAGTGAAGCGAGTCTACAGTAAGGCGAGAATATGCATTGAACTTTTATATGACAAGGAATATTTTTATGGGCATTCTTGCTATACTGTAAACTCTCTATGCTGTGATATACTGTACTTATTTTGGGGCTCTGAAGCCTCTTAATACCCACTTTACTTCTCTCCTATACTTTCTTCCACGCTATCCCTCACTTCCTCTTAGTCACTCACTTACTCTTTTAGTAGTCTCATACTCTCACATACTCTTCTTCTCTCTCTCCTCTGCTCTCACATATACCCTTACACACATACACACACACATGTTCTATTTTTCTTCTGTTATCGGACTCTACTTTTTTTTCTTTTTTTCTTTTTTGTAACATCCTTTTTCCAAGTAACAATGATCTCTCTGCAGATTTTGTATTCTGAGCCTTTTCTGGGTCATTTCACATCATCAGTTTCAATCTAGTATTTTTAGCCCCTTTTCATTAATCTTATATCAATTATTATTCCCTTTAGCTAAGTGACTAGAAGGGTGAGAAGTGTAGGTATGTGTTACGGGGTAGCTAACTCGAAGAGAATTTGAGATAACTAGGCCGAGGTTCGAGGGTACGGAGATATGTCAGGAAGGCTCGGTAAAATAATCGGAATAATTTAAAGTTCTTGAACTTAGAAGATTTCGTAATAACTTGTTATATTGTTAAGGTCTCTTCTCCGTTGCTTTCTTTTTCCTCAACCACCGGGGAGAGCCCTTCTATTTATACTACATTTATGCTACTTTCCTTTCTCAAGGATTTATGTATCTTTTCATTCCTTCAACTTTGTTCAGGCAAGTGCGAACACTGTTTGACCCTGAAAGTAATTGCCCTGCTCGAACTCAGAGGGTCTCCCGACTACTAATTCATCTGGGGGTGTTTCCACTCCACCAGTAGATAGTCTTCGATCTCTTCGTCCTAATGAACTAATTTTTAATATATGCAGCCCGTAAGCAAACATGCCAATAGTTCTCATGGGATACCGAGTGATCAGTTCGGGTAGCCATCTTTCAATGCAGCATGCATATATATGCAGCTGCACCGGATATGTGATAGAGTTCAAACATGATATCGTTCCAATCAGTGAATTACTTCAAGGAACGTGAACTCTTCCAGTTGCCTGAGTAGCTACCACGGATGCCTCCGGGTTCGTCCTACTTCTAGCGAGCTTTAGGGTTCGGATATACAGTCCTCTTTAATGAGGCTGTATATCTCGTACTAATATAGATGAGCTTAGTATTGTGTGCGTAACAGTATGAGATGAACGAAATGGTGTTTTTATTCATTGCTCTCTATCAGTATTTCTAGCATGATGGAAAAGGAAAAGCAGGAAATTGAGAATATTCAGTAACGCCTAGCTATACACTTCTCCTTTTTTTATTACATTTTAGTTTTCACTTTTGTTGAATTCAATAGTGATGATTTAGACAAAATTATGGTACATACCTGATAAGCGCTATACCACTCCTCAATAACCTCTGATCCCTGCTCTGTACTATGAATTCATGATCTACCCTTGTAACAGGGGATGCTAGCTTGGTCTAAGGATTCGGGTCAGGGTTGAAATACACTAAGACCCAGAACCCCGCTGTTGACTTTATGCGTAGTTGAAGCTCTCATGTGGGTGGAGGATATCTTGATCTTAATTTTGTCTTTGCACTTATATAAGGAAATCGGTATTCAGAAAATATACAAATTTAGTGAAGAGGGAGGCTAGATAAAAGTATCTTGGCTAACATTGTTTCACCAGGAGTGATGGAAGTGTCATGAACAAAATATGTAGTGTGAATGTGAAGATCGTGGTTGGCCAGTTTGTTAGGCGGGAGCCTATCTCAAACTTGTAAGATAACTCAGGCCGATAATCTTAATCGTAGACGGAGATTGTCTAGGAAGGCTCAATGATTTAAAGTAGGTAAAGCGATAAAAGATTTTTCTAGCGTAAAACTTATTATATTGATAAGATCTCTTCTCCGTTGCTTGATGATGTTCAAATAGCTTGGGAGGCACCTCGATATTTATATGCCGCGTCTGGGTGGTCGCGGGCTACATCTTGTTCTCATACAAACTAAGTACCTGCTAACAAACTCCAGCTCTTTCTAAAAGTGCGAACACCATTTGACCCTGACAATTCTGTTTCCTCACTTCGACTCCCGAATCGCAAAACCATGAGTTATTCCTGACGGTGCTCCCACACATCAGTCCACTGGTCACAATGCATCTTCGTCGGCATGGAGTCTTGCTTATCACTGCATACGCAGAATGGTCTCCATGATCAAACCAACAAAGGGGCCAGCTTTGTTATCGAACCTCTCAGCATTGCAGATGTATACTGCACTCGACAGCTGCAAGGCATAAGATAGACTTGTCCCGATAATCGCACCAATGGCCATTATCCCTCCATAGTCAAATCGTTATCGTATGGTTCCGTCAGTATCCAAGGATACTATTGACGTATGTGAGTGTGGGTATGCTTGATTCCTCAAACTACCTCATCCAACAACACCATTCACTTCTGCGACTTTCATCGCGAGAGCGTGGAGTATAGAATGTGTTGCTAAACCATTGTCCATAAAACGTCCCGTTACTTAGTGACCACTTTCGCGACTCTTGTCTTTAGTGCTCAGTAACTTTATGCGACGTCGACCGATTTGGCTCGAACCACCTGCATAAGCTCGCCAAAGGTCTTTCCTCATATACCCTGCGAACGGGATCCGGTCGGACGGACGGTCGCGACGTATACGGGGTTACGAGGAGGGCTCCAATGACCATGTCTTTGGTGAGGGGACACAACTACAGCGGCGTCTGCCAGTGTAGCGCCGTCCCAACGCTGGTGCGGGAGGGGGGTGTTGGCTTTTCCTTTTTTGAACTCAGAATCCTAAGGTAGGGTAACTATAGGTCTTTATTCACTAATGGAAGGCTGAACCTTCCGATATGCCTAACACAGTTGATGACATTGTGTTTTAAGCGAAATCTTATAGTACCGTAACTTTTTTTATTCTCATATTCCGAGTGAAGAGCATGCGGGCCCTTCACAAATAGACCATTTGCATGCCATCTGGGAGTCTGCAGGCCATGCAGTCTAAATTGGAATTTTGAATAACCTGGATACTTTGCTTGGTCATCTGCCGGTTCTGACCCGAGCTACAGTAATTTGGGGTTTGTCCTCAGGTGGTTTCCACCAGACCGATCCAGGCTTTTAAAACCACGACCGGAGTAGCGGGACTAACCACTTAGGATCACTGTTACCAAGCCAGCAAAGGATGCATGTGGTGGTCAAGGATTGCTGTTGATCAGTGAGGGAAAGAGCCGTAGAGGAAGGTCTAATACCTACCCTCTTTAGAATTAATCCTGGCTTATCCCTTCTCATCACACTCTATTGGAAGTTCGTCCTATGCTCTCCTGATCATTTCCCCACCGAGTATTGCAAATAATTGAAGCGGATGCAACAACGGGCCAAGCAGTAGTTTACATAGAGGAGTGGAGCCGCCCGAGTGAACACATGGAGTTGTTACTAATCGGTGAAGGAGTTCAGTATTTATTGATTCTATTGGGTATATATATGGAAAGGAAAATCAATGAGAAAAACTTATATAGCGAGGCCAGGGCGAGGAGAGGACAAGAAGGAAGAAAGAGAAAATAAAGAAAAGGTTTCAATGATTGCGTGCCCCCTCCACCGGTGCATACGCTTTCCACCGAGTCGAAGGAGCGCAGGCACTTACTACACCGAGTGGAGTTATTTCCAACGCCTGGTTTCATGAATCCTCAAGAGTGACCCTCTGCTCTTGGTTTGAATAAGGTTGATACCCGAGTTCGGTGCCTAGTATCCAGAGTTCAATGAAGCCGAAAACCTCTCGCTAGCTCCTATAATCAGAGGACTTAGTAGCTCTTGGTGCTTTATATACTAGCTGATAACCTACGGGCCACGGCGGCAATCCTGGCATAATCCGGTGAGGTAATCCTAGCTCCAGATCCGTGAGTGGGCTCCATAGCATATCACTCGGATCTCAGCTGAGTTGTTACCGGCTAATGAATCAGGGATAACCTTTTCAATAGCAGCAACTCTCAGGCATTCATTCTTTCCCCTTTGAGCCTCTCAAGACCTCGAGGATTTTTATTTGCCTCCTAGAATTTCCCTCGCTACCATCTACCGCTAATTGAAGTACAGTGCTCTTACATAAACCCACACTGTTGATACAGCCATATATATTTACCAAAGTTGTAGCGATTTGACAGCTATCATGATTTCAACCCAGAGGATCTGCCACAGATAAAATAATTTACAAAGGCCTTCATCAAATACAAAATTTAAACCTCTATCAGCTATTAAAGTTTCAGACAAGACTTTTGAAATCTTGTTACAATATAAGAAATTCTCGCCAATCCCACCAGGGAAAATGATTTTTTACACAACCCACACCTCTAGCTGCCTAGTATATCTCTCAAAGAAAGCGTAGAGAATGTCTGGATCAGGTTTTACTTGAACAGATATTTAGAATCCTAGAGAATTTTTCTGGTTGTGGTTTCTCACTTAGAGTTCGAAGTATTGTATTCTAGATTGCTAGTGAAACGCTGTACCTTGCTAGAATGGAAAAGAAGAAGAAAATCACAGTGCTCTGCAAGGGGGACGGGGGAGTACTAACTTGTATAAAACAGGAACTCTCCACATTGTCCGGGATTACCGGTGCCGAAACAAACACGCCTATTCACTCCGGGGAAGCCTCACATTCAAGACCAAGTTAAGAAATATTTCCCCGGAAAATCCGATATAGCCCCTATAAAAAGCGCACCAAGGAGATTTCTGCGAGATATCTTGATGGGTTCGAAAAGAAATAGAGCTAGATGCGGGGATAAGGAATTGGAAGCCGATATTTTTTAGAATTATTCCCGAAAAGATTTCCGGGGGCGTATGTAAACATCTGTAGATAGTGAATTGGGACCAAGGTCATCAGCTAATAGTGGGTGTTGGATTTTTCCTCGTTTCTCTCACAATCTAGATGCAGTTTTTGAAACATGCCATAATAATACATCAGAGAGGGTGAATGCTTCATCGGGTGATCAACAGCTTTGGTTTAGATAATGCACACAGCAGGGTATCGAGCCACATAGGAGAGCAGGAAGGAGACAAAAAGGAACTTCGGATATGGGCACTAATATCGGTTCCACTCCGAAAGACAGATAAATACAAGTGAGTAAATAAAAAACAAGGGAGTTGTTCCACGCGCGTGTAATGGTGGGGGTAGGAACTGCTGAGCTTGATGTCCACAATTCCACATCAATCAGGGCATTGTTGATTTTCACTTTAGGATCTGTATAAGTAAGCATCAATTGCTCGTCTCATACATTTCAGGCTTCATCGCACCTCATCCCACGATGGCCTATATATGCCTTACCTATTCCAGCTTTCAGTCGATCCATGAGCTTTCAAAACAGCCCGGGTACTATCCTATCGGTAATACCCTTTACCGACCACCATTCCTGTTACTAGCGGTTCCATACTACGAAGGGGATGATGGTGATGGAAGGCGTGAAACAGGTCGTATTGTCACTTCTTCAGCTCTATGTGAACGCCATGTCGGCTGTCACCCTCCTGCATCAGCCGGATGCCGTCTCCTTGTATTTACCAGACCTTCGCAAAAGAAAGAAATCCGAACCATTATAGATTTACTGAACCACACTACATCATAATCATGGGGATTACCGAATGACAAATAGGAAAATATTGGAATGAGCGAACGTAATATTGATGGAGAAATGCCATTAATATTGGGTATAAAATGTGGCAATTGCATGCTCTGAAAAAGTGGCTTCTTGGGCAAGGAAGTGTCGCTCCAGCTTTCTCAGATAGGCAAGGTCTAACACCACTTACGGGAAAGGTTGGACATGAGAGCTTAGTGAAGGTGTTTCTAGAGCTAGGGTATTTCGGTGCCAATGTATATGATAGCAATGGCAGAGCGCCCCTATAGTATCCTGCGAAGGGGGGAGTGCCCAGGCAGGGTGTAGCAAGTCTACTTCTTGGATGCGGAGACGTCAATCCCGATTCATGGGATAAAGATAGCCACCGAACGTCCCTACTATTTTCTGCCATACGGGGGCGCAAAGTTTCCTGGGGCCCGGAGATGTTATGCCCGAACAGGCTATTATTATACAGTAAGGTCTCTGAGTGAGAGAAAGAAGGTATTGTGAAGCTGCTTCTGGAGTGCAAGAATATCGACACAGATTGACTGAATAGCAATGGCCGAACACCCTGATCATTTGCTTCCGAGTACCTCTCCTAGAGTGTGCTAAAACCGTTATTGGAATGCCGAAACCCCGGATCATCATCTGAAATCCAGTGCTTAAATCAAGGGCTGTCTTGATGGAGTAAGCCCGTCGGGGTATGTCAGGCTAGCTTCTATGGATGGGTGTATCATGAGGTCTAGCGCCCTGAGGGGACTGGTTTCCAGACGTGCTATAGTGGTCCAAATACATGTTCTATTTCGAGTTCTTTTCTTCATAAAACATTAATCATCTACACCGAATAACGAACACACTCCTCTCCCTACCCCTACACGCCAGCTTCTCGGAGGTGCTCGCTCCTCAAGGTGGCTCACATTGCAGAGTGCTCTTTGCCTAGGCCTAACAGACCTTCCATCATATCTCAGGTACAAACACTAGAGAACGGGAACCGAACCACCAACAAAAAGAGATGCAACTCCTCAGATAGTAGATGATTTCTCCCCCGTACCACCATCCCTCCTTCCTTCTTACCTCATCCTCCTCCGGAATTACCTTTACCGCTCAGAGAGGCTCAGATACATCAACTGGACCCACTCTCATCCCCATCTTTCCTCCCCTCCCAAGACCCTCACCTTCGCCAGCCCACATTTCTCCCAGTATTGATGTTCCACGGATAGGGGGTTGGAGTGAATTATTTCGTGCCATTCACAACCCCAGTTGATTGTGGGTATTTTAGTTTTTCAGTGTTGGATAGATCGGGTGTCTTCTGTAAGACTGTTTGTATAATACTTTTTTCGCTCCAAACGTAAATTGGGAGTCTTTCCATTCAATGTTCCCAGTGGATAAGTGGAAGTATTTGTCGAGAATAAGACAGACCCCTGTATCAGAAACAAACCCTAGGCGCGTAATACGCATACCAAGGCTAACAACCTCTCAGATACGATATTCACAAACCTTATCCAATCCATCTACCCCTCCACCCATATGCCTTTGCTCAACCCTTGGCTAGTTAGCTGGAGCGGAAGTGATGGGGTTCAGTACCAGTAGTCTTTCGGGTGGTTATATGATACTCATTAATTTATTCCCTCTCGGCTGCCTGTAAACAGCTGATACTTTCCATAAATCGTAGCGGCAAGCTACAGCCCCAGGAAGTATCCCGTACTATAAAATCCGATGCTAGGCATGTTGGATATCATGGGGTTTTACCGAAGCTTAGTCATTGGTTGCGGGCCGCTTATCTTCTTTGCACTCTGTTCTGTCTCGCTTCTGTTTTCTTCTCTCTCTGAGCTTAACAACTTCCTTCTATACAGCGAATCAAGTCAATGAAACGGTTCTTGACTCTACCGTCATTTTGACCTTTAATTTCTCTCTTGTTCTCACATTCCGTAAAGTTCCATCTGCACTACCTGTTCCCATCAAGCGGCTTGCAAACAATTTATTCCATCCACCGCATGAAGTAATCTGCCTGCCACGTCTCATTTCTAACAAGGCAACTCGCTCTCTCTTTTCACATATCCATCGAGGTTTAAAGAATTCTTTATTCTGGCTAGGCTAATCTAGCAAGTTTACATTAAGTAAGTCACAGTATTATATCTTGTTGTATGGTACTCTAGATCTAAATTTTCTGTTCGAATTCTTGAGGGACGAGTGATATCTTGTGAAATTAGCATTCTAGGTGAGCTCCTAATAAACGAGTATATCCTGCTAAGCTACCGATACGATTGATGGTCGACACTCATTCCCAGCATGAACAATCTAAAGGTTTGGATCTTAATCTAGTATGAGCGGTCAGATACAGAGAGCCAATTTTGCTACAAAAGTTTTTGACTCATGTTCAGATTTTAGAGCTTGGGAATCCTGTGCTACGATGCATAGCTAGGGAGCTAGTGTACTAGTAGATGAATGAGGAAGGCTTCTACGGCTGCTCAACCAATTGGGACCTTTTCCAGCATTTGCTTTGTTTATTGCCGATCAAGTTTTATTGTTATATTAGCCCCTGTAGATACGGGCTTGTAAAAGTGGAAGATTTCAAAAAAAGTTTTTTTTCCCACAGCCGACCTCGTTTGAATTCCCAATATTCTACGCATGTCACTGTAGCACTGCCTCCGCCAGATGCAATCTCCGGTCTAGCTAGCTAGTCCAAGTTCTACAGATAAATCCCATCTTGAAGCTAGCACACCCAGGGTCAACCTTCCGTATTGTGGATATCAAAAGTCTTTTGATCCTTGAAATAGGACCGAGGTTACCCTCCATACGGTATTCCGATTGGATTGGGAAAATTGGGGATTTTAGTTACAGGATTTTGCTTTACCCCACCATTAAATACATGTGGTGGTACCGGTAACCCCCCCCCCCCAAATCCTGTCTCCCTCTCCTATCATACCTTTCTTGAATCACTATGCGGCTGGTGCTAGATTAGGGACCGGAGGATTTTTAGGTGTTGGACAAGATATAAGATGTGTGTGCTTTGTGTTTGGATGTCATAACCCGGTAATTTGATAGAGAAGTTGGCTTTCGGTATTGCATATTTGAGGATCTGGGTATGAGGTGCGAAATGATTAGGTATCTAATTTTGATAGGGATAGGATATCGGTATTCGGTTAGTTTATTTTTAGACTCTATGTCACTTAGTATGGTAATTGGCTTGTATTATCTCGCCCCTCGCGCCGATCGGCATACCGAATAATAAGAGCTGGAATAACTGAACCTCGCACCAAGGCGGCTGAAATCTCTCTTGGATTAGGAGGCGAAAACACTCCGAAAACTCAACGCTTCAGCCCCGGGCTTGAGACAAAAACAAAAGCGTCGGACCTTACCAGCAACGGTAATTCCAACGCCCCCCCACATTAGCGCGAGATTTAATAAGTTTTATTTGAAGCCATTGATTGGGTAGGATCACTGGGACGTGAGAGAAAGTTACGCTTTTCAGGCGATTTACGCTTGGAGTTCGTTGTCCCCCCTCGTTCGTCGACCCGTCATCTTGTCTACAATTCGTCGCGCTTGAAGAGTTGTTGGCCCCTCGATCCGCACCCCCGGCCGGTCCTTTGCTAGCGTCCTCGCAGATTGTCCGACTCATCACACCCTTTCCTCTGAGCTTTGTCCACAGTTATCTCACTCTTATTTCTAGGCCTTTTAATTGTTTCTCTGGTTTCGCTAGGAATCCGGTTTGTGGGATCAAGTCGAATGGGAGCCGGAGGAATGCTTTCAGATTTAGGGCGCTTGCTTTACAAGTGATCATTTCATTCCCCCACGCCTTGGGTTGTTACCCTAAGGAACGATTTTTATCCGGCGCAAAGAAATAGTTGCACATAGTTATAGTAAATCTGGGCATAGTGAACCCCTGGCTATAATGAACAGCAAGAGCGAGAAAGTCCAGGTCCCGCCGGATTTCGTTTACCACAGTGAAAAAAAGAGGCCCGGTACCGTATTGTACCGGACAGGAGATAGGGAATTAACAGGGGCAGTAAAAATGAAGTTACATACCAATGATTTTGGTTATGGGGGGGGATAAGAAAAGGTGGGCACTGTACTAGTACTGTAGGAGTGCTTCATAACAATTGTGAATTCTTATTGTGTATGCGTACCTATTTGGTCCATTCAAGCCGCGGCTGTAGTATAGAAATCGAAGCACTAGACATAGAAGTACTAGGCTCACTGCTTTTCTGATTTGCATGTACGAGTACAGTAACATGATTAAATTCTCCTGATTCTATTATGCCGGTGCAGCGTACGGCGGGTCAACTGTACACAACGTGCAGAAAAGAATTCTGCAAGTGGCAACGGTACCTTACCCAAGTTTAAAGGCCGGGTAACCCTGATTATGGTGAACTCGCTTAGGAGAGCACCTCTCTCAT